>Ga0335076_10007486_pt1 | contig 10997 bp, 8 predicted proteins | sample Lox_Sample_25_FD_206717 | JGI IMG/M metagenome (GOLD analysis project Ga0335076, IMG submission 206717) | Soil microbial communities from Loxahatchee National Wildlife Refuge, Florida, United States - Lox_Sample_2.5 | ecosystem: Environmental > Terrestrial > Soil > Wetlands | place: USA: Florida...
GGCGACGGCCGGCGGAAGCCGGCAGCCGCGGAAGCGCCGGGCGTCGCCGGCGCGCCCACAGGTGCGGCGGCCGGAGCGCCCGCTGGTGCGGCGGCCGGAGCGCCCGCTGGCGCGACGGCTACCCCGGCTCCGGAGGCTCAGCCCGCGCCGAGGGGAGGCGCCGGGGAAGCGCACCGCGGAGGCTCGGGGCGCCGGGTCGACGCCAGGGTCGTCAACATCGTCCAGGGCGGAGTCGATGAGGTCGAGGCCGAGTCGGTGAGCGTCCGCCAGGGTGGCATCGGCGCCGCGTCCGCCGAGGACATCACGGTCAACATCGGTGGCATTTTCATGGCCCAGGCCGACGACGTGGCGGTTCGAATGGGCGCCGTGGTGGTCGCCCGGGGCGACCACGTCTCGACCGAGCTCGGCAGCGTCGGTTTCGCCCTGGCCGGCGACGTATCGCTGACCCAGGGCTTCGCCAGGACCGTGGCGGCTCGCAACGTCACGATCAAGCAGGGCGCCGCGGGCTCCATCGTCGCCTCGAACGTGACCTTCGAGAAGCCGGGCGGGGCGCTGCTGATCGTCGCCCGCAAGGTCGAGGGCGAGGTCAGGACGGTCCTCGATTGGCGCGGGGCCCTGGTGGCGGGCGTTGCCATGGGCGTCGTCATCGGCCTGTTGCGGCGAGGTCGGCGAGACTGAGCCCGCCGCCGGCGCTAGGGCACGACTGGGCCCCGCCGAGGGAGCGCAGAGCCGCGCCAGCGAGGACGTAGGCATTCGGGCTCGTCCGGTATACTTCGGCACCGGCCGAGCGGCGTCCCAGGACCCCTCTTCCAATCCCATCAAGCACAGGAGTCCCGGGTGATCGACGCCGCGAGGTTTCATGCGCCCTTCGAGTCAGCCACCGGTGTGGCCGGCCTTCGCACTCGGGGCTCCTCGCCGTCGAGGTCGCCGGACGGGCCGGAGATCGGGGCATGATCCCGCTTTCGCGTCCCGATCTCGGGCTCGAGGAGATCGCCGCCGTCGCCGAGGTCCTCAGCGACGGCATGGTGGCCCAGGGTCGCAAGGTCGCCGAGCTGGAGGCGCGCTGGGCGGCTTACTGCGAGGTCAAGCACGCGGTCGCGCTCAACAGCGGCACCGCGGCCCTGATGTCGATATTCGCCGGCCTGGGGCTCGGCCCGGGCGACGAGGTCGTGACGGTCTCACACACATTCAACGCCACCGTCAGCTCGATCCTGTCGACCGGCGCGACACCGGTCTTCGTCGACATCGAGCCCGACACGTATCTGATGAACGCGGCCCGGATCGAAGCCGCGATCACGTCCCGGACGCGGGCCATCTGCCCGGTCAGCCTCTTCGGCATGATCCCCGACATGGACGCCATCCAGGCCATTGCCGACCGCCACGGCCTGACCGTCGTCGAGGACGCCGGCCAGGCCCACGGGGCGCTGTACCGCGGCCGCCGGGCCGGCAGCTTCGGCTACGGTGCTTTCAGCATGTACGGCACGGCCAACATGACCACCGGCGAGGGCGGCGTCGTGACCACGAACGACGATCGGCTGGCCGACTGGATCCGCCTCTACCGAAACCACGGCATGCGCGGGCGCCACAACCACGAGATCCTGGGCTACAACTTCCGGATGAGCGAGATCGGCGCGGCCATCGGCCTGGTTCAGCTCGGCAAGCTGGAGGCCAACACGGCTCGCCGGCAGGCGATCGCCCGGCGCTACGGCGAGGGCCTGGCCGACCTGCCGATCCAGCTGCCCGCCTGGCCCGACGGCCGAACCCACGCCTTCAACCAGTACACCATCGGCGTCGGATCCGAGCGCGACCGGATCGTGGCCGAGCTTGAGTCGGGCGGGGTGACGTGCGGCGTCTACTATCCGATCCCCTGTCACCGCCAGGCCTACGTCCTGGAGCTGGGCATAGAGGCCGATCTGCCCAACACCGACGCGGCCGCGGCCGGTAGCATGTCGCTGCCGATATTCCCCAGCCTGGGCGAGGCGGAGCAGGACCGGGTCATCGAAGGCCTTCGAGCCGCGGTCGACCGCCACACCCCGGCCAACGGGGAGGCCGTCGCCACAGGAACCGGACAATGACCCGACGCCCCGTCTGCATGGTCGTCCACGCTTACTACGAGGAGGACCCCAGAGTCCGCCGCGAGGCCGAAGCCCTGGTCGCGGCCGGCTGGGAGGTCGACGTCTTCGGCCTCCGGCGCGATGGCGACACGCCCACCGGGACCGTGGCCGGGGTCAACGTCCACCGGCTGCCCGTGAGGCGCCATCAAGGTGCGGGACCGCTGACCTACGTCGCCGAGTACGGCAACTTCCTGGTTCGGGCCATGTTCGCCACGACCCGCGCCCATGCCCGGCGCCACTACGGACTCGTCCAGGTCCACTCCATGCCCGACTACCTCGTCTTCGCCGCCACGCCGCTCAAGATGGCCGGCGTGCCGGTGCTTCTGGATCTCCACGAGGTCATGGTCGAGTTCTTCAAGACCCGCTTTCCCGGCGCCGCCAACGGCCTCACCGACTGGCTGCTTCGGCTCCAGGAGCGGCTGTCGATCGCCTTCGCCGACGAAGTCCTGACCGTCTGCGACCCCTTCGCCGATCGGCTGCTGCGCAACGGCCTCCGGCCCGAGCGGCTGACGATCGTCATGAACAGCCCCGACCTGCGACTCTTCGACCCGACCACCCACCCGCGCCGCGCGTTCATGGCCGACGGCACGCTCAAGGTCGTCTACACCGGCGCCCTGACGCCAACCTACGAGCTCGACATCCTGCTGCGGGCACTGGCCAGGCTGCGCCAGATCCGTCCGGAGCTGCCCCTCAACGCCGCCTTCTACGGCCGCGGCGACGCCAGGGAGGGGCTCGAGTCGCTGGCCGCCGAGCTCGGCCTGTCAGAACTCGTGACGATGCCCGGCCGGATCCCGATCGAGAAGGTGGCGGACGCGGTCGCCGGCTCCGACGTCGGCATCGCCCCCACCCGGCTGGACCCCTTCACCGAGATGACCCTCTCGGGCAAGGTCATGGAGTACGCGGCCATGGGCAAGCCGGTGGTGGCCTCGCGGCTGCCGTCGGTCGCGGGCTACTTCGCCCCGGACACGCTGGCCTTCTACGAACCCGGCGACGTCGATTCCATGGCCGCGGCGATCCTCGGCCTGGTGGACGACCGCGGGGCCACCGCGGCCCGCGTCGAGCGAACCGGCGCCCGCATCGAGGAGCTGAGCTGGGCTCGCCAGTTCGAGGCCTACCGGGGGGTCGTGGAGCGGCTCGAGGACCGTGCCGCGGCCAGCCCGCGGAGGAGCCGGGAGCGCTGAAAGGCCGCCCCAAGACCGGCTGAATCGCTCCCGCCGACCCGGCTCGCCGGACGCTCGCCGGCAGGGCGTCCGGCCGGGGGTCGACCCGATCGATGCGCGGAATGAGGTAGCATACGGCTCCGTTAGCCGGCGTGCCCCGCCGGGACCAGGCTCGCATCCAGGATGCCCAGATGACCTTCCGCGCCAGAACCGCCCCCAGGCCCACTCGACGCCGAGCACGCAGCAGCGACACTCGCCGGGCGGTCTACATCACGATCGCCTTCTCCGTAGCGATCGCCTGCGCCCTCTCGCTCATGGGCGGGGTATTCGCGGCCAGCTACTACCAGGACCACGGCGCGCCGATCGCCAGCGTCAACGGCGAGGGCATCAGCAAGGATGCGATCAACGCCCGGATCGCTCTGAACACGGCGATCTACAACCGCCGCCTGGTCGAGGATCAGACGATGCGGAACCAGGGCAAGATCACAACGGACGAGTACTCGGCCCTGGAGAGCGCGATCAGCTCGAGCCTGTCGACGGTCGCGTCCGACTCGCTGACCCAGATGATCGCCGAGACAGCCGTCCGGCAGTACGCGGCCAAGAACGGCATCAACGTCACGGACCAGCAGATCGACGCCCAGATCAAGACCGACAGCACCCGCCAGGAGCTCCGCGACGTCAAGATCATCAGCGTCCCGATGGTGGCGACCCCCCCGGCGACCGCCCCGACCCAGGCCGACAGCGACAAGGCCCAGAGCGCCGCGCAGGGCTACCTGGCGGAGATCCAGGGCGGCAAGTCCTGGGACGACGTCTCCACCGAGGCCGACGCCAACGGCCTCAGCAGCAACAGCGGTGGCGGCGACATCGGCCTTACCCTCAAGGATTCCCTGAACGTCGACCCTGACTTCGCCGACGCCATCTTCGGCCTGGCCAAGGCCGGCGACATCACTCCGATCATGAAGGGCTCCGACGGTTCGTACCGCTTCGCGACGATCACCAGCATCGTCCCCCAGTGGGTCGACACGGGTTGGCAGGCCGCCATCGATTCGGCCGCCGGCGGCGATACCTATCGCGACTACGCCAAGAACGAGGTCATCAAGCAGATGGTCCAGGACAAGGTCGAGGCGAAGTACATCACCGGCGCCACCGACCAGCGTTACGTGCGCGAGATCGCCGAGCGCGGCGGTTACGGGCAGGCCGGCGACGGTGACGAGGTCAAGATCAGCCTGATGGTCTTCGCCCCCAACCATTCCGAGGCCAACACCAGCACCGACACCGACACCACGGACTCGGCCTGGACGGATGCCCTCAATCGCGCCAACGCCGCCGCCGCGACTCTCAAGGCCGACCCATCCAAGTTCGCGACCATGGCCAAGGACACGAGCGTCAACGACGACACCGACTTCAACACCGGCGGCGGCGACATCCCGTGGATCCCGTCCGACTGGTTCAACGCCACGACCGAAGCCGACCCGACGACCGGCCAGACGAACCAGGGCCTGGGCATGACCAACGTCCAGACGGCCGTCTTCAAGGACGGGCTGACGCCTGGGACGGTCCTGGATCCGATCCTCGAGCCGTCCTACGGCTACGTCCTGGTTCTCTTCCAGGGCCGCCGTCCCGCCCCGGATCAGCGGATCGCCAACGCCGCCTTCATGATCAACAACGGCACCGACTTCCAGACCGAAGCCAAGGCCATCTCGGAGGCATCCGACGCCCTCACCGGCGGCGACCTGGGCTGGGTTTCGCCGTACATGCTGACCACCGAACAGCAGCAGGCCATCTGGGAAACGCCGATCGGCGGCATCAGCTCGATCGTTTCCACCAGCAACGGCTTCTACCTGTACCAGGTGACCCAGGAGGCGACACGGGTGGCCGATGCCGATCAGCAGGCCAAGCTCAAGGCGGTCGTCTTCCCAACCTGGCTGCAGGAGCTTCAGGCCGACTCGCTGATCTGGGAAGACCAGAACGAGGTCTCCGCCCTGGCCTCAGCGACACCGGCGTCGTAGCGGCGGGCCGGTGCTGGACGCGTTCATAGCCGAAGCCAGGATCCGCTGGGGTCTGGACCCGGCCGGCGGACTCCAGATCGCGACTCCGGAGCGGCTGATCGGCACGCCCATCGAGCCCTCCCGGCCGCTCCTTCTCGTGCCCCAGGCGCTGCTGCGACCCGCCGGACCGTCCGGGTCCGTGGCGGAGGCCGGGTCCGCGGAGTCGCCTCCAGAGCCGCTGCCGGGCCGCCACGGGTCGGGGGCCGGGCCCGTGGCGGTGCTGCGACGCCTCTATCCCGGCGATCACCCGGTGGGTCGGATCGGGGCGAGCGAATCGACGACCGTGGCCGAGCTGGACGCCGCCGCGCTGTCGGGCCCGCTCTACCTGCGACCCGTCGCGCCCGAGCTGGCCGTCGCGAGCCCCTGGGCGCTGCCCTGGATCTCCGACCGGCTACGCCGCCCCGACGGCTGTCCCTGGGACCGGGAACAGACCCACGCCTCGCTCAAGAAGAACCTGCTCGAGGAGGCCTATGAGGTCTACGACGCCCTCGACGGCGGCGCAACGATGGATCTCGCCGGTGAGCTTGGCGACCTGTACCTCCAGATCGTGCTTCACGCCCAGCTGGCCGCCGAGGCCGGCGTCTTCGACATGACCGACGTCGAGGCTCTGATCAGCCGCAAGATCGTCCACCGTCACCCCCACGTCTTCGGCGACGCCCGAGCGGAGACGGCCTCGGACGTGAACCGCCAGTGGGAGCAGATCAAGCGCCGCGAGCGCGAGGACGCCGCGGCCGAGGCCGGCGAGACGGCCGAGGTACGCAGCGCCCTGGACGGGATCTCGAGCTCGATGCCCGCCCTGGCCGCCACCCAGGAGATGCAGGAGCGAGCCGCCCACCTCGGCTACGACTGGCCCGAGATCGTCGGCGTCCTGGACAAGCTCCAGGAGGAGCTGGCCGAGCTGGCCGCGGCGACCAGCGCCGAGGAGCGGCGCGAGGAGGTCGGCGATCTGCTGCTGGTCATGACCAACCTGGCCCGCCACCACGGTGTCGAAGCCGAGGGCGCCCTGCGAGCCGCCGCCGAGAAGTTCCGCAACCGATTCCGCCGGGTCGAGCGCATGGCCCGCGAGCGCGACGTCCAGCTGCGCGATCTCAGCTTCGCCGAGCTGGACGAGATGTGGGATGCTGCCAAGGCTGAGGTGCGAGCCGAAGCCGCCAGCCGCCGCGAAGCGGCACCCGAAACGCCGGCCGAGGAGACGTCCAGATGACCATCGGAGCTCAAACCAACCAGCGTTCCGACGGCCGGATGCCGGCCGAGCTTCGGCCGGTCACCCTGACGCTCGGCGTCCAGAAGTGGGCCGAGGGCTCGTGCCTGATCAAGGTCGGGGGCACCGAGGTCCTGTGCGCAGCCACCATCGAGGACAAGATCCCGCCCCATCTGCGGGGCAAGGGCACCGGCTGGGTCACGGCCGAATACAGCATGCTGCCCCGCGCGACCAGCGAACGAAACATCCGGGAGGCGGCCAAGGGCCGGCTGGGCGGCCGAACCTACGAGATCCAGCGGCTGGTCGGCCGCTCGCTCCGCGGCGTGGTCGACACGACCAGGCTCGGCGAGCGGACCATCACCGTCGACTGCGACGTACTCAACGCCGACGGCGGCACGCGAACCGCCTCGATCACCGGCGGCTGGGTGGCGCTGGCCGTGGCCCTGCGGACGTACGGCATGGAACGCTGCCTGGTCGGTCGGGTCGCCGCGGTCAGCGTCGGCATCGTCAACGGCGTCACCTGCCTGGACCTGGACTACTCCGAGGACTCCAAGGCGGAGGTGGACTTCAACATCGTCTCGACCGACGCCGGGCGCTACGTCGAGCTGCAGGGTACGGCAGAAGGCAAGCCGTTCGAGCGAGCCGACATGGACCGGATGCTCGATCTCGCCGCCGGCGGGCTGGAGAAGCTGTTCGCTGCCCAGGCCGAGGCGCTGGCCTCGGTCCAGCGCTAAGCCGCGTGGCGCCGCCCGGGTCGGGCGCGGCGACGCCGCCCGATCGACCGCGACTCCTCGTCGCCACCCGCTCCAGGCACAAGCTGCGCGAGCTGCGCGAGCTGCTGGGGCTGCGCGCCGAGCTGGTTGACCTCGACGACGTCGGGATCGCCGACGAGGCGGTGGAGGACGGCGAGACGTTCGACGCGAACGCTGCCGCGAAGGCCCGCTTCTACGCGGCGCTGTCCGGCCTGCCGACCCTCGCCGACGATTCGGGTATCGAGGTCGACGCCATCGGCGGCCTGCCGGGCGTCCGGACCCGCCGCTACGCCGGCGAGAACGCCACGGACGAGGAGAACAACGTCAAGCTGCTCGCGGCCTTGAGCGGGCTGGATCCCGCCCGGCGCGGGGCCCGGTACCGCTGCACCCTGGCCCTTGTCCTGCCCGAGACGCGAGGGCCCCGGGGCGGGCTGGCAGTCAGGCTGACCCACGGAACCATGGAAGGCCGGATCGCGGCCGCACCAAGGGGCAGCGGCGGTTTCGGTTACGACCCCATCTTCGAGCCGGCCTCGGAGCCGCCGGGCGGCCGGACGCTGGGCGAGTGGTCAGCCGAGGCCAAGAACCGCATCTCCCACCGCGGCAAGGCCGCCCGCCGGATGCACCGGCTCCTCTCCGGGCTGGGCTTCTAGCCTCACTCGGGGTCGGGTTGCGGGCTTCTATACCGATCGGTATACTACAGGCATGGACAACCGGACCACCATCCTGGAGCGCGCCCTCGAGCTGTGGAGCGAACGCGGCTACGACGCCGTCGGCGTCCAGGAGATCGTCCAGGCGGCCGGCGTCACCAAACCGACCCTGTACCACTACTTCGGCAGCAAGCGGGGCCTGCTCGACGCTCTGATCGACGAGCGCTCGGCCGGGCTTCGCGATTCGCTGGCCGGGGCCGTCGAATATCGGGGCGACCTCGTGGTCACTCTCGAGAAGGTCGTCCGGGCCTACTTCGACTTCGCCCAGCGCGAGGCCGCGTTCTACAGGATGCAGCTCGGCTTCTGGTTCGCGCCGCCGCGGAGCGACGAGCACGACGCCGTGCTCGACCGCAACCTCGGCCAGCACGCCGCCCTCGAGTCGCTCTTCGAGGCGGCGGCGGCCGACCACGGCAACATGCGCGGCCGCCAGCGAGCCTACGCGGCCACCTTCCTCGGGATGATCAACACCTACATCGGGCTCTGGCTCAACGGCTACGCGACCCTGGACGACCATCTCGTCTACCGGGCCGTCCACCAGTTCCAGCACGGCATCTACTCATGACCGCTGCCGCCGCGAAGGTCGGCGGCGATCCGCAATCCAGGAGCACGCAGTTGGCTGATTGGGCTTTCGACTCGGTCTTCTACCACATCTACCCGCTCGGCCTGGTTGGCGCGCCGGCCCGCAACGACTTCGCCGCGCCGCCGGTCGAGCGGCTCGATCAGCTGCTCGGCTGGCTCGACCACATTCGGGGGCTTGGCTGCAACGCGCTCTACGTCGGGCCGCTCTTCGAGTCGACGGCCCACGGCTACGACACGGCCGACTACTGGCACCTGGATCGCCGCCTGGGCACCGACGACACGCTGCGGCGCTTCGTCGCGGCCTGCCACGAGAAGGGCATCCGGGTGATCCTGGACGGCGTCTTCAACCACGTCGGCCGTGACTTCTGGGCCTTTCGCGACGTCCAGCAGCGCGGTCCCGATTCGGCCTACAGGGACTGGTTCAAGGACCTGCGGTTCGATCGCCGCAGCCCCTACGGCGACGCCTTCGGCTACGAGGGCTGGCACGGCCACTACCACCTGGTCAAGCTCAACGTCGGCAATCCCGAGCTGCGCGACCATCTCTTCGGCGCCGTTCGATCGTGGATCGAGGACTTCGGCATCGACGGCCTGCGCCTCGACGCGGCCGACGTGATCGACCTCGACTTCCTGCGCGCCCTGGCGGCCTGGTGCCGGTCGCTCAAGCCCGACTTCTGGATCTTCGGCGAGATCGTTCACGGGGACTATCGCGAGTGGGCGAACCCGGCGACGCTCGATTCGGTCACCAACTACGAGGCCTACAAGGGCCTGTGGTCGAGCCTGGTCGACCGCAACTATTTCGAGATCGCCTGGACCCTCAACCGCGAGTTCGGGCCGCACGGCCGGTACGCCGGGCTGCCGCTCTACAACTTTGCCGACAACCACGACCAGGATCGGGTCGCCAGCAAGCTCGCCGAGCGGCGCCACCTCTACCCGCTCCATCTCCTGCTCTTCACCATGCCGGGCGTGCCGTCGATCTACTACGGCTCGGAATGGGGCCTCGAAGGCAGGCTGCAGTACCGCGACGACAGCCCGGTCCGGCCGCGGATCGAGCTGGCCGAGGGTCCCAGCCGGGGCGCCGAGCCGGGCCTCGCCGACGCCATCTGCCGGCTGGCGCGCCTGCGCGGCGAGCTTCCTGCCCTCCGTCGCGGCACCTACCGGCAGCTCCACGTCGCCGCCGAGCAGCTGGGCTTCGCCCGCGAGCTGGACGGCCAGACGATCGTGGTCATGCTGAACGCCGCGGCCGCCCCGGCAGAGGTGGCGGTTCCCGCGCCCCGCGACGGCGAGTGGCGGGACGCTCTCGACGGCAGCGTCGTGGTCGCGGCCGGCGGCAAGCTGCGAGCCCAGGTTCCGGCCGGCTGGGGCCGGGTGCTGACCGCCGTCTAGATCTCGACCGGCACCGCGCCGCCGATGCGGCCGCCGCGGGCCAACCTGTAGAGAGTGAAGGTCGCGGCGATCAGGATCATCATGACCACGTAGTCCGAGGCCATCGTCCGCCAGGGCCGGTACATGTCGCCGGCGAAGGCCGTGCCCATCATCTGCCACGAGACCATGGCGGCGATGAGAGCCGCGGCCATCAACCGCGCCAGCGGATCGGGCGGAGCGCGGTAGACCCGCCAGGCCGCCAGCAGGGCCGCGGCGTAGACGATCAGGTCGAGCCCGAGCGCCGGCAGGCCCAGCTCCGCCGCGACCTCGGGGAGCATCGAATGAGCCCAGTCGAGATCGAGCTTCGCCTGGGCCGGCTTGTAGTGATCCAGGTACTGAGTCTCGAACTGGTCCAGGCTGATGCCCAGGAGCGGATGGTTGATGGCCATCTCGATGCCCGCCTCGGTGGCGTAGAAGCGCTCCACCAGCGACCCGTGGCCAGACGAAGTGGCCGGGTTCCAGGAGTCGAACCGGCTCTCACCGACGATCGCGATCATGGCGTTGCGATAGGCCTGATCAAGCGAAGGGGCGACCTGGAGAACGAGCGCCGGCCAGGGAATCACCACGGCCGAGACCATGACCACGATCGCGACGATCGCGGCCCGCCGGCGCCAGCTCTCGACGAAGAGCAGGAGGAGGACCAGCGAACCCCCGGCCGAGGCGAGATAGGCGCTCTTGGTGAAGGACAGGAAGAGGCTCGCCAGGTCGATCGGCAGGGCCGCGATCAGGATGACGAGGACCGGCCTGCCGAGCCTGAGGTAGCCGTTGCGATGGGCCAGCAGGAGGGCCAGCAGCAGCGGCAGCGTGAGCGAGAGCATCTCGCCGAAGAGGCCGATGTTGAAGTAGGTGACGCGTGAGAACAGCAGCCGGTCGGCTTGCATGACGGCCAGCGTCTTCATCGCCGGGATGCTCTGTAGCATGTTGAGGAGGCCGCCAATCGAGACCGAGATGGCCAGAACCACCATCACCCTGACCAGGTCCAGCCGGCTCGGGCGGAGCAGCAGCAAGGCCGCG
>Ga0335076_10007487_pt1 | contig 10995 bp, 10 predicted proteins | sample Lox_Sample_25_FD_206717 | JGI IMG/M metagenome (GOLD analysis project Ga0335076, IMG submission 206717) | Soil microbial communities from Loxahatchee National Wildlife Refuge, Florida, United States - Lox_Sample_2.5 | ecosystem: Environmental > Terrestrial > Soil > Wetlands | place: USA...
CTCCGCCACCGGGCGTTCGAGCCGTCCGGGGAACGCCTCTCCCGCGCTCGTCCGCGCCGCCCGCCCGGCAGCCCTGTCCCCACTCTCCCGGACCTCCGCCCCACGTCCTGGTCCCCACCTCCCGAGCGCACCCATCTGCGCCATGACTCTGAGCCCCTTCTCACTCGCCCCCCATGATCCCTCCGGGACGACGCACCACTCTTCTCCTCGAGATGTGGGCCGTCCCTCTCCTCGCCACCCGTGCCCCGCGCCACCCCAACACGCGACGGCACGGCCCGAGGCTGGGCCAGCGCGTTCGCCCGCTCACCCCAAGGCCCGGGGAGCGCCGCGCCGCCCAGCCGGCGAGGGGAGGGAGGCCGCATCCTTGAGGCCGCCGGCGCGGATCACCCCTCCGCCGCCGGCGGCCTCGCCTTCTTCTGCACCGCCCGCTCCCTCGGCGGCCTCCTTCTGGCCCCCCCGCGTCCACCTTCCACGAGCGGCCCCCCGCACCCGCCTCCTCCGCTCTCACGGGCCCGCCCCGCCACACACCCCTTGGCTTGGCCCCCCGCCCCGCGCGATCATCCCCCCGGGGGTATCGCGGGATGAAGCTTCTCCTCATCGAGGACGAGGAACGGGTGGCGCGCCTGCTGGCGCGCGGGCTCTCCGAGGAAGGCCACCAGGTCGACGTCTGCGCCACCGGCATCGCCGGCCGCGACCAGGCGCTGGGCGTCCCCTACGACGTCATCCTCCTCGACTGGTCCCTCCCCGATCTCGACGGCGTCTCGGTCCTCCGCGAGTGGCGCGCCCGGGGCCTGCGCACCCCGGTCCTCCTCCTCACCGCCCGCGGCTCGACCGGCGAGAAGGTCACCGGGCTCCGCGCCGGCGCCGACGACTACCTGGTGAAGCCCTTCGACTTCGACGAGCTGCTGGCGCGCCTCGAGGCCCTCCACCGCCGGAACGGCGCCAGCGACGCCTGGCCCATCGGCCCGCTGGTCCTCGACCCGCGCCGCCGCGCCCTCCTCAAGGGCGAACAGTCCGAGCCCCTCACCGCCCGCGAGTTCGGCCTCCTCTCCGAGCTCGCCTCCCACGCGGGCGAGGTCCTCTCCCGCACCCGCCTCATCCAGGCGGTCTGGGGCCAGGACTTCTCGGGCAACGCCAACGTGGTCGACGTCTACGTGGGCTACGTCCGCGCCAAGCTCGAGCGGCTCGGGGCCGAGGGCGTCCAGATCCAGGCGGTGCGGGGCGTCGGCTACCGGCTCGCCACCCCGCCGCGGTGACCGCGCCGCCATGAGGCTCGCCACCCGGCTCTGGCTCCTCGGCGCGCTGCTCCCCTTCCTCGGGACCGCCGGCGCCGTCGTCATGGGCGGCCGCATCTTCCGCGCCACCCTGGAGCGGGCGGTCGACGAGGCCCTCCTCGGCGAGGTGGCGGCCGAGTCGGTCTCGATGTTCGACAACGGCGAGGACCCGCACCTCCACGCCCCCTTCTCCCCGCTCCCGGAGCACGTCCGGTACGTCGTCCCCTCGGCCGCGATCTACGATCCCTCGGGCGAGCGCGTCTTCGACTATCCACCAGGCCGCTCCCTCACCGAGGAGCGTGTGGTCGCGGCGGAGCTGGGCGACCACCCGCGCCTCGCCACCCGCCGCGGGGCCGACGGCCGGTCGATCCGGTCGGTCTCCGTGGCGGTGAGGAGCCAGACCGGCCAGCTCTTCGGCCTCCAGCTCGCGACCTCCCTCGCCGACCTGGAGGAGACCGTCGCCTCCTTCCAGCGCTCCGGCCTCGCCGCCGCCCTCGCCCTGGGCGTGCTCCTCTTTCTCGTCCAGACCGTCACCGCCCGCCGGCTCGCCCGCCGGGTGGGCGTTCTCACCGGCCACATGCACGCCCTCCGCGAGGGCGACCTGGACGCGGTGGCGCCGAGGGCCGAGGGGCGGGACGAGATCGCCGAGCTCGCCCGGGTGGTCGCGGAGGCGACCGAGAAGCTCCGGCGTGCCCGCGCCTCCCAGGACCGGCTGGTGGCGGACGCCGCGCACGAGCTGCGCACCCCGCTCACCCTGATGCGCACCTCGATCGACCTCGCCCTCCGCCGCCGCCGCGAGGTCCCGGAGCTGGTGGCCTCCCTCGAGGAGACCCGCCGCGAGGTCGACCGGCTCGCCCGGCTCGCCACCCGCCTCCTCGACCTGGCCACCGCCGGCCGGGCCGCCTGGGACCGGACCCCGGGCGACCTCGCCCGCCTCGCCCAGGAGTCGGCCGAGTCGGCCCTCGCCGCCGCCGAGGCGAAGCGGGTGCTGGTCCAGGTCGAGGCTCCGGCCCCGGTGCCGGCCCTCTTCGATCCCAACGGGATCCGCCAGGCCCTCGACAACCTCCTCGCCAACGCGGTCCGCCACAGCCCGCCGGGAAAGCCGGTCGTGGTCCGGGTGTCGAGCGCCGACGGCTGGGCCCGGCTCGCGGTGGAGGACGAGGGGCCGGGGATCCCGCCGGAGGCGCGGGAGCGGGTCTTCGAGCCGTTCGAGCGCGGGTCCAAGGGTCCGGGCGGCGCGGGCCTCGGGCTCGCCATCGTCCGCGAGATCGCCCGCGGCCACGGCGGCCGGGCCTACGTGGCCGACTCGCCCCGTGGCGCCCTGGTGGTGATCGAGCTGCCGCTCGAGGCGCCGCGGACGACCCCGGCCGGCTCGCCGCGCGCCGCCTGAGCTCGCCGCGACGCCGCGCCGCCCGCCCGGGCCGCGCCCGCCGCGACGCACCGCGCCGTCGGCTCGGCCTGCGGGCGCCCCGCTCCCCGGCCGCGCGAGACGGCACCGCGCCGCCGCCCCGTCAGCGCCGGCTCAGCGCTCCACGCCGCGCGGGAAGCTCTGCTTCTCGATCCGCTCGAGCCCGCCCAGGTACGGGCGGAGCGGCTCGGGCACCACCACGCTCCCGTCCGCTTGCTGGTACTGCTCGAGGATGGCGACGATGGTCCGCCCCACCGCCACCCCGGAACCGTTGAGCGTGTGCGCCAGCCGCGGCTTCCCGCCCTCGCCCCGGTAGCGGACCCGGATCCGCCGCGCCTGGAAGTCCTCGCAGTTCGAGACCGAGCTGATCTCCCGGTAGGCGTCCTGCCCCGGGCACCAGACCTCGATGTCGTAGGTCTTGGCCGAGGAGAAGCCCATGTCGCCGGTGCAGAGGAGGGTCACCCGGTGGTGGAGCCCGAGCCGCCGGAGCACCTCGCAGGCGTCCTCCACCATCTTCTCGTGCTCGGCGTAGCTCTCCTCCGCCTTGGCGAACTTCACCAGCTCCACCTTGTGGAACTGGTGCTGCCGCATGATCCCGCGGGTGTCCCGCCCGGCGCTCCCCGCCTCGGCGCGGAAGCAGGGGCTGAAGGCGCAGTAGGAGATGGGCAGCGCCCCGCCCTCGAAGATCTCGTCCCGGTGCATGTTGGTCACCGGGACCTCGGCGGTGGGGATGAGGTAGAGGGGGGGCTCGTTGGTGGTCTTGAAGAGGTCCTCCTCGAACTTGGGGAGCTGCCCGGTGCCGGTCATGGTCTCGCCGGTCACCAGGTAGGGGGGGAGGATCTCGGTGTAGCCGCGCGAGGCGTGGACGTCGGCGAAGAACGAGCTGATCGCCCGCTCCAGCCGCGCGGCCGCGCCCTTGAGGATCGTGAAGCGCGCCCCGGAGAGCTTGGCCGCCTGCTGCCACTCGAGGATCCCGAGCGCCTCGCCCAGCTCCCAGTGCGGCTTCGGGGCGAAGCCGTAGGCGCGCTTCTCCCCCCAGCTCCGGACCACCACGTTGTCCTTCTCGTCCTTGCCGGTGGGGACCGACTCGTGGGGCGGGTTGGGCACGAGGAGGAGCAGCCGCTCGATCGACCCCTCGACCTCGGCCAGCTCCGCCTCGGTCTTCTTCACCGCGTCGCCCAGGGCCCGCATCTCCGCCCGCGCCCCCTCCACCGCCCCCTTGTCGGTCTTCGCCAGCTCGCGGATCTTGGCGTTCGCCTCCCCCTGCTCCTTCTTCTGCTTCTCGAGGAGGACGTACAGCTCGCGGCGGCGCTGGGCGAGCGGCTTCACCGGGGCGAGCGCCTGGGCGGCGCCCTCACCCCGGCGGGCGAGCCGCCGCTCGAAGCTCTCGAAGTCGGCCGCGACGGCCTTGAGGTCCAGCATGGTGGGATCCCCGCGACAGGATGTACTCGGGGGAGGCTCCCCCGTAGGGCGGCGAACAGGATTAGTCTTTAACCTCCTGTCGGGCAAGGGGTCTCCACCCTCGTGACCCCGGGAGCGCGCATGATCGAGGACGAAGGCGAGGGCAGGCCCTCGCTGCGGGTGGTGACGGGCGGGACGGCCCGCCCGCGCGCCGGCCTGGAGGACGAGGCGGCCGTGGCCGCCTTCCTGGTGGGCGACGACGAGGCGTTCGGCGAGCTGGTCCGCCGCCACCAGGGGCTGGTGATCGCGATCGTGCGCCGCTACGCGCGCACCGCCGAGGACGCGCGCGACCTCGCGCAGCGCACGTTCCTCCGCGCCTTCGAGGCGGCCCGCCGCACCCTCCGCCGGGGGGGCGGCGCGGTCCCGTTCAAGAGCTGGCTCGTGCGGATCGCGGTGAACCTGGCGAAGAACCACCTCCGCGACGAGTCGCGCTTCGCCCGCGCGCCGCTCGAGGCGATCGAGGCCGAGCACGCCTCGGCGCCGGACGGGCCCGAGCGGCTCGAGCGGGCCGAGCGGCAGCGCCGGGTGCGCCAGGAGGTGCTGCGCCTCCCGCGCCGCCAGCGCGAGGTGCTCACCCTGCGCGTCGACGCCGAGCTCCCCTTCGCCGACATCGCCCTCGCCCTGGGCATCACCGAGAACGCCGCCAAGGTGAGCTTTCACCATGCGGTGACCCGGCTCCGCGCCGGGATCGAGGAGGACCCGTCGTGACCCCCACCTGCCAGGAGCTCGCGCCGCTCCTCTCGCTGCGCGCCGCCGGCGCCCTCGATGGCGAGGAGGCGGCCCGGGTCGAGAGCCACCTCGCCACCTGCGCCGGGTGCCGCGCCGAGGCCGAGCAGGCCGAGGCCGCGCTCGACCTCGCCCGCCTGCCGCCCTTCGGCCCCGCCGAGCGCCGCGCCGCCGGCGAGCTGCCCGAGCGCGCCCTGGCCGCCTTCCGCCGCGCCGACGCGCGCCGCGGCCGGATGCGCCGCGCCCTGGCCGGCTTCGCCGTCGCCGCGGCCGCCGCGCTGGCGCTCCTCGCCCCGGCCCTGCTCCGCAAGCCGGTGCACGCCCCGGCGGCCGAGCAGGCGAGTCTCACCTGGCAGTCGCCCGACCCGGACACGCTCTGGTCGGAGACCGACGTGCTCGCCCTGGATGGCTCGTCCGACGCGACCGACTCGAGCACGCTCTCCACCGAGAGCACCGCGGTCGCCACGGCCGACGGCTTCTAGCTGGTTCACCCCGGGCGCCGCGGGCGTCCGGTCGAAGGAGGGGAGGAGAACACATGAAGCGGTTCCTGGCCGTCCTCGCAGTCGCACCCATGCTCGCCGTTGCGCAGAGCCCCGCCCCGCCCGGCGCCGGCGCCGACAAGGCCCCCCCTCGCTTCGATCCCGCCCGGATCGAGAAGCGGGTGCGGCTCGCCCGGACCCTGGGCCTGGCCGAGGCGCTCGACCTCGACGCCGCCCAGGCGATCAAGCTCGGCGACGCCGTCGCCAAGTTCGACGACAAGCGCATGGCCGCCTTCAAGCAGCTCCGCGACGCGGCCGGCGTGCTCCGCAAGGCCGCCGCCGGCGAGAAGGTCGCCGGGGCCGACGTCGACAAGGCCATCCAGTCCGGCCTCGACGCCCGCGCGCAGCTCCAGGCGATCGATCGCGACGTGGTCCAGCTGGTCACCAAGGACCAGCCCCCCGAGAAGCGCGCCCGCGCGGTCCTCTTCCTGGCCCGCTTCGGCCATCGCTTCGGCAAGGTCGGCCCGGGCATGGGCATGCACGGCCCCGAGGGCCGCATGGGCCCGGGGATGATGGGGCCGGGGATGCACGGGCACGGCATGGGTCACGGGCAGAAGGGGCCGGACGCCGGGCCCTCGGGCATGGCGGCCGGCGTGCCCGGGCCGATGATGGGCATGGCGCCGGAGGAGGCGCCGGACGACTGGGGTGACGACGACTAGCGCCGTCCCGCCGACGGGCCGCGAGGCCCCTTCCGGCGAGACGTCCCGCTCCTGACCGGTCGTCGTCGTGGGCGGGAGGGCGGAGCCGAACCGCCGGGGCGCGCCGCCTGCGCGCGCTCCTCCGGGGCTCCGCTCTCCCAGCCCGCATTCGGGTGTCCTCCCGGGACGGACGGAGCGGGGCGCGCTAGACTCGGCGTCCGGCCGGACGGCCGGCGCGGAGGACGGATGGCACGCAGGCGAGGGCGCGAGGAGGAGACGGCCGTGCCGGGGATCGCCCCCGTGTACGAGGGGCCGGAGGTCCTGGATGCGCTCCTCCGCAAGGCCGGCTCCCCGAACGGTGGCGAGGACGTGGTGGCGGCCTTCCTCCGGGCCCAGGCCGCGGGTGAGCCGCGCTCGGCCGTGATCCCCGCCCTCTTCCCCGAGGAGCCGCACTTCGCCTCCCCGGACGAGGCCCGGCGGCTCTACGGCAACCTCTTCGGCCTCTGGGCCCGGCTGGCGGCCGGGCTCGGGGCGCACGACGACGCGCCCGAGGTGGTCCCCACCGCCGAGGGGACGCCGCTGCCGACCCTCCCCGAGCGCGGCGCCCTCCGCGGCCGGAAGCTCCCCGCCTCCCTCGTCGAGGCGGTCTGGCGGAACCTCGCCTCCCTGCCCGCCCGGGAGCAGCAGCGCCACCGGGACCGCTTCCAGAGCTCCCAGCCCGACCTCACCGCCTGGCTCGAGACCGTCCCGCTGCCCGAGTCGGGCGCCCTCGCCGCCCAGGACCTGGCCTTCGAGACCTGGGCGATGCTCGACCAGGCCTTCGGCGAGCGGCTCCGCGCGGTCGAGTACCGGGAGCTCCGGGCCCTGAACGACGAGCCGCCCCGCATCGAGGCGGTCCAGCCCGCCGCGGCCGCCTACGCCGCCGAGCAGCTGGACGTGCTCGCCGACGAGGACGCGAGCTTCGACCCCCCCGCCCGCGCCCAGGTGGAGAAGGCGCTCGCCGTCCTGGTGGCCGCGCTCACCGACGCGGTGCGCGAGCCGTCGTAGGGGTCGCGGATCGGCAGGCCGCCGCCGCCGGGCAGCCTACGGCCCGAGCCCGTCCACGAACGCCGAGAGCGCCTCGTTGAAGGCCGCCGGCGCCTCGAGGTTCGCGAGGTGGCCGGCGCGCGGAACCCGGACGAGCTTCGCTCCCTTCACCGCCGCCGCCATCCGCTCCGCCTCCGCCGGCGGGGTGAGCGAGTCCTGCTCGCCCACGATCACCAGCGTCGGGCAGGAGACCGTCGCCAGGGTGGGGAACGAGTCGGGCCGGCGCGCCATCCCCCGCTGCGCCGCCGCCACCCCGGCCGGCGTGCCCGCCGCGATCAGGTGCCGGACCTCCTTCACCACCGCCGGGTCGGGGTCGGGGCGGAGCAGCTTGGGCGTCATCTCGTCGGCCACCCAGCCGAGCCCTCTCTCGAGCGCGGTCCGGGCGAAGCTCTCCCGCCCCGCCGCTCCCTCGGGCGTGTCCGCGCCGGCCCGGGTGTCGCAGAGGGCGAGCCCGCGGAAGAGGCCGGGCACGCGCCGGTACAGCTCGAGGGAGAGGTAGCCGCCCATCGAGAGGCCGGCCACGGCGGCCCGCTCGATCCGGACGTGCGCGAGCAGGGCGCGGACGTCCTCCGCCAGGAGCTCCATGGTCGAGGCGTCGAGCGGCACGGCGCTCTTCCCCAGGCCGCGGTAGTCCAGGGCGATGACCCGGTGGCGCTTCTCCAGGGCGGCGAGCTGCGGCGCCCACATCCCGGAGTGGAGCGGGAAGGCGTGGAGGAGGAGGACGGCGTTCGAGCCGCTCCCCACGTCCCGGTAGTGAAGCTCCGTTCCGTTCAGTCTCGCGACGGGCATGTGCGAACCTTTAGCACTTCCCGGCGGGGTGGGACGGACCGGCGGTGGGGTCCCTTGCGGGTGGGGCGGGCGCGGTCGCCGCCCGCGACAGGCGGGTACTTCCGCGTTAAGACGAGCCTCTCCCGGCGCGCCCCCGCGGCCGGGCGAGGGAACCGAGGGACCATGACGGAATCGCAGCGCCCCGGCGCGGACGGCCCGCGCGACGGGATCGGCTACTTCGCCCGCTTCGGCGTGACCGAGCGGCTCATCGCCGACACGCTCGCCGCGGCCCTCTCGCGCGGCGGCGACCACGCAGACGTCTTCTTCCAGCACCGGATCGGCTCCGATCTCGGGCTCGAGGACGGGGCGGTGAACCGCGCCTACGCCTCGGTCGAGCTCGGGGTCGGGGTCCGGGTGGTGCGGGGCGACCAGACCGGCTACGGCTACACCGAGGACCTCTCCCCCGAGGCCCTGCTCGAGTGCGCCCGCACCGCGGCCGCCATCGCCGACGGGCCGGCCCGCCCCGGCCCGGTCCGTTTCCACGTGCAGGCCGGGCTCCCCGACCGCTACCCGCTCTCGCGCCCCTGGGACGCCGTCCTCCCGGACGAGAAGCTCCCCCTGGTGGCGGCCCTGAACGAGCGGGCCTTCGCCGCCGACCCGCGCGTGAGGAAGGTGAACGTCTTCCTCCGCGACGAGGCGGGGGCGATCCTCCTCGCCGACTCCTCCGGCCGGATCGTCGAGGACCGCCAGCCCATGACCATCCTCTCCCTCTCGGTCCTGGCCGAGCAGGGCGGCCGCCGGGAGCAGAACGGCTACAACGTCGCCGGCCGGGCAGGGATCGAGTTCTACACGCCCGAGCGGCTGGACCGGGTGCTCCGCGAGGCGGTGGCGCGCACCGCCCTCCTCTTCGAGGCCGGGCCGGCCCCCGCCGGCGAGATGCCGGTGGTCCTCGCCGCCGGCTCCTCCGGGATCCTCCTCCACGAGGCGATCGGCCACGGGATGGAGGCGGACTTCAACCGCAAGGGGGTCTCGATCTACGCCGACAAGATCGGGAAGCCCATCGCCCGTCCGTTCGTGAACATCGTCGACGACGCCGCCAACCCCGGCGCCCGCGGCGCCATCAACGTGGACGACGAGGGGAACGCCGCCGGCACCACGCGGCTGGTGGAGGGCGGGGTCCTCGCCACCTACCTCCACGACGCCATCTCCGCCCGCCACTACGGCGTCTCCCCCACCGGGAACGGCCGGCGCGAGAGCTACCGCCATCCGCCCCTGCCGCGCATGCGGTCCACCTACATGCTCCCCGGGCCGCACCGGACCGAGGAGATCATCCGCTCGGTGAAGCGGGGCGTCTACTGCGTGAACTTCTCCAACGGGCAGGTCAACATCGGCGCCGGCGACTTCACCTTCTACGTGAAGAACGGCTGGCTCATCGAGGACGGGAGGCTCACCCGTCCGGTGAAGGACGTGAACATCATCGGCAACGGCCCGAAGGCGCTGGAGCAGGTGGACATGGTCTCGGACGACCTCGCCATCGACGAGGGCGGGTGGACCTGCGGCAAGGACGGGCAGAGCGTGCCCGTCTCCCAGGGGCTCCCCACCGTGCGCGTCGCCTCCATGACGGTGGGCGGGAGGGGGGCGTGAGCGCCCCCCGGAGCGCGGCGGCGGAGACGGCGGCGCTGGTGGAGGTGACCCGCCGGGCGGCCGACCTGGCGGTGAAGGCCGGCGCGAGCGAGGCCGCCGCGGGCGCCTACCGCGCCCGCCACGTCGAGGTGTCCTGGCGCGACGGCCGCCTGGAGAAGGTCACCGAGGCCACCACCCGTGGCCTGGGGCTCGACCTCTACGTGGACGGCCGCTTCGCCTCGGTGGGGACGAGCGACCTGCGCCCCGAGGCGCTGGAGCGGTTCGTGGCCGGCTCGATCGCCCTCGCCCGCAACCTCGCCCCCGATCCCCACCGGCGCCTCCCCGACCCGGCCCTCTACGCCGGGCAGTCGGCCGTGAACCTCGACCTCGAGGACCCGGCCTACGGCGCCCTCGACGCCGCCGCCCGCCGCCGGGCCGCGGCCGAGCTCGAGGCGGCGGCCCGCGCCGTCCCCGGGGCGGAGGCGATCCTCTCGGTCACCGCCAGCGTCTCCGACACCCACGGCGAGAGCGTCCTCGTCGCCACCAACGGGTTCGAGGGGACCCGGCGCGCCACGGACTTCTGGATCGGGGCGGAGGTGGCGGTGAAGGACCCCGACGGCCGGCGGCCGGAGGAGTTCGCCTCCGCGGGCGCTCGCCACCGCTCGGCGGTCGAGCCCCCGGCCGTGGTGGGACGGCGGGCAGGCGAGCGGGCCGTCGCCCGGATCGGCTCGCGGAAGGGGGCCTCGGCGGTGATCCCGGTGGTGGTCGAGGCGCGGGCCGCCGGGCGGCTGGTCGGCGCCCTCCTCGGTCCCCTGGCCGCCTCGGCCGTGCAGCAGAAGCGCTCCTTCCTCGACGGCAAGGTGGGGGAGCCGGTGGGGAGCCCGCTCCTCGACCTCCGGGACGAGCCGCTCGTCCCCCGCGGCCTCGGCTCGCGCCGCTACGACGGCGAGGGGCTCGCCGCCCGGCCGTTCCCGGTCTTCGAGCGCGGCGTCCTCCGGAACCTCTACGTGGACACCTACTACGGCCGGAAGCTCGGCATCGCGCCCACCACCGCCCGCGCCTCGAACCTCGCCTGGGCGCTCGGGCCGCGCTCCCCGGCGGAGCTGCTCGCCGCCCTCGGCGACGGGCTGCTCGTGACCGGGTTCCTGGGCGGGAACTCGAACGGCACCACCGGCGACTTCTCCCTCGGGGTGCGCGGCTTCCAGGTGCGCGGGGGGCAGGTCGCCGGGCCGGTCGCCGAGATGAACGTCTCCGGGAACCACCTCGACCTCTGGAAACGGCTCTCCGCGGTGGGGAACGACCCGTACCCGTACTCCGCCATGCGCACGCCCACCCTGGTGTTCGACGGGCTCCAGGTCGCCGGGATCTGACTCCCCCCCATCGGGCGACCCTCCCTCGCGGTCCCGGTCGGCGGCCACCCGTGATCCGCGCGCCAGCCCAGGACGGGGCCTTGGAGCGCGCAACCCTCCCTC
>Ga0335076_10007489_pt1 | contig 10992 bp, 10 predicted proteins | sample Lox_Sample_25_FD_206717 | JGI IMG/M metagenome (GOLD analysis project Ga0335076, IMG submission 206717) | Soil microbial communities from Loxahatchee National Wildlife Refuge, Florida, United States - Lox_Sample_2.5 | ecosystem: Environmental > Terrestrial > Soil > Wetlands | place: USA...
GTCGAGAACGGGAGCGTTCAAAAAACGGGCCAGTTGCTGCTTTTCGGCGGGATCGCGCGGCAAAGCCAAAGCATGGCCCACCCCCGAGAATACAAATCCGGTCCTGTTCCCTTCAAAGGGCTGGAAAAAGGCCAATTTGCCGTGCTCCAGGTACAACACCAAATCGCCTTTGTGAAGTTCAACACGATCGGCGGCGGAAATGGTATAGACGTTGGCAGAATCCAGACGCAGCGCGTTCAGCTTGGTCATGAGGTCGCGAGGAGAAGAGCTTGCCGCGTGCGATGGGGACACACAAAGAAAAGTGCAGGCCAGAAGGGCAAAACGGGAACCCATGTCATGAGTGTAGTCACTTTCGGCATGTCTGGACAAGGCGACCCAGGGAAGAAATGCGGACACGGCTTAAAATGATAGGGTGGTCCACCTATAGACAGCGTATGCGAACCCTGCTGTGCATCGTGATTTCGTTTCTATTCGCCTCCAGTGCGCGTGCCGACAAAATCGTGCTGAAAAACGGGCGGCAGATTGTTGCATCGAATGTGACAGTGGACGGCGACAGGATTCGTTACGAGAGCTCGGCCGGCGAGTTATCCATACCCAAGAGCATTGTCGATCACGTGGAGAAAGGGCTGGTGCCCAGCGTGGCGTCCCCAGCGGAAGCGGCGGCAAACCTTGCCGTGACGCCGCCACCCATCGAGGCGACGGCGGATGCTGCGGAGATTGACCAGGCGGCCGTGCACGATGGGGCAATCGACCGGGATTACATCTCGCGGGTGGAGGGCGAAGCGCGCGGCGGTAACGCCAAAGGCATTGAGAAGGCAGCGCTCGCGCATCACGCTGCGGCTCAATTCGAGCTGGCGCATGGCGACATGGAGCACGCATTGGCGGACGAACGTACCGCCATCAATTACTTGCCAGAACAGCCAGTGTTGCTCATGAATGTGGCCTATCTCTACCTGAAGAGGAGCGAATTCAAATCATCCCTGGATTACCTGGAGCGTGCCAAGCGCGTGGCAGCGGATAATGCCGATGTATATAAGCTCGAGGGCTGGGCATATTACGGGATGAACAAGCCCGAGCAAGCGGTGGCGGAATGGAAGAAATCACTATCCTTGCGAGCTGATAGCGAAACCCAAGCGGCACTCGAGAAGGCATTGCGGGACAAGCAGGAAGAAGAAAATTACAAAGAGAACGAGAGCGGGCACTTTCAGTTGAAGTATAACGGTGACGCTCAGCCGCAACTGGCGCGCGAAGTTCTGGCTACGCTAGAAGCCTATTATCAGGCGATCGAGTCCGAGCTGAATTACACGCCTCCGGAGCCTATTGGCGTAGTGTTGTACACGCAGCAAGCGTTTTCGGACATTACGCGGGCACCGGGATGGGTCGGTGCGCTGAACGACGGGAGAATTCGGGTGCCGGTTCAGGGTTTGACCGGAGTGAACTCTGAACTGTCGCGCATTTTGAAACATGAACTGACGCACAGTTTCATTCAACAGAAAACCAGAGGGCATGCGCCGACCTGGATTCAGGAAGGCGTGGCGCAATGGATGGAAGGCAAACGAAGCGACGAGAACGCCGCCGTGCTGGTTCAGGTATATGACCAGGGACAAGCCGCCCCGCTGGGGCAACTGGAAGGATCGTGGATGGGTTTGCCCGGTGACGTCGCCGGTTATGCCTATGCTTGGGCTTTGGCGAACATCGAGTACATCGTGGAGACTCAGGGCATGAGCGATGTGGAGCGCGTCCTGGATAGAATCGCCGAGGGTGCCTCGACAGAAGACGCGTTGCATGAAGTGCTCCGAGATAGCTCCAGCGATCTGGCGCAAAACACCATCGATTACCTAAGGAAGACGTACGTGCGGTAGAGACGAGGCCGCGGAACCAGAATTAAGAGGTGGCCAGTAGGGCGGCGAGCAATGCCGCTCGTTGCGGCATAGCCTTGGCAATGATGTGCTCGGTCTTGGCATGGGCGCCGTCGCCCACCGCGCCGAGACCGTCCAGCGTGGGTATGCCGAGCGCGGCGGTGTAGTTACCGTCGGAGCCTCCTCCGGCCGCGGTTTCGCCAAGAGAAAAACCAATTTGCCTAGCCAAGAATTTTGCCCGCGTGAAGAGAGTCGCACTGTGCTTGCGTTCGAGGGGGGGGCGATCAAATCCCCCGGTGATGTGGAGCTTTGCGCCACGGTGGACGGGCTTGAGCGAATAGAGGCGGGACTCGAGTGACCTCATATCGGAGGCGCGCCAGGCGCGCATGTCCAGCGTCGCTTGCGCGTGCTCGGCAATCACGTTGGTGCGCGATCCGCCATGGACGATATCCGCGTTGATGGTTACGCCTCGCCGGAGGTTGTTCCAGCGTTCGATGCGGGCGATTTGTGCGGCCAGCTCGTGGATCGCGTTGATGCCTTTTTCGGGAGAGAGGCCGGCGTGCGCGGCACGGCCGTGAACGATCAATTCTGCTTCGCCGACGCCTTTTCGAGACGTTTTCAGCAGACCCCGCGGGCCAATCGACGGTTCCAGTACAAAAACAGCGTCGCTGCGCTTGGCCTCGGTTTCGATCATCGATCGCGAGGATTTGCTGCCGATCTCTTCGTCGGAAGTCCACAGGAAGACGATGTTCTTGGTGACTGGAATCTTGAGTTCTTGCAGCGCTTCAAAGGCAAACAGCGCTTGCACAATACCGGCCTTCATATCGAACGTGCCGGGCCCGTAGGCTTTTCCGCCAGAGATGCGAAAGGGCATGCTGGTTAACGTGCCGGTGGGATAGACGGTGTCGTAGTGCCCGAGAACGAGAAGTTGCCCAGTGGCTCGATTGGTATTCGGCGGCCAGACGACGCGAAGGTGGTCGCCGCGCTCCTCGCGCTTCAGGATATGCACAATGCCACCGCGAAGGAGCCACTGGTCGGCCAGGAAGCCGCAGCAGCGGTCGGCAGGGGCTTTTTCCAAACTGGGCGATTCCAGGCGGACGAGCTCGCGGAGCACATCGAGCATCTGCGGCAGGCGCTTGCGCAGCGAAGCGTAAAGCAGCTTGGGAAAGGATGGTTGGGCCATGAGAATCGCATGGTAGCAACAGGGCGGAAGGGAGGCAATGACGGGTGAACATGCGGGTGCTGGCTATCGAAGAAGAACAGTGTTCGAGGCCGGAAGATTGCTTATAATAGTAAGTTTGCGATATACGGAGGGCGTGGCACCGAGTGCCGCGCGGCTCGGGAGCGGGAATGCAACTGGACATCACCGAAATACAGAAATTTTTGCCCCACAGGTACCCGTTTCTGCTGATCGATAAAGTTGTGGAGATGGAGCGGTTCAAGCGCATCGTCGCGATCAAGAATGTCACCATCAACGAGTCGTTTTTTCAGGGCCACTTTCCGGGCAAGCCGGTAATGCCGGGGGTGCTGATTCTGGAATCAATGGCGCAAGCGGGCGGCTTACTGTTGTTGCAGGAAATTCCTGATCGCGACCAGAAGCTGCTCTACTTGGCGTCCATGAATGACGTAAAGTTCCGCCGCCCGGTGATGCCCGGCGACCAATTGCGCGTGGAAGTGGACATCCTGGCGTGGAAGGGCGATTTGTGCAAGATCCAGGCCAAAGCGTTCGTGGAGTCCAACCTGGCCACTGAAGCGACGCTGATGTGTGTGATGGTCGACCGCGACCGGGCCGACAACGCAGGGAAATGAGAACGGGAACAATACACCCGCAAGCCGTTGTGTCTGCTGCGGCGAAACTGGCTGAGGGCGTGGAAGTTGGCCCATTCGCTGTGGTTGGCGCTGATGTGGAGTTAGGTGAAGGCTGCGTGGTGCATCATCATGCGGTGGTCGAAGGCCCGTCGAAATTTGGCTCGCGCAATATCTTCCATCCTTTTTCGGTGATTGGGGGCGATCCGCAGGACTACACATTTCGCGGCGAGCGCGTAGAGCTGATCGCGGGCCAGGGAAACATTTTTCGAGAACATGTGACGGTGAGCCGGGGTACCAGGAAGGGCGGCGGTGTTACGCGGCTTGGGAATGATAATTTTTTCCTGTCCTACTCGCATGTCGGACACGATTGCCAGATTGGCAGCAGCACGCTATTTGTCAACGGCGCGACATTGGCGGGACACGTCACCGTCGAGGATTTCGTAACCCTGGGAGCATTTTCGCCAGTGCACCAGTTCTGCCGTCTGGGGAAATATGCGTACATCGGTGCCTGTACCGTGATTACGCAGGATGTGCTGCCTTTTTCCTTGATTGTGACCGAACGCGAAACCAGATGCTTTGGGGCGAACACCGTCGGGCTGGAACGCAAAGGTTTTTCCTCAGAACGGATTCAGAAACTGCAGCGGGCATTCAAATTGCTGACTCGTTCGAAGAAGAATACGACGCAGGCGTTGGAGGAGATGCGAACGACTCTTGGTGATTCTGTGGATATACAGGAAATGATCGCTTTCGTGGAGAAAGCCGAACGCGGAATTGTAAAGTAGGCGCCTTGCATTCATGTCTGAATCATTGACGAACACAGCCGGGTGGGGATTAATTGCGGGGAACGGGCGATTCCCGTTTCTTGTGCTGGAAGGTGCGCGCAGCCAGGGGATCGAAATGGCGGTGATCGCCCTGAAAGAAGAGGCCTCACCGGAGTTGGCGCAGGTGGCAAGGCGGCTGCATTGGGTGAGCCTGGGAGAGCTGAGCAAAGCCATCTCTTTGATGCAACAAGAGGGAGTTCGCAGAGCGGTGATGGCGGGACAGGTAAAACACAACAAGATTTTCAGTTCGATTCGGCCGGACTGGAAATTGGCGAAGTTACTGTTCTCGCTGCCGCGCAAGAATACGGATTCGCTAATCGGAGCCGTGGCCAAGGTGTTGGAAGATGAGGGCATCCAACTTGTGGACTCGACCTTGTTCCTGAAACCGCTTCTGCCGGCCGCAGGCGTGCTGACGCAGCGGGCGCCGAATGAACATGAAGCGGCGGACATAGAGTACGGATTGGGGATCGCCCGGCATATTGCGTTGCGGGACATTGGACAAACGGTGGTGATTGCGGACAAGGCGTGCGTGGCCGTGGAGGCCATGGAAGGAACAGATGAAACGATCGAGCGCGCGGCTCGGTTTGCGCAAGAACGCCCACTGGTGGTGGTGAAGGTGAGTAAGCCGCAACAGGACATGCGCTTCGACGTACCCGTGATCGGACTGCCTACCGTCGAAGCTATGAAGAAGGCCGGGGCCACGGCGTTAGCGATTGATGCGGAGCGGACGCTGTTGTTTGACCGCGAAAAGTTGCTACAAGCGGCGAACGCCGCCAGAATTGCTGTTCAGGCTTTCGTGCCCGAGCAGGAACCGCCGCAAGATTTTCAGGGAATGAACAAGAAATGAGTATGGGTAGTGGAAATACGCGCAAGATTCGTGTAGGTGTGGTCGGGTGTGGCGAGTTTGGCCGCAATCACGTACGAGCTTACCGCGAACTGGACACCGTCGAACTGGCCGGAGTGTTCGACCAGGACGCTACAAGGGCGCGAAAAATTGCGCAGGAATTCGGCACGAAAACGTTCTCTAGTTTGGCAACTCTGCGCGGAGCCGTGGATGCGACGAGTGTAGCCGTGCCCACCTTGGCGCACCGTGACGCCGGTTGTGCGCTGCTGGAGATGGGCATAGATGTTCTGGTGGAAAAGCCGATGGCACGCACATTGGACGAAGCCGATGAACTGCTGGCTGTTGCAAGGAAGCATGGGCGCATTTTGCAGGTCGGCCACGTGGAACGATTCAACCCGGCGGTGATCGCCGTGGAACCGATCGTGAACCGGCCGTTGTTCTTTGAGGTACATCGACTGGGAGTTTTTACGCCGCGCAGCCTGGATGTTGATGTGATTTATGACTTAATGATTCACGACCTGGATATTTTGTTGGCACTCGTGAAAGAACCGGTGGAGGAAGTGAAGGCAGTGGGAATACCGGTGTTGACGGATAAGGTGGATATCGCCCACGCACGGCTGGAGTTTGCGGGCGGGGCGGTGGCCAACGTGACGGCCAGCCGCGTATCGACAGAGCGTGTGCGTAAGATGCGCTTTTTTCAGCAGCATGAATATATTTCGCTCGATTATGCGCGGCGCGACGCGTTGCGCGTAGGAGTGAAGCGCCCGGGTCCGCGGCCAGAGTTTGCCTTCGAAAAGCTGCCGGCGCCTGATGTAGAACCACTGCGTGCGGAGTTGGAAGCTTTTGTCGCGGCAGTATCGACCCGCGTTCCTCCCAAGACCGATGGACAGGCGGGGCGAGCCGCACTGGAATTGGCAAGCCGGGTGATGCAAAGCATCCAGGAGCACAGCGCACGCGTCCAACCGGTAGCGAACGGGGTGCCGGGCACACGCAAATGATGATTCCAAGAACTTTGGTTCCTCCGGGGGCGCGTCCGCCCGCTGCCGACGAGGTCTCGGCCCGGCGTCGTCCGACGGCTCTGGATGAGCGCACGCTGGTGCCGGCTACTTTGCCCATCGTGTCGCTGGATGGCCATTCCACCATTCCCGCAAATCTACCGTTGGAAGCAATCGCCACGCGCGTGGTGGTTCCGCGCGACGTAAACGTGGAAGCGGTGCAGAAGCAGGATGAATCGCACTTGCCTCCGCAGCCGACGGACTTGGACGAGCGCATCACTGTGCCGCAGGGCGCGGCGCCGCCCGAAGTGCTGCCGGAAATGCTGCACGTCTCCGAAGACCTGGTGCAGCCCGACATTTTCCAGACCGGCGAACTGGCATTCCTGCCAACGACCACGGAAAAACAGAAGCGGCCCATCGGGGAAATAGTCGTTGCCGGGGCGTCACTGCTTCTTAACTTGCTCTTCGTGATTTTGATGTTCGAGATCCTGTCGTATCATCCGCGATCGCACGAAGTCGATGAGATTGGCCGCAAGCAGATTTCGGTGTTGTTGCCGCCGGGTGCACTGGAGTCGCTGAAACCGTCTGCTCCGCCAGCACCGAAGCCGACTGTGAAGGTCGATCCGCGAGTGATCCGGAAGGTGGCGCCGACAGTCACACCGCCTCCGGTGCAGCCTCCACCACCGCAACCTACACCCGCGCCGCCAAAGAGGGAACTGCCAAGTGCGCCGGCGCCACAGCCGAACGTAGTTCCTACACCGAGCCCGCAGCCGTCGCAAGGCAGCAGGGGCGATCTGCCCAAACCGCAGGTGAAGCTCGAGACGCCAAACATGCCCGTACCCCAGACGGGATTGGTGCTTCCGAAGCAGGGATCTCCAGGAGACGCCATTCGCGACGCTGCGCGCGCCGCGGGAAGAATTAGCTCACCGGCGCCCACGGGAGGCAGCAGCCAGATTCCGGGGGCTGGCCGCGGAGGCGGTTCGAGCGGACACGGAACGGCAGGCGCGGGCGTGGAGATGTTGACGGACACGCAAGGTGTGGACTTCAACGATTACCTGCGGCGCGTATATCTGACGGTGAAGCAGAACTGGTTCGCGGTGATGCCGGCGTCGGTGCAGTTGGGCGAACAAGGGGTTGTATCACTGCAGTTCAAGATCATGCGGGATGGCAGCGTGCCGGACAGCGACCCACAACGGGTGTTTGGCTCCGGAAAAGAGCCGCTGGATCGCGCCGCGATTTCGTCGATTCGTGCCTCAAATCCCTTTCCGACGCTGCCGGCGCAGTTCAAAGGACCGTACATCGAACTGCGGTTCACGTACTACTACAATTTGCCGATTCCCTCGAATTAGCGACAGCGCGCCTCCTGTAGCACAGTTTCGAGGGGCGGAAATTTCCTGCTGGGGCTAAAATCGAAGGAGTGGGGCCAGCGGGTCCCGTTGTCGCATGAAGATCCTCCGTCAACAAGTGCTGGGCAGTTTGCTGCTAGCGGTGATCGTGTTGATTGTTTTGATGATCCGCGCCTGGCCGGTGTTGTTCCACAAATGAACGGGCCTTCGGTACTTCCTCTGTTGGTCTTGCTTGGACCGACCGCATCCGGAAAATCGACGTTGGGTATCTGGTTGGCGGAAAAGCTTGGCGGGGAAGTGATCGCCTGCGATTCCACACAGCTGTACCGCGGTTTCGATATTGGGACGGCGAAGCCGAGCCTCCCCGAGAGGCGCGGTGTTCCGCATCATTTGCTCGACGTGCTGGAACCCAACGAAGCTTCGACAGCCGGGGGCTATCGCGAGCTGGCTCTCTTGGCGCTGAACGATCTTCGCGCGCGGCGCAAGCTGCCGATCTTCACTGTCGGAACGGGGTTATATCTGCGCGTTCTGTTGGAGGGACTCGCGGATGTTCCGCAACGGTCCGAAGAGATTCGGGAACGTTTACGGGCTGGCGCTGAAGAACACGGTCCCGGCTACCTGCACGGCATCCTGAGCAAGTTGGACGCGGAATCCGCAGAGAAAATCGCGGCGGCGGACGAACAAAAGCTGATTCGCGCAATTGAAGTGTGCTTGCTGACGCAAAAGCCAATTTCTGAAGTCCATCGTACTGGACGCAAACCGCTGGAGGATTGGTGTGCGGTGAAACTCGGGCTGATGCCGGAGCGCGAAGCTCTGTATCAGCGGGTACATGCGCGCACGGAATTGATGCTCGAACAAGGCTGGATGGAGGAAGTCCGCGGACTGTCGGCGGCTGGGGTTCCAGATAGAGCGAAGCCGTTTGATTTCATTGGCTACCGGGAGTTGCGCGAAGTGCTGGAGGGACGGATGGATCTGGGAGTTGCGAAGGTGACCATCCAACAGGCGACGCGACGCTATGCGAAACGGCAGATGACCTGGTTCCGGCGAGAAGCGGGAGTGCGGTGGCTTCGGGGGTTTGGCGACGAGCCAGAAACGCAGAAGCAATCTCTGGCGTTGGCGCAAGAGGGGCTGTCGCTGGTATCCGGAGCCGCCCGAATGGACGTATAATCGAGCTTGATGACGCAAGTTTCTTCCACATCGCGCGGGATTCGCGTATCTCGACCGGCTCTGACCTTTTCATGAAAACACAGCACGATACCGCAGTCTCGGAACGCGTCTTGTTGGTGGGCGTTGGGTGGAAACGCGCGCCGCGGTTTCCCGGAATGCCGGTAGGTGAGGCGGGAAGGGAGTCGCTGGCCGAACTGGTGGAACTGGCGAAGAGCGCAGGAGCCGAAATCGGCGGGACGATCTTCCAGCTGCGCGATGCTGCAGACCCAGCCACGTTGGTGGGACGGGGCAAGCTGGACGAGATTCGCGCAGAAGCCACCGCAATGAACGCCCCGCTGATCATTTTCGACAGCGAGCTGACTCCAGTTCAGCAGCGCAACATCGAAGAAGCCACGGAGCGACGGGTAATCGATCGCACGCAGTTGATTCTGGATATCTTTGCGAAGCACGCGCGCAGTCGCGAAGGGCAATTGCAGGTGGAACTGGCACAACTGAATTACATGCTGCCGCGGCTGACCGGGCGCGGTGTGCAAATGTCGCGATTGGGCGGTAAAAGCGGTGGAGGCGGCGCGGGCGGATCTGGTGGCGGAGCGGGGCGCATCGGGGTTCGTGGTCCCGGTGAAAAGAAGTTAGAGACAGACCGGCGGCGGATTCGTGATCGCGTGCGCAGGATTCAAGATGGCATCGAGGAAGTGCGGCAGCAGCGAGCGCTGCGGCGGGAAGCGCGGAATGCGGTTCCGTTGGGCACGGTTTCGCTGGTAGGCTACACGAACGCGGGGAAGTCCACGCTGTTCAATGCGCTGAGTCGCGCGGAAGTGCTGGTTTCATCGCGCATGTTCGCCACGCTGGACCCTACAATAAGGGCACTGCGCTTGCCTTCGAATCGCAGAATTCTGGTCTCAGACACGGTAGGTTTCATTCGGGCTTTGCCGAAAGGGTTGGTGACCGCGTTCCGTGCCACACTCGAAGAGGTGCAAGAGTCTGCGTTGATCTTGCAAGTGAGTGACGTCTCGAATCCCTATCATGACGAGCTCGAGCAGGAAGTCGAGAAGATTCTCGGTGAGTTGGGAGTGCTGGACCGGCCAAGGATTTGCGTGTTCAACAAGATTGACCGGTTGACGCGCGAGCAACGGGAAGAGTGGATAGGCGCTTGGACGGGCTCAAGGAACGGCGAAGCTCCTCCGGTGTTTGTGTCCGCACTTACCGGCGAAGGGTTGGAAGAATTGTTGGGCCGGATTGATGCGGCGCTGCCGGTGGATCCGGTCGTGAAGCTTTCGTTGCGAGTGCCATTAACCGAAGGCCGTTCGCTGGCATTGATTCACGCGCTCGGGCGTGTGCTGCATTCGGAAGTTATAAACTCCCACATGGATTTGGAAGCCGAGGTACCTGAAGCTGTGGCGCGACGATTGAAACTGAAGAACTTCGAATCCAAGGAAACATTCCGGTCTTCCCCGTCGTATGGATAAGAGGAGGCATATATGGCTGGCTTTTTCCTGTGGTGCATCTTGCTGGTGGTTTGTTGGCCGATTGCCTTGTTGGCTTTGGTAGCCTATCCGATTGTGTGGCTGATTCTGCTGCCGTTCCGTATCGTGGGTATCGCCGTACACGGAGTATTTGATTTATTGCGCGCCATTCTATTCCTGCCGGCACGCGTTTTGCGCGGACCTCATGCCATCTGATCGCTGGGGAAAATAGATTTAGTAACTTTCAAGTAATTTCACAAAATAACGCAAAATATGAATGAAATGTGAAGAAAGCCGGGTTTTGCCGGGTGGAGCCAAGGTGTCTTTGGGCTGTGGAAAAACATGTGGAAACTCTGGCACTGTGTTTTTGCGAAGGCGCGTAATAAAGACGCAGCCGTGTCGCACATTTGTCCATAGATACCTGTAATCTATTGTATTCATTTGTTTTATTTGTTCATCTTGGGGTAAAGTACAGATTCTAAATGCGTGTGCCGCTACTTTTTTGGAAAGGCGATTTGCACAGATTTGCAGCAGGCGATGTTACGAATGAGTACCGGCTTTATTTTTCTCAGGTGTTGCCTTGAGTTACTGCCAAGTATCGGAATTTGCGGCCAGCAGCCACGTTGACGCTGACGATTACGCAGACTATAGTGAGCCGAGTGCCAAAACGAGGAGCTCGAACCGGCCA
>Ga0335076_10007490_pt1 | contig 10992 bp, 13 predicted proteins | sample Lox_Sample_25_FD_206717 | JGI IMG/M metagenome (GOLD analysis project Ga0335076, IMG submission 206717) | Soil microbial communities from Loxahatchee National Wildlife Refuge, Florida, United States - Lox_Sample_2.5 | ecosystem: Environmental > Terrestrial > Soil > Wetlands | place: USA...
ACGAACGGCTGCCCCGATCCGAGCGAGGTCCCGTTGGTCCAGTACGCCTCGAGCTGGTTGAGCGTGACTGCGTGCCAGCCGTTGCCCTTGAGGGCCTGCATCTGACTCGAGAACTCGGAGGTCGGCACATACAGTGCCGGGTTGTTGGAGCTCCCGGGGGGCTGCGCGTTGATCACGTGATAGACGAGGATCGGAACGCTCGCGCTACCCGACTGACTCGTGGTGTGCGTCGTCTTCTTGCTCTGGGGCGGCGGGGGGGCGGCGGCCGAGCTCAAGCTGGCCGTGTGCGGGCTTCGGTCCAGGCCGGAGTCGGTCACGATCAGGACGATCGCCGCCGCGACCACGATCAGAGATCCGAGCGCGCCGATGCGACCGGGCGTGACCGGAAACCCGTGCTGAGAGGACCTTGCGGGGCGACCGCGCTGCTCCCCGCGGAAGCTCATGCCGCCGACGTTACACCCAGCGAGCAATTCCACGGGCGCTCGCACGAAACCCGTCAGGAATCGAGAAGCGGGGTGACGGACCCGTGACTAGCCTGACCCGCCATGCATATCACCGTTCAAGCGACCTGAGGAGTGACGATGACAGGCTCTTCCACAGAGGGAATCAAGACCGTTCTGCATCCCGTTTCCGACCTCGACGCGGCCAAGGCGGTGTACGCGGCCCTGCTCGGCACGCAACCGCAGCATGACGCTTCCTACTACGTCGGCTTTGACGTCGCGGGCCAGCACATCGGCCTGGTGCCGGGCGGTGGGCCGCAGGGCATGACCTCGCCGGTCGCCTTCTGGCACGTGCCCGATATCGAGGCCAGGCTGGCCGCGGTGACCGCCGCAGGCGCCACCGTGAAGGAACCCGCGCACGACGTCGGTGGCGGCCGCCTGGTGGCCACGTTCACCGATCCCGACGGCAACGTGCTTGGTCTTCTGCAGGACCCATGAGTCTCGCGGATGCGCGGTCTCCCGCCCTCACGCCGCGGGCCGGGTTGATCATGTGCGGCCCACGCTTGCCTCGACCTGGCAGGATCTTCGGCATGACCGGCGGACCCGCTTCGGAGCAGCATCTGCGAGACCTGGCGGCGCTGCGCCGCGTTCGCGACCGGATCGACCGGGACTACGCGCAGCCGCTGGACGTCGAGGCGCTGGCGCGCGGGGCGCACATGTCGGCCGGGCACCTAAGCCGCCAGTTCCGGCTCGCCTACGGCGAGTCGCCGTACAGCTATCTGATGACGCGGCGGATCGAGCGCGCGATGGCGCTGCTACGGCGCGGCGACCTCAGCGTCACCGAGGTCTGTTTCGAGGTTGGTTGCGCTTCGCTGGGCACGTTCAGCACCCGCTTCACGGAATTGGTCGGTATGTCGCCGAGCGCCTACCGACTCCGGGGGGCGGGTGCGACAGCGGGGATGCCCGCGTGCGTGGCCAAACAGGTGACCAAGCCGGTCAGGAATCGTGAAACGCAGGCCGCCGGGCGCACCTAGGATGACGGCCGTGGACATCACGATTCACTCGACGCTTCTCCCGCACAACGACCCGGAGGCGTCCCTGGCCTTCTATCGCGACACGCTCGGCTTCGAGGTCCGTAACGACGTCGAATACGGCGGGCTGCACTGGATCACGCTCGGCCCGCCCGACCAGCCCGGCACGTCGATCGTCCTGTACCCGCCGGCTGCCACCCCGGGCGTGACCGACGACGAGCGCCGCATGATCGCCGAGATGATGGCCAAGGGTACGTTCGCCAGCATCAACCTGGCGACCAACGACATCGACGGCACGTTCGAGCGACTGCAGGCCAGCGATGCCGCCGAGGTGGTCCAGGAGCCGACCGACCAGCCGTACGGCATTCGCGACTGCGCGTTCCGCGATCCGGCCGGGAATCTCATCCGCATCCAGGAGCTGCGCTGAGCCCTCCGTCTCAAGTCTGCTGAGTCGGGACATCGCCGCCAGGCGCCTCGCAGAGGCGGCCCGCGCGTTCGTAGACTGGCGTGCCGGAGGGTTGACGTGTCCAGTGCCGTGGATGATCCTGCAGGCGACGCCTTTGTTTCGACCGGTGAGCTCCCGGAGCGCGATCTCGTGGAGCGGCTCGTGCGCCAGGCGTACGACCGGTATCGGCGCAGTAGCGACGGAGAGGTCTCCCGGGCCTACCCAGCGCTGGCGAGCATGCGCCACGATTTGTTCGGCGTCTGCATTTGCGGAACCTCCGGCGTGATGTTCGCGGCCGAGGACGCCGATCACGAGTTCACGATCATGAGCGTCTCGAAGCCGTTCATGTTCGCGCTGGTGTGCGAACTGATCGGCGCCGCCGATGCCCGCGAGCGCCTCGGCGTCAACAGCACCGGACTGCCGTTCGACTCGCCCTATGCGGTCGAGCGCTCGAGCGACGGCCGGACCCACCCGATGGTCAATGCGGGGGCGACCGCGACGACCAGCCTCGCGGTCGGCGACGGCCTCGAGGGCCGCTGGCGGTTCATTCACGAGGGGCTCTCGCGCTTTGCGGGCCGGGAGCTCTCGCTCGACCCAGATGTGTACGCCTCAGCGTCGGCCACGAACTCGCGCAATCAGAGCATCGCCAGGCTGCTGGAAAGCTTCGATCGGGTCTACTGCCCGCCTGCTGATGCGGTGGAGCTGTACACGCGGCAGTGCTGTCTGCGCGTCAGTGCGCGAGACCTCGCCGTGATCGGAGCGACACTCGCCGACGGCGGCGTGAACCCTGTCACCGGGGAGCGGGTGATCGATCCTGGCGTCTGCCATTACACACTCGCCGTGATGCTGACCGCGGGACTTTATGAGAGTTCGGGTGAGTGGCTGTACGACGTGGGGCTCCCGGGCAAGAGCGGGATCGGCGGCGGGGTCGTCACGGTGCCGCCGGGCAAGGGCGGCATGGGCACATTCGCTCCGCCGCTCGACCGGGAGGGAAACAGTGTGAAGGGCCAGCTCGTCGCGAGATTCCTGTCCGCGCGGCTCGGTCTGGACCTGCTCATATCTCGACCGGCGGGAGGTTGATGTGACCGGCCGGCGGAGCCAGGTGACCGAGCGCGATTCCGAGGTCCGGCCTGACGCGTCGGAGTCGACGACAAGGTTCTCGGTGGACCGCGAGCGGGTCCTGCGGACGCTGACCTTCTGGCTTCGCCCGGCGTTCGTCCTGCGCGTCCTGAACCGCTTCCAGCTCATCGCGGGCTTCGACCGGGCGATGGCGCTGGCCTCGAGCGCGCTCACCGCGCTGATCCCGCTCGCGGTCCTGGCCGGCGCGGTGCTGCCGCACGTCCAGGCCGAGGGCGTCGCGAACTGGCTGATCACTCGTTACGGCCTCACCGGTGGGGGTGCCGAGGCGGTCAAAGAAGCGCTCGCGCCCTCGAGCGCGACCAACGGCGACATCGGCCTGATCGGGGCATTGCTGCTGGTGATCGCGATACTCAGCTTCGCGCGGGCGGTGCAGCGGATGTTCGAGCGGACGTGGGAGCTGCCGCCGCTGAGCGTACGCAACTCGGCCAACGACCTGCTTTGGATCGTCGGACTCGTCGCCTACCTGGTCATCAGCGGAGTGGCGCACCGCGAAATCGGCAGCAGTCGCCTCCAGGTCGGGGCGAACCTGCTGCTTACCCCGCTGACCGCGATATTCCTGGCGTGGAGCGGACGGGTCCTGAGCGCGAAGCGGATCGCGGTGAGGGATCTCGCCCCCTTCGCGGTCGTCGCGAGCCTGGCCCTCGCCGTGTACTTCGCCGGGGCGGCTGTGTACATGCCGCACCTGTTCAGCTCCTACGCGAGTCGGTACGGGGCTATTGGAGCGGTGTTCGCGATGATCTCGGCCCTGTTTGGCTTCATGGTGGCGCTGATCGCCTCAGCAGCCCTTGGACGCGAGGTGTTCGACGAGCTGGGCCGGATTCGTGTCGGGCAGCGACCCCCCGACGACGAGGTTCGACGCGAGTGGGACACCTTCATCACCGAGGCGCGCTCGCGCTGGCGGACGCTGCGCGAACAGGCCGATCGCGTCCGCGGAAGGCGGCCGCCTCCCGGTGACGGTTCAGCCGAGTCCTGAGATACCCCTGCCGATCAGGATGAGCCCGAACAGGCCGACGACCGCCGCGACACCCACGCGCTTGTTCGCGTGCATCCAGGCCGAGAAGCGATTGACGCCGGCGGCGGTCCCGTCGGGGTCGATCGTGTAGCCCAGGATCGGCACTTCGATCAACACGAACTTGATCAGCGCGAACACGAACATCGCCAGCGCGGCGGCAACGACTCCGTAGCCGTGCCGCGCGAGCCGCCCGAGCGCAAGCAGGTCGAACGGACCGGGCACGGCCAACACCGCGCCAACCACACAAGCGAATATGAGCGAGCCTTCGCTCAAGGATTGCTCCGCTCGCGCCCGTGTCCTGGCGACGGTCGCCGAGCCCGCCCGTACGCGCGATCTCGGTCGACGGCGGCGCGGCCGGTCCCGATCGAGCAGCTCCCTCCCGCGGCGACTGGTCATCAGGATCGCGACGAGCACCGCGATCGCGCCGAACGTCAGGTAAGCCGCCGGTCCGAGGCGCTGAGAGCTCGTGCCCGCCACGGTGTCGCGGGAACGGAACGCTACGAAGATGAGGACGCTGCTGCCGACGCTCACGACCAGGCTCGCGAGGTAACAGGCCCACAGCAGCGGCTGCGGATGCGGACGCGTGAGGATGATCACGACCACCGCGAGCAGCTGCGGGTACACAGCCGCGGCTAACGCAAGCAGAATGATCGAGCCCACATTCCCGCCCTCAGTTGCCTTGCGTCGGGGGCCGTTAGCCTACCGGGAGGCGCCGACGTCGCGGCGACTCGGACCAACTGCAAGCCCGTCGCTGGCCAACCGTGAGGAGGAGGCTGTATATGGAGACCTGGGATGCCATCACCGCTCGGCGCAACGTCCGTGAGTTCGCCGAGCGCGTGATTCCCGACGCGGATCTCGACCGCGTGCTCGAGGCCGGCCGGATTGCGCCCTCGTCGCAAAACAATCAGCCGTGGGACTTCGTCGTCGTCACCGACCGCGAGATGCTGCGTGAGCTCTCCAAGGTGTGGCGAGGAGGCGGCCACATAGCCACCGCGGCGGCCGCGGTCGCGATGGTGATCCCAGACGAGGAGGAGCCCCGCGTCCGCGAGCGCAACCGTTTCGACATCGGGCAGGCGACGATGCAGATGATGATCGCGGCTGCCGATCGAGGGATCGGCAGCGGTCATTCGGCGGTCGGCGACCAGGACATGGCGAGGTCCGTGCTCGGCGTCCCGCAGAACAAGCTCGTCGCGTTCGTGATGGATCTGGGCTATCCGGCGGATCGGCCACTCAGACCCGGCACCCGCTTGAAGCGCCGACCTTTTGATGAGGTCGTACATCGCAACGGTTGGTGAGCCGTGCCATGATCGGCGCCACCGACGATGCCTGCTCCGACCGCTGCAGACGTCCGTGTTCTCGACGTCCCCGAGCACTCACGCTTCGAGATTCGCGTCGGCGGCGAGCTCGCGGGCTTTGCCGAATATAGGCGCCGGCCGCCGCTGATCGCGTTCACGCACACGCTGATCGATCCACGCTTCGAGGGCCAGGGGCTGGCGCACCAACTGGTCGAGACCGCCCTGTCACAGGCACGCTCCGAAGGGCTGTCGGTGCTGCCGTTCTGTCCGTTCGTGCGTGGCTTTATCGCTCGCCACAGCGAGGAGTACGTCGACCTGGTGCCGGCCGACCTGCGGGGCGCGTTCGAGCTTCAGGGCGATCACTGACGGCCGCCATCCAGCCGTCAGTTGCTTCCGGACAGGTCAGCGAGGCGGCGCTCGAGGAACCGCTGTTCAGGCCCCGGCTGGGTCAGCTGGAGGGCGCGTTCGTAGGCGGCTCGCGCGTGATCGTCACGGCCCAGCCGTCGCAGCAGGTCGGCGCGGGTCGAGTGGTAGTAGCGGTAGTCGTCGAGGTCGAGGCGGTCGAGCAGGGCGAGTGCCGCCTCAGGCCCGTGGAGTTCGCCGACGGCGATGGCGCGGTTCATCGCCACCACCGGTGAGCTTGTAATCCGCTCGAGCCTCTCGTAGAGGAGCGCGATCTGCTCCCAGTCGTGCGGCTGCGCGAGATGCAGGTCGGCGATCGCCGCTTGGAGGGTGTACGAGCCGCTCCCATGCAGGCTGAGGGCGCGGTCGAGCAGTTTCCGGGCCTCGTCGATCTGGCGCTGGTCCCACAGCGCGCGCTCCTGGTCGTCGAGCAGGACGAGCTCCCCGCCCCGGAAGCGCGCCATGCTGCGCGCGTGGCCGAGGAGCATGAGCGCGAGCAGGGAGTGCGCTTCGGCTTCGTCGGGCATTAGCTCGACGAGCGAGCGGCCGAGCTGGATCGCCTCGGCCGACAGATCGATGCGGCCGCCGCCCCAGCCTTCGTTGAAGATCAGGTAGATGACGGCGAGCACGGCATCGAGTCGCGCGGGCAGCAGGTGGTCAGGCGGGACGGCGAACGGGATTCCAGCGTCGCGGATCTTGTGCTTGGCCCGCGTGAGGCGCTTGCTCATCGTCTCGAACGGGACGAGGAACGCGCGCCCGATCTCCTCGGTTGAGAGTCCGCCAAGCGTGCGCAGCGTCAGTCCGACCTGGGCGTCAAGGGCCAGGGCGGGGTGGCAGCAGGTGAAGATCAGCTCGAGCCGCTCGTCCGGGAAGCTCGCCGTCTCGTCCATCGTCTCCTCCGGTTGGTCTCGAAGCTCGCGCGTCAGCTGCTCGGTCTTCGCGGCGAGCGTTCGATCGCGCCGGATGCGGTCGATCGCGCGGTTGCGGCCAGTCGTGATCAGCCAGCCCGTCGGGTTAGGGGGTACTCCGTCGCGCGGCCAGCGTTCGGCGGCTATCGCGAACGCTTCTTGCGCGGTGTCTTCGGCCAGCTCGATGTCACCGAGGAAGCCGACGAGCGACGCCAGAACGCGGCCCCAGTCCTCGCGGAAGACCTGGTCAAGCACCGATTGGAGGCTCCTCGCGGACCGGCCGCACCTCAATTGCGCCCCAGGGTCGCAGCTCCTGTAGTTCCTCGGCGAGGTCGAGGGCGCCATCGAGGTTCTCCGCTTCGACCTCGACGAGGCCGCCGAGGAAATCCTTGCTGTCGACGAAGGGCCCGTCGGTCAGCAGCGACCTGCCCTGGCTGCGACGCACCGTCGTCGCCGACTCGACGTCCTGGAGACGCAACCAGCCGGTCACCTCCGGTCGCTCCAGAACCTCGAGGACCGCCGCGGTGATCCGATGTCGCTCGTCGTCGGGCGTCCGATCTCGAATCTCGATGTCGTCATAGATCAAGAGCGCGTATCTCAAGACGTCTCCTTCTTAGGTGTTCCTCTCCTAAACGAACAGCGCGGCCGCAGACGGACATCTCGCGGTCGTGTCCGTCTGGCGTCCATCCGTTCGTCATCGAGGCAGACACCACCAAAGGAGGCCAGATGAAAGACACACGGACAACAAAACGTCGGCTCGGATGGGTGGTCACGGTTACCTCGACCGCCTACTTCATGGTCGTTCTCGACTCGGTCGTCGTGATCACGGCGCTGCCACGCATGCAGCGTGAGCTACACATCAGTCTCTCTTCGCTGCAGTGGACGCTCAACGCCTACGGCATCGCGTTCGCCGCGGGCATCATCACCGCCGCCGCGCTCGGCGACCGATTCGGACGGCGGAGAGTCTTCACGATTGGGCTCGCGCTATTCACGCTCGCCTCGGTTGCCTGTGCCCTCGCGCCGAACCTGTCCGAGTTGATCGCCGCGCGCACGGTGCAAGGTCTCGGCGGCGCGGTTGTCCTGCCGCTGAGCTTGACGATCCTGACGGCCGCGTTCCCGATCGAGCGTCGCGGGATGATCGTAGGGATCTACGGCGGCCTCGCCGGGCTGGCGGTCGCGATGGGACCGATCGTCGGGGGCGCCCTCACCCAGAGCATCGACTGGCACTGGATCTTCTGGATCAACGTTCCGATCGGCGTCGTCGCGGTGTTGCTCGGCCTTCGGCTGCTGCCCGAGAGCTACGGCGCGCGGGAGCGGCTCGACCTCGTCGGGGTGGGCCTTGTCACCGCCGGTGTTGTCGCCCTTGTGTGGGGGCTCAGTCGCGCCAACCAGGTTGGCTGGTCGGGCGCCGAGGTGGTGGCCACGCTGATCGCCGGGGCAGCGCTGCTGGTGGCATTTGTCGGTTGGGAGCGCTCCGCGCGCGAGCCGATGGTGCCGCTCCGGCTATTTGCGGACCGGGATTTCGCGCTCGGCAACCTGACCACGTTCCTCATGTCAGGCGCGATCTTCGCCGGCGGGCTGTTGGTCACCGAGGAGTTCCAGCTCGCTCGTCACTTCTCTCCGGTCGGGTCCGGGCTCCGCCTGCTTCCGTTCTTCGCGACGCCGATGCTCGTCTCGCCGGCGGCCGGCGCTCTGTCGGATCGGATCGGCCGCCGACCGATCATCGTGGTCGGACTGAGCATGCTCACGGCAGGGTTCGTGTGGGTCGCTTGGCGTGGCTCGCTGGACACGAGCTGGATCGAGCTCGTGATCGCGCTCCTGATCGCCGGCGTCGGGATCTCGATGGCTCTACCGACGGTGCCGACCGCGGTCTTGAGCGCAGTCGCCCCGCACGAGATGGGGAAGGCGTCCGGGGTCAACTACATGGCGCAGCGTTTTGGCGCGGTCTTCGCGGTCGCGATCGGCAGCACCGTGTTCGCAACCTACGGCGGGCTCGGAAGCCCCGCGGCCGTCACGGCCGGATTCAAGCCAGGGCTGTGGGCTTGCGCCGTCTTTGCCGGCCTCGGCGCGCTGGCCGCCACCGCGATGTCGGGACGGCCCAAGCCAGTGGCCGAGGTCGAGCCCGCCGCGGGCCTACCGATCCCCGCCTGACTCCGACCACCCAATGAACCACCAGCAGCAAAGGAGACCCATCATGCCGAACATCCTGCATCGCCTCTCGATCGACGCGCCGCCCGAACGCGTGCACGAAATCGCGGCAACCAGAGAAGGGATCCAGCAGTGGTGGACCGGCCACCCGGTCGCCGGCGACGATGCCGTCGGCGGCCGGCTGTCCGTCTACTTCAGAGACCCCGGCGATGCTGCCGCCGTCTTCGAGGTCGTCGAGCGCAGGCCGGGACAAATCGTCTGGCGGTGCGTCGACGGTCCCCAGGACTGGATCGACACTCGCATCACGTTCGCGTTGAAGCCCAGGGCGGACGCCGGCACCACGTTGCTGTTCAGCCACGAAGGCTGGCAGCAGGAGAACGAGTTCATGAACGGCTGCTCGACGAACTGGGCCGCCTACCTCATGAGCCTCAAGGCCGGAGCCGAAGGCGAGGGCTTCAACGCGTACCCGGGTGGCGAGATCAGCCGCTGGGACTGAACCATGTGGCGCTGGCGGCCGAGGCGCGGTCGCCGGCGCCCACTTTCGCGATGTGGCGCCCAATCAGTGGGCGATCAGAATCTCGAGCGCGACGATGGCTAGGCCGATTGCCAGGTTGACGGTGACCGTGGCGAGAGTTGCGGTTGGACCCAGGTGTTCCAGTCGCGCGTACCGGATGGCCTGAGCGGCTAGCGCGGCCACTCCTAGCCAGAGGGCCAGCCGGACCGCGGTTCGCTCCGCGAGGAGCCCTGCGGCACCGAGCGCAACAGCGGACAACGGAAGGATCGCTGCGGCGATAACGGAGTACTCGCGGCGAGCGATCGAGACAAGCTCCTCTACCGTGACGCGTCGTCCGAGGGCAAGGCTCTCGCCCAGTCCGTGGGAATAGACGTGGGCGAGCCAGAGAACGACGGCGCTTCCGCCGGCAAGGACGACAAGCCGCCAGAGGTGGTGCTCGTAGGAGTGCGCCCCGGCCGCGAGGACGGACATGACGATGATCGTGCCGTAGACCGTTCCGGCAATTGCCTCCCGGTCGCCCAAGATCAGCCGTCTCAGCCGCTCGTTCATCTGCGGTATGTTCGCTCAGGGCGATGTCAGACGGCCCCAGCGCCGCTGTCGCGTGACGCGATCGTCAGCCGCGGCTGTGCGACATCCGCCCGATCGCATGGACCGCTTGTCTCACGCGCCCCGCGCCCGCGGTGGCGGCGGGGTGGCGCTGAGCTGCGGGCTCTCGGTGAGCGCGTCGCCGAGAGCTTCCTCGAGGGGCGCGTCGCGGCCTTGCTGGACGAGCGTGTGGACTGCGTCGTCAGCCAGTCGCCCGTGCAACACATCAAGGACGCCCTTCTCGCACAGCAGGTCCGATCGGCTTCTTGCGAAGCCGCCATTTTGGAGGAACGCCGTTGCGGCTCCGATCAGCCGTCCGGAGCGCTCGAGCTCACCCAGCTCCGCGAGGGCCCAGGCGATGTGAAATGTCGCCCATACGGCCCTGAGTTGGTCGCCGTGATCGAGGGCGGTAGCGAGGGCGGTCCGCCCAATGCTCGCGGCGTCGCGGTAGCGGCCTTGTAAGGCGGCGACCTCCGAGAGGTTGATGAGCGCCACGAGGTCCGCGTTCGATGTGGCGCCTTCGGAAGAGGCGAGGGCATCCTCCAATAGCGCGCGCCCCTCATCCAACCTTCCCTGCTCGATCGCGATGTCTCCCAGATTTACCAACGCGGTCGACAGGTCCCGCAGGACGTGCTCTCTCGCAAACCGCACTACATCCTCGAACGTCGCCCGGGCGTAGTCGAGGTCCCCGCGTTGGGTCGCGAGGATGCCATCGCCCAGCATCACGTCGCAGACGAGTTGGGGGTCCCCAACCTGGGGCAATGTCGCCCGGGCCTCTTCGGAGAACGCCGCTGCTTGTTTTTGTTCACCTCGCCACAGCGCCACGTTCGTGGCAGCACTGAGGACTCCCACCCTCAGCCGCGGCGGGTACTCCGCGAGATGTTCGAGCGCGATCCCCACCCACCGCCCCGCTTCTTGTAGTCGTCCCTGGCTGATCCACCAGTAGAAGGCCAGTGGGTATGCGAGCCGAGCCACGGCCTCGTTGTCGCCGCTCTCGGCCGCCCATTCCAAAGCGGCGCGAAAGTTCTCGCGCTCGGCACGAACGCAGTCGAGCAGCGCCGGAGTCGGCGGT
>Ga0335076_10007491_pt1 | contig 10992 bp, 23 predicted proteins | sample Lox_Sample_25_FD_206717 | JGI IMG/M metagenome (GOLD analysis project Ga0335076, IMG submission 206717) | Soil microbial communities from Loxahatchee National Wildlife Refuge, Florida, United States - Lox_Sample_2.5 | ecosystem: Environmental > Terrestrial > Soil > Wetlands | place: USA...
AACGCATCGCTTATTGGTCAAAAACTTCTTGTGGCTAAACGAGTCGGTTGGTAATTTCGCCAACGGTCGATCGGCCTCGTGCCGCGCCGGTCAAAAGCAACATCAACAGAAAGGCAAGAGAAAATGGGAATCTTCGACGGCATCGGCAACGCGCAGTATTTCGAGGGTGGCAAGTACGTCACTCCGGGTCTCTACAAGGCGGAGATCCAGAAGGTCAAGCAGGCCAAGACGCGGAACGGTCGTCCGTTCTTCGTCGTCGAGATGAAGGTTCTGGAGTCGTCCAACCTCAAGGAGCACCCGATCGGCACTGACTTCTCGTGGATGGTCATGCTCGACCAGGACGCCGCGCTCGGGAACATCAAGCACTTCATCTCGGTCGCGAGCGACACGCCCATCAACGAGATCCAGGCGTCCGACGCCGAGGACGCGGTCAGCGAGGCCAACCCGCTCGGCGGGATCGAGATCCGACTCACCGCCGTGAACATCAAGACGCGCGCGCAGAAGGACTTCACGAAGGTTCGCTTCCTGCCGGCGTCGATGTCGACCGCGGACGCCGCGAAGGAGCACGCTGACGAGGTCGCCTCGTCGGCGGAGGCTCCGGCCGCCACTCCGGCCGCGTAGAGATCCCCGCGTTCGTGCCTCGATTGCTTCGGGCACGAGCCACATCAGCCCTAGTGATCTAGGGGGTTGGGGAGACTAGATCCGGCAGCGTCGGCCCGTTACCTTCTGACGACGTCGTGCAAGTGTGCACGGGACCGGTACGAGACTCGGTCGTTCTTTAGCCGGAGGCGCGTGTGCCACTCTTTTGGTTTGACAGCGAAACCCATCTTATAAAACCAGGGTTAGCTGCACCAAAACTTGTGTGCATCTCTACTTGTTCCGAGTCAGGCAAGACAGGCTTGTTCGATCGCGCTTCCGGTTTGCAGCTCGTACAGCGCGTGCTCGAAGACAAGTCCGTCATCATTTGCGGACATCAGGTATTTTACGATCTCGGTGTCTGTTGTGCCGAAGATCCTGCCGTCTTCGTTCCGCTCGTCTTCAAAGCCTTCGACGACTTTAGAATCCGCGACACGATCATCAGGCAGCAGCTCATCGACATCGCGCAGGGCAATCTCAAGTATCGGTTCGACGAGGAGACGCAGACCTACGTCAAGACGGGATACACGCTCGCGGATCTAGTCCTGCGCTTGCTAGGCCGTGTGCTGCCGAAGGAAGACACTTGGCGCCTCAAGTACGCGCTGCTCGACGGCGTTCCGATCAAAGACTGGCCTGCGGACGCGAAGAAGTACGCCGTCGACGACGCCGTCGCGACGCGCGAAGTGTTCTTGAAGCAAGTCGAGCTGGCCGGCGGAGATGTCAGCGTCGGCGGCGTGATCCCGACCGAGGAGCGCGCGGTGCGCGATGCTTGGAGTTTGTGGTTGATGTCGGCGTGGGGCGTGCGTACGGACGGCGAGGCCGTGGCGAAGCTCAAGGCCGAGTTGGAGGCCGAGCAGGCTGAGGCTGTAGAGAAACTCAAGGATACGGGCATCATCAAGCAGAACCGTGATGGATCGTGGTCGCGCAACATGAAGGAAATCTACAGGCGCGTCGAGGCCGGTTATGTTGCTCAAGGCATGACGCCTCCGATGACGGACAGCGGCCGTGTATCTACCGAGTACGAGGCGCTGGTCGACTGTAAAGATGAAGGTCTTGCCGTATTAGCCGATGCTGCTGGTGGCGCTAAGCTTTTGAATACTTTCGTGCCTATGCTTGAAGGCGGAACTGTTAAACCGATCAATTCGCGGTTTAACTGTCTTGTAGAGACAAATCGCACCAGTTCATCCAATCCGAATTTACAGACGTTACCGCGTAAAGGCTCAGCGAGAAACGCGTTTGTACCGCGTAAAGGTATGGTGTTTTGCAGTTGCGATTATGACACCATCGAATTACGCGCGTTGGCGCAGAGCTGTCTAGATTTAGTAGGTCAGTCCGCTATGGCTGAAGCGCTTCGTGCAGGTGAAGACTTGCACTTGAACTTGGCGGCAGATTTCATGGGTATCAGTCGCGAAGAAGCGGCCAAGCGTTATACCGACGGCGATAGCGAAGTTGCGGATCAGCGCCAGATGATGAAACCGGCCAACTTCGGCTTCCCTGGCGGAATGGCTAGCGACAGCTTCGTGGAGTACGCTAAGGGGTACGGCTATGTTATTGATCGTGGTCTAGCTAAGCGCATTCATGAGCAGTGGTATCGTGCATGGCCGGAGATGCGCGCCTACTTCCAGCTCGTGTCCAACATCGTAGGTAAAGCTGGCGAGGGAACTGTAGTCTCACCACGATCTGGTTTCGTACGTGGTGGCTTGACATTTACACAGCTTAGCAATCACTACTTCCAATCTCTGACGGCTACCGGAGCAAAGGACGCTTTGTGGCACGTCACACATGCTTGTTACGCTGAGCCTGATTCAGCGCTGTGGGGATCGCGGCCTGTGATTTTCATGCATGATGAGATTTTTACAGAGATGCCAGAAGAGAAGTCGTCGGATGCGGCTCAGCTACAGGCCAAGATTATGATCGATGTGATGTCAGGTTGGATACCTGATATACCAATCAAGGCGTCGCCGGTACTAATGCGTCGTTGGTACAAAGGTGCCAAGCCCGTTTACGTCAACGACAAGCTCGTGCCGTCGAAGCCTGTGGAGGAAGGTGGCAAGGTGAAGTGGGTAGCGGATCTATAGACGCTTTAGATGCACGAGGCCAATCCCAATTCCATCATAAACGTTGTGCATCATACCCGTCGGCGCCTTCTGAATCTTGCTCTTCTCTTCGTCGCTGAGCCGCTTCAAGATGCGCGCCTCCATGATCTTCTTTGGCACCGTCTTTTTCCAATCGTGCGGCAAGTATGTGAACGTCATGCCGTGGAACCAGTGCGTGAGAGCGCCGACGAGGCCGGCGAGCTGGATCAGATCGTTCGGATCGCCCTTGCTGCGCGTGCGCACGTAGACCTGCGGCAGCTCGATCGCCAATCGATCCGGTGCGTAGCCGAGCACGTGCATTTCGGTGTCGATCGCGTCGACCATCCCGTTCCAGAGAGTCGATAAGCGCGTCGGATTGTCTGGATGTGCGTCGACGCGGTTCTTGATGAGTCCCGCCCAGATGAGATCGTTGCACGAGATCGTGTCCCAGACGGCTGCGCCGCAAGCGTGTAGCCCCGGGTCGATCGACAAGATCATCTACTTCACCCACGACTCGGCGGGCACGGCGCCGTCGCTCCAGTGCAAAATTTCGATCGCGAGCTTGAGCCCCGGCGTCATCGTACCGCTGGCCAACGCCTGCACGTAGCTGCGAGTGACTTGCAACTGCTCGGCGGCGTCGGCGGCCGACATGTTCTGCTTCTTCAAGTAGCGACCGAAGACGGTTAACTTTCGCTTGACGTTCCCCATCGTGGGAACTTGTTCTATCCCCGGGCCGATCTCTAGGCAACAAAAACTTCTAGACTCTAGTCCGCGAATCGGACTAGAAATACGGCATGCCCAAGCTCGAAGTCGGTAACTTCATGGCGCCGCGCAAGCATGGTGAGCCGATCGTGTTCGAGTTCGTTCTGCCTTACGACATTGCGATCATGCACGCGTCGATTCATCTGACGACCGTGAGTGCGACCGAGGCACGTCTACGGCTCACGTATCTCACTGGTACGGACGAGCTGTGCAAGTACAAGCTCATCGCCGTGCGTGCAGGTCATGAGCACGCGGATTTGCGCGCGGAGGAGTTCGTCACGCGCGCGACGTCCTTCGTGTCGACGAGCGAGGTCGATGGGGCTTACTACCTCTTCGCGCTGCCGGCGTGACGCACGCTCTTGCCTACGGCTTCACGTTTGGTACGGCTATGATGCTGCTCGTGCAGCCCTTCACACGTTTCGATCTCATCGTGACCATGCTTGCGGCTAGCTTCGCATGCTGGTTCTGGCGGAGGTGCTTCCGTGGCTGATCCCGGCTTCTGCATCTTCTACAACACCGACGGCGCCGCGAGTGCGATCCTCAGTGTGACCGACGGCCGTGAAGGTGCTCGCGCGGTGATCGTGCTCGCCGATGCCGGAGGCGTGTCGGAGATTCCGCTATCGGAGCGCGATCTGCGTTGGCTTATCCAAGAGCTGTTCGAGCGTGTACCAGAAGCGCTAGAGACGCCGCCGTCTGGAGAAGGGAAAGCGTCATGAGTATCGTCTCGCATCCGGCCAACGACGCGTACAGAGACAACTTCGATCGCATCTTCGGCAAACGCGAAAAGCCTAATGCGTGCCGCGTCTACAACACGACGTGCCCGACTCCGGATCTGTGTCGTCTTGGTGATCCGAAGGCGCCGTGCATGGCCGAGCAGGCGAACGACGCGGCCGAAGAGGAGAAGCGCTGATGCTTCTCGTGAAATGCGAGGCTCGGCCATCTCCAATCCACGGGCTCGGGCTGTTCGCATGCGAGGACATCAAAGCAGGCATGGCTGTCGCGAGCTGGACGGAAGGCCACGACTATCGGCTGACCGTCGAGCAGTTCAAGGCGCTGCCGGTCGAGCTGAAGACGTTCTTGTGGAACTTCGTCTGGACGTGGGTCGACGGCTGCATCTACGGCACGGCCGATGCCGGGCGCTTCACGAATCACTCCGACACACCGAACATGCGGTGGGACGACGCAACGCGGACATCATACGCGATCGCCGACATCGCCGCAGGCACGGAGCTGACCGAAGACTACGACGAGTTCGACCACAGCTCGGATATGCCGTGAGCTACCCAAGGCAAGTGCACCTGTGAAAAGCCCACTTCGTAGAATCCTTGCCTACCCGTTCGTCACGGCGTACTTCGTCGTGTCTTTGTTTCAAGCCCCACTGGTGTTGCTGGCGCTTCTGTTCACGCATACGGCAGCGCTCATTCAGACTGGCGATATAGACGGCGCATTCGTGCCGGTTTGGATGATGTTTGTGTTGGAGAAAATTCAGGTCGTCAACAAGGTCCGGACGATTCGGTCTGCTCCATTCCCGATCGTGATGGCGCACATCTATTGCGAGTCGCAGGGTCCTAGTACAGGCGCGCAGGATCACCTCATAGGATACGCCAAGGCGTTGCCGCCATTACACGACATCGTCGAGGTCGGCGATGCTGATGCGCACGGCGGTCGGCGTGTCTCGTACGACAACCAGATCGTCGTCTGTCCGAAGTGCGGCGCGCCGCTGCGTCGATTCGAGCTGAAGTGATGCGCGTCTGGCTATGGATCAACTACATCAGTGCCGCGGTGAACATCGTGTTGTTCGTCGCCAACGCGATCGTATTACGCCGCTGGCGGCGTGAGGACGCGAAGCTGTCGCCACAGAGCAAGCGCGAGCGGGCGTTGTGGACGGCAGGCTTCAACGAAGGACGAATCGCCGAGAGGCGCAGCAGAAGGATCAGGTGGTGACCGTGGATGAAGCGTTCTGGGTAGACGAGCGGAAGATCGAGGACATGAGCTTCGGCGCGGAGCTGACCCCGAAGCTCGCCGACGTCATGAAAGACCATCCGTGGCCGGAGAGCGCGTTCATCTACATGCCGCCGGTGTTCACGTATCTGCGGCCAGAGAACAAGCCGGCTGATTTCGACTTCGCGAGGGATGAGGCCGAGAAGCAGGCCGCGTTCGAGGCGTGGGCCTCGGTGCCGGACAACATCGAAGCTCATCGTGCTGCACAGCTCGCCGACTGGAAGAAGCGCATGGCGGAGATTCCGACGGAAGAGGCGCGCACGAGCTGGGCGCGGATTCACGAGATGCAGATCGAGCGAGTGCGTGATGCACTGCGCGTGTGCCGCGTGAAGATCGCCGACGACATCAAGAGGCTCGGCTGTACCGGCGCTACGCATTACGGGCTCAGTCTCGACGACATCAAGTTCCTGCGCATGGGTCTCGCGGGCGGCGGCGTGGGGCTGCCGTGCTTCGTGCCGCCGACCCGCTACTGTCTCGCGCACGAGACGACAGGCGGTCTGCAGGAAGGTCAGACGCCGGGCTACGCCAACGTCGTCGAGTCGATCTCACGCGAGTTGACTCCCGAGGAGGCCGCGCACAGCAAGCTCGTCACCGAGGCGCAGTGGTCGGAGACTCAGAGAGGCGCGTTCGAGAAGTTGCGCGGACGGAAGTTGCCCGAGGGCTGGACGAAGGGCGATGACCTGCTCGCGCAGGTGGATGCGCTTCGTGCCGAAGAAGGGCCGGATATACAACCGATTCGTCTCGGTGCCACGGCGCCGCTGTGGCAGTGCCCCGAGCACAAGAAAACCAACTGGCAGTGCCGCTACTGCGTTGCACAGGCCGTCGTCGAGGGCGAGATCGAGCCGATGTTTGTGATGTATGTCGATCATCCGACGGGCACGAGTGGCATGACGGAAGAGTGTGCCGGCGGCGCTGTCATGAAGGAGATCGCGGAGGAAGATGCTTCCAACAGCAACAGCGTTACGCTGTACGTCCGCGTCGCAAAGTTCACCCGCAAGTTGTCCCGAGACTGAATCAACAATGAAAAGGAGACGAACCGATGACCAAAGAACAGGTGAAACAGATCATCAAGAACATCGACGTCAGCAGGTACCCACTCCGGGAGCACCGCCTCACGCTGAACGTGATCGACGACGGCGTGCGAGGGTCGCTGAGGTCGACCGACGAAGGGGACGACATCCCGCACGGGCTCCACTCCGGCTACGGCTTCATCGACGTCGCCGTCCCCTTCGAGACGGCGCGCAAGGAGGACATCATCAACGCGGCGGAGCAGGCTCTCGTGGGCATGCTCACCCACGAGCTGCACGAGCACATGCGGTACGAGGGGAAGATCGTCTTCGATCCGCATCCGGAGGTTCCGGGGTATCTGGAGAAGCTCAACCAGACGCCCTTGGACTGACGTGACCCTGGAGCGCGGGTACGCGGCTCATCGAGTACCCGCGCTCTGTTTCCTGTCCTAAAGGAGCCTCCCATGATTGTGAGACAGATCGACCTCAAGCACCACATCGACGAGAACGGTAACATCGTCAAGACCACGAACGGGCAGATCATACCGCTCGACGAGCCGACGATTCTCTTCCGCGCGCGGGACTACCTCGCCGTGCCGCTGCTCATCAAGTACCGCGACATGTGCATCGCGGACGGCTGCAACGACTTCCAGCTCCAGCAGGTTACGGAGCTGATCGAGCGCTTCGCTAAGTTCGCGACGGATAACCCGAGTGCGATGAAGCAGCCGGGCATCACGCGGGGGCTGTGATGAACTACGTGAAGGTGCCGGAGAAGATCGATATCGTGGCGCTGGAGGGCTGCGACAGCGTCGGCAAGAATACGCAGGCGCAGCTCCTCAAGACGCGCTTCGAGGCGATGGGCCGTGAGGCCGTCATCTTTTCGTTCCCGCGCTACGACACACCGGTCGGCCGCGCGATCAAGCGGCATCTGATCGGCACGACGTATCTTGCCGACAACAGCAAAATCTCCGAAGAGAAGTGGCCGACGCGCGCTTCTGAAGACGCGATGGCGTTCCAGGCGCTCATGCTCGCCGACAAGATGGACGCGCTCGCTGAGATCCAGGTCCATCTCGCTTCACACCGTGTCGTGATCTGCGACCGCTGGTGGCAGAGCGCGCTCGCGTTCGGCGCCGCCGACGGGCTCGACGAGAAGTGGCTCAGCCGCATCCACAGCGGGCTGCCGAATCACCCCGGTGCCGTGCCCGCGCTCGACATGAACATCTTCATCGACGTGCCTGAGGCCGAGGCGCTGCGCCGTCGGCCCGAGGCGCGCGACCGCTACGAGAAGAACCGTGAGCTGCAGATACGCGTCCGTGAGAACTACAGGCGTCTATGGACGAACGCGGGTGCGGGTTACGCCACGGTCGACGGCGTGGGTACGTTGCAAGAAGTCCACGAGCGCATCTGGCGCGCTATCGAGGAGCGGCCGTGAATACGGCGAAAGTGAGCGTTGAGCTTCAACGCATTCTCGACAATGTCGCTGCCGAGGTCTGTCGGGCCGAGGCGAAACATCCTGGTGGTGACTGGCCGGACGGCACGCGCAACGGCGGCATGTGGCTCGTGATGCGCGAGCAGGCTACGAACGCATGTGATAGAGCAACGCGCGAGGGCCGTGTCACGTTCGCACACATTCTCGAAGAGGAGTTCTACGAGGCGCTGTGTGAAGAAGACAAGACGGCTCTACGTACGGAGATCATTCAAGTTGCGGCTGTCTGCTGTCGCTGGATGCTCAAGCTCGACCGCGAAGTTGGGCGATGAAGCCGCCGCGTCGCAAAATCCCGCCCCGTGTGAACAAGCTCATTCGCGAGCTAGCAGGAGCGACTAACGAGCAGGCCGGCAAGTTGCTGCGCGCTCGTGGTGTTCCCGAGGACGATATCTCGCTCTTTTTCATCGGCCGCGCGCGGTCGCGTGAGAGGGATGTGCACGCATGATTCTCCGCATCGTCAGGTTCTCGACGGAAGCTGTCGTCGATGTGCAGGAGATGGAGATTGCACCGGATACGGCGCTTGTAGAAGTCCAGGTCATGGCCGATGTGCGCCTGCGCTTCTTGCCGAAGTACGAGCCGCCGCCCAAGGTCGAGGAGACTCACTGATGCAGATCAATTGTCGACGCCGCGCGTGCCCAGATCCGGCGACCGTCGCGACGCGCACGGCGGGCGGCGCGATCGATGAGCACCTGTGCGAGAGGCACGCACTGGAAATCGTCAAGGCGCGGGTCGAGGCGCTAAATCAGGCGCGGTACATGGGCACGAAACGCCCGTTCGTCATCGTGTCTATGGTGAGAGTCGAGGGCGGCGCATGAGCGTCAGGTTCATCGCGATCTTCAAAGCGCCGACGATCGGCAACACGAGCTGGTCGCGGATCAGGCGTGTTGTCGACAAAGAGAAGATGATCAGCGACGTCGTCACGCTTGTAGCCTACGAAGAGAGCGGGCAGCGTTGGGGTTTCGTCGAGCGATCGACGCAAGACCGCGGCTATGAGCACCTTGAACCACGCGGCTGGGTGAAGCTGCCGTCGCCGATCCTTGACGAAGAGTGGCCGGCGGATCCGAGGCGGCCGTGAAAGTCATCTACGTCGCCGGCCGTTTCTCCGCGCCCGATCAGTGGCAGCGCGCGCGGAATGTTCGAGCTGCCGAGAGCCTCGCATTTGCGGTGGCCGAGGCCGGTGCGATGCCGCTCAATCCGCTCAACAACACGCACAACTTCTTCGGGACGCTCACCGATGCGTTCTGGTACGAGGGTACGTTGGAGCTGATGCGGCGGTGCGACGCCGTGATCCTCGTGCCTGGCTGGGAGGGATCGAAGGGCGTCGCGGCGGAGCTGGCAGAAGCACGTCGTCGTGGGCTGCCGGTGTTCGAGCGCATCGAGCAGTTGAAGAAGTGGCTCAAGGTTCGTGAGGAGGCGCCTTCGATTCCGGCACAGAGTCCGGAGAACGGCACCGTCGGTGACTCCACGGTTCAGGGAGCTTCGTCAGCTCACCTGTCATCGGGGGCGCCTCCGAGCGATTCACTTTTACCGAAGGAGACGACATGAACGCGAAAGAATTGTTCGAGGTGTCTGGTGGCACGTTGGTCGACGGTATGCCGGTTTTTGACGAGCCGGTTCACCGCACGGCGGCAGGCACGCCGTATCTCAAGCAACCGGGGATCGCGTGCATCGGCCGCCCCCACTATGTTCATGGCGCTTTGCGTGGATTCCTCTCCGGATTCGACGAGGAGCTTGGGTTCATGGAGTATCTCAGTGACGTGCCCGATCCGCAGCAGCCGGGTGCTGCACTCGCGAAGACTGCTGGCCAGCTCTGCTACATGAGCTTCGGTCCGAAGCGCACGCGCAGCGACGAGTCAGCGAAGTACCTCGGGCACATCAAAGAAGCACGGCACGGATCGGTACTCGAACACCCCGCCTACTCGGTTGTCGTCTACGGCGGCGACCGCTCCTTCACGCACGAGCTGGTTCGCCATCGCGTCGGCGTGGGCTTCTCACAGGTCTCGCAGCGCTACGTCGACGGCAAGACGCTTCGCTTCGTGGAGCGCGTCGAGTACCAGAACGATGGTCAGCTTCATCATCTGTTCGAGTTCCGCATCGACCGTGCTGCGCGTGAGTACGACGAGATCGCGAGGATGTTGATGGAGCGGCAGGCGGAGGGTGTGGCGACGCTCTCGGCAGAACGGAAGACGGATCTGCGCAAGAAGGTCAACCAGGCCGCGCGCTCGTCACTGCCGAACGAGACCGAGGCTCCTGTCATGTTCTCGTTCAACGCACGGGCGCTTCGACACGTGCTGGAGATGCGCGCGGCAGCGCCGGCCGACCTGGCGATTCGAGCCGTCGCGTTCCGGCTCTTCCTGTGTCAGTCGATGTTGGAGCCGACGCTGCTCGATGACTACGACATCGTTTCGCTGCCGGACGGCACCTACGGCGTCGAGACGAAGCATCGGAAGGTGTAACCTAGGAGGGCTCCATGATCGACATCATCTTCATCATCCTCGGGCTTCTGCTCTACGGCCTCACGAAAGACAAGCTCGCCGAAGTCGGGCGCATCATCTTCTTCGCGGCGATGCTCGCGTTCCTGCTGCACGGCGTGCACATCCCGAGGCTCACGTGAGCGCTCCCGTCTGCGCGAACTGCCGGCGCGATGCCACGGCCCACTTCAAGGTCATCCGCGTCGATCACCACGGCGAGGATCACATGGTCACGGTCTGCTCGATCATGTGCTTGATGAAGTGGGGCTATACGTTCGCGACCGTGAGCGGCGTGCGCCTCGCGTTCGGCGTTAAGAACGGCCTGTCGACGCTGCTCGACTCGCTGCGAGGACCGCGGTGAAAGACGGAGTCACCGTCTTCGTCTGCGGCGTGAAGGCGGCGCCGTGCGCGGGGTGTGGCAAACCGGCGGTCACGGCGTGCACGTTCGTGCTCGGCGGGAAGAAGCAAGGCCAGCTCTGTAACCGCGCACTCTGCGCCTCGTGTGATCAGCGCGGGCTCTGTCCGAGCCATCGGCGCCTGCAGGACAAGCGCGA
>Ga0335076_10007492_pt1 | contig 10991 bp, 11 predicted proteins | sample Lox_Sample_25_FD_206717 | JGI IMG/M metagenome (GOLD analysis project Ga0335076, IMG submission 206717) | Soil microbial communities from Loxahatchee National Wildlife Refuge, Florida, United States - Lox_Sample_2.5 | ecosystem: Environmental > Terrestrial > Soil > Wetlands | place: USA...
GCGAAGCCGGCGCCGATGCAGATGCGCGGGCCACCGCCGAAGGGGAGATAGGCGAAGCGCGGCCGCGCCGCCGCCTGCTCCGGCGCGAAGCGCAGGGGATCGAACACCTCCGGCCGCTCCCAGAGCAGGCGATGACGATGGATGAGCCAGGGCACGATGAACACCATCGAGCCCTTCGGCACCCGATAGCCCTCGACCTCGTCCTCCTCGAGGGCCTGGCGCGAGATGGTGTGGGCCGGCGGATAAAGCCGCATCGCCTCTTCCAGCACCATCCGCGTATAGCGGAGCCGCGGGAGATCCTCGAAACCAGGCGAGCGGCCTCCCAGAACCCGGTCGAGCTCGGCGCGGAACTGCTCCGCCGCCTCCGGATGGAGCGCGAGCAGATACCAGGTCCAGGTCAGCGCCAGCGCCGTCGTCTCGTGGCCGGCCATGAAGATGGTGACGACCTGGTCGCGCACCTCCTGAGGGCTCATGCCCTGGCCGGTCTCGCTGTCGCGCGCCTCCAGGAGCCGCGCCAGCAGGTCCTTGGACCCGCTTCCGGGCGGCCGCTGCATCAGCCGCGCGATCATCGCGTCGAAGCGGTCGAAGATGTGCGACCAGCCGCGGCTCGCGGGCCGCGGCACCCAGTCGGGGACGTCCAGGAGATCGAGAAGTCCCGGCCGCACCGCCACCTGATAGCGCCCGACCGCGTCCTCGACGAGGTCGCGCACCTCCTCGGCGTCGGTGGAGAACATGGCGCGGCCGATGATGGCGAGGGTGAGGCGCATCATCTCCGTCGCCATATCGATCGTGGCGCCGGCGGGGAGCGCATCCCAGCGCGCCAGCACCGCCGCCGTCGTATCCGCCATCAACGGCGCGTAGGACATCAGGCTCCGATGATCGAAGGCGGGCGCCATGATGCGGCGCTGCCGCCGCCACGCCTCGCCCTCGCTGGTGAGGAGCCCCTTGCCGAGGCCGGGCTCGACGAGGCGGCGGGCGATCCGGCTCTTGACGTAATTGCCGGCGTTCTCCAGCAGGACCCGCTCGATGCCGCGGGGCGCGTTCATGACGAGATAGCGCTGCCAGAGGATGCGCCGCTCGATCACCGGCCGCTCATAAGCCTCTTCGCCGTATGTGGCCACCGAGCTGTCGCGCAGCATGCGCAGGAAGCGCAGCAGCGGCAGCCGCCCGCGGAAGCGGGGCGGCGCGGCGAGAGCGGGCGTATCGGCGAGCGTCGACACCGGGACGGCCACCCCTCACTCCGCCAGCGCGCGGTCCAGAAAGTCGAGGCGGTCCTGGCCCCAGAACGGCTCGCCCTTATAGATATAGAAGGGCGCGCCGAAGACCTGGCGCTCGATCGCCTCCGCCGTCAGCTGCTCGTAGCGCGAGACGATCTCGGGCGAGCGCGCCAGAGTCAGCAGCGCGGCGCCGTCGAAACCCTGCTCGCCGGCGATCGCAGCCAGCGTGGCGGGATCGGCGATGTCGCGGTCCTCGACCCAGCAGGCGCGGAACATCGGCAAGGCGAGGGCGCCCGGCTTCCCGCTCTGCTGCTCGGCGGCGAGGATGAGCTGCGAGGCGAGATCGCTGGCCACCGGGTGGAATTTCGGCTTCACGGTGATCGGCACCTCCAGCGCCTTGCGCCAGCGCTCGAGCTCGAAGAGGCGATAGGCCTGGCGCTGCGGCGCGCGCTTGCCGAGAGGGAGGCCGCCGGAGACCGGAAAGATCTTGCCGTAGTCGACCGGCTTGTAGCGGATCTCGGCACCGTGCTGCTGTGCCATCGCCTCCAGGCGCCGATGCCCGAGATAGCTCCAGGGCGAGGCCGGCGTGAAGTAGTAGTCGACGATCTTGCTCATTCCCTCATCCTCTCTTGCGCAGCTCCCGCCGCATGATCTTGCCGGTGGTGGTCATCGGCAGCGCGTCCACGAACTCGACCTCGCGCGGATATTCGTGCGCCGCCAGTTTCACTTTGACGAAATCCTGGATCTCCCGCGCGAGGTCCGGCGAGCCGTTGCGCCCGGGCTTCAGCACCAGGAAGGCCTTGACGATCTCGGTGCGGAGCGCGTCCGGCACGCCGACGACGGCGGCGAGCGCCACGTCCCGATGCTTCATCAGGCAGTTCTCGATCTCGCCGGGGCCGATGCGGTAGCCGGCGCTGGTGATGACGTCGTCGGATCGGCCTTGGAACCAGAAGTATCCCGCTGCGTCCTGCCGGCCCATATCGCCGGTGAGGAGATAGTCGCCGGCGAATTTGCGTGTCGTGGCCTCGGGATCGTTCCAGTAGCGCAGGAACATCACGGGATCCGGCCGCCGGATGCCGATATGGCCATCCTCGCCCGGCGGCAGCATGCGCCCGCTCTCGTCGACGACGGCGACCTCGTGCCCTGGGATGGCGCGGCCCATGGAGCCGGGCTTCACCGGGAAGAGCGGCGCGTTGTTGCCGACCACCAGATTGCACTCGGTCTGGCCATAGAATTCGTTGATGGTGACGCCGAAGGTGGCGCGCCCCCAGTCGAGGAGCTCGTCGCCCAAGGTCTCGCCGCCGCTGGCAACGGTGCGAAGATCGAGGCGCGGACGCCGCGCTCCCTCGCTCGCCTGGCGCATCAGCTTGAGGGCGGTCGGTGGCATGAAGGTGTTGCGGACGCCGTGCTTCGCCATCAGGGCAAAGGCCTCCTCGGGATCGAACTTGCGGGCGCGGTAGGCCAGCACCGGGACGCCATGGTGCCAGGCCGGCAGCAGCACGTCGAAGAGGCCGCCGATCCAGGCCCAGTCCGCCGGCGTCCAGAAGAGGTCGCCGGGCGCAGGGAAGAACTCGTGCGGCATCTCGACGCCCGGCAGATGGCCGAGAAGGACACGATGGGCATGGAGCGCGCCCTTGGGATTCCCGGTGGTGCCCGAGGTGTAGATGATGATCGCGGGATCGTCCGCCGCGGTGTCGATGGCGGTGAAGCTGTCGCGGGCGCGGTCGAGCTCGGCGTCGAAATCCAAGGTGCCCGTGGTTGCCGCGCCGCCGGTGACGAAGACGGTCGCGAGCTCCGGCAGCCGGTCGTGAATCGCTGCGATCTTTTCGAGGCCGACGGCGTCGGTGACGAGGGCGCGGGCGCCGCTGTCGCCGAGGCGGAAGGCAAGCGCCTCCTCGCCGAAGAGGGTGAAGAGCGGCACCGAGACGAGGCCTGCCTTGAAGGCGGCGACATGGGCGATCGCGGTCTCCGGCGACTGCGGCAGCAGCACGCCGACGCGGTCGCCGCGCTGGAGGCCGCGCGCCACCAGCACATTGGCGAAACGATCGGCGAGGCGCGCCATCTCACGGAAGGTGAAGCGGCGCTCGGCTTGCGTTTCGTCGAGGAAAATCAGGGCCGGCCGATCGCCGTGGGCTGCCGCCTGCCGGTCGGCGACATCGACGCCGATGTTGTAGTGCCCCGGCACTCGCCAGCGGAACCGCGCCGCCACCTCCTCGTAGGTCGATCCGCGCGGCAGCATGCTGCTGGTTCCCTCCCGTCGCCCGTCCGCTCGCGGGCCTGGCGCATGATAGCGAGCGTGCCGCCGGAAAAGCAGCGCCGAAGCCCCGAAAACGGGCGGGACTCGCCCCATTGCTGCCATATTGGAGAGTTACACCCGCGCTTCTCAGCGTGCGATCGGAGGGGCCTTGAGGGGGTGCGAGTCTCCTACTAGGTATGGTATGGTCGCCAGCTGTAGCCTCACGACTTAGCGATCCGCCATGGCTGGCCATTCCCAGTTCAAGAACATCATGTACCGGAAGGGCGCGCAGGATAAGAAGCGCGCCAAGATCTTTACGAAGATCATCCGCGAGCTCACCACCGCCGCCCGTACCGGCCTTCCTGATGCCAACTCGAATCCGCGGCTGCGCGCCGCCATCACCGCCGCCAAGCAGGCGAACATGCCGAAGGACACGGTCGATCGCGCGATTCGCCGCGGCGCCGGCGAGGAGGCAGGCGAGAACTACGACGAGGTCCGCTACGAGGGCTACGGTCCCGGCGGCGTCGCCATCATCGCCGAGGCGCTCACCGACAACCGCAACCGCACCGCCAGCGACATCCGCGCCGCCTTCACCAAGGCCGGCGGCAATCTCGGCGAGAGCAACAGCGTGAGCTTCCTCTTCGATCGCAAGGGCGAGGTGGTCTATCCCGCCGCCGCGGCTTCTTCCGATGCCATGTTCGAGGCTGCGGTCGAGGCCGGCGCCGATGATGTCGAGAGCGACGCCGAGGCGCATGCCGTCACCTGCGCTGCCGACGATCTCAACGCGGTGCGCGACGGCCTCGAGAAGCGTTTCGGCCCGGCCCAGTCGGCGAAGCTGGTCTGGCGGCCGAAGACCACGACGCCGGTCTCGGGCGACGCCGCCGACTCGCTGCTGAAGCTCCTCGAGACCCTCGAGGACAGCGACGACGTCCAGAACGTCTACGCCAATTTCGAGATGGCGGACGACGTGCTGGCGCGGCTCTCCGCCTGAACGCGATGATGGCCTCCGGCACGTCGCTCCGTCTCCTCGGCCTCGATCCGGGCCTGCGCCATACCGGCTGGGGCGTGATCGACGTGACCGGGAATCGGCTCACCTACGTGGCGGACGGCGTCGCGCATTCGCGCCAGGGCGATGCGCTGGCCGACCGGCTGGTGACGCTCTTCCGGGCCATCGGCGAGGTCATCGAGCGCTTCCAGCCGGACGAGGCGGCGGTGGAGGAGAGCTTCGTCAACAAGAACCCGGCCTCGACGCTGAAGCTCGGGGTGGCGCGCGGCGTGGTGCTGCTGGCGCCGGCCGAGCGCGGCCTTCCGGTGACCGAATACTCCACCAACCTGATCAAGAAATCGGTGGTGGGCGTCGGTCACGCGGACAAGGAGCAGGTGCAGATGATGGTGCGCCGTCTGCTGCCCGGCTGCCTCGCTGAGAATCCCGACGCTGCCGATGCCCTGGCGGCGGCGATCTGCCATGCCCACCACTCGCAGACGAAGCGGGCGTGGACGCCGAGGACCGTTGCTGCCCAGGAGGTGGCGCGATGATCGCCTCGCTGGCGGGCGTGGTGGCGCAGGCGGGCGGCGACAGCGTCGTCATCGACGTGAACGGCGTCGGCTACCTGGTCTTCGCCTCCGCCCGCACGCTCGGACGGCTGCCGGCGCGGGACCAGCCGGCGCGATTGCTGATCGAGACCCACGTGCGCGAGGATCACATCCACCTCTACGGCTTCGCCGACGAGAGCGAGCGCGGCTGGTTCCGCCTGCTGACGACGGTGCAGGGCGTCGGCGCGCGGACTGCGCTGGCGCTGCTGGGCGCGCTGACGCCGGAGGCGCTCGCCACCGCGGTCATGGCCCAGGACAAGGCGGCGCTGACCCGCGCCGACGGCGTCGGTCCGAAGCTCGCCCAGCGCATCGTCAACGAGCTCAAGGACAAGATGGGCGGCATGGCGCTCGGTCCGGCGGCGGCTCCGAGCCCAGGGAAGGCGCCGGCCGAAGCCGGCATCACCGCCGATGCGGTCTCGGCGCTGGTCAATCTGGGATATCCGCGCAGCGACGCCTTCAGCGCGGTCGCCGGCGCCGCGCGCAGCCTCGGCGGTGACGCGAAGTTCGACGCACTCTTCCGGGCGAGCCTCAAGGAGCTCGCACGATGACGGCGCCCAGGATGGTGACGCCGGAGCCGCGCGGCGAGGATGCGAGCGAGGCGTCGTTCCGACCGCTCAGCCTCGACGAGTTCGTGGGCCAGCGGCAGACCCGCGAAAATCTCCGCGTCTTCGTGCAGGCGGCGCGCGCGCGGGGCGAGGCGCTCGATCACGTGCTGCTCTACGGGCCGCCCGGCCTCGGCAAGACGACGCTGGCGCAGATCGTGGCGCGGGAGATGGGGGTCGGCTTCCACGCCACCTCGGGCCCGGTGATCCAGCGCGCCGGCGACCTGGCGGCGCTCCTCACCAATTTGCAGCCGCGCGACGTCCTTTTCATCGACGAGATCCATCGGCTGACGCCGGCGGTAGCGGAGATCCTCTATCCCGCCATGGAGGACTTCCAGCTCGATCTCATCATCGGCGAGGGGCCGGCGGCGCGCTCGGTCCGGATCGATCTGCCGCCCTTCACCCTGGTGGGAGCGACCACCCGCTCGGGCCTGATCACGCGGCCGCTGCGCGAGCGCTTCGGCATCCCGCTTCGCCTCGTCTTCTACGATGCGGAGGAGCTGGAGCAGATCGTGGTGCGCGGCGCGCGCGTCCTCGGCATGGCGCTCGATGCCGCCGGCGGCGCCGAGATCGCGCGGCGCTCGCGCGGCACGCCGCGCATCGCGGCGCGGCTGCTCAGGCGCGTGCGCGACTTCGCGGCGGTAGCCGAAGTCTCCCGCATCGATGCCAAGGCGGCGGACCATGCGCTGAGCCGGCTCGAAGTGGACGCCAACGGGCTCGACGCCATGGACCGTCGCTATCTGCTGCTGATCGCCGAGAATTACGGCGGCGGCCCGGTGGGGGCGGAGACGCTGGCGGCGGCGCTTGCCGATCAGCGCGACGTGGTGGAGGAGGTGATCGAGCCCTATCTCATCCAGCAGGGCTTCATCCAGCGCACGCCGCGCGGCCGCATGCTCTCGGACATCGGCTACCGCTATCTCGGATTGACGCCGCTCCGGCCGCCGACCGCGCAGCTCGACCTGCTCGCCGCCGACGAGGACGAGGAGGCGGCATCGTGAGCACCGAGCTGCCGCGCTCCGGCATCTTCCGCGACGGCCGGCACCTCTATCCCGTCCGCATCTACTACGAGGATACGGACGCGGCAGGGCTCGTCTATTACGTCAACTACTTCAAGTACGCCGAGCGCGCCCGCACCGAGATGCTGCGCAACCTCGGCTTCGAGCAGGAGCGCCTGCGCACCGAGTCCGGCCTCATCTTCGTGGTGCGGCACGCCACCGCCGACTATCGCCTTGCCGGCCGCCTCGATGACGATCTCACCGTGGCGACGCGGATGACCGGCAGCGGCGCCGCCACCCTCGATCTCTCCCAGGAGATCCGGCGCCAGGAGGCGATCCTGGTGGCGCTCGAGTTCCAGATCGCCTGCGTCGGCGTTGGCGCCGGCGGCAGGCCGCAGCGCCTGCCGCCGGAGCTCCGCGCGGCGCTCGATTCGATTTCCTCCGCCACGGCGGCGCATCGACCCTCCTCCATCCAACCGTCAGGGGTGAACCCTCAGCATGCCCGGTAATCCCATCGATCAGGTCTCGCTCGGCGGGGCCGTCCCGCACGACCTTTCGATCATCGGCCTCTTCCTGCAGGCCGACATGATCGTCAAATTCGTGCTGTTCATCCTGCTCGCGGCCTCCTTCTGGTCCTGGGCGGTGATCTTCGACAAGTTCACCAAGCTGCGGCGCCTGGGCCGCGAGGCGGAGAGCTTCGAGGAGAGCTTCTGGTCCGGCGGATCGCTCGACGATCTCTACGATCGCATCGGCACCAGGCCGGTCGATCCGATGTCGGCGGTCTTCGCCGCCGCCATGCGCGAGTGGCGGCGGAGCGCCGCCAAGGGCCTCACCGCCAGCACCACCATGCGAACGAGCCTGCAGCAGCGCATCGAGCGGGTGATGCAGGTGACGGTGGGCCGCGAGATGGAGCGGCTCGAGCGCTTCATGCCCTTCCTCGCCACGGTGGGCTCGACCTCGCCCTTCGTGGGCCTGTTCGGCACCGTCTGGGGCATCATGAACTCGTTCCAGTCGATCGCCGCCGCCAAGAACACCAGCCTCGCGGTGGTGGCGCCCGGCATCGCGGAATCGCTCTTCGCCACCGCCTTGGGCCTGGTGGCGGCGATCCCGGCGGTGGTCGCCTTTAACAAGTTCTCCACCGATTTCGGTCGTTATGCAGGCCGGCTCGACGCCTTCGCCTCGGAGTTCTCGGCGATCCTGTCGCGCCAGCTCGACGAGAAGAGCTGATCCATGGCCGCCAGTTTCCTCGCCGCCTCGGGCCGCAACGGCAAGCGTGGGCCCTACCGGCCGATGTCCGAGATCAACGTGACGCCGCTGGTCGACGTCATGCTGGTGCTGCTCGTCGTCTTCATGGTGACGGCGCCGCTGCTGACCGTCGGCGTGCCGGTGGACCTGCCGTCGACCCAGGCGGCGCCGATCAACGAGCCGAAGGAGCCGCTCGTGATCAGCATCAAGGCCGACGGCAGCGTTTATCTCCAGGAGACGCCGGTCGAGGTCGACCAGATCGTGGCGCGCCTGCAGGCCATCACCAACAACAACCCGACCGCCAGCATCTACGTCCGCGGCGACAAGTCCGTCAATTACGGACGGGTGCTCGAGGTGATGGGGCTGGTGAGCGGTGCCGGCTTCAGCAAGGTCGCTCTGGTGAGCGAGCAGGCGGACCAGAGCCAGAAGAAGTCTACCTCGCGTCCCTGATTTCCCATGCGCCGCGGTGTCCTCTTCTCGAGTCTCCTGCACGTCGGCATCGTGCTGATGGCGTATTTTCATCTCTGGGACCTGATCTTTCCGTCGCCGCCGCTCGAGGACACGCCGATCGTCGTGCAGCTGGTGAACGTGGCGCCGGAGACCAAGGCCACGAAGCTCAACGACACGCCGCCGAAGCCCACCCAGAAGCCGGAAGACAAGACGGTGGAGGCGCCGAAGCAGCCGCCGAAGCCCGAGCCGCCGAAGCCGCCGCCCCCGGCGCCGCCGCCGCAGGTGGCGCAGGCGCAGCCGGAGCCGCCGAAGCCGCCTGAGCCACCGAAGCCCGAGCCGCCGAAGCCCGAGCCGCCCCCACCGCCGCCGCCGCCGCCGGCACCCACGCCCGCGCCCAAACCCACGCCGCCGAAGCCGGAGCCGCCGCCGCCCCAGCCGCCGCCGCCGAAGCCGCCGGTGCCGCAGGACAACACCAAGAAGAAGCAGCAGGAGGACCAGGCCTTCGACGCGCTCCTGAAGAATCTGGCGAAGCGCAGCGAGTCGCAGCCGACCGAGACGCCGCCGAAGCCGAGCCCGGCGACTCAGGTGGCGAAGGCGAGCTCGCAGCCGATCGCTCCCTTGGGCGCGCAGCTCACCACCAACGAGCTCGACCTGGTGAAGCAGCAGATCGAGGCGTGCTGGAATATTCCGGCCGGCGCCAAGGATGCCGGGAACCTGAAGCCCGAGTTCCGCGTCTACATGAATCAGGACGGTACCGTCCGGTCAGCAGAGCTTCTCAACAGCGATCGTCTCAGTGATCCCTTCTTCCAGGCGGCGGCCGACAGCGCCCGCCGCGCTCTCCTCAACCCGCGCTGCCAGCCGCTCAAGCTGCCGCCGGAGAAATACGATCAGTGGCAGACCTTCACCATCACCTTCGATCCCAAGGACGTGACATGAAGAAAATGATCCGCTCCGCCGCCGCCCGGGTCCGTCTCGTGCTGCTGATCGGCGCGCTGCTGCCGCTTGCGGCGCCGATGGCGCGCGCCGAGATCCACATGGACATCACCCAGGGCAAGATCGCACCGATGCCGATCGCGATCCCGGCCTTCGGCGCGGCGCAGCCGAACGACCAGCAGGTCGGCCAGGACGTGGCGCAGGTGGTCTCCGCCGATCTCGAGCGCTCCGGCCTGTTCCAGCCGCTCGATCGCCGCGCCTTCATCCAGCAGATCGCCGACAGCCACACGGCGCCGCGCTTCAGCGACTGGCGCATCATCAATGCCCAGGCGCTGATCACCGGCGACGTCGCGACGCAGCCGGACGGCCGTCTCAAGGTGGAGTTCCGGCTCTGGGACGTGGTCGCCGGCGAGCAGCTGACCGGCTTCGCCTACACGACGACGGCGCAGAACTGGCGGCGCATCTCTCATATCGTCGCGGACGCTGTCTACAAGCGCATCACCGGCGAGGACGGCTATTTCGATACCCGCATCGTCTACATCTCCGAGAGCGGGCCCGCCAACAAGCGGATCAAGCGTCTTGCCATCATGGACCAGGACGGCGCCAACCATCGCTATCTCACCGACGGCCGTGCGCTGGTGCTGACGCCGCGCTTCTCGCCGACCCAGCAGGAGATCACCTATCTCTCCTATGCCCGTGGCACGCCGCGCGTCTATCTCTTCAACATCGATACCGGACAGCAGGAAGTGCTCGGCGATTTTCCCGGCATGACTTATGCGCCGCGCTTCTCGCCGGACGGCAACAAGGTGATCATGTCGATGGCGAGCGGCGGCAACAGCGCGATCTACACCCTGGATCTGCGCACGCGGCAGGCGGTCCGCCTCACGGACAATTCAGCGATCGACACCTCGCCCTGCTACTCGCCGGACGGCAAGCAGATCGTCTTCAACTCCGACCGCGGCGGCTCGCAGCAGATCTACGTGATGAATCCGGACGGGTCGAACATCCACCGCATCAGCTTCGGCAACGGCCTCTACGGCACGCCGGTGTGGTCGCCGCGCGGCGATTTGATCGCGTTTACCAAGATCGAGGGCGGCAGCTTCTATATCGGCGTGATGAAGCCTGACGGCTCCGGCGAGCGCCTGCTGGACAACGGCTTCCTGGTGGAGGGACCGACCTGGGCACCCAATGGCCGCGTCCTCATGTACTTTGCCCAGAACCCCACCGGGCCCCGCGGCGATGTGACACGCCTATACTCGATAGACCTCACGGGCTACAACAAGCGCGAAGTCATCACCCCGCAGGATGCTTCCGATCCGGCGTGGTCGCCGCTGGGAAGCCCTTGAACCAATGGCAGAAGAACATTATAGTCCGGCCCGTTTTCGACCGTGGCGCGTTTTTCCGCGGCCGACAGCGGCCATCTCGTGTGGGGCCTCAGGGGCAACGCCGTCCGAACAATCCAAGCCAACTCAATCCCAGATCTTCGAAGGGAGCATAAGATGAATTTTAAGACCTTGAGCCTGGTGGCGGCTCTGCTGCTGGTCGCCGGCTGCGCCCAAAAGGGAGCCGAGAACGCCAACACCAGCGGTGCCAGCGCCGGCACGAGCACCTCGGCGGCTCCGACCGGTACGGCCGCGCTGCAGAGCCAGTTGCAGCAGGTCGGTGACCGGATCTACTTCGCTTTCGACAAGAGCGACATCACGCCGGAGTCGCGTCAGGT
>Ga0335076_10007493_pt1 | contig 10991 bp, 13 predicted proteins | sample Lox_Sample_25_FD_206717 | JGI IMG/M metagenome (GOLD analysis project Ga0335076, IMG submission 206717) | Soil microbial communities from Loxahatchee National Wildlife Refuge, Florida, United States - Lox_Sample_2.5 | ecosystem: Environmental > Terrestrial > Soil > Wetlands | place: USA...
GACGACCCCCGGAGGTTGTGAGGCACGTCACGAATCGTCGCGAATAACGGCCGCGGCGTGATGGGGCTCACGGCGGTCCGGCTGCCTCGCACCCACATTCAGTTGAGATCGCCGGGGCGACGATCCCCCAGCGGACGGCATCGTGGCCGTTAAGGAGCAGGCAAGACTTTCGGTAATAAATCCTAAGATATTCCGCCGTAGCGTTGAATGAAGCGCTCGCGATGCACCACCCAGAAGGGGTGGGGCGCCGACGCCCAAGCAGGGCAGGAGCCCGCAAGCCATGTTCAAGGTGCTGATCCTCGTATGCTCGATCAACCTGACGCCGTCGGACTGTCAGCTCGACAACGCCATCGACGTCATCAACGGCCCTGACGCGCAGAACGAGATGATGTGCGGATTCTATGGCCAGGCATATGTCGCCGACACCTCACTGACCGGCCAGCGCAATGACGAATACGTCAAGGTGAAGTGCACGCGCTCATCGATCGGCAAGACGGTCGGCTGACCTGTTCGCCCAGGCACTAGCCGGCGCCGATGCGCCGGTAGACGAATTCCGGCGTTTCGCCCGCAGCGTCCTGCTCGGCGAGATGCACCAGCCGGTCGTGGAACGGCGACAAGCCGCAGGCCGGATCGGTAGCGCCCGCGTCGCCCAGGATGGCGAAGGCCTGGCAGCGGCAACCGCCCCAATCGATCTCCCGGCGATCGCATGAATGACAAGGTTCCGGCATCCAATCCGTGCCGCGATAGCGATTGAACGCTTCGGAGTTCCGCCAGATATCGCCGAGCGGACGCTGCCGCACGGAATCGAAGCTGAGCGTCGTCACGGATTCGGCCGCATGGCAGGGCAGCACCTTCCCGGTCGGGGAAATATTGAGGAACTGCCGCCCCCAGCCGCCCATGCAGGACTTCGGACGGCGCGCATAGTAGTCGGGCACCACGTAGTCGATCACGACCTTGCCCTTGAGCCGCTCGCGCGCCGCCGTCACCACGGCGGTCGCCTGCTCCAGCTGGGTTCGCGTCGGCATCAGCGCGGCCCTATTCTTGAAGGCCCAGCCGTAATACTGGACATGCGCGATCTCCATGCGATGGGCATCGAGCTCGACAGCCATGGCGATGAGATCTTCCAGGTGATGCAGGTTCTGGCGGTGCACGACGAGGTTGAGCGTGAGCGGCAGGCCGGCGGCGCGGATCAGCCGCGCCACCTCGATCTTCTTGGCATGCCCGCCCTTGAAGCCACCGATGCGGTCGCCGCCGACAGGCTCGCTGTCCTGGAAGCTGAGCTGCACATGGTCGAGGCCGGCCTCGACAAGGCTGCCGATCCGCTCCGCGTCGAGCATGACGCCGGCGGTGATGAGGTTGGTATAGAGGTTGGCGTCATGCGCATGGCGCACCAGCGCTTCCAGATCGCGCCGCACCGTCGGCTCGCCGCCGGAAAAATGAATCTGCAGGATGCCGAGGGCGGCCGCCTCGTCGATGGCCCGCTGCCACTCGGCCGTGGTCAGCTCGCCGCTGCCGCGCTCGAGGTTGAGGGGATTCGAGCAGTACGGACACTGCAGCGGACAGCGATGCGTCAGCTCGGCCAGCAGCGCCAGCGGCGGCGAGATCTCGTTCATGCTGTCATCACGCCCTTGTCGGCGAAATCCTGCAGCAGCGCGCTGACGTCGCGCAGGATGACATCGCGCGGCGCGTTGTATTTCGCCGCGAGCTCATCGACCATGGCGCCCACGCTGACGGCACCGTCGCAATGCTGCACGATCTCGAGCGCGATCGGATCGAGCACGAACAGGCGCTCCGGCGCCTGCACGATCCAGCGATCGCGATGCTGGTCGAACTGCAGGCGGGCGCCACGCGCCAGGCGAGGCGTGGAGGACTCATCGATGACGGCCCGCTCGCTCACCGGCGGTCGTCCGGCACGAAGGCCCCGGGCGGGATGAAGCCGGGCTCGACATAGGCGAAGTAGAGAGCATCGAGCTGCGCCCACAACACGTCGGTCTTGAAGCGCACCGCCGCCAGGGCCGCCTCCTGCTGGTCGCGGGTGCGTGCCTCGCTCATCACGTAGTTGAGGCCGAACCTCACGTCGCGCGGCGCCTGGTCGAGGCGCTTCTTGAAGTAGGCCAGCGTGCGGTCGTTGGCGAAGTCGTAGTTCTCCAGCAGCGCCGCGATGCGGGTCTTGTGCAGGTCGGGCGCGAACAACTCGGTAAGCGACGAGGCAACCGCCTCGAGCAGGCTGCGCTCCCGCACGAAACGGACATAGGCATCGACGGCGAAGCGCGTCGCCGGCAGCAGCCCGCTCAGCGACTGGACATAGCCGCGGTCGAGGCCGACCCCCTCCGCCAGGATGAGCCAGCGCTCGATCCCGCCTTCTCCGCCCGCGGGCCCGTCGTGGTCGATGATGCGGTTGATCCATTCGCGCCGGAAGGCGGGATCCTCGGCACGCGACATCAGGCCGGCATCCTTCAGGGGAATGCTTCGCTGATAGTAGAAGCGGTTGAGCACCCAGGCCTGCACCTGGCCCTTGTTGAGCTTGCCCTCATGCAACCTCTGGTGGAACGGATGCCGGCTGTGGTAGCGTTCTTCGCCGATCTGGCGCAGGCGGCGCTCGAACTCGCCGGATTGCAGCAGTTCCGTCACAGCCGTATCTCCATGCCATCGTGAGCGGCCTCCCAGCCCGCCTGCTCGATGGCGGCGCGCTCGGGCGAGTCGGCAAGCAGGATGGGGTTGGTGTTGTTCATATGCACGAAGATTCTGCGCTTGATACCGAGATTCTCGAAGGCGGCGAGCGTTCCATCCGAGCCGGACACGCTCATATGACCCATGCGCTTGCCCGTCTTGCTGCCGACACCGGCGACCATCATCTCGTCGTCGCGCCAGAGCGTCCCGTCGAAGAGGACCAGTGGCGCTCCCCGCAATCGGTCGGCGAGATCGGCAGGCATGGCGGCACAACCGGGGATATAGTACAGGGCCGCAGCGCCGTTGCGCGAGGAAATGCGCAAGCCAACCGCGTCCTCGGGCTGCGTGCCGAAGTTGGCGCCGGCCCCGGCATCCTCGAGATAGAGCGCCACCTTGCCGGGCACCGGGAAGGCCTCGACGACGATGCCGGTCGCGGCGCCGCTTTTGTCGGCGATTTCGACCGGTTGACCCAGGGCAAGCGCACGGCGATCGACGAACTCCGGATTGAGCACGTTGAAGACACTGTTGGCATGCAGGACGGACAGCACGCGCGCCGTCGCATACACGGCCAGCGGCTGGCTCTCGCGCAGCGTCAGCAACCCCGCGACATGATCGACATCGCCGTTGGTCAGGACCACGCCGGCAATCGGGCTATGCCGCTTGCCCTCTTTGGGATGCAGCGGCGGATTGTCGTTGATCTGCTGCCGCAGATCGGGTGACGCGTTGAAGACTACCCAGCGACGGTCGTCGGCAGTGATGGCGATCGACGATTGTGTCCGCGGCGTTGCCGCCGGATCCTTACGGCGAGCCCGCTGCGACGCGGCGTCGTTGCTGTTCCATTGGGGAAAACCGCCACCGGCGGCTGACCCGAGGATGAGGAGCCGTAGCACACTCTGGCATGAGGCGACGGTGCTCCGCGATCGCCATGTCGACGATCAGCCGGAGCACCGCAAGTTCAATCTAGATTTCAGCGCAAGCGTAGCTGTTGATTTCCAGACCTACGCAGATCTCAATGACCTTCGGCGAAGTCCATGCCATCGCACTTCCTCCCTCGGATGCAGGTCGTTCAGGACACGAGAAATTCGCGACTTGAACCGTTATAAACTAGGGTGAACCCTACAATGGAGCAAGAGTTTTTTGCCTTTCTGAGACAACTTTTCCGGCCCTTGGAAGACGTTCTCGATATGACCCGGACGGCAGCTCCGAATCGCCCCTCCGACGGTCCGTCAGCGACCCCGTTTCGGGGTAATTTTCGGTCGTCGAACCTGCTCGCCCTGCTCCTCGCGGCCGTCCTTGCCGGCCCGATGTCTGTCGGTCCGGCGGCGGCCGATGGCGACGACCCGGCTGGCCAGGTCCCGACGGTCACCGTCCCGGAGCCGGCGGGCTATCGGCTCGACGATTATCGCGCACCGACGCCGGCCACCATCGCCGGCGGTACCGCGGTGACCACGGCCGAGCTCGAGGCGCTGATTGCGAGCCGCCATCCCATCCTGGTCGACGTGCTGCCGGCCCAGAAGCGGCCGGACGGTTTGCCGGCCAATACGCTGTGGCTGCCGAAGGCGCGCAAGAATCTTCCCGGTAGCACGTGGCTGCCCGAGGTCGGGCGCGGCGCCCTCAATGCGGACGTCGAACGCTATTTCCGCAGCAATCTCGAGCGGCTCACCGCCGGGGACCGCGGGCGCGATCTCGTCTTCTACTGCCTCGCGACCTGCTGGATGTCGTGGAATGCCGCGAAGCGCGCGATCGAATACGGCTACCGGGCCGTCTACTGGTACCGGGACGGCACGGACGGCTGGACGGCCGCCGGCCTCCCGACAGAGCTGAGTCGCCCCGTACCCATGGCAGCACCGCCCTGACGCATGGATTAAATTCCTACTACAGCCACAGGAAGCGACCCACCTCAGCAAGGATGCTCAACCGTGGCGCTGCGCGCCTCCTTTTGACCCACGGGCTTATGGGCACCGTAGAGCAAATGAACCGGAGCCTGTACGGCCGCCAGCGCGACGAAGGCGAGCAGCACCAAGCCCCAGGCGGCGATGAGCTTCCGGCTCGTCACCTGCCTGTCGGCAACCAGCTCCTTGATCGACTGCGGCTCGGAAAAATCCATATCCCACGCAGATGGGAAGCAGACGGCGCGCAAGACGTGCGTTTTCGCACACGGCCGTTAGCCCGGGCTCGGCGCTCTCTTCAGATCGCGCCGCTCTCCCGCTCCCGGATCTGCGCCACCAGGGCCTGGACGTCGGTTAGCACGAACGCGCCGCGACGTTTCTCCAGGAGACCCGCGCCCTCGAGCAGCCTGAGCTCGCGCGTGACGGCCTCGCGCCGCGCGATGATGCGTGCCGCGATCTCCGCGTGGTAGGGCGGCGGCGACACGACGGCCCGGCTGCGGTCGGCGCCATCCGGCCGGCTTAGCCGCAGAAGATCGGCAACGACGCGCCGCCTGATATCGAGATTGCCGAGCTCGTTCACGCGGTTCGCCAGCAGGCGAAAGCGCGCCGCGATGAGCGACAGCATCTGATCGCAGGCGTCGGCGTGGCGGTGGATCGTGTCGCGGAAAACGCCGGCCGGCATGCGTGCGAGGGTCGCCGCCGTCACGGCAACCACGCTGGCCGACCGCGGCTGGCCGTCGATCGCCGCAAGCTCGCCGAAGAATTCCCCCGCCCCGATATCGCCGAGAATGACGGTGCGCCCGCCGCTGGTGCGGATCAGTGCCCGGACGACTCCGCTGACCACGAAGAAGACGTCGGTCCCCCCGTCGCCATAGCCCAGGATCTGCTGCTTGGCGTCATAGCGCCGCCAGTAGCACTGGGTATCGAGACGGCGGATGTCTTCCTCGCCGAGCTGGCGGAAGAGCGTGATGTGCCGCAGCGTCTCCGACTGTCTCGTCATGGCCCTGGCCTTCCCGCTCCGCCGCGCAGCGGAGGCCGAAGGCCTGCGCCTACTTGGCGAGGTGCGCCGCGATCTCCTTGCCGATCGCATAGGCCCGCTGTTCGAGGGTGACCGGCAACTCGCATACATATTTAAGTGACCGTTCCCGTTCCTGAAAGATGCGGGTGTCCCAAGTTTGCATCTCGTCGAGCTCGTCGTGGCGGGCCTTCTGCTCGGGGGTACCGTCCACCGGAAGCTTGTCCAGCTCGGCGGTCTGGGCCTCGATCTTCTCGGCTAAGGCCTTTTGCCGCCGGGCGAAACGGCCGATGCCGTTCATGATCGAGCCGCGATCCTGGTTGATCGTCGTCAGCACGCCGGCGAACAGCATGGCGAGCCGATGGTTCTTATCGGCGCCGGCCTTGGCGGCGAAATCGTCGATCAGGGTCGTGGCTTGCGGCATATCGGTTCGGCGCGAGGCGAGCGTGCGGGCGAGCTCGGCCATGGCATCATCGTCGCGCCAGGCGTCGGTCGCCGCATCGAGGGGCGGCCCGCTCCATACCTGTCCGGCCGAAATCTCGGCGACCTTCCGCTGCACGCAGGGCCAGTCCGGATCCTCATTGGTCGCCGCCGCTGCACGTCCGGCGCCGACGAGGCACAGGCCGACGAGGGCGCCGAACATGACAGTAAGATGCAGGCTGCGTCGTGGTTGCTGCATGGTGAGCTCCGCTTCCATGACTTGCTTCTATCCGCCCGGCGGCCCGCCGGGACCGCCGCGCCGGGCGATGATGCCGCGCGACGGGTCATAGCCGTAGATCGCCAGCGCCAGGAAAAGGAGCAGGAAGGCCGCCACCCACAGCAGCGCCTCGAAATTGACCTGGCCATAGAGGGCAAAGCGGATCAGGTCGACCGCGCGGCTGAATGGGTTGTAGGTGGCGATCCAGAACAGCTCCAGGCTCGACCGCCGCATCTGATAGAGCGGGTAGAGCGCCGACGATGCGAAGAACATCGGAAAGATCACGAAGTTCATGATGCCCGCAAAATTCTCCAGCTGCTTGATGACAGATGACATCAGCAGCCCGAGCGCACCCAGCATGAGGCCCGACAGGATCAGCGCCGGAAGCAGCGCCACATAGCCGATCTCCGGCCCCAGCGCCGGCGGGCGGATCTTCCAGAACCAGGCGATGGCGAGATAGACATAGACCTGGACGACGGAAACGAGCACCGCCGCCAGCAGCTTGCTGGTCAGCAGGTACCAGCGCGGCATCGGGCTCACCATGAGCGTGCGCATGCTGCCCATCTCGCGGTCATAGACCATGGAGAGCGAGCTCTGCATGCCGTTGAACAGCTGGATCATGCCGATCAATCCGGGCGTGATGTAGACCTCGTAGGGAATGTAGGTCTGGTAGGGCGGTATGATCGACACGCCGAGGATGCCCCGGAACCCCATGGCGAAGATGAAGAGCCACACCAGCGGCCGCACGAGCGCCGAGAAGAACCGGCCATATTGATTGAGGAAGCGCAGCATCTCCCGGACGAAGATGCCGTTGAAGCAGCGGGCGTACTGGACGAGGGTCATCGCTTGCCGAGCCCCGTCAGCTTCGTGAAGGCATCGCCGATGCTGGCGGTGCCGGCAGCGCGCGCGACGTCATCGACGCCGCCATGCGCCAGGACATGTCCCTGATGCAGCACGACCACATCATCGCCGGGAACGACCTCGTCGATCAGGTGCGTCGCCCACAGCGCGCCGAGCCCGTCCTCGCGGCAGAGCCGATGGATATGTTCGAGGATGGGTCGGCGGCTGCCGATATCGACGCCCACCGTCGGCTCGTCGAGAAGCAGGAGCCGCGGCCGGTGCAGCAGCGCCGCGGCGATCTCGACTCGCCGCATCTGGCCGCCGCTCAAGCTGCGCACCTTGTCCTTCAGGCGATCGAGCAGCCCGGTGCGGCCGAGTTCGATCTCGATGCGCTCCCGCGTCTCGCGCCGGCTCATGCCGTGCAGTGCTGCGTGATAGTGCAGGTTGTCGGCGACGGTGAGGTCGAGATCGAGGGTGCGCTGCTGGAAGATGGCGCCGATGCGGGAGAGCGCCTCCGACGGTTGCCGGCGCACCTCGAAGCCGAAGACGCGGATCGAGCCGACGCGGTTGTTGTAGAGGCGCGTGACGAGCGAGAACAGCGTCGTCTTTCCGGCGCCATTGGGGCCGAGCAGCGCCGTGAAAGACCCCGCCGCGATCGAGAACGACACGCCGTCGAGCGCCTTGCGGGAGCCGAAGCTGTGGCTCAGCCCCTCGACGGCCAGCGCCGGAATCGTCGCGTTCGCCGCCGCTCCCGCCGATGCCGTCGATTCTGTCGTCGTCGTCGACATTCGATCCACTATTGCGTCGCCGGCTTGAGCTTGCACGCGGTCTCCGGCCGATCGAAGCCGAGCGTATCGAGCTCGGTATTCTCGTGCAGGAAACCTTCCTGCGGCGACACCGAAACGATGGTGCGAGGCCCGGCGAGCATCACGGGCTGGCGCAACTGCCCGTCCCAATCGCGGAAGCTCAGCGCCTGGCCCTTGAATCCGGCGACTCCGAACTGCGGGCCGCGGATATATGCATTCACGCTTGCATAGTCGGTCTTGTTGGTGCGTGTCGTCGCCTCGCCGACGCTTCGGACCGCGAGCCAGGCGGAATAGTCGCGCTCCGTCATCCAGCGGCCGGCGAATTTCGTGAAGCGGTTCTGCATCTGGGTCGCGCCCCACAGCTCCTGGCTGCGGTGCCACGCCGTCGGCACGAGTCCCTGGGTGCCGACGACCGGGCGGGCATCCCAGGTCCGGTACTGCAGGTACTCGCCGAAGACGTCCTGCTCATCGGAGACGACCAGGACATCGTAGTCGTCGACGCCCTGCGTGAAGATCGGGATCTGCTTCTGGATCTGCGCGAAGCCCGTGTCGGTGCGGCGCGCGCCCGGTGCCGCATCGAACACGCGCTCCTCGACGATGGTGGCACCGAAGCGGGTGCCGGCGCGGCGGAGGGCCGCGGCGAATTGCTTGTCCGCATCGCCCGTACCGAAGACGAGGAACCATTTCGACCAGCGCTTCCAGGCGAGATACTGCCCCAGCCCATCGGCAAGGATGGCATAGTTCGGCATGGTATGGAGGACGTTGGCACGGCACTGCTCGCCGCGCAGCGCATCGTCCTTGGCCTGCGCGTTGAAGATCAGGCTGTCGCGCGCCTCCGGCACGTCGGCGATGGCGAGAAGCTGGGCCGCCGGGAGATCGGCCACGATGAATCTGTCACCTTTGGCCAGCAACTGGCGAAACGCCGCGACGACGTCGCCGCCGGTCGGCACGACCGCTTCATCGAGGGTGAAATTCTGCTTCGTGAACTGCCCGGTCGTGTTGTTGTCCATGATCCCGATGCGCGCGCCCATCAGCCCGTTGTTGGTCGTCGGCTGATCGACGAGGGACAGGGGCTGAAGCTCCTTCACGGCCTGCGTGATATAGGCGATCGGAATATTGGCGACATCAGTCGATGTGGCCTGCGCGAACGCCGGGCGCCCGGCGGCGAGCGCCACGACTGCCATCAGTGCGAAGCAACTTCCGCGCAACCTGCGCAAGGCCTTCCTCCCTCCCGAAGCGCCGGCCAAACAAAAATCATCAGCGCGTGTGACCGGCATGAAGCGTTGCGTGGCGCGGCCATTCAGTCGGCTCTGCAAACAGGAATTGTTATAAAATCCAGTGGCAACGCATGCAACGAAAAGGCAAGATCGGTCGTCGCGTTTCGCAACCGACGCCGCTTGTGCACGGCAAAGTGCTTGGCGAGCGACGGATCTGAAGACTACCGCCGACAACATGGCCTGCGCTGCGGCGCGGTGCCGCAAGGGTCGGGTGCGTCCTAATGATAAGCCTGGCATGGAATGCGACAGCAGCCGATCCGGGGCCGCCGCGGGCCGGCTGAGCGGCGGCGGGAACGGATAGGGAGGAGCAAGAATGGGGTTTCGATGCCGGTGGCCACACGGGCGAGTACTGCTGCTGTCGCTCGTCCTTGCCGTGGCAGTCGCGCAGCCTGCCGCCGCCGGCGTGGTCAAGATCGGCGTCCTCAAATTCGGCACCGTCAGCTGGGAGCTCGATACCATCAAGAGCCATCAGCTCGACAAGGCCGAAGGCCTGGATCTGCAGGCGGTCGAGCTTGCCAACACCAACGCGGTTTCCGTCGCGCTGCTCGCCGGCGGAGCCGACGTGATCGTCACCGACTGGCTCTGGGTCACGCGCCAGCGGGCCGATGGCGCGCATTTCACGTTCGCCCCCTACTCGACCTCGATCGGCGGGTTGATGCTGCCGCCGGGCTCCCCCGTGAACAGCCTGTCCGATCTCAAGGGCCGCAAGCTCGGCATCGCGGGCGGTGCCGTCGACAAGAGCTGGTTGCTGATCCGCGCCTTGGCGACGCAACGCCACAATCTCGATCTGGATTCCGCGGTCGACAAGGTGTTCGGCGCGCCGCCGCTGTTGAACGAGGAAATCCAGGCCGGCAGGCTCGACGCCGTGCTAAATGCCTGGAACTTCACGGCGCCGCTGCGGGCGCAGGGCTATCGCGAGCTGGTCCGGGTCGAGGATGCCGCTCGTGAGCTGGGTGCCCAATCGCGCGTGCCGTTCCTCGGCTACGTCTTCGACGAGAACTGGGCCGCCGCCCACAAGGACGACGTGCTGGCGATGATCCGCGTGAGCCGCAAGGCGAAGCAGATGCTGATCGACTCCGACGCCGAGTGGAACCGGCTGCGGCCGTTGATGCGGGCGCCGGACGACGCCACCTTCGTCGCGCTGCGCGATGAGTTCCGCCGCGGCGTCCCCTTGCACTGGGGCGATGCGGAGCGGGCCGATGCCGGAAAGCTCTTCGCCGTTCTCGCGAAGCTCGGGGGCGCGGACCTCGTGGGCAAGAGCAGCCAATTGCAGCCCGGCACTTTCTGGCCGGAGGTCACCTACTGACGCCGATGTCCGATCGCTGGGTTTTCTGGCCGCGCGCCGCGTCCTTCGTCGCCCTCCTCGCCGTCTGGCAGATCGGCTCGCTGGCCGTCACCTCGCGGAACCTGCCGCCGCCGCTCGACGTGCTCGATGTGCTCTGGCAGCGCACGCTCGACGGCACGATCCCCTACCATATCGCCGTCACGCTCGCGCGCGTCGCCGTCAGCTTCACGATCGCGATGCTGATCGGCACGGCGATCGGCATCGCCATGGGGCGATCGCGAAAGCTCGACCGCTTCTTCGACAGCTGGCTGATCCTGTTCCTCAACGTGCCGGCCGTGGTCTCGACGATTCTCTGCTACGTCTGGTTCGGCCTCGTCGAGCCGGCAGCGATCGCCGCCGTCGCCGTCAACAAGATCCCGAACGTCATCGTCACGCTGCGCGAGGGGGCGCGGGCGCTCAATCCCGAGTTCGCCGAGATGGCCCAGGTCTATCGATTGGGCCGCGCGAAAACA
>Ga0335076_10007495_pt1 | contig 10990 bp, 7 predicted proteins | sample Lox_Sample_25_FD_206717 | JGI IMG/M metagenome (GOLD analysis project Ga0335076, IMG submission 206717) | Soil microbial communities from Loxahatchee National Wildlife Refuge, Florida, United States - Lox_Sample_2.5 | ecosystem: Environmental > Terrestrial > Soil > Wetlands | place: USA: Florida...
GACGTACGTCGGCGAGCTCGGCTGGGAGCTGTACTGCCCGGCCGAGTACGGCGTGACGCTGTGGGACAGCCTCTGCGTGGACGGCGTGACGCCGGGCGGGTACCGCGCGATCGAGTCGCTGCGGCTCGAGAAGGGCTACCGCGCCTGGGCGTCCGATCTCACCGCCGAGACGACGCCGTTCGAGGCCGGCCTCGGCTTCGCCGTGAAGATGGACAAGGGCGACTTCAGCGGCCGCGACGCGCTCGAGCGGCGGGAACCGGAACAGAGGCTCGTGTGCATCGTCCTCGACGATCCACGGGCGGTCGCGCTCGGCTCGGAGCCCGTGCAGAGCGAGGGCGAGATCGTCGGCCGCGTCACGAGCGGCGGCTACGGCTACGCCGTCGGCGTGAGCATCGCGTACGCCTACGTCCCCGTCTCGCACGCGGAGCCCGGCACCGCGGTCTCGATCGACATCTTCGGCGACTGGGTCGGCGGCGAGATTCGCGCGGAGCCGCTCTACGACCCGAAGGGAGAGCGCATCCGCGGGTGACGCGGGTGGTCGTCATCGGCGGCGGGATCGCCGGCGTCAGCTGCGCGTACCACCTAGCGGAGGCAGGCGTCCGCGACGTCGTGCTCGTCGAGAAGGGAGAGCTCACGAGCGGCTCCACGCACCACGCGGCAGGCCTCGTGACGCAGTTCAATCCGTCGCCGACGATGATGCGCTTCCGCCGGTACAGCGTCGAGCTGTACGAGGAGCTGGGCGTGTTCGAGTCGGTGGGCTCGCTCCGGATCGCGTCGAGCCCCGAGAGCCTGCTCGAGCTGCGCCGCGGGGTCTCGCGGGCGCACGCGATCGGGCTCGACGCAGAGCTCGTCGGCCCGGAGGAGGCGCGGCGGTTCATGCCGGCGATCACCGATCGCGAGCTCTACGGCGCGGTGTGGATGCCGGGCGACGGCTACGTCGACCCGCACATCGCGACCTACGCCGTCGCAGCGGCCGCGCGCGAGCGGGGAGTCGAGATCCGCACGCAGACGCTCGTGACCGGCATCGACGTCGAGGACGGGCGGGTGCGAGCGGTCGAGACGGAGGACGGGAAGATCGAGTGCGAGACGGTCGTCAACGCAGCCGGCATGTGGGCGCCACGGGTCGCCGCGATGGTCGGCGCCTTCGCCTGCTCGATCCCGGTCGATCACCAGCACATCGCGCTGCACGCCGTCGAGGGCCACCGGCTGCCGCACGACATGCCCTGCTTCCGCGACACCGACAATCTCGTCTACGGCAAGGCGGAGAGCGGAGGCGTGATGTTCGGCGGGTACGAGCCGAACCCGGTTTCCCGCTGGGAGGACGGCGTGCCGTGGGAGCACGGCGCACGGACGGTCCCGGCCGACCACGAGCGCTTCGCGCAGCTCATGGCCGGCGCGGTCAGGCGGTTCCCGTGGATCGACGACGCGGGGGTGACGGCGCTCGTCTGCCATCCCGACGCGATGACCCCGGACGGCAACCCGCTGCTCGGCCCGCTGCCCGGCGTCGAGGGTTTCTGGACGGCTGCCGGTCTGTCGCTCAACGGCTTCGGCGGCGCCGGTGGGCTCGGGAAGGCGCTCGCCGAGCTCTTCACCTCCGGCGAGGCCGAGGTGGACGTCCAGCCGTACCGGCCGTGGCGCTTCGGCGGGCCATACCGGGACTCCGCGTTCGCCGCCGCGGCCGGGCGCGAGGTCTACAAGTACTACTACCGGCTGAGGTACCCGCTGGACGTGTCCGAGGCGGGCAGGGGGAAGCGGCTTTCGCCGCTCCACTCCAGGAGCGAGGCGCTCGGTGCCGTCTTCGGGACGAAGAACGGCTGGGAGCGGGGCGACTGGTACGCGCCCGGCGCTCCGGCCAGGTACGCGGGCGAGGAGCAGCGGGCGGCGGGCGGCTGGGTGAGGCCGCCGTGGCACGACCGGCTCGCGGTCGAGCACGCCGCGATCCGCGAGCGCGCCGGGATCATCGACATGACCTCCTTCGGGAAGCTCGAGCTGTCGGAGCTCGACGCCCTCGAGCGCGTGTGCGGCGCCCGCATCGACCGGCCCGTCGGCTCGATCGCCTACACGCAGCTCCTAGACGACCGCGGCCGGATCGTCGGCGACGTGACCGTGACCCGGCTGGCAGAGGATCGCTTCCGCGTCGTCACGGGTGCGGGCGCGGTCGACTCGGATCGCGGCTTCCTCGAGCTGCACGGCGCGCGCGTGACGGACGTGACCGACGACTGGGCCGTGATCGGGCTCTGGGGGCCTGCGGTGCGAGGGACGCTCGAAGACTTCCCGTTCCGGACGGCGGAGACGATCGACGTCGGCGGCGTGTCCGTGCTCGCCCAGCGGATGACCTACGTCGGCGAGTACGGCTACGAGCTCTACGTCCGTCCCGACGACGCGCCGCGCGTCTGGGACTTCCTGCTGGAGACGCTGCAGCCGGAACCGATCGGCTACCAGGCGCTCGACTCGCTGCGGATCGAGAAGGGATACCGCTACTTCGGCACCGATCTGACCGCCTCCGATACGCCGTTCGACTCCGGCCTCGGGTTCGCGGTGGCCAAGGACAAGTGGCCCTCGCTCGACCGCGAGCCGGCGACGAGGCTGCGAACGCTCCTCGTCGGCGGCGAGCAGTACCTCACCCTCTACGGCGGCGAGGCCGTGCACCGGGACGGCGAGGTCGTCGGCCGCGTGCGGAGTGCGGCCTACGGCTTCACGGTGCGGCGGAACGTCGCTCTCGCGAAGCTTCCGTCCGGGCTCGGAGAGGGCGGCGAGGTGGAGGTCGACGTCATGGGCGACCTCGTCCCCGCCGTTGTCGCACCCACCGATCTCCTGAAGTGAGAGGGGCGGCTCGCGCCGCCCCTCGTCAGGCTCCGGCTACTCCGAAGGTATCTCCCCGTAGACCATGCTCATGTCCAAGCCCTGCCGCTTGCGGACGATCCGCGAGCCGACGTAGATGGCGAGGGCGATGCCGTAGAGGCAGCCCATGTAGATGAGCGAGCCGTGGTTGTTCGACCCGTACACGCCGTCCTGCAGCCACTTGTAGATGCAGAAGCCGAGGAAGGCGAGGAACAGGACTGCCGCGACCGTGATCAGCGGGAGGCCGAGGAACTTGTACTTCGCGATCGGGGACGCGTTGTAGATCTCGCGCTTCCGCCACGGCAGGATTCCGGCCGCGACGGTCGAGCCGACGAATGTCACCGCGATCACGAGCGTCGCGTCGAGCGTCCAGTTCGTGAACGTCGAGTTGTACGCGTAGAAGTACGAGATGATCAACGACGGCCCGAGCATGATCAGGATCGCGAAGTAGGGCGTTCCCCTCCGGTCGACGCGGGCCGCCCACTCGGGGAGGATCCGGTCGAACGCGGTCGCGAAGATCACGCGGCTCGCCGTCAGGAACACCGTCCCGACCCAGCCGAAGAACCACAACGACATCAGCACGATGACGATGAACTGCAGCCAGGGACTCACGAAGAAGGACGCCAGCGTGACCGGGTACGGCCAGACGCCTCCCATCTGGTCTGTCCCAGACCACCACGCGTTGTTGGCCGAGTTGTAGAAGTTCCAGCCCATCGTGTGGGCGATCAGGAGCAGGAACACCACGGCCAGGAGCGTCGTGATGATCAGCGCGCCGGCCATCGCGCCGATGTTCTTCTTGAAGTCGGAGGCGCCGCGCACCTCCCCGTAGAGCGTCGCGCCCCAGTTCGACCAGAGATTGAAGAACGCGATCATCGGGATCAGGAGGAGCGTGGACCCGAAGGCGACGCCGCCGAGCTTGCTCGCGCCGGCGTACGTCCCCTTCTTGATCGTGTCGGCATAGGGGTTGGCCGACTTCGAGCCGTAGGTGTGGTGCGCGTAGTGGTTGAACGCCGCGATGAACTCGTTCTTCGAGTGGAAGATCAGCAGCGCGAAGATGATCAGCAGGCCCGCCATCCCGCAGTAGAAGCACATCTTCTGCAGCCGCGCGTACCCACGCATCCCGATCGAGATGAAGATCGCGGCGAGGAAGGCCGTGATCACCGACGAGACGAAGATGCCGCGAGGCTCGCTCCAGAACGTGACGAAGCTGTTCCAGCCCAGGATCGCCCCGAGCGGCTGGAAGAACTCCTTCGCGAGGATGTTGGCGTAGATCGGCACCCAGTGCCAGTTGATGAACCACCAGCCGCAGACCGCGAGCGTGAAGCCGATCCCGCCGCCGATCACGCGGCTCACCCAGACGTAGTCGCCGCCCGCACGAGGCATCACCGCGATCAGCGCCGCGTAGACGATCGTCTGGAAGACGAGGTAGGCGCCCGAGAGGATGATCGCCAGAAGCAGGCTCCCCTTCGGGATGAACGGAGCGTCCGCGAAGATGTACAGCCCGAGCGTGATCAGGTTGATCGAGAAGAACGCGTAGATGAATGCGTCCTGCACCGACCACCCGCGCACCAGCCCGGTCGCCTTTCGAACGAAGAGCGAGCGCTCCTCGTAGGGCTCACCGGCGATCGTTGCCATCGAATTCCCTCCTATCGCTTGTAGCTATCCGCTTGTGAGCAGGAACCGCTTGACCTTCTTCTTGCCGTCCAGATCGATGACCGCTCCGAGCAGGTCTCCCTGCTCGTAGGAGCTGCCGGGATTAATGCAGAGCGTTCGGCCGATGCGGCAGTTGCCGCGGGCCTCGTGGATGTGGCCGTGGAGCGAGAGCGCGGGCTGATGCTCCTCGATCGCCTCGCGCACCGCCGTCGAACCGACCGGCTTCACGGCGCGGCCGGCGTCCTTGAGCATCATGTCCGCGGTCAGCTCCGGCGCGTCGTCGAGCCCGGTGCGGTACGGCGGACAGTGGAAGCTGAACACGGTCCGCTCCGCCGGCGCCGTCACCTGTGAGATCGCCTCCTCGAGGCGCTTGTGCAGGTCGGGCTCGTCCTCTTCGCGGTACGTGTGCCACGGCGTGCGGTTCGCCCAGCCGGTCGAGACCATCTGGAAGCCGTCGATGTCGACCACCCGCCCCTCCGCGAGCTCGACCAGGCTCGCGTTCTCGATGATCTCGTCGACCTCGAACTGGTCGTCGTTGCCCGGGCAGCAGAAGACCCGCACGCCGGTACCCGCGAGGCGCTCCTCGGCCATCCGCATCCACTTCTCGACCGTCTCGAGCATCTTCTCCTGGAACAGCCCGTGCCAGTGGCTCTCGTCCTCCGACAGCTTCTGGAGCAGCACCGGGTCGGTACGGAACGGGTAGTAGCCGCGGCGGATGACCCGGTCCTCGAACGCGGCCACCTCCTCCTCGGTCGTCATGTCGGTGCGAACCTCGAGCAGCGTCGCGTGCCACTTGCCGTCGCCGTCGTCGATGATCGGGACGAGGGCCTTGCCCGTCATGTCGCCTCCGAGCACGAGCACGTCGGCCTTGTAGTGCTGTGCGGCGTTGAGGAACTTGCGCCAGCACGTCTCGGAACCGTGGACGTCCGTGGCGAAGTAGAGCCGCATTGCGCTATCTAAACCTCTTCGGGCAGCTGATACCAGCGCTTGCGCTCGCCGACCTTCGCGCGCATCCGCCAGGAACGCGATTTCGGCATGGTCTCGATCCGTTCGAGGAGCACCGAGACCTTGCTCGAGACGGTCTCGTGATCGACGTCGTAGCTTCCGACGTGGTCCTGCAGCGCGCCGAGGTTCTGCGAGATCGTCCGCCAGAGGCCCCAGTCGTCGGCGCAGAGGGAGGCGACGTGCGAGGCGTTCACTCCCGCGTCGTCGTCGGTCACCTCGTGCTCGAGCAGGATCGCCACCGTGTCGCGCACGTCCTTCTCGTTCAGCTCGATGATCTGAAGCTTCGTGAGCAGCAGCTCCGCGAGAGGCAGGGTGTCGTCGTCCACGCCCAGGCGCTTCTCGAGCGGAATCTCGTGGCACATGCGGAACGAGCTGACGAAGACGTCCACCTGCCGCTCGTTCTCGTTGTCGTAGAAGAGGAGCCGCTCCCTGCCGTTCATCGCGTTGAAGCCGAGGTGCGGCTCGTAGCCGAGGTCGCGCAGCAGCTTCTGCAGGTCGCCCGCCGATTTCTTGGAGGTCGCGAAGTCCAGATCCTGGTATTCGCGCGAGAGCGCGGGCGGCAGGTTGCGCGACCGCACGTGGACGGCGACGCCTCCGAGCAGGCGAACCGTGAGGCCCGCTTCGCGGGCTGCGTCGAGGATCCGGCGGCCCTCGACGACGACGTCCGGGTTGATCTCAGAAGAGTCCGACGGTCCTCCCCTGCTCGTCGATGTCGACCGAGTGGGCAGCCGGAGTCCGGCCGTAGCCGGGCATCGTCTGCATGTCACCGCAGAGCGCGACGAGCCAGCCGGCGCCGGTGTACGCGCGGATGTCCCGCACCGTGACGGTGAAGCCGGTCGGCGCGTTCGCGAGTGTCGGGTCGTGCGAGAGCGAGAGGTGCGTCTTGGCCATGCAGATCGGGAGCTTGTCGAAGCCGACCCGCTCGAACTCCTCGATCTTCTTCCGCGCGGCGGGCTGGAGGAGGATCCCGTCGCCGCCGTACACGCGCGTCACGATCGCCTCGATCTTGCGCTCGATCGGGTCGTCTAGCGGATAGACGGGCTCGAAGTTCGACGGCTGCTCGGTCGCCTTGACGACTGCCTCTGCGAGCGCGGTCGCTCCCTCGCCGCCCTTGGCGACCGCCTCGTTCGCCTCCGCCGCGAACGCGCCGTTCGCGAGCGCGATCTCGCGGATCTGCTGGATCTCCTCGTCGGTGTCGGCCGGGAAGCGATTGACGGCGACGACGGCGTTGAGACCAAACTCGCGGATGGTGGCGAGATGGCGCGTGAGGTTCGCCGATCCCGCGGCGATCGCCTCGGCCCCGCCCTCCGGATCGCCGCCGTGGTGCTTGAGCGCCTTCACCGTCGCCACGAGCACGACCGCGCTCGGTGTCAGGCCACCGACACGGCAGACGATGTCCATGAACTTCTCCATTCCCATGTCCGCGCCGAATCCGGACTCGGTCACGACGATGTCGCCGAGCTTCAGCGCGATGCGGTCGGAGACGAGCGAGTTGTTGCCGTGGGCGATGTTCGCGAACGGCCCGCAGTGCACGAATGCGGGCTGGCCCTCGAGCGTCTGCACGAGGTTCGGCTTGATCGTCTCTTTCAGGAGGACGGTCATAGCGCCGGCTGCCTGCAGCTGCTCGGCCGTCACGGGCTCGCCCTCGTACGTCGAGCCGACGGTGATCGCGCCGAGTCGCGCGCGCAGGTCGAAGAGGTCGCGTGCCACTGCGACGATCGCCATGACCTCCGAGGCGGCGGTGATGTCCCAGCCGGTCTGGCGCGGATAGCCGTTCGCGCGACCGCCCAGACCGACGACCGTGTCGCGCAGCGCGCGGTCGTTGATGTCGACGCAGCGGCGCCAGGAGATCGAGAGCGGGTCGATGCCGAGCTTGTTGCCGTGCAGCAGATGAGCCTCCAGCATCGCGGCGAGCAGGTTGTTCGCGGCGCCGATCGCGTGGATGTCGCCGGTGAAGTGGAGGTTCATGTCCTCCATCGGCACGACCTGCGCGTAGCCGGCCCCCGCGGCTCCGCCCTTGATCCCGAACACGGGGCCGAGCGAGGCTTCGCGCAGGCAGAGGAATGGCTTGCGGCCGATCGCACCCAGGCCCTGGGTCAGCGAGACCGAGGTCGTCGTCTTGCCCTCGCCGAATTTCGTCGGCGTGATCGCGGTGACGCAGACGAGCTTCGCGTCCGGTCGATCGCCGAGCCGGTCGAGCACCGATAGGGACACCTTTGCCTTGTACGTCCCGTAGAGATCGAGCTCGTCGGGCTGGAGGCCTGCCGCGGCTGCGACCTCGGTGATCGGCCGAAGCTTGGCTTCTTGCGCAATTTCGAGAGAAGAAGGTGCTGTCGTCGCCACGTTCGATGTCCTTTCTACAACTCTGTCTGGGATACGTCTAATATATCTGTTGTGGATCTGGCAGCCGACCGCGCCTATGTCACCATCCGCGGCCTCATCGTCTCACTCGCGCTCCCTCCCGGGGCGGTGATCGACGAGCGGGAATTGATGCGCCGGATCGGCCTCGGACGCACACCGGTACGCGAGGCGTTGCGGAAGCTCGCGCAAGAGCAACTCGTCGAGGTCTTCCCCCGCCGCGGCATGTTCGTGACCGGCGTCGACGTCCGCGACCTCGCACGCATTTCAGAGGTGCGTACCGCACTCGAGCCCGAAGCCGCCCGCCTTGCCGCCGAGCGCGCGACGGATGAGGAACGCCAGGAGCTTGCCGAGCTCAGCGACCAGATCGCGATTGGTGACGACCTCATGAGCCTCGACGAGCGCATCCACCGAGCGATCTACGCCGCCGCGCACAACCACCTGTTGGAGAAGACACTCGGCGAGTACTACGTCCTGGCGTTGCGGATCTGGATGATCGCGCTGGACCGCGCAGAGGACCTCGCGGAGGCGGTCGAGGCGCACCGTGACCTCATCCAGGCGATCGTCGTCGCCGACGCCGATCGTGCGGCCGACCTGATGCGCGACCACGTCGAGAACTTCGAGCGGGCGATGCGAGAGGTCCTGGTGAGCGTGTGAAGGTCGTCGTGATCGGCGGCGGCATCGTCGGGAACTCGCTCGCGGGCTGGCTCACCGAGCTCGGCTGGACCGACCTCGTCCAGATCGACAAAGGGCCGTTCCCCAACCCCGGCGGCTCGACCGGCCATGCCTCGAACTTCATCTTCCCCGTCGACCATTCGAAGGAGATGACGCAGCTCACCCTCGAATCGATGCGCCAGTACCGGGAGACCGGAACCCTGCACGAGTGCGGCGGCATCGAGGTCGCGCGCACCGAGGAGCGGATGGAGGAGCTGCGACGGCGAATGGCGTCGGCCAAGTCGTGGGGAGTCGAGGGCTGCCGGCTCGTCAGCCCGGCGGAGATCAAGGAGCTCGTCCCGTTCGTCGACGAGTCGATCCTGCTCGGAGGCTTCTACACGCCCTCCGTGGCGGTCGTCGACTCGCTCCGCTTCGGGACGATCATGCGGGAGCGCGCGCAGGCGAACGGCGCGCAGGTCCTCGCGAACACGGAAGTCGAAGGGATCGACGTGGAAGAGGGGCGGGTCCGGCGCGTCCGCACGACGCGCGGCGACTTCGACGCCGACCTCGTCGCGATCGCGTGCGGCGTGTGGTCGCCTCGCCTCGCCCGGATGGCCGGCGCCTCGATCCCGTTGACGCCGGCGGTGCACCAGATGATCGACGTCGGCCCCGTGCCGCGCTTCCTCGACTCGAAGACGGCGGTCGACTACCCGATCGTGCGCGACATGGACACGAACATGTACGAGCGGCAGGACGGCCAGGGACTCGAGGTGGGCTCGTACGCCCACCGGCCGATCCTGCACGAGCCCGACGAGATCCCCTCGATCGAGGAGTCGGCGCTGACGCCCACCGAGCTGCCGTTCACGCAGGAGGATTTCGAGCTGCAGCTCGAGCACGCGCTCCAGCTCGTGCCCGAGGTGCTCGGCGACGAGTCGGTCGGGATCAAGTACGCGATCAACGGCCTGCTGTCGCTCACCCCCGACGGGCTCCCGCTGCTCGGCGAGACGCCCGAGGTGAAAGGGCTCTGGTCGGCGGCCGCGGTGTGGGTCAAGGAAGGGCCTGGGGTCGGCAAGTCGCTCGCGGAGTGGATGGTGCGCGGCGAGTCCGAGATCGACCTCCAGTCGTCGGACGTCGCGCGCTTCTATCCCGAGCAGCGCACCCCGCAGCACGTCAAGGGCCGGGCGGCCGAAGGCTTCAACAAGACCTACGGGATCGTCCACCCGGGCGAGCAGTGGGAGTCGAACCGCGGCGTGCGCGTCTCCCCCTTCTACGAGCGGGAACAGCAGCTCGGCGCCGTGTTCTTCGAGGCGGCTGCGTGGGAGCGGCCGCACTGGTACGAGTCGAACGCGCCGCTCGTGGAGGAGTACGGCGTGCAGCTGCGCGGGCACGAGTGGGACGCGCGCTGGTGGTCGCCGATCATCAACGCCGAGCATCTCGCGATGCGCGAGCGTGCCGCGATGTTCGACCTGACGGCCTTCTGCGTGTTCGACGTCGTCGGCCCAGGCGCGCTCGGCTGCGTGCAGACGGTCGCCGCGCGGCAGATGAACGTGCCGGACGGCCGGGTGATCTACACGCCGGTACTCGCCCCCGGCGGGGGCTTCAAGTCGGATCTGACGATCATGAAGATGGCCGACGACCGGTTCCGCGTCGTCACCGGTGGTGCGCACGGGATGGCGGACCTGAAGTGGTTCCGCGACCACTGCGGGCCGGACGCGTGGATCGAGGATCACACCTCCGCCCTCTGCACGGTCGGCCTCTGGGGGCCGCGCGCGCGAGAGATCCTCTCCTCGCTCACGAGCGACGACGTCTCGAACGAGGGCTTCCCGTTCGCCACCTGGAAGACGCTCTCCCTCGACGGCCTGGAGGTCGTTGCCTCGCGCATCTCGTACGTCGGCGACCTCGGCTGGGAGCTCTACGTCCCCTTCGAGTACGGCGCCAGCCTGTGGGACGCGGTGTGGGAGGCCGGACGGCCGCACGGCGTCGTCCCAGCGGGCATCGGCGTCTACGGCACGACCGGCCGGCTCGAGAAGGCGTACCGCGCGTTCGGGTTCGAGCTCGACCAGGACTACGACGTCGTCGAGGCCGACATGGCGTGGTGGAAGGTGAAGGGCGAGGACTTCGTCGGCAAGGAGGCGCACCTCGCCGCCCGCGAGCGCGAACCGGCAGCCGTCTGCTGCACACTGACGCTGAGCGGCAACGAGCGCTTCCCGCTCGGTCGGGAGCCGATCGTCCGCGAGGACGGCTTGCCGCTCGTCGACGCGAAAGGCCGCCGCTCGTACGTCACGTCCGCCGGGATGGGGCCGTCGCTCGGCAAGTACATCCTGCTGTCGTACCTCCCGCCGGGCGAGCACGAACAGCTGTTCGTCCAGTACATGGAGGAGCTCTATCCGGTCGAGGTGGAGGTCGTCGGCTCGCGGGCTCCGTTCGACCCCGAGAACGAGAGGATTCGCTCGTGAGGATCCTCGTCTGCGTCAAGCGG
>Ga0335076_10007496_pt1 | contig 10990 bp, 6 predicted proteins | sample Lox_Sample_25_FD_206717 | JGI IMG/M metagenome (GOLD analysis project Ga0335076, IMG submission 206717) | Soil microbial communities from Loxahatchee National Wildlife Refuge, Florida, United States - Lox_Sample_2.5 | ecosystem: Environmental > Terrestrial > Soil > Wetlands | place: USA: Florida...
GATGCTGCCACCATTCGAGGACTTGAGCAGAAGTGGACTGAGTCGTACAAGCAACGCAACATCGATATTCTCTCGTCGCTGCTCGCCGATGATTTCGTGATTACGATCGAGGATGGCAGCGTCTACAGCAAGGCAGGCTATATCAGCCATAGTGCGGATTCTTCGGTGCACGTTGCCGAGGCGGAAATTTCAGATCTGAAAGTCCGCCTGCACGGGGACACAGCGATCGTGACGGGCTCGTATCACGAGAAGGGTGAATCCAAGGGCAAACCCTACGAGTACCACGACCGTCTTACCGACGTCTGGATGAAAGTGGGCGGACGGTGGCAGGTCGTGGCTTCACACTACAGCGTTCCTCACAACTAACGCAGTGAGGAAGTGCTGACTTCAGAAAAGCTCACTTTCCGGAATCATTACCTGCGTGGCCCAGGCGTCGATATTGGCGAACATTTCAACCCTCGGCCAAGGCGGCGGTTCGGGATGGCGACTCCACGTGAGGTGCACCATTGCAACGCGGCCGTCGTCGAGGCCGAAGAGAACGTCGTCAGCCTATTGAGAAAAAGCGATCGGGGCAATGTCTTTTTCATGCAACGCGTGCCCAGCGGAAATCTCGGTGCGTGCCTCTCCAAGAATTGCCTGACGTCGCTCGATCTCGACAGGATGCCAGGGCTCCAGGAAATTCACTGATCCGTGGTTCATTCTCACTCGCGCCCGACTCCCAGCGCGTCTGCCACTCGATTGATGTAGTTAAACCACGAGGCGATCAGCGTGATCTGCAGAATTCCGCGATCATCGAAGCCTGCTGTCCTCAAGCCTTCGATATCATCTTTCCAAACTTTAGTCGCGTCCTTTGTGAGCTTTACTACGTAATCGAGCATCACGCGATCTTGTTCCGAAATGGGCGCGGACACATAATCCTTCTCCAACGCCTCCACGAGTGGTTTATCTAACGTCACTCTACGCAGAAACTCTGCGTGTGACTCGATTCAATACTTGCACCGGTTCGTTACCGAGACCATGGTGGCGATCATCTCGTGCTGAGCCCGGCTCAGTGGCAGGTCCGGCGACATCAGGGCCCCGAAGGTGGCGAAGGCGTGATAGAGCGCGTCGGGAATCAGCGTATGCGATCCGACGATCGAAGACGCCCCTGAGGGATCCGGATGCACCGGCTCCGCGTATTCTTTCGGATAAAGAAGCTTCTCGTCTTCAATGGCCTTCCGCAGCTTGTCGTCCGCTTCCGCCAATGACACAGTACGAATCCACGTCATGGTTCTAGGCCCCCGTTCCCCTGCCCACCGAAAAATACACGCAAACCGCCGCCCGACGAATAACCCCTTCATATTAGATTCGTCGTGCTTGATCGGCCAGAAAACATCGGCCTTGCCGAATCATCGTGCGCGATTGGCAATCCGTCAAAGTCTGTATTTTGCACAGCGTCCAAACCGTAGGATTGTCGGCCCTTCTGGCCCTAAAAAATTCTCTTGGCTAGTCGCCGGAGATGGAGTATTTTGGCCGACATCGATTGGAAGCCGGGCGAGCTCAAGCCTGATTCCGGGGACATTTCGGTTTCGCCCGTCGTAAGACACCCCCTGCCTTCGACGAGCGATTCTGGGTGAATAACGTTCGCCGGCTACACGAGGACCCCAGCCGTGAGATTCCCTGTTTGCCTGACCATTGCGCTGGCATTCTCTCTGCTGAACGCTGCGTTCGCAGGGAATGCAAGACCTTCACTGTCTGATCACCCGTCCGCCTCGACCGGCTCTGCTGCTGGTTCAGAAAGCGGATCGCCCGCCACGGCCACGGAATTCACGATTCCGGGCCCGCAACGTTCTTTTCTCCGCATGGCAGGAATCAGCCAGAAGATTTCTCCCACGGAAGTCCTGCCGTTGCTCAGCCGAAACGTATTCACCGAGGGCTACGAGGGACCGAGGACGACTGAGTTCCTGGTCCTGCTGCGCCGGTATGTGGTTCAGGCCCGCGAGTTGGCCGCACTGGCGGCGAACAACGGCATGGTCATTCGCGTCACCAATTGCGACGAGGCGAGACCGCTGTTGCATATCCTCGGATACCGGACGCGCCCGAATTGCGGCGATTCCGGGACTGCGTTACAAACTGAGGATCCGGAACGCGCTTTCCTTGCGATTGACTCCGGATTTCCAATTCCCGAACTGGAACGCGCCCTGCAAGGTGGCAAACCATTCGAATACAGCTATTCTTCTTCGACTGTTCCCGTGCTTTTCGCCGAGAGTGAATGGACCCGAGCCAGCCGCCTCAACAACAAGGAAGCGAGCCGGGATTTGCTCGACACGATCCTGCATGATTCCAGCCTCGCGCGCTTATACTGGGCGCTATCCCGCCTCGATCCGGAAACCCGTAGTTTCCTGCGCGAATCGATTGGGCTCGAGAAGTTGCTCCCCTATTCCGCCGTGCTTGACTTCTACGGCCGCGGAATTTGCGTTCGGAACGGCCGGGTGGAGACGCCCGGAGGGCCCACGGCCGAAGCCGCCTGGCATGAACTGGTGGGTGCCGACCCGGCTTCAGGCGCCAATTTCATTCTCAAATTGCTTGCCCGGGACAAAGGCTGGCTGGCTGCTTACTACGATGTGCTTTCGCGAGTCAGCGGCAGGCAGCAGGAGTATTTCACCGAAGCCCATCGTCTGAAGCTGTTCTACGCGGGGCTGCGCGCGCCAGATCCCTCGGCTCCGGCAACAAGAGGTTCCTTCCGGCCCGCAGCCGGATTGCTGCTTCTTGTCACCCGCCTTCCGCTGGAAAGTAATGGCGAGCCGCATGTTCCCGGGGACCTCGACGCATGGAAAGACATCCTTCTGCAGGGGCACGATGCCGGCCTTGTGCGTCACTGGGGAAAGCGCTCGATCCACTTGACCGACGCTGATCACCTTCTGCAGATCATGTTCGGTTTGTCGCGTGCCCCTGTGGAGACAGGTCCGCTACAAATCTACATGGCGATGAGTGAACTCGATGCCCGCCGCGCGCCCGACCATCGCCTTTCGCCCACAACGGTGCGGTTGTTGGCTAAAAAGTTCGAGGACTATAGCGATCAGTACCGCGTTTTCGATGAGTTTCCGGAGCTGTCGGATGAATCCATCACGTTGTTTCTCAACGTTGCTCAGATTCTCAACAGCGTTCCCACCTCTGTGAAAGCCAATGCGCTCGGACTATTCCAGGCGAATCTCGGAATCTGGCAGATTCTGGCTCGCCAGGGGCAGATCCCTGAGTCGCATCTCGATGAAGCCTGGCAGCAGTCAGTAAAGCCATTCGCTTCGATTCGCAGTTCGGCCCAGTTGTATGAGGCGGGACGCGCCTCTCTCGGAGAGCTCTTCCGCTTTTCGATCGGCAAGACTCGCGGCTCGCAAGACGACTTAATCGACTTGCTCGCCGGCCCTCGTCAGACAACGACCGAAGGTGGGCAGATGCACCGCGAACTGGTGAACAGGATCCGCCTGGTGCTCGATGATCAGCGCCTGGTTTCACTCGACACACTGCTGACCCTGGGTGATGTTCTGGCCGAGCAGGAACATGGGAAGCGCCCTCCTGAATACGCGGTTCTTCTCGCCGGACAGACTCGAGAATTTGAGATGCCGCGTCCCATCTTCACCAATGGCGAAAGAACAGAGTGGGCTGCTGGCGTCTACGACAACCATCACACCGATCTCCAGATGCACTCCGACCTTCCGAAAGTCCTCAAATCAGCGAGCGCGTCGCGCGAACAAATCGAAGAGGCTCGGGGTCAACTTGCATCGTTCCTGAGAGACACGCTGGTCGGATTGAATTACGCCTACTACGAACCACCCGGGGCGCAGGAGTTGCACAATAATCCGCTCTTCGTCCGCTCGCATGACTTTGCCGGCGAGACGCTTGGCGGACTCAAGACCCTCTGGCAAGCGCCGGAGGTCCTGGGGCAGGGCTCCCCTGCCGGCGGCGGTGCTCATTTTGTTGGCTCCCTTGCAGATCTCCCTTACGCACTATGCGAACTCGAACAGGACTTCATTTCTCCGGATAACATTCAGGCCCTGATCTGGAAGGAACTAACGCCCGAACTTCTGACCAGCGCCATTCTGCCTCGCTGGTGGGATGTGAGTCCGACTGAATTACATGCCGTGGCTCTTTACCAGCGCAGTGGCGAAGAACTCCTGATCGCCTCGGAGAAAGACGAATCTCTGCGGAGTGACATCCTGACGACTCTGTCGCATCGGCTGCTTCCGCAACAGACTCGGCTCGTCGAAGATGCGTTGCATTCCGGTCATGCCTCAGAAATCGTTTCCGAGATGATGCCGGCCGATACCTTCTACCTGGCGGCTGACTTTATGAACCAGCACGCCGACTACTCGGCGCCTGTCGGCACCGCAATCCAGGAACTGCAGGATCTGCGGCGTCAGCATCCGGAACAGGTTAGCTGGCAGCGCTTGTCGCACGATTTCGGCACACCCCATCCCAGCCTGGCGCAAACGTACGGCCTTGAGCTGCTGAACCTGGCTCCCATGCCGCCGTTCGCAGGTTATTCGAGCCGGTTTCTGGCCGAATCGTGGGATTCGCCGAATTTGTACTGGGCTCGCCTGGCAGACGAAGCTGGATACTCTCCGGTCATGCTGAATCACCTGGTACCAGAGTTGACTCGCGTGATGGTGGCAAAGATTTTCGCTACCGATTTCGAGGATTGGCCGGCCCTGTTGCGAGCGATGCACGAGACGGCAGCAGACTTCAAGAGCGGCAAACTATCGTCTCCCGCACGCATGAGCGAACTGCGACACTAGCGTCGCTTTGCAGTAACCACCCCAACCGCGGCCAGAAAAAGGTCGCAAGTAAGGATGTTCGACCTATGCTACGCAAAGTTTCACTGCTGGTTTTGATCCCACTCGCGTTCGTGTTGACGGACCAGACCGTGACGAAGGCCCAGGACAGCCCGGATCTCCATGTGGTCGTCAACATGGTTCAGCTCAACGTAGCCGTCACCGACAAGAACGGCAACTACGTCACCGGACTGCGTCCGAAAGACTTCGTGATTACCGAAGACGGAATCACGGAGAAGACCGCTACTTTCGCCGAAGGCAACGGACCCGCGCGGAGTCTGATGGAATTCGAAGAGGCGGTGCCGGCATCGGCGGACGGTGCGGGAAAGAATTCGTCCGACGTTTCGCCCGTCTCCATTTCGTCTTCAGTAGTCAGCGGCGCCAACGTGTTTCTTCTGTTTGACACCAGCGATTACATGTACCGCGGTTTCGTTTTCGCGCAGGATGCCATCGCCGAGTTCGTCCGCTCGCTCGATTCGGCTGACAAGGTCGCGTTCTATTCATACAGCCGTGATCTCTCCCGGGCCGCCATCCTCACCTCTAACCGCGGTGAGGTGCTGAAAGCAGTGCGCTCCACTGTCGCGGGGGATGAAGCAGCCCTCTACAACGCCCTCCTCATGACTCTGAAAGACGCAGCTCAAAATACGGGCAGGAAAGTCGTCGTTGTATTTTCGAATGGTCCCGATACGTCCAGTGTTGTCCCACCCGAGGACGTCGCCGAATTTGCCCAGTCCGCGGGGGTTTCCATTTACATGATCAGCACTCAGAAGGCGAGGCTGGAGCCCGTCTCCACAGCCGTCTTTGACCGCATGACCGCTGCCACGGGGGGCAAAGCCTATTTTGCGAAGGATTGGAAGGACGAGCACAAAGCGTTCTCCTCCATTCGTGACGACCTGGCTCATCTGTATTCGCTGAGCTACTACCCCAAGCCGAATTCCAACACTGGCTGGCGCGCCATTAACGTCAGACTAGTGGGCGATCAACTCAAGAAGGCCAAGGTGCGCACACGCAACGGATATCGTCCGCAGCCATCGCGATTCTCCAGCGCAAACACCGCGGCCCCTGCGAGCCCGCCAGCTCCCGTAGTCGGACGCTAGGTTTCTGAGACTTGCGGATCTGCTCTTGGCCAGTCAGAACGGCCATGGTTTAGGGAAGGGACTTTATCTTCTCGCGGATCGCCGGCGTAGATTTTGAGTTCGGAGCGAGGCTCACGTACTTTTCGTACGCCGCTTTCGCTTCGGCTTTCTTTTGCAGGCTGACGTAAGCATCACCCAGGTTCAGATAGGCGATGGCCCGGTTCGGATCAACCGTGATTGCCTTCTGGAACCAGTTCACCGCCTCGTCATATTGTCCTAATCGATAAAATGCAAACCCGGCATTGTTGGCAAACAATGCGGAGCCGGGCTGCAGGTTAGACGCCTCCATAAACTTCACCGAAGCGTCGGCGTAGTGCTTCTCTTTATACAGGCGCATCCCATCGTCGTTCGCGGTGGCAGCCGGATCGGGCGGCGGCGCTGTCGCGCCAGCCTGCGCGGGATTCATAGCGGCAGGCGTTACTCCAGCGCTGGTGGTGCTCGTCTGAGTCCCCTGTTTCAACTGCGCCTCGGCGGTTGCCAGCTGTTTCCGCAGTTCTTCATTCTTTCGTTCTTCCTGGCGCATCTGGGCACGAAGCTTCTCCAGTTCGGAGTTCAACTGAATGGCATCATCGCCAAGCTGGACCGAGTCGCCGTTCAGAAACTCGGTTTCATGCTTCAGATCGAAGATGAAGTCTCCACCCTCTGTGCCCGGAAGATTGCCGAACGCCGGCGTCTGACGCGACAAGGCAGAAACTGCCGGTGCTACGTAAGCCGCGAGTTCCGTGGCCGTGATTACTCCATCGCCATTCAGATCCGCACGTCCGTCGAGGCCCTGCAACAAAGTCCAGGTAAACACAGAATGCCCGTTCGGCCCGTTATCGGCGACTTGTTGGTCCGCGCCACCCGCGGTAAACATCTGCCTTGCTTCGCGGCGTGAGATCTCGGTCAAGTAGTTTTGCGAAGGCTGCATTCCGCCCCCGCGAGTCAGCGCCAGCCCGCTGTAGCACGAATCCATCACGAACAGCAGGTGCTTGGCCGGAATGGCCTCGGAGATATCCTGAAAATTCGTCATCGAGATGGCGCTGCCCTCGTAGTTCGAGAGGTCGGCGTCCACCGGAATGATGTAGCCGAGTTCCCGGCCCGACGCCAATTTGCGCGTCGCGCCATGGCCCGCATAAAACACAAAGACCCGGTCATCACGTTGCACCTTGTTCGGATCGGCCAGCTTGTCGCCCAGGAGCGAGAGGATGTTCTGCCGCGTGGCGTCCTTGTCGGTGAGAGTAAAAATGTGGTCTGGTTTGAAATTGTATTTCTGGATTAGCGTGTCCTTCACGCCCATGGCGTCGTGCACCGCGTAACGGAGCTTTTGCCAGTTTGCATAATCATCAATGCCGATAACCGCCGCCCAGCTCTCTCGATACGGCTGGATCGCGGCCGGAGCCGCAGCCGCCTCCGCCTGTCCGCCACGCGTATTGGGTAGAGAAAAGGCCGCGCCATCCCACGATGCGAACTGATACCCGTCCGCCCGCAGAGTATCGATGACCGTCGGCAGGGCTTCCAGTCCCACCTTATGAATGTCGTGGAAGAGAATGATCCCTCGATGCTGCTTTTCCACTTCTGTGATCACCCGCTGCGCGACCGAATTGGGCACCGGATCGGCCCAATCCTCTGAATCCACATTCCAGATCACGGTCTTCATGTTCTCGGCCTGAATTTTGGCGAGAATGTCGGCGTTCGCGGCGCCATAGGGCGGCCGGAAGAGAACCGGCTGCGACTTCAGGATGTGCGCCAGCAATGTATTAGTAGAGTCGATCTCCCTGGTCAGATTCGCCTGGTCGAGCTTGGGCAGCACCGGATGGCTATAACTATGATTTCCCAGTGTTGAGCCTGCTTCGAGAATGCGGTAGCTGGCGGCCGCGGTTGGTCCCAGCGTTACCGGGCTCTTGTCGCCGGCAGTTCCAAGATTCTTGCCTACCTCAAAAAAGACGGCATGGAGACCATATTTCTTGAGGATCTCCAGCACTTGGTCGGTATAGCGCGGATGGGGCCCATCGTCGAACGTCAAAACGATGGTTTTCTGGGGCAATTCCGTGCCGAAAATCTCCAGCTTGCTCTTGGTCGCGGCCCCGCCACGCGATTCCGCGGGGGGAAGCTCGGACTCCGACTCCCTCAGGATCTGCTCGCGCGTGTACTTGCTCTTCACGAAAGCAACGTAATGCTCCCAAGCCTCGCGGTGCAGCGTCATGCCGCGAGTTTGCAGCCCGGAGAATATTTGCGAGATCTCCTTCTGATACAGCTCCTGGATTTGCTCTTCGGCGGCGACATCATCCGTAATGCGCTTCCGCAGCCCGGCCTTCACGGCGTCCATTGGAGCTGCAGCGAGGCCGTCCAGAAGGTCGCGAAAGGCCAGCTTGTCCGCGTCGCGGTATTCCGGATTGTTCTCGAGACGGCCGAGAAACGCTGCGATCAACTCGGGATCTTTCCCGGACGCCGGGGCCTTGCTCAAATCGGCGCGCAGGTCCTGTTCCAGTGTGTCGAGGCGCTCCCGATTGCTCTCGAAGAGAATCCATGCCGCCGTCCGCACCCGCTCCCGGTTTCCCTCGTCGAGCGTGTCCGAGTCGTCCATGAGCACAATGATCTTGCGGTAAGCCGCTACGCTGTCGTCCATGCCCGCAGCGACTGCGACGGAGCTGCCAGCCTTTGCAGCCGGGCTAGGCTGTTGAGCTTCAGCCCGTACCGCCGCTAAGAAGGCTGCAACAACAATCAAAAGATAGACGCGATGCATGCGCATTTCAGGCAAAAGCATATACTTCGCCGCCATTCGCGAGTAGTGACTGAACGCACGCTCCGGCTGTGCTGGCGTCATTCGCCCCCAGATGCCCGAAGTAACCTTCGGTACACTCCCTTTCGGTAACCCTTGGTAACCATGTCTTCCATGACGTCCGGTCGTACAATTGGCCTTGTCCGGACGGCCATCTGCCGATATGTGAGATGTCCGCCAAGCGTTGTACCCGGGACCAGTTTTTCCCGTAGAGGTTGTACCAAGACCAGAGGCGAAGGTTCGTACTCTATGGCATTGTTCGGATTCAATAAACAGAAGGTTCTCGCCAATGCGGAGAAGTACGTCCAGCAAGGCAAGCTGCAGAATGCCATCTCGGAGTACGAAAAGATCCTTAAGAACGACGCCAAGGATCTCACCGTCACCAACACTGTCGGCGATCTCTACTCCCGCCTGGGTGAGAGCGACAAAGCCACGCACTGCTTCAAGACTGTCGGCGATGCCTATGCCAGCCAGGGATTCACGGTCAAGGCCATCGCGATGTACAAGAAGATCTGCAAGCTTCAGCCCTCGCTCGAAAGCTTGCTCAAGCTGGCCGAACTCTATACCCAGCAAGGACTGTTCAACGACGCCCGCGCCCAGTATCTCCAGGTCGCTGAAGAATTCCTGAAAGCCGGGGAACTCGAGAACGCGGTTCGCATCTTCCAGAAGATTCTTGAGATGGATCCCGAGAACAGCAACATGCGGGTCCGTCTGGCTGAGGTCTATATCCGGCTGGGCAAAAAGACCGACGCCTGGCAGATCTTCTCCGCAGCTGCAGAAAGTCTACGCTCCAAGGGATCGCTCGCCGCAGCTGATGAAGTGCTGCAGCGCATGCTCACGCTCGATCCCGGCAATACCTACGCTCTGCTGATGCAGGGCCGGAACCTGCTCGAGTCCGGTGACGCTGCCGGCGCCGTCACGACACTCTCAAAGATCTCCGAGATCGATTCCAACCCCGAAGGCCTGCGCGATCTTCTCAAAGCCTACTTGCAGACCGGGCAACTTTCCGATGCCGGGACCATCGCCAACAAGCTGCTTACGGTTCACAACGACCTGACGGCGATCTCGAGCTTCGCCGACTCGCTCATGCAGGCCGGCCAGTACGAAAACGCCCTGCAGGTTTTTGATCAGCATGCCGAGCGCCTGCTGGCGGAAAACTCCGACAAGGTTCTCGAAGCCCTGCACACCATCATCGGGCACGTGCGCGACAATCCCGATTCGCTGCAGAAGCTGCTCGATCTATTCAACAAGGCTGGCGAGAATACTCACGTCAGCGAAGTCATGGAACTGCTCGCCCACGCCAGCGTGCAGTCCGGAGATCTCCCGCGCGCCCGCGACCTTTACCAGAAGCTGGCCACGATCGAACCACAGAACCCCCTGCACATGCAGAACTATCAGCAGGTGGTCAGCCAGCTTGGCGGCACTTCCGGAACCAAGCTCATCACGCCGGAAGAAGCTGTCGTCCTGATCGACGACCTCGAAGCCACCGCGCCTTCGATTCATCAGCACTACTCCGACGAAGTTGCACTCGCCATCCGTTCTGCGCTGACCGATGCCGAGCTTTTCATCTCTTACAACATGCCCGCCAAGGCCCTGGGCCCGCTGGTCGCAGTCTTGCCCATGGCGCCCGATGATCTTCGACTGAACCAGCGTCTGGCCGCGCTGCACACTCGCGCGGGACGTTTCGCCGAAGCCGGCATTTGCTGCCGCACCCTGCAGCGCATTTATTCGGAAGCGGACTACCCCGAGGAAGCTACCCGCTACAGCGAGCTTGCCGAGCGCTATGAGGAACGTTCTTCAACTGCGGTGCAGTCTCATCATCAGGAGGAAGAGCACATCTTCCTCGATGCTGCCCACCAGGCCACAGCCGAGGAAAGCGCTGAGCCCGAGTTTTCGCTAGAAGCAGAACCGACTGATGTCGCCACGGAAGAAATTGCAATTGATGAGGAAACTGCAGCCGAAGCGGAACCGGCAGCACACGCGGCCTCCCCTTGGCCAACAGCTACTGAACATCACGCCCACGCCCCGGCCGACGCGCCCGCCGAATTTGCGGTAGTGGATGAGTCTGCTGCCCGTGCGGCAGAGGCGTCAGAAGAGATTGATCTTTCCTCTGAATGGGATGACGCCGTTACGGTAGACGCCGACGAGCCCGCGCCAGTTGCCAAAGTTGCCGCCAAGGCTCCTGTTCACGAAGACCCAGTCAAGATCGACGAGACCGTCGACGAAATTCGTTTCTACGTAGGACATGGTATGCCGGACCAGGCGATGGCTGCGCTTGCCCGGCT
>Ga0335076_10007497_pt1 | contig 10989 bp, 6 predicted proteins | sample Lox_Sample_25_FD_206717 | JGI IMG/M metagenome (GOLD analysis project Ga0335076, IMG submission 206717) | Soil microbial communities from Loxahatchee National Wildlife Refuge, Florida, United States - Lox_Sample_2.5 | ecosystem: Environmental > Terrestrial > Soil > Wetlands | place: USA: Florida...
GGGCACCGAGGACGCGATCGTGATGGTGGAGGCCGCCGCCAACGAGGTGAGCGAGGCCGTGATGACGCAGGCGCTCGTCGAGGGCCACGACGTCATCAAGCAGATCGTGGCGGTCCAGAAGGAGCTGCGCGCGAGGGTCGGCAAGCCCAAGCGCCAGGTCGCGACGAAGGAGATCGCCGCCACGATCACCGCGGCGATCGAGGGCGCGCTCAGCGAGCCGCTCCTGGCCGCGGCGCGCATGAAGGGCAAGCTCGAGTCGTACGCCCAGATGAAGAAGGTCAAGGACGAGTTCGTGGCGTCGCTGACCGAGGAGCAGGCCGACGTCAAGGCGGCCGTGGCTCACGTCTACGACGGTCTGCGCGAGAAGCTCCTGAAGCGCGAGATCTTCGAGCACGGCCGCCGGCTCGACGGCCGCCGCTTCGACGAGGTGCGCACGATCACGAGCGAGGTGGGCGTGCTGCCGCGCACCCACGGCTCGGCGCTCTTCACCCGCGGCGAGACGCAGGCGCTCGTCACGGTCACGCTCGGCACCTCCGAGGACTCGCAGGTGATCGACACGGTGCAGGAGGCCGAGTACCGCAAGCGCTTCATGCTCCACTACAACTTCCCGCCGTTCTCCGTCGGCGAGGTGAAGTTCCTGCGCGGCCCGGGCCGGCGCGAGATCGGCCACGGCGCGCTCGCCGAGCGCGCGCTGCGCGAGATGCTGCCGCTCGAGGAAGCCTTCCCCTACACGGTCCGCGTCGTCTCGGACATCCTCGAGTCGAACGGCTCGTCCTCGATGGCGAGCGTGTGCGGCGGGACGCTCGCGATGATGGACGCGGGCGTGCCGATCAAGAACCCCGTCGCGGGCGTCGCGATGGGCCTCGTGATGGACGGCGACAAGCACCAGGTGCTGACCGACATCGCCGGCGAGGAAGACCACTACGGCGACATGGACTTCAAGGTCGCCGGCACCCGCAGCGGCATCACGGCGCTGCAGATGGACATCAAGGTCGACGGCCTGGCGCCCGCGCTCATGGCCGGCGCGCTCGAGCAGGCGCGCGTGGGCCGCATCCACATCCTGGACGAGATGCTGAAGGCGCTCGCGCAGCCGCGCACGGAGATCAGCCCGTTCGCGCCGCGCATCCTCACGATCCGCGTGCCGGTCGACAAGATCCGCGACATCATCGGACCGGGCGGCAAGATGATCCGCTCGATCGTGGAGCGGACCGGCTGCAAGATCGACATCGAGGACGACGGTCGCGTCGCGATCGCGTCGATCGACGAGTCGGCCGCGCGCAAGGCGATCGCGATCATCGAGGAGCTCACCGCCACGCCGGAGCTCAACAAGAGCTACCTGGGCAAGGTGGTGCGCGTCGTCGAGTTCGGCGCGTTCGTCGAGATCCTGCCGGGCACCGACGGGCTGCTGCACGTTTCGGAGATGGCCCACCACCGCGTCAACAACGTGCACGACGAGGTGAAGGAAGGCGATCAGGTGCTCGTCAAGGTCGTGAGCATCGACCCGTCGGGCAAGATCCGGCTGTCGCGCAAGGCTCTCCTCGAGGAGGCCCAGGGCGGCACGCCGGCGGCGGTCGCCGCGGGCGGCGGAGAGGGCGGCCACTCGGCGGGTCACTCGCACGGCGGCCACGGCGACCATTCGCACTCGGGACATGGCCACGGCGGCGGACGCGACCGTGACCGGCGGCCTGGAGGCGGTGGCGGACGCGGCGGACGCGGCGGCCACGGCGGCCACGGCGGCCACGGCGGAGGCGGCCGGGACCGTCGCGGCTGACGTGGGCCTGCGGGAGCTGTCACGGCTCGCGCTGCGGCTCGGGGCGGTCGCCTCGGCCGCGGCGCTGGCCGCAGCCGCTCCCGTTCCCGCCGGGCCGAGCATCGACGTCAAGGTCTCCCGCCACGGCTTCGCGCCGTCGCGGATCGTGGTGCGCCGCGGCGAGGCGGCGCACCTGTCGCTCACGAGCGAGGACGGCGAGCACTGCTTCGCGATCGACGCACTGCGGATCGAGAAGCGCGTGGTGGCGGGCCGGGCGACGAAGCTCGAGCTGGCGCCCGAGCGCACGGGGACGTTCCCGTTCTACTGCTGCCTCGAGTCCGGCGCCCAGGCGCAACTGGAGCGCGGCGAACTGGTGGTCACGGAGTAGCCAGCCGCCCGGGCCGACTCCTGCTCCCCCCCCAGTCGCCGCTCAGCTCGGCGCCGGCGGAAGGGTTATCCGGAAGGTCGTGCCGCGCCCCTCTTCCGTGTCGAAGTCGATGCGGCCGTTGTGCCGCTCGACGATCATCAGCACGGTCGAGAGCCCGAGGCCGGTGCCCTTGCCCTCGGGCTTCGTGGTCACGAAGGGCTCGAACAGGTTGCTGCGCACGCGCTCGGGGATGCCCGGGCCCTCGTCCGCCACCGAGACCTCGGCGTCGTCGCCGCGGCGGCGCGAGACGACCGAGAGCCGGCCGCCCTTCTCGCCCATCGCGTGGACCGCGTTCACCACCAGGTTGATGAGCGCCGTCTCGAGCTGGTTCGAGACGCCGAGCACGCGCGGCATCCCGGGGTCGAGCGTCTTCTCGAGCGTGACGCGGCCGCTCGCGATCTGATACTGGCAGAGCTCGAGGCTGCGCTCGATCACGTCGTTGAGCGAGAGCGCCGACATCTCCTCGCGCGCCGGCCGGCTGAAGGCGAGCAGCCGCTGCGCCAGCGCGCGGATGCGCTCGGCGCCGCGCGCGATCGACGACAGCATCTCGCGCTGCGCGGCCGAGAGCTCCTGCAGCTCCAGCAGCTCCAGGTTGCCCATGATGTAGGTGAGCGGGGTGTTGAGCTCGTGCGCGATGCCGGCCGCCATCTGGCCGATGGTCGCGAGCTTCTCCGACTGCAAGAGCTGCTTCTGCGCCTTCTGCAGCTCCTCGATCGTGTGCTGCTCGCGCTCGAAGAGCTGGGCGTTCTCGATCGCGAGCGCCGCGTGGCGCGCGAGCGCCTCCGCCGCGCGCAGCGCGTCTTCGCTGAAGGGCTGCGCCGAGCCGGCGTTGTCCACGTAGAGCACGCCGATCGCGCGCGGGAAGCGGCCGCTGCCGTCGCCGCCCGCGCGGGGCGAGCGCAGCGGCAGGCAGACGACGCTCTGGACCGGTCGCGTGTCCTCGTCGGGGCGGGGCGGCGGCGGCAGGTCGAGCACCTCGCCGCGCATGCGCAGCGTCGAGACCACCTCGCCGGTCTCGAGCGCGCGCCTGACGATCGGGCCCGAGATGCCGTGCCCGTTGGCCGCTTTCGGGTCGGCGCGTCCGCGGGCCACGCGCAGCCGCAGCCCGGCGACGCTCGCGTAGCGCGCGCTCGCGGGCGAGCTGTCGGCGAGCAGCAGAAAGCCGCGCTCGGCGCCGGTGATGTGCATGATCGCGTCGGTGACCTGCTCGAGCACAGGGCTCAGCACGAGGGTGGCGTTGAGCGTCTGCACGAGCTGCAGCAGCAGCTGCTGCTGCTCGACCCACGGCAGCTTGGCCATGGCGCCGGTCGCGCCGTCGCTGCCCAGGGGCGAGAACTTGAGCGTGACGTTGCCGAGCTGGACCTGCGCCCCGGGCGCGAGCTCGGCGCGGCGGATCTTGGCCGCGTTCACGTAGACGCCGTGCATGCTGCCCGCGTCCTCGATGAAGAAGCGGCCGTCCTGATAGTCGATGCGGGCGTGCAGCTTCGAGATCGAGGGTTCGTTGAGCGCGATGTCGTTGTGGCGCGCGCGGCCGATCTCGTAGGAGCGCGGCTTCAGGAAGCGGATCTTCTCGGGCAGCTCGCCGCGGATCACCTCGAGGACGGCCACCGAGAGCGAGTCTGAGCACTTCGCGCAGCGCGTCGCGTCGATCGGGTTCTCTGCGGCGCATTTCGGGCACAACATCGAACGAGCATGATGACCGAGCGCCGCGTGGCCGGTCAAACGCGGGGGCCGCTGGAGGCCCGAGGCGGCCTTCTCGGGTAGGATCCGCCAAGATGCAGCAGGCGAAGGTCTTGCGGCGGCTCGCTCTCGAGCTGGCGGCGGCGACCCTCGTGCCGCTCACGCTGGCCCGCCTCGACGCCTGGACGGTTCGGGTTCCGAGCCTGGGGCTCTTCCGGGGGCGGGGCGCGGCCGTCCTCGTCGCCGGTGCGATCCTCTACGGCCTCGGGAGGCTGCTGGGCGAGCGCTTCGCGGGGATCGTGGCGCGCCTGGCGCGGCAGCCGGCTCCGGTCTTCTTCGGTCTCGCGCTCGCTCTCTACGCCGGGGTCGGGCTCCACTACGCGGCCGGCATCCAGGTCTCGGGCGACGAGCCCCACTACCTCGTGATGGCCCAGAGCATCTGGCGCGACCACGACCTCGAGCTGCGCGACGAGTACGAGGGCGAGGAGTGGGCCGAGTTCATGCCCGGCCCGCTGCGGCCGCACTGGGGCGCGCCGCGGGCCGACGGGCGGCCCTATCCGGCGCACAGCCCCGGCTTGCCGATGCTGCTGGCGCCCGCGTACGCGATGGGCGGCCGGAACGGCTGCGTCCTGCTGGTCGCCTTCATCGCCGCCGCCGCCGCGCTCGTGTGCCAGAGGCTCGCGCTCCGGGCGACCGGCGACGCGGACGCGGCGCTCGTCGCCTGGCTGGCCGCGGCGGGAGCTCCGCTCTTCTTCTACTCGTTCCACCTCTACACGGAGGCGCCCTCGGCCTTGGCCGTCGGGCTCGCGCTGCTGCTCCTGACGGGCGCGCCGGGAGTGCCCGGCGCGGTGCTCGCGGCGCTCGCCACCTCTACGCTGCCGTGGCTGCATCTCAAGATGATTCCGGCCGCCGCGGCGCTCGGGCTCGTGGCCGCCTTGCGGCTGCGGGGATCGGCGCTCGCGGCCTTCCTGATCGCCGCCGGCACCATGGCGGCGGGCTTCGGCCTCTACTACCTGTCGGTGTTCGGCGTGCCCACGCCGCTCGCGATCTACGGGGGATCGCTGCCGGCGGACGCGCAGGCCTTCTCCTGGCGTGCGCTCGCGGGGCTGCTCATCGACCGCTCGTTCGGCGTCCTCGTGATCGCGCCGGTCTTCCTGCTGGCCCTGGCGGGGCTGCCGCAGGCGGCGCGCAGGCGAGAGACGTGGCCGGTGGCGCTCGCGGGGCTCGCAGTGCTGGCGCCGGTGCTCACGTGGCGGATGTGGTGGGGCGGGCAGTGCCCGCCGGCGCGCATGCTCGTGCCGATGCTGCCGCTGCTGGCGGTCGCCGTGGCGATGCGGGTCGCGCTCGGCCGCGACGGCCTCGTGCGCTGGTGGCCCGGCTTGCTGCTGGTGGGCGCGTCGCTCGCGGCGGTGGCCGTAGCCGATCCCGGCGCCAGGCTTCTACTCAATCGCGGCAACCGTCCGACGCGCTTGTGGCTCGCGCTCTCGGACCACGTGCCGCTCGTCGACTACCTGCCGTCGCTCACGCACGCTTCGGCGCGGGACACGCACGTGGCCTTCGTCTGGATCGCGGCTCTCGGCTTGCTGCTCGTGTGCGACCGCCTGGCCCGTAGCCGCGCGCGCGTCGACGGCCTGTTTCGGAGCTTCCTGGTGCCGGTCGTCGCGCTTCTGCTGATCGGCGCGACGATCGACATGGCTGTGGGTCGTCCGGCTCCAGTGCCGGTCATCGCTCCCGAGAGTCCGGAGCCATAGTCGACGGGAGCGGGGAGTTTGAGGGGCGCGGCGGTCCGTAGCCGCCAAGTAACGGGCGCGGAGCGGAGCGGGATTTACTCCCGCGTAGCGAAGGGGGGGTCTGGGGGGTGTGGCGCAACACCCCCCAGAAAGAATCAGTTCGGGAGCCGGAGCTGCCAGCGTTCCCGATCGCGAATCGGGATGGGATCGCCGGGGAGGAGCGCTTCCTCGAGCACTTCCTCGATCGAGGAGACCAGCCGGATCTTGAGGTCGCGGCTGACGTTCTCGGGAATGTCCTCCTTGACGGCCTTCTCGTTGCGCTTCGGCAGCAGGACTTCCTTGATGCCGAGCCGGTGAGCCGCCAGCACCTTCTCCTTGATGCCGCCGACCGGGAGCACGCGGCCCGAGAGCGTCATCTCGCCGGTCATCGCGAGGCGCGGCCGCAGCGGACGGCCCGTGAGCAGCGAGACGATCGCGGTCGTGAGCGTGATGCCGGCCGAGGGCCCGTCCTTGGGAATCGCACCCTCCGGTACGTGCAGGTGCAGGTCGACGCGCTCGAAGAACGAATCCTCGATGCCGAGCTGGCGGGCGTGCGCCCGCACCCAGCTGAGCGCGGTCTGAGCGCTCTCCTTCATCACGTCGCCGAGCTGGCCGGTGAGCGTGAGGCCCTTCTTGCCGAACATCTGCGAGGCCTCGATGTAGAGCACCTCGCCGCCCGCCGCGGTCCACGAGAGGCCGGTCGCGACGCCCGGGATCTGGGTGCGCTCGGTCATCTCCTCCTCGCGCAGGAAGTAGGGAGCGCCGAGGAACTCCTCGACCTTCTCGGGGGTGACGGCCACCGTGTCGTTCTGGCCCTCGGCCTTCTTGCGCGCGACCTTGCGGATGATGCTCGCCACCTCGCGCTCGAGGTTCCGGAGGCCCGCCTCGCGCGTGTACTCGCGGATCAGCTTGACGAGCGCCTCGTCGCCGAAGGCCACCTGCTCGGCCGTGAGGCCGTGGTTGTCGAGCTGCTTCGGGATGATGTGGCGGCGCGCGATGTGGAGCTTGTCCTCCTCGGTGTAGCCGGCGAGCCGGATCACCTCCATGCGGTCGCGCAGCGCCGGCGGCACGGTGTCGAGGATGTTGGCGGTGGTGATGAACAGCACCTCCGACAGGTCGAACGGCAGGTCGATGTAGTGGTCCTTGAAGGTGTTGTTCTGCTCGGGGTCGAGCACCTCGAGCAGCGCCGCCGTGGGGTCGCCGCGGAAGTCGGCGCCGACCTTGTCGACCTCGTCGAGGATGATCACCGGGTTCTTGCTCTCGGCGCGGCGCAGCCCCTGGATGATCTGGCCCGGCAGCGCGCCGATGTAGGTGCGCCGGTGGCCGCGGATCTCGGCCTCGTCGCGCATGCCGCCGAGGCTCAGGCGGTGGAACTTGCGGCCGAGCGCCGAGGCGATCGACTTGCCGAGGCTCGTCTTGCCCACGCCGGGCGGGCCGACGAAGCACAGGATCGGGCCCTTGATGTCGGGCTTCATCTTGCGGACGGCCAGGTACTCGAGGATGCGGTCCTTGACCTTCTCGAGGTCGTAGTGGTCGTTGTCGAGGACTTCCTTGGCCTTCAGCAGGTCGATCTCGCCCTCGGTGCGCTTGCTCCAGGGCAGCGAGACCACCCAGTCGAGGTAGGTGCGCGTGACCGTGTACTCGGCCGCGGCGGGCGCCATGCGCGAGAGGCGCTCGAGCTCGCGCAGCGCCTCCTTCTTGGCCTCCTCCGGCATGCCGGCGGCCTCGATCTTCTCGCGCAGCTCGGAGATCTCGCGCTGCTGGTCGTCGCTGTCGCCCAGCTCCTTCTGGATCGCCTTCATCTGCTCGCGCAGGTAGTACTCGCGCTGGTTCTTCTGCAGCTCGCTCTTCACCTGGCTCTGGATCTTGCTGCCGACCTCGAGCACCTCGAGGTCCTTCACCAACAGCTTGTTCACCCGCTCGAGCCGCGCGCGCACGTCGAGCGTCTCGAGGAACTCCTGCTTCTGGGCGGTGTTGAGCGTCGGCAGGTTGCCGGCGATCAGGTCGGCGAGCTGCTCGGGCTTCTGCACGTGGTTGGCCGCCACGGTCGCGAGCTCGTCGGACAGCGTCGGCGACAGCTCGACCACGCGCTGGAAGAAGCCGAGGGCGCTCTGGGCGAGCGCCTTCACCTCCACCTCGCTCTCGACTGGGACCAGCTCGCGGATCAGCTCGACCTTCGCCTTCAGGAACGGACGGTACTGGGTGATCTGGACGATCCGGAAGCGCTGCAGGCCCTGGACCACGAGCCGCAGCGAGCCGTCCGGGAAGCGGAACATCTTGTGGATGTGCGTGAGCGTGCCCACGCCGTAGAGGTCGCTCTCGAGCGGCTCGTCGACGGCGGGGTCGCGCTGCGTCAGCACCCCGATGAAGGTGCGGTCGCGGACGGCTTCGTTCACGAGCGTGACCGAGCTCTCGCGCGCCACGGCGAGCGGCAGCACCGCCTGCGGGAACAGGAGCGTGTCCCGCAGCGGGAGGATGCCGATCTCGCTCGGCACGTCGTGCAGGTCCAGGTTGTGAACGCCCTCCGACTCGAAGTCAGGTTTGCGCTCGTCGCTCAAATGGGCCTCCTCAGTCGCGCACGCCCGTTCGCAGCGTGACGCTCTGGAGCTCCTTCTGCAGGCGCGCGAAAGCCTTGGCCTCGCGCTCGTAGCGGACGCGGTCCTCGGTCGCCTCCTGGCAGTCGCGGCACAGCACCGCGAAGGGTAGCGCGCGCAGCCGCGCGGACGCGATCTCCTGTTCGCACTCCTGGCACTGGCCGTAGGTGCCCTGCTCGAGGCGCAGGATCGCCTGGTCGATCTTCTTCAGGGTGTCGGACTTCATCTGCATGAGAGCCAGGTCGACCTCCTGGACGAACTCGTCGACGCTCTGCTCCTCGGCGTCGCGCACGTCCTGGGAGGCGGCGGGGATCGCTTCACGCAGCGAGCGCAGCTTTTCGTGGATCTCGCGCCTGCGGTCCTCCAGCATGCCCTTCAGCAGCAGGTAGCGCTCGCGGTCGATGTTCTCGTTCTTGTGTGACATGGCGGTCCTCACTTCAGCCTGAGTGCGATCATGCGGTAGCCGGCGAACTGCGAGTTGTAGACGCGGAGCCGCGCCCGGCCGTCGGGCTTGGCCGCGGCTATCTGGCGCTCGAAGTCGGCGGGGCTCGCGACGGCGTGGCCGTTGACGGTCACGATCACGTCGCCCTGGACGAGGCCGGCGGACTCGGCCGCTTCGCCTGCCTCGACCTCGACCACGACCACGCCTTTGAAGTCGCGCTGCAGGCCCATGCGCTCGGCGACGGCGGGCCCCAGCTCGCGAAGCGTCATGCCGAGGCTGGCGTGGCCTGCCTCCGTGCTCGACTCCTCGCCCGGCTGGTCGGGGAACACCCCGAGCGTGACCGACGCGGACTTGTTCTCCTTGCCCCGCACGAAGTCGAGCTTGACGACCGAGCCCGGCGGGAGCGACGCGATGTGGCGGGAGAGATCGCCGTTGTCCTGGACCGGGCGGCCGTCGGCCGTCAAGATCGCGTCCTCGGCCTGCAGGCCCGCCTTGTCGGCGGGGGAGCCCGGGGTGACGGAGATGACGATCGTGCCGCGCGCCTCGGAGAGCCCGTAGGTGGCCGCGAGGTCCTCGCTCATCGGCCCGATCGAGACGCCCATCCAGCCGCGCGTGACCTTACCCTTCTCGCGCAGCTGCGAGAGGATGTCCTTCGCCACGTTGATCGGGACCGAGAAGCCGACGCCGGCGCTCGCCTGCGCGCCGCCCGTCACGATCATCGTGTTGATCCCGATCACCTCGCCGCGCGTGTTGATGAGCGGCCCGCCGGAGTTGCCGGGGTTGATCGCGGCGTCCGTCTGGATCATCTCGACGGAGGTGTTGCGCACCCCCAGCTCGAGGTCGCGGCCCTTGAAGGACACGACGCCGACCGTGACGCTGTTGCCGCCGCCGGGCAGCCCGAACGGGTTGCCGACCGCCATCACCCACTCGCCGACCTCGACGGCGTCCGAGTTGCCGAGCGGGATCGAGGTGAGCTTGCCCTTGGGCTCGATCTTGACGAGCGCCACGTCGGTGCGCGCGTCCTGGCCGACCACCTTCGCGTCGAAATGCTTGCCGTCGGGGAACGACACGCTCACCTCGTCGGCGCCCTCGATCACGTGGCGGTTCGTCAGGATGTAGCCCTGCTCGTCGATCACGAAGCCGGACCCGAGGCTCGTGCGCGTGCGGCGCTCGCCGCCGCGGTCGTTGCCGCGATCGCCGTCGGACTGCGGCTCGTCGTCCTGCAGGCCGAAGAAATCGTGGAACGGGTTGCGGTTGCGTGGCAGCCTCACCACCTTCGAGGTGTTGATGTTCACGACGCCGGCGTTGATCGCCCGCGCGATGTCGCGGAAGGTCTCGAGACCGAGCGGCGCGTTGCCGCCGGCCGAGCGGGCCGGCGGCGCCTCCACCGTGCTGGCGGCCACCGGCTCGGGCCGGCGGGCCTGCGAGGTGACGAGCGCCCCCACGAGGGTGGCGGCCATCGCGATCGAGAAGAACGAGCCGATCGTCAGCGTGCGCGGTCTCATCTAGGTCCGAACCTCCACGGCGAGGTCTCCCTCGCCCTCAAATACGCCCACTCGCCCTCGAAGCTTCCCCGAGGCACCCAAGAAGCCGCTCAGTATAGCCCAAACGCGCCATCCCGCAGCGGTTTTGTCGAGCTCGCGATTGCCTCCAAGTCACGCATTCACAAGGGATTGACGCGTCAGCCAGGTCAAAAGTTGTGTCCGGGTCGTCCTCCGGAGAGGACGGGGATCGGAAGAGCTCAAACGGGGTCAAAAGCTGGTACGCAAACGGGAACGAACGGGATGAAAGACGGGGGACGAACACCGACGAGCCGGAAACGGACAACGGAAACGGACAACGGAAAAACGAGGCGAACGGCACGGCTCAGAGATGGCCGGATGGGAGCGTCCAGCGGGCTCCCATCCGGCCATGGGAATGCTCCCATCCGACGATGGCGTCAATAATCGTCCATCCCCGGCGGGGGCGGCGTGTCCTTCTTCTTCTCCGGGATCTCGGCGACGACGGCTTCCGTGGTGAGCATCAATGCCGCGATCGAGGAGGCGTTCTGGAGCGCCGTTCGCACCACCTTGGTGGGGTCGATGACACCGGCCTCGACCAGGTTCTCGAAGCGGTCGACGGCGGCGTTGTAGCCGTGGTCGGCCTCCTTCGCCGCCTTCACCTGGGCCACGACGATGTTGCCCTCCTGGCCGGCGTTGGCGGCGATCCAGCGCGCCGGCTCCTCGATCGCGCGGCGCGTGAGCTCGATGCCCACCCGCACGTCGTGGTGGAGGTCCTTCTCGTCCTTCAGCAGCTTGTCGAGCGCCGGGATCGAGCGCAGCAGCGCG
>Ga0335076_10007498_pt1 | contig 10989 bp, 10 predicted proteins | sample Lox_Sample_25_FD_206717 | JGI IMG/M metagenome (GOLD analysis project Ga0335076, IMG submission 206717) | Soil microbial communities from Loxahatchee National Wildlife Refuge, Florida, United States - Lox_Sample_2.5 | ecosystem: Environmental > Terrestrial > Soil > Wetlands | place: USA...
ACGGCCGGATCCTGGCGAGCCGATGGCGTCCCAAAAGCGGGCCGACCGCGGGGCTGTTCGAGCGTCTGCACGATCAGCTCGCGGGCGATGCCTGGCTCGTCGGCCGGGTGACGGGGCAAGAGTTCGCCAAGGCCGATCGCTACCCCGCCCGCGCGGACCGCAACTATCCCAGGGACGCCTGGTTCGCGCGGCGCGACGCGGCCGCTTACGGGGTCGTGCTCGACGCGCAGGGCAAGATCGCCTGGGGACGTGCCGATATCGGCGGCGATCCGATCATCGCCGTCCTGAGCGAGCAGGTTTCGGACGCGCATCTGGCCGGGCTCCGTGGCGACGGCGTCTCCTACATCTTTGCCGGCGAGCGGGAGCTCGATCTCCGCCTCGCGCTGGAGATCCTCAATCGCGAGCTTGGGATCAAGCGCCTGCTGGTCGAGGGCGGCGGCGGCGCCAACGGGGCGTTTCTTCGCGCCGGCTTGATCGACGAGATCAGCCTGGCGATCTGTCCGGCGATCGACGGCGCGAAAGGTGCCCCGAGCGTCTTCGATTCCGGCGATGAAGAAGCCGGCGCCGCACCGCTCCGCTCGATGACTCTGACGCAGAGCCAGGTGCTGGAGGGCGGCGCGGTTTGGCTCCGCTACAAGCTCGAAAACGACTGACGCGCGCCAGCGCCATTTGCGCCGGCGCCGCCGGTCGGGCAGACTGGCGGGAACAAGGCCGGTCCAACCGGCATGGGAGGAGAGCTTGGCCGATCATCAATTCTGCCGCGTCGAGCGCGAGGGGCGGCTTCTCATCGTCACCCTCAACCGGCCCGAGGTGATGAACGCGCTGCACCGTCCGGCGCATTTCGAGCTCGACCAGGTCTTCAACGATTTCGCCGCCGATCCCGAGCTGTGGATCGCCATCGTCACCGGCGCCGGCGACAAGGCGTTCTCGGCCGGCAACGACCTCAAATACCAGGCGGCGGGCAATCCCACGGGCCACCCGCCTTCGGGTTTCGCCGGCATCACCCAGCGCTTCGATCTGGTGAAGCCGGTGATCGCCGCGGTGAACGGCGTCGCCATGGGCGGCGGCTTCGAGATCGCGCTCGCCTGCGACCTGATCATCGCGGCGGAGAATGCCGTGTTCGCGCTGCCCGAGCCGCGCGTCGGCCTGGCCGCGCTCGCCGGCGGGCTCCATCGCCTGCCGCGGATGATCCCATTGAAGCAGGCGATGGGGATGATCCTTACCGGACGGCGCGTCCCGGCGCGCGAAGGCTTGGCGCTGGGCTTCGTCAACGAGGTCGTGCCGGAAGGCCAGGCGCTCGCCGGCGCGCGGCGCTGGGCGGAGCAGATCCTCGAATGCTCGCCGATGTCGATCCGCGCCTCGAAAGAGACGGTCTATCGCAGCCTCGACACCGCCGGCGGCATCGCCGCCGCCTATCAGGCGCAGCGCGACTACCCGGCGGTCGCGGCGCTGACCCGGAGCGAGGATCGCGTCGAGGGACCGAAGGCCTTCGCCGAAAAGCGCAAGCCGCGCTGGCAGGGACGCTGAAAGGAGAGCAAGGTGGATCTGAAGCTGAAAGGAAAAAAGGCGATCGTCACCGGCGGCACGCGCGGCATCGGCCGCGCCATCGCCGAGCTGCTGGCCGAGGAAGGCGCCGATGTCGCGATCTGCGCGCGCAACCAGGGCCAGATCGACGAAACCGTCGCGGCGCTGGCGAAGAAAGGCATCAAGGCCTGGGGCAGCCCTGTCGACGTCGCCGATACGACGGCGCAGCGCGCCTGGGTTGGCGACGCGGCGGAAGCGCTGGGCGGGCTCGACATCTTCATCGCCAATGTCAGCGCGCTCGCCGTGGCCGCCGACGAGGCAAGCTGGCGCAAGAGCTTCGATGTCGACGTGATGGGCACGGTGGCGGGGGTCGATGCGGCACTGCCGCTGTTGCAGAAATCGGGAGCGGGCGCCGTCGTCATCATCGGCTCGGTGGCCGCGGTCGAGGTGACCGGGCCGACGCGGCCCTATAATGCGGTGAAGGCGGCGCTGGTCCCGTACATGAAATCGACGGCGCAGAACTACGCGCGCAAGAATGTGCGCGTCAACATGGTGTCGCCCGGCACGATCTACTTCAAGGGCGGTGTCTGGAACGCGCGCGAGGAGAAGCAGCCCGAGCTGTTCAAGGCGGCGATGGCGCGCAACCCCACCGGCCGCATGGGCAAGCCCGAAGAAGTGGCGGACGCCGCCGTGTTCCTGGCAAGCCCGCGCGCGAGCTTCATCACCGGCGCCAATCTCATCGTCGACGGCGCGATCACGCAGCGCGTGCAGTTTTGAGATGAATTTCGATTTCTCCGACGAGCTGAAGCAGCTGCGCGAGGAGGCGAAGCGGTTCCTGAGCGAGCGCAACGCGCTTGCCGCGGCGCGCCGCGTGCTCGACGGAAACTCGGGTTACGACCCGGCGCTGTGGCGCGAGATCGCCGAGATGGGTTGGATCGGCGCCGCCATTCCCGAAGAGTTCGGCGGCGCCGGGTTGGGCCATCTCGGGCTTTGCGTGCTGGCGGAAGAGCTGGGCGCGGCGCTCGCGCCGGTGCCTTTTGCGTCGACCGCTTACCTCGCCGCCGAAGCGATCCTCATCGCCGGCAGCCCGGCGCAAAAGCAGCGCTACCTGCCGAAGCTCGCTTCGGGGGCTGCCATCGGCACGCTGGCGGTCGCCGAAGGCCCGGGCACGCGGATCGCCAGCAGCGTCGCGCAGGACCGCCTTTCCGGGATCAAGCAGCCGGTACCCGACGGCGACATCGCCGATCTTGCCGTGGTCGCGGCGCTCGGCACCGATCGGCGCGCCGCGCTGTTCATCGTCGACCTCGCCACACCGGGCGTTTCGCGCGAGCGCATCGCCACCATCGATCCCTCGCGCGGTCATGCGCGGCTCAGCTTCAGCAGCGCCGCCGCCGAGCCGCTGGGCACGGCGGGCGGGGGTGCGGCGCTGATCGACAGGCTTTTCGACCGCGCCGCCGTGCTCTTCGCCTTCGAGCAGGTCGGCGGCGCGCAGGCGGCGCTCGACATGGCCAAAGCCTATGCGCTCGAGCGCTATGCCTTCGGACGGCCGATCGGCTCGTTCCAGGCGATCAAGCACAAGCTCGCCGATGTCTATGTCGCGACCGAGCTGGCGCGCTCCAATGCTTATTACGGCGCCTGGGCGCTGTCGCAGAACGCGCCGGAGCTGCCGGTTGCCGCGGCGGCGGCGCGGGTGGCGGCGAGCGACGCCTTCTGGCTCGCCGCCAAGGAGAACATCCAGACCCATGGCGGCATGGGCTATACCTGGGCCTTCGATTGTCATCTCTATTATCGCCGTGCCAAGCTGCTGGCCCTGGCGCTGGGCGCGCCGCGCCAATGGAAGGAGCGCCTCGTCGCGCGGCTCGAGGCGCAGAACGATCTGGCGCTCGACGGCGCCACCGGCATCGCGCCGTAACCGCTTCCCGGGAGAGAGGCGATGGATTTCGACGACACGCCGCAAGAAGCCGAGTTCCGCACCGCGGTGAAGGCTTTCCTCGCGGCCAATGCCGAGCGGCTCGCGCCCGGCAGCGCCCAGGGCTATCGCACCGGGCAAAGCGCGCCCGGCGCGCTGCAGCGCGCCAAGGCCTGGCAGGCGAAGAAATATGCCGCCGGCTTTGCCGGCATCACCTGGCCCAAGGAGTGGGGCGGCCGCGGCGGCACGCCGATCGAGCAGGTGATCTACAACCAGGAAGAAGCGCATTATGCCGTGCCGCGCGGCTTCTTCGAGATCGGCCTCGGCATGTGCATTCCGACGCTGTGCAGCTGGGGCACGGCGGAGCAGCGCCAGCGCTTCGCGCCGCCGGCGCTCGAGGGCGACGAGATCTGGTGCCAGCTCTTCTCCGAGCCGGCCGGCGGCTCCGATCTCGCGGGGTTGCGCACGCGCGCGGAAAAGCGCGGCGAGGAATGGGTGATCAACGGCCAGAAGATCTGGACCTCGGGCGCGCAGTACAGCGATTACGGCATCATCGTCACGCGCAGCGACCCGAACCTGCCCAAACACAAGGGCCTCACCTTCTTCTTTCTCGACATGGGCTCGCCGGGTGTCGAGATCCGGCCGATCAAGCAGCTTTCGGGGCAATCGCATTTCAACGAGGTCTTCTTCACCGATGTGCGCATTCCCGACAGCCAGCGCCTCGGTCCGGTCGGGGCGGGCTGGCAGGTGGCGCTCACCACGCTGATGAATGAGCGCCTTGCCGTCGGCGACGCGCCGGGGCCGGATTTTCGCGAGATCTTCGATCTTGCCCGGCGGCTCGAGCTCGACGATGGGCCGGCGATCGAGAATGCCGCGGTGCGCGAGCGGCTGGCCGAATGGTACGTCAAGACGCAAGGGCTCAAATACACCAAGTTCCGCACCATGACGCGGCTCTCGCGCGGCGAGACGCCAGGTCCGGAAGCGTCGATCGGCAAGCTGGTGAGCGCCAGCAAGCTGCAGGAGATCGCGGCCTTCGGCATGGACCTCGCGGGCATGGCCGGGATCATGACCGACGAAGCGTCGATGCCGGCGAACGCGCTGTTCCAGCAGGCGCTGCTGTACTCGCCGGCGCTGCGCATCGCCGGCGGCAGCGACGAAATCCTGCGCAACATCATCGCCGAGCGGGTGCTGGGCCTGCCGGCCGATCTGCGCGTCGACAAGGACGTGCCGTTCAACAAGCTGCCGACGGGCAAGCGCTGACGTCTATTTCGGCGGCAACACCTCGACGCCGTAGCGGGCGAAGACGCGCTTCACCGTGCCATCGTCGATGAGATGCGTGAGAGCGGCGTTGATCGCCTGGCGCAACTCCGGATCGGGTTGCCGCATGCCGACGGCGACATTCCAGGAGAGGTCCGGCTGCTTGTCGAAGACATAGAGGAGCCGCACCTTCGCCGTGGGATGGCGGAGATTGTAGTAGCCGGCCGAAGTCGGCGTGACCGCGGCCGCATCGGCTTCGTGCTTTTCGAGCATATCGAGCAGCTCGTCCTCGAAGAGGCCCGGGATCGTGTCGATGCCACGCTTATCCAGCGTCATCGCCGCGATCGAGCTGGTAAGCACGGCGACCCTGCCCTTGCCGATATCGTCGAGCGAGTGGATCTTTTCGTCGGCGCGGACGGCGAGCGCGACGCCGCTGCGCCGATAGGGCTTGGACGGCTCCAGCCCGGAATCCGCCTGCGCTTCGGGATCGTCGATGCTGTCCATGACGATATCGCAATGAGCGCGGTAGAGATCGTAGCGGCTGATGATCCAGTCGCGGGTCAAGGTGACGCCGAGTTGCCGCGCCACCGCTTCGGCGAGGTCGATCTGGAAGCCGTGCACGCGGCCGTCCTTGCTGGCGAAGGGCAGCGAATTGGGATGCGCGCAAACGGCGATGGTGCCGCTCGCCTTGATCGCCTCGAGGCCACGCGCCGAAGCGGGTGCGCCGAACAGCGCCGCGCCCAGCAGCGCGGCAATGGCAGCGATCGGGTAAGCGCGCGACATGTCGGTCACTCCGGCTTCAAATGGCGGATGTAGTGGAGGATGCTTTTGATCTGCGCATCCGAAAACTGGTCGCCGAATGCCGGCATGCGGCCCTCCTTGCCATGCTTGATGCGATTGATGATGAAGGCGTCGCTGCGCTTGGTGCCCATGAGCTGCGGCCCTTTGCCGGCGACCCGGCCGCCATCCTCGTGGCAGAAGCCGCAGATCGAGGCGAAGAGCCCTTCGACCTGTTCGTCGGTCATGCCGTTCTCCTTAGCAGCAGCGCCGGGCGCGGCCAGGAGGAGTAGGACCGCGCAGGCGGCCATTGCGAGACCAAATCGCGACATGTCGGATGCTTCCCGCGTGGCAAGGGCGGGGCACCCTCGCCCCGCCCCGCCCACACGCCCCTTCCGCGACTATTTCAGCGCATAGACCGTCAGCACGCCGGTATTGCGCGGCATGCTGGTGAAGGGCTCGCCGAACATCTTGGGGAAGTTGTCGGTGACCATCCCACCCCAGCCGGCGACGACCGCGACATACTGCTTGCCGCCCGCCTCGTAGGTCATGATGCCGCCATCATGGCCGACGCCGTCGGAATGCGACCACAGCTCCTGGCCGTTGCGCGAATCCAAGGCGTGGAGAACGCCTTCGGCATCGGGCACGAAGAGCAGGTTGCCGGCCGTCGCCAGCAGGCTCGCCAGCGGCGGCTCCTTGTACTTCACCTGCCACTTGATCTGTCCGGTGACGGGATCGCGGGCGTCGACATGGCCCCACATCTTGTCCTGGCCCGGAGGCGGCACTTCGTGGAAATCGGCGCCGATGTTGAGCTGGGCTTGCGGCTCGAGGATCGGTTGGGTCTTCACCACCTTCAAGTCGATGCACCACTCATTGCCGACCTTGTACCAAGTGCCGGTGCGCGGATCATAGGCGCCTGAATTCCAGCTGACGCCGCCGTCGATCGCCGGGCAGAGCGGTGTTTTGACCGCTCCCGCGGCGAAGTCGCGGCGGCCGATCAGCTCGCCGGTCTTGGGGTCGATCGATTTCACGAAGTTGCTGTTCTCGGTGATGCGCCAGATATTGACGATGCTGCCATTGTCGCGGTTATAGACGAAGATATAGCCGCTCTTGTTGGGATGGACGACGAGATGCTGACCGTTCTCGTCGATCTGCACGAACTCGCCGATGGCGCTATCGAAGTCCCAAGTGTCGTGCGGCAGCTCCTGGTGATAGAATTTGAGCGTGCCGTTGTCGGGATCGAGCGCGAGTACCGACGTGGTATAGAGATTGTCGCCTGGCCGCGCGCCCTTATGCTTCCAGTCGGGTCCGGACCAGTCATAGAGCGGCGCAGGATTGGCGGTGCCCCACCACAGCGTGTTGCTGGAGGCGTCATAGGAGCCCGGCATCCAGCCGCCGCCGCCGCCGGTCCGCCAGGAGTTGTGACCCCAGGTCGCGCGTGACTTGGCGTCCGGGCCGACGGTGAGGAAGGTCCACTTCCGCTTGCCGGTGGTGGCATCGACGCCGAAGAGCGGCCCGCGATAAGGCCACTCGCCGCCTTGCGCCCCGATCACCACCATGTTCTTTCCCGGCAGGAAGAGCGGCGCGCCGGTGAAGCCGACGGTGAGCTTCTCGGAATTGATCAGCTTGGTATCCCACAGCTTCTTGCCGGTCTTCTCGTCGAGGCCGATGAGGCGGCCATCCACCGTGCCGACATAAACCCGCCCATCGCCGAGCGCGACGCCGCGGTTATAGGGCGAATGCGTCTGGCGCTTGATCAGCGCCTCGTCGACCGTGGGGATGAAATGCCAGATCTCCTTGCCGGTGGCGCCGTCCAGCGCATAAACGCGGCTATAGGAGCCGGAATAGTAGAGCACGCCGCCTTCGGCCAGCGGCATCGACTGCAAGCCGCGGGTATCGCGGCCCGGGTCATGCGTCCAGGCGACCTGCAGGTTCTTGACATTGTCGCTATTGATCTGGTCGAGCCCGCTGAAATCGTAATCGCGCCACGTGCCGTGATAGGTCGTCCAATCCGCCATGGTCTCGCCATCGGCCGGCACGGCCATCATGGCAGCCTCGCCCACTTTGGCCTGCGCCGGCGCAGCCGCCTGCTGCTGCGCGCAGCCACCCAGCAGCGCTCCCAAGGCAAGTGCCGTGGAGAACGCCAACGTCTTCTTTTGGTGCATCTTCCCCTCCTGGTTATGTTTATCGGCAGCGAGCCCTTTGCCCCGGCCGTTCTTCCATCGCCCCGTGTAGGCGGGAAATGTCTTCTTTAGAAAATAGAGTAGTTAAAATGCGGGCTTTGTCACCTACTTCCTTCGAGTCATTGTTTCGGCGCGCATCAGACCGGCGTGTAGCTGCGATCGAGCTCGACCTCGATGAGCGACGGGGCGCGGCCGGCAAGCGCCTGGCGCACGAGCTCGACCGCCTCGCCGAGCGCGGTCGCACGTGCGCCCTTGACCCCGAGCGCCTGCGCCAGCCCGACATAGTCGACCGGCGGATCGACCAGGTCCATGCCGACATAGCGGTCGGTCTGCGCGGCGAAACCCTTCATCGCGTTGGTGCGCTGCTTCAAGATGCGATAGGAGCGGTTGTTGAGGATGACGAAGACGACGCCGACCTTGTCATGCGCCGCGCTCCACAGCGCCTGGCAGGTGTACATCGCGCTGCCATCGCCGATCAGCGCCACCACCGGCCGGTCGGGCAGCGCCAGCTTGACGCCGATGGCGGCGGGCAGACCCCAGCCGATACCGCCGCCGCGCAGGCCGAAGAAGCTCTGCGGATCGTCGCTGCGCACGAGCTGACGCAGCCCCGGCGAGGAAGAGACCGCCTCTTCGACGACGACCGCGTCCCGCGGCAGCGCCGCGCCCAGCGCCTCGAGCAGAGCCAGCGGCCGAATCGGCGTCTTCGCCGCCTCGCTGCGCGCTTTGGCGACCAGCGCCTCGCGCTCGGCGGCGATCGCCTTTTGCACCGCCTGGCGCCGGCTCTCGGCGCGCGCCCGCTGCGCCGGGCTGAAGCGCGCCGCAAGCGCCTCGGTGAGGTCGGGCAGGCTCGCCTTGGGATCGCCGAGGATGGCGGTTTTCGCCGCGTAGTTCTTGCCGATCTCCCAGGGATCGAGATCGAGATGGATGATCGGCAGCTCCGGCGGCATCGGATCGGTTTCGGACGGCAGCGACAGGGTGAAGAGATCGCCGCCGATGGAGAGCAGCAGGTCGTATTGCTGCAGCGTGCTGCGAATCGCCGGCGCGAGCCGCACCATGCTGCCGCGGAACAGCGGGTGGGAGCTCGGGAAGGACGCGGTGTTGGCGATGCCCTCGGCATAGACCGGGGCGCCCAGCAGCTCCGCCAGAGCCACCAGCTCGGCATGGGCGCGGCGCTGCGCCACCGCGTCGCCGGCGATGATGAGCGGCCGCTCCGCCGCGGCGAGCAGCGCCGCCGCCTGCTCGATGGCGCCGCGGTCGCCGCGCATCCCCGACGCCACCCGAGTCGGCGCGCCGAGATCGAGATCGGCCTCGGCGTTCAGCACATCGGCGGGCAGCGACAGAAACACCGGCCCGGTCGGCGGCGCCAACGCGGTCTTGGCGGCGCGGTGGACGGCGCGCGGCAAATCCTCGACGCGCCGCACCTCGGCCGACCATTTGACGAAGGGCCGGGCGATCGTCGGCAAATCGGCCCACAGGATGGGTTCGGAGAAGTTGAAGCTTTGATCGTGCTGTCCGGCGGTCAGCAGGATCGGCGCCTGCGCCTTCTGCGCGTCGTAAAGCATGCCGAGGGCGTTGCCGAGGCCGGGCGCCACATGCACGTTGGCGACGGCGAGGCGGCCCGAGGCCTGGGCGTAGCCGTCGGCCATCGCCATCACCGCCGCCTCTTGCAGCGCCAGCACGTAGCGCAGGGCGGGCTCTACGGCGAGGGCATCCATGAGCGGCAGCTCGGTGGTGCCGGGGTTGCCGAAGATGAGCTCGACGCCTTCCTGCTTCAAAAGCTCGAGAAAGGCGCGTTTTCCCGACATCAGCGGCATGTCTTCCTCCCCGGCGCGGCTGCCGGATGCTATCGCGCCCGCCCTGCCGCTGCCAGCGCCGCGATCCCGGCGCCGGCGGTCGCGCCCCAAAAATGCCACCGCCCGCCGCGCTGCGGCGCGGCGGGCAGTGGGCCGAATCGGTTTGGCGCTCGCTCGGACGGAGCACCGCAGCTCGGCCGCTTGCGGATCGAGCCGCGAGCGGCGGGAGCGCCGGCGCTCAGCCCTCGCGCCGGCGGCTCAAATCGATTCCTTGAGTTCCTTGGCGGCGCGGAAGGCCACCTTCTTGCTCGCTTTGATCTTGATCGGCTCGCCGGTCGCGGGGTTACGGCCCATGCGCGCGGCGCGCTTGCGCACCACCAGGATGCCGAGTCCGCCGATGCGGATCCGGTCGCCTTTCTTCAGATGCTTCACGACCAGGTCGACCATGCTGCTGAGCACGGCCTCGCTGTGCTTTTTCGGCATCTCGTGCTCGTCGGCGACGGCGGCCGCCAGGTGCTTCAACGTCACCGTGGACGAACCACCCGCCTTTTTCTTTGCTGCCATAGGTATCGGACTCCCTCTTCTGTGCGAAAGTAACAACGGCATTTACCGGGGCTACAGAATCACGGAGAAGCCCGCAAAGCAAGTGTTTGCATGCCGCGGACCGCGCATTTTTGTCGCTCGGCGCGCGACTCGCGAATCGCAAGAAACCCGCGTCTCATGGGTGTTTTCGAGTGTCCATGAGGGGCACACGGGACGACGCGACGCGACGCACGCATTCGCTGCCGTACTCGCGTCGTGTTGGTGAAGTAACCGCTATTCTCGTCTCGGCGATTACCAGATATTAGCCATACGGAGACAGGATCGACACGCGATCGACCGTGCGCTCGACTTGAAAAGCACTTGCTTCAAAAAGGAATTATTAACTTCTTGACCACACTCTGTGCGACGTTTGCAATCGCTGGGAGTGACTTTCAATGCGTAGAAAGAAGCACAAGACGGCGCGCAAGTCGCACCGTCGCATGAAGTCGAAGGCGGCGCGTTCCTCGGCCGCCGTGAAAAAGTCGACGCGCCGCGTCAAGCGCGCGAAGAAGAGCTCTGCTCGCCGCCGCGTCGCCAAGCGCCGCGTGCGTCGCTCGATGAAGCGGCGCTAAGCGCAGCATAGCGCTCGTTGCGGACTGCCCGGCGCCGCCGCTTTCGAGCTGCGGCGCCGGGCAGTTCGTTTTTGCCCGCCGTATCGCTACAATCGTAATCATGGCGCGGCTGACCATCCGCATCGATCTCGCGCAAGAGGGCGCGATCGGCCCGGGCAAGATCCGGTTGCTCGAGCTCGTCGGCGAAACCGGCTCGATTTCCGCCGCGGGACGCGCCATGGAGATGTCCTATCGCCGCGCCTGGCTGTTGATTGATGCGCTCAATCATCTCTTCAAGACGCCGCTGGTCGCAACCAAGCTCGGCGGCAAATCCGGCGGCGGTGCCGCGCTGACGCCGTTCGGGCGCGAGGTGGTCCGACACTATCGGGCGCTCGAAGACGAGGCGGAGCATG
>Ga0335076_10007500_pt1 | contig 10988 bp, 10 predicted proteins | sample Lox_Sample_25_FD_206717 | JGI IMG/M metagenome (GOLD analysis project Ga0335076, IMG submission 206717) | Soil microbial communities from Loxahatchee National Wildlife Refuge, Florida, United States - Lox_Sample_2.5 | ecosystem: Environmental > Terrestrial > Soil > Wetlands | place: USA...
CGGCGCGGCGAAAGGACCCATCGCCAAGTTCCTCGACGAGGAGCGGCTCGGCCGGCTCAAGACGCTGGCCGGGCTTGGCGACGGCGATGCCGTGTTCTTCGTCTGCGACCAGAAGCCGGCCGCCGCCAAGCTCGCCGGCGCGGCGCGCACCAAGATCGCGCAGGAGCTCGGCCTCATCGCGGCGAACGAGTTCCGCTTCTGCTGGATCGTCGACTTCCCGATGTACGAGCGGAACGAAGAGACCAAGCAGATCGATTTCAGCCACAACCCCTTCTCGATGCCGCAGGGCGGGCTCGAAGCGCTGACAACGCAGGATCCGCTGACGATCAAGGCCTATCAGTACGACATCGTCTGCAACGGCGTCGAGCTCAGCTCCGGCGCGATCCGCAATCACCGGCCCGAGATCATGTACAAGGCCTTCGCGATCGCGGGCTACCCGGCCGCGGAGGTGGAGGCGCGTTTCGGCGGCATGCTCAATGCCTTCAAATACGGCGCCCCGCCGCATGGCGGCTCGGCGCCCGGCATCGACCGTATCGTCATGCTGCTGGCCGACACGCCCAACATCCGCGAGGTCGTCGCCTTCCCGATGAACCAGCAGGCGGAGGATCTGCTCATGCAGGCCCCCTCCGAGGTCCCGCCCGAGCGCTTGAAGGAGCTGCATATCCGCCTGGCGCTGCCGCCGGCGCCGAAGAAGAGCTGAACCTCCGCGCGTTTTTGTTGCGTCGTCCCGCACCTTCTGCGAGAATCAACCATCGCGATTGCGATGGGGACGCCGCTGCGCAGCTTTGGGGGGACGGGTCCGTTGCTGCTCCTGCCGCTTCTGGCGGCGGGCTGCGCCGTGCCCCCTGCGGTCACCGTCGCGTCGTTCGCCGCCGACGGCGTGAGCTATGTTACGACCGGCAAGTCGGTGACCGATCACGGCATCTCGGCCGCGACCGGCCATGACTGCGCGCTGTTGCGGCCGGTGCTCGACGACAAGCCGGTCTGCGATACCACCGAGACCGCCGCGGCCAAGCTCGTCCCGGTCGAATATGGCGCGCCCGCGCCGCCGCCGGCCCCGGCCGCGATCCCGCGCGACCAGTATGTCGTGGTCGGGAGCTTTCTCGATCCCGCCAACGCGGCGCGCGCCGTGGCTCGCTACGCGCCGATGCAGGCCAACATCGTCGATGTCGACGTCCAGGGCAGGCACTTCCACCGCGTCGTGGTGGGGCCACTCTCGAACGATGAAGCGGCCGGGCTGAAGCTGCGCCTCGCTTCGGACTGAGCGGGCGGTCAGCGCCCCTGCACCACCTCATGCGCCTCGCGGCCGCTGCGCTTTTGCGCGTACATCGCCATGTCTGCGCGGTGCAGCAGCGCCTCGGGATCCTCGCTGCCGTGGAACGGGGTGAGGCCGAAGCTGGCGCTGAGCGGGATCGGCACGCCCTCGACCTCCGGTGGCGCGTTGATGAGCGTGCGGGTGAGGCAGGCGCATTTGCGGCGCGCATTGGCGAGCGTCGCGCCGATCAGCAGCAGCGCGAACTCGTCGCCGCCAAGCCGGGCGACGACATCGTTCTTGCGCACGCGGCGCCGCAGCGTCTCGGCCACCTGCCGCAGCACTTCGTTGCCGGTGCGGTGACCATAGAGGTCATTGACCGCCTTGAAACCGTCGAGATCGCAGACGATGAGCACGCCGCTCGGCCCGCCGCGCGCCGCCGCCGCGAGCGCCCGCGTCAGCTCCAGGCCGAAGCCGCGCCGGTTGACCGCAGAGGTGAGCTCGTCGGTGACCGACAAGCTTTCGAGATAGGCGAGGCGCTCCTCGAGATCGGCGATGCGCTGCTCGGCCGCGGCTGCGGCGGCGAGCGCCCAATCGAGCAGCGCCGGCTCATCCTCGGGCGCGGGCCGGGCGACGGGAACGAGACGCGCAATCCCGCTCTCGTCGGTGCGCCAGCGATTTTCGGCAGGAGCAGGCATGGTCGTGGTCCCGATGATCCTTTGACGTTCCGCAACATTTTCGCAAAACCCGTGCCAGTTGCAAAAGCGCGGAAACGCCGACCCTCGTGCGAGCGGCCGCCCGGCAAAACCTGCCGCATGGCAGAAGCTGCCGGCAGCGCCTGCCCTTTTTGCCGGAAAATCGCGGGATGCTGCGCCGCGGGGGCGCTACTACCTTCGGCGGGCGAAGCGTGACATACTCGCTCCCTTGCCCTCGACACCATTGGGATTCTCGTGATGATCTTCGCGCCGGCTCGCCTGATCGGACTGGCTTTCCTGCTCGGCCTCGTCGCGGCGCCGGCGGCCGATGCCGTCGACATCGCGCCCCATCGCGCGCTCTACAGCCTCACGCTGGCCCAGACCAAATCGGCGAGCGGCGTGGTCGCGGCGAGCGGCGCCATGGTCTATGAATGGGGCGAGACCTGCGACGGCTGGACGGTGCAGCAGCGCTTCCGGCTGCGGCTCGAATACGCCGAGCAGGACAATGTCGATGTGAGCTCCAGCCTCGTCACCTGGGAGTCGAAGGACGGGCTGCGCTACCGCTTCAACGAGCGCCGGCTGCGCAATGGCGACCTCGACGAGGAGATCAAGGGCGAGGCCAAGCTCGACGGCGCCGGCAAGGGCGGCTCGGCCGAGTTCACCAAGCCGGAGACGGCGACCTTGACGCTGCCCCCCGGCACGATCTTCCCGACGGCGCACACGCTGCTGCTGATCCAGCGCGCAGAGGCAGGCGATCAGCTGATTTCGCGCAAGGTCTTCGACGGCGCCACCGTCGATAACGCCGGACAGATCACCGCCGTGATCGGCCCGGGGCTGAAGCCCGGCGCGAGCAACGCCAACGAGAAGCTGCCGAAAAGCCCGCTGCTGGAGCGCCCGTCCTGGCGCATGCGGCTCGCTTTCTTTCCCGCCGACAGCAAGCAGGAGCAGCCGGATTACGAGCTCGGCATGCGCCTGCTCGACAACGGCGTGTCGCAGGACATGACGCTCGATTACGGCGACTACATCATCCGCGCCAAGCTCGACGACATCGAAGCGCTGCCGCGGCCGAGCTGCTGATCAGGCATCAGGGATCAGGTCTCAGGGATCAGGTCTCAGAGAGGCCGCTATCTGATTCCTGATCCCTGATCCCTGATCCCTGAAACAGATCCGGCGGATCGGCGAGCGCCGGCTCGGCGAGCCGGTCGGCGCCGATGCCGATGAGGCGGAAGAGCGTGCCGTCCGCCGCGGCGCGCAACAGCGGCAAAGCGGCGCGATAGAGCGTCTCGGCGCGCTGCGTCGGATCGACCAGCCGGCGCGACCGGCTCAGCACGCGGAAATCGGCGGTCTTGAGCTTCAGCGTGACACCGGCCGCGGCGAAGCCCGCCCGCGCCAGCCGCCCGGCAAGGTTGGCGCAGAGCGGCTCGAGCTGCGCGGCGAGCGCTTCGTATTGGCCGATGTCGCGCGCGAAGGTGGTTTCGACCGAGACGCTCTTGGTCGGCGCGTCGGGATCGACGGCGCGGTCGTCCTCGCCGCGGGCAAAGCGCGCGAGGCGGCGGCCGATGGCGCCGTAGCGCGCGACCAGCTCGCGCTCGCTGCGCTGGCGCAGCTCGGCGATGGTGGTGATGCCGTCGCCCGCCAGCCGCTGCTGCAGCGCCGCGCCCACGCCCCAGATCAGGCCGACGGATTTGCCGGCGAGGAAGTCGAGCGCCTCGCCGCGGCCGAGAACGGCGAAGCCGCGCGGCTTGTCGAGATCGGAGGCGATCTTGGCGAGGAATTTGTTGTAGGAGAGGCCGATCGACGCGGTGACGCCGATCTCGCGCTCGATGCGCCGCGCCAGCAGCGCCAGGGTGCGCGCCGGCGGCCCGCCCTGGACGCTCTCGGTGCCGGCGAGGTCGAGGAAGGCCTCGTCGACCGAGAGCGGCTGGACCAGCGGCGTGGTCGCCAGCATCAATTCGCGCACCTCGCGACCGACGGCACGGTACTTCGCCATGTCGGGCGGAATCACCACCGCGTCGGGGCAGGCCTTCAGCGCCTTGAACATCGGCATGGCCGAGCGCACGCCGAACAGCCGCGCGACATAGCAGCAGGTGAGCACCACGCCGCGCGCGCCGCCGCCGACGATCACCGGCCGGTCGAGCAGCTCCGGCCGGTCGCGCTTTTCGACGCTGGCGTAAAACGCATCGCAATCGATATGCGCGAGCGAAAGCTGGGTCAGCTCGGCATGCGCGACGAGCCGCGGCGAGCCGCATTGCGTGCAGCGCCCGCCCGGCGGCGGCGTCTCGGTCAGTGCGGCGCAATCCCGGCACAGCGCGGCGGTCATGGCGTCTCGTCCGGGCCCCAGAGCCAGGCGGCGCCGCGGACGCCGCTGGCATCGCCATGCGCGGGCGCCAGGAGCCGCGTCGTTACCGCGTCGGAGAAGATGTAGCGGCCCCAGAGCCGCGGCACATTGTCATAGAGCCGGCCGATCCGGCCGAGCCCGCCGCCGAGGACGATGACCTCGGGGTCGAGCAGATTGATGACGACGGCGAGGCCGCGGGCGAGACGATCCTCATAGCGGCCGAGGCTCGCGGCCGCTTCGGTATCGCCCGCTTCGGCGCGGGCGGCGATCGCCGCGGCATCGATCGCCTCGCCCGTCGCCCGGCGATGGTCCAAGGCGAGGCCCGGCCCGGAGAGGAAGGTCTCGAGGCAGCCGTTCTTGCCGCAATAGCAGGGCGGTCCCGGCCGCTCCGCGTCGCCGGGCCAGGGCAGGGGCGAGTGCCCCCATTCGCCGGCAATGGCGTTTGTGCCACCGATCGGTCGCCGCTCGACGACGATGCCGCCGCCGACCCCGGTGCCGAGGATGACACCGAACACCACGCCGGCGCCGGCGGCCGCGCCGTCGATCGCCTCGGAGAGCGCGAAGCAATTGGCGTCATTGGCAAATCTGAGCGGCCGCGCGAGCGCTTGGGTGAGGTCCCGAACGAACGCCCGGCCGTTGAGGCAGGTCGAGTTCGCGTTCCGCACCAGCCCGGTTGTCGGCGACAGCGAGCCCGGCATGCCGACCCCGACCGGGCAGCGCCGGCCGAGCGCCGTCTCGAGCGCCGCGACCAGGCCTCGCACCGCGTCGATGGTCGCGGCATAGTCGCCGGCCGGGGTTGCGACTCGTTGGCGCAGCGCCGCCCGGCCCTGCCGGTCGATGGCTGCCGCCTCGATCTTGGTGCCGCCGAGGTCAATCCCGATACGCATGGCCGGTCGTCGGAAAGTTACGAATTCTTAAGGTAAATCAAACTATAGGTATCCTGCGTAGGGGAGCGTATGAGACAAATGCAATTGCCAGTCGTCGAGCCCGTCCCGGAGCCGTCGTGCTTTCACGAAAGTCCGAACACGAGGATCGTCCCATGAGCAAGCGGGTTCTCATCGTCGAGGACAATGACCTCAACATGAAGCTCTTTCACGACCTCCTGGAAGCGCATGGCTATGCCACGCTGCAGACCAAGGACGGCATGGAAGCGTTGAAGCTTGCGCGCCAGCATCATCCTGACCTCATCCTCATGGACATTCAACTGCCCGAGGTCTCCGGCCTCGAGGTGACGAAATGGATCAAAGAGGATGACGATCTGAAAGCCATCCCGATCATCGCGGTGACCGCCTTCGCCATGAAGGGCGATGAGGAGAAGATCCGCGAGGGCGGTTGCGAGGCGTACATCGCCAAGCCGATCTCGGTGGCCAATTTCCTGCAGACTGTCGAACGCTTCCTGAGCTGAGAGCAAGCCATGTCGGCTCGGGTGCTGGTCGTCGATGATGTCGAGGTGAATGTCCGGTTGCTCGAGGCGAAGCTGTCGAGCGAGTATTTCACCGTCATCACCGCGTCCAGCGGCCCGCAAGCCCTTGCGCTGGTGCAGAGCGAGCGCCCCGACATCGTGCTGCTCGACGTGATGATGCCGGAGATGGACGGTTTCGAAGTCTGCCGCCGGCTCAAGGCCGATCCGCACGGCGCCGACATCCCGGTGGTGATGGTGACCGCGCTCTCCGAGGTGTCCGATCGCGTCCGCGGGCTGCAGGCGGGGGCCGATGATTTCCTCACCAAGCCGGTCAACGACATCGCGCTCTTCGCGCGCGTGCGCTCGCTGGTGCGCTTGAAGCGCATGACCGAGGAGTGGCGGCTGCGCGAGGAGGTCTATGGCCGTTTCGACAACGTCATCGCCGAGACGCGGCGCGCCGAGGATATGAGCCCGGCGCACATCCTCCTCTGGGAAGAGAGCAGCTTCGCCGCCGATCGCATGACCGAGATGCTGCAGGGCGTCGCCTCCGCGGTGCTGCGGCCGACCGCGCCGGAGCAGCTGCGTGAGGTGGTGGACGCCTCGATCGACCTGCTCATTCTGAGCCTTGCCGGCGAGCAGGACGCGCTGCGCCTGGTGGCGCAACTGCGCGGCAGCGAGGCGGGCCGGCTGGTGCCGATCCTGCTCGTCGCCGATGGCGAGGAATTGCCGCGCCTCGCCAAGGGCCTCGATCTCGGCGCCAATGATTACATCACCCGGCCGCTCGACCGGAACGAGCTCATCGCCCGCGCGCGCTCGCAGATCCGGCGCAAGCGGCTGCAGGACCGGCTGCAGGACAACTACCAGCGCAGCCTGGCGCTGGCGCTCACCGACAGCCTCACCGGCCTCTACAATCGCCGCTATCTCATGGCCCATCTCGACGGCCTGATGGCGCGCGCCGCGGAGAATACCGAAGGCCCGGCCGTGCTGATGCTCGACATCGACTACTTCAAGCGGGTCAACGACAATCACGGCCATCCCGCCGGCGATGCGGTGCTGCGCGAGGTGGCCAGCCGCATCGCCCGTCATGTGCGCGCCTTCGATCTCGTCGCGCGCTATGGCGGCGAGGAATTCGTCGTCGTCATGCCGGAGACGTCGCTCGCCATCGCCGCTATGGTCGGCGAGCGCTTGCGCAATGTCGTCGCCGCCAAGCCGATCGCGCTCGGTGACGGGCAGGGCGAGCTCGAGATGACGATCAGCGTCGGCATCGCCATCGCCCGCGAGGGCGGCGACAGCCCCACCGCCGTGCTGCAACGCGCCGACAAAGCGCTCTACGAAGCCAAGGGCCGCGGCCGCAATTGCGTCGCCGGCTCGATCGCCGAAATCCTGCCGGTCAGCCAGGCGTCTTAGACGAAATCCCGTGCGCCCGGTCTCTATTCGCGAGCGCTCCGTCTCTTGTTGCCTTGCCCGCGAAAGAGCGTGCGAAGGAATCGCACGCAAGGGCTGCTTTCGCTGACACCGTGCGGCTCAGAAATGGACCCCCGCTTTCGCGGGGGCGACGAACTCTAAAGCAAAATCAAATTATTCCGTCATTCCCGCGAAAGCGGGAATCCATACGGTCTCAAAGCGCCACCTTCGTCCACTTCGATTTCTTCACACGCGCGAAAGCGGGCATCCAGAGCTTCAGCCCCGACGCGCCGAGCGCGTGGCTCTGGATTCCCGCTTTCGCGGGAAAGGCGGCAGAAGTGGTATGGCGGTCTGTTTCGAGATGTGATGGAACGGAACGTCAGCCAGCCCCGACAGCAAAAAAGCCGCCCAATGGGCGGCTTTCGTGCTTCGCGCGACGGCAGCGCTACTTGATCTTCGATTCCTTGAAGAGCACGTGCTTGCGCGCGACCGGATCGTATTTCTTGAGCTCGATCTTCTCGGTTTTCGCGCGCGGGTTCTTTTTGGTGACGTAGTAGAACCCGGTATCCGCGCTGCTCACGAGCTTGATCAGAACCGTGTTGGATTTCGCCATGGCCTTGTCCCTCAGAGCGACCGGGCACAATAGCGTGCCATCTGTGCCTGTCAAGCGCCGCGGCGGAACTTGCCGGAAAAAGCGGCTGTTGAGCAGGCATCGGAAACTCTGCGGGATAGGTCTGGATATGCGTAATTTGCCTATTTCAATCTTCGGCGTCGTTGCTTTGGGCCTGCTCACCGCGAGTTGCGGCAGCAACGACACGCAACGCGCCGCCACCGGCGGCCTGACCGGTGTCGGCGCGGGAGCGCTGATCGGCGGCCCGGTCGGGGCGGTGGTTGGCGGCGTCGTCGGCGCCGCGGGCGGCACGGCCATGCCGGAAGGAGCCGACACCATGGCCGAGCAGGCGCTCAACAAGGAGCACAGCAGCGGGCAGGCCGCGCTCAATCATGTTGGCTTGGGGCCCAGTGCCGCCGCTGCTTCAGGCTCATCGGAGCCGCCGGGGCAAGCGGCATCGAGCACGCAAGTGAAGGAGGCGCAACGCGAGCTGAAGAGCCAAGGCCTGTACCACGGGAAGATCGACGGCATTGCCGGCGCTCAGACGAAGCAGGCGGTGACGGCGTTCCAGCAGCATGAAGGCTTGCGGCAGACAGCGACCCTTGACCGCGAGACCCTGGACAAGCTGAACACGATGCGGACCGCCGCCCAGCCGCCGAACCAGCCCGCCGCGAGCGCCGCCGCGCCGGCGCAGGCGGCGCTCAGCCCCGCCGACCTGCGCCAGCGTCTCAGCCAGGATGGCTATACCAGCATCAAGGATTTGACTCGCCAATCCAATGATACCTGGACTGCCGAAGCGCAGCGCGGCGGTCACACGCTGGCGCTCAACATCGATGGCAAGACCGGCCGCGTCACGCATGAGCAGCAGGTTGCCGAAGCGACGCCGCCGGCCGGCGGTGGCTCAGGGAGCTCGACCGATGCGGCTCCGGCATCGAGCGCGCCGAGCCCGGCCGGCAACAACGCGCCGAGCAACGCGCCGCCGCCGGCACCACCGAGCCACTGATCCTCTCTCCCTCTGCGCCTGGCGCCTCGCCCCTCGGCGAGGCGCCACCGTTGCGCGGAACGCGCATGGCTGGACGGATGGTGCGGCGAGTGGCACCGTTGCCGGAGAGCCAAGGGAGGAAGGCGATGAAGATCGTCAAGCTCAGCACCATCCGCGCCGACGTGCCGCTCGCGCGTCCCATCCGCACGGCGATTCACGACATCCGCTCGGTCGGCGCGCTGCTCGTCTTTATCGATGCCGGCGACGGACTCGTCGGCGAGGGCTACCTCTTCGCCCCCGGCACGCGCCAGCTCGGCGCCTTTGAGGAGATGGTGCTGAGCTTCTCGCCGGTGCTCATCGGCGCCGATCCCGAGATGAGCGAAGCGCTGTGGCGCCAGCTGTGGAGCGGCATCAATTTCTACGGCCACAAGGGCGTTTCGGTCTTTGCCCTCTCCGCCGTCGACATGGCGCTCTGGGATCTCCGCGGCAAGGCGCTCGGGCGGCCGATCCATCGGCTGCTCGGCGGCTGCCGCAGCCTGGTGCCGACTTATGCCAGCGGCGGGCTGTGGCTCGGCGCGTCGATCGACGAGCTCGTCGCCGAGGCCAAGTCTTTCGTCAAGGCCGGCTTCCGCGCGATGAAGATGCGCCTCGGCAAGCCGCTTCTCGAGGAGGATGTGGCGCGCGCCATGGCGGTGCGCGAAGCGATCGGGCCGGAGATCACGCTGATGGCCGATGCCAATCAGGGCTTCACCGTCGAGCACGCGATCCGCCTCGGCCGGCGGCTCGAGCCGCTCGGCCTCGCCTGGTTCGAAGAGCCCGTGCCGGCTTACGACCTCGAAGGCTCGGCCCGTGTGGCTGCCGCGCTCGACACGCCGATCGCCAGCGGCGAGACGGAGTATACCCGCTATGGCTTCCGCGACATGATCAAGGCCGGCGCCGCCGACGTGCTGATGCCCGATCTCAGCCGCGTCGGCGGGGTCAGCGAGTTCGTCAAGGTCGCGCATATGGCTGATGCGCTCGACATTCCCGTCTCCTCGCACATCTACACCGAGCAGAGCATCGGCCTCGTCGCGGCGCTCGGCAACGCCACCTATCTCGAGCACATGCCGTGGTTCGGCAGCCTCTTCCGCGAGACCTTGGAAATGCGGGACGGCATGGTGGTCGTCCCCGAGCGCCCCGGCTTCGGCTTCACCTTCGACCCCGACGCGGTCGAACGATACCGGGTGTAGCGCATGACCGTCAGCGCCCCACCTCACCCCAACCCCTCTCCGCCCCTGAGGGGCGGAGAGGGAGGGGCCCGACGCGTCGGCGGCGGGAGGGTGAGGTGGGGTGTTAGCGAATGCGCGATCGTTCCTACTGGACTTACTGCGCCGCGATTTCCTCCGGCCGGATCTGCGCCTGGATCGCCTTGAGGTCGTTCTCGTCCAGCGTCTCTTTCTGCAGCAGCAGGGTGGCGCCGCGTTCGAGCGTGTCGTGCTGATTCTTCAGAATCGCGACGGTGCGCGCGAAGACGCGCTCGACGATGCGCTGCACCGCCTGGTCGATGGCATGCGCGGTCTCGTCGCTGTAGCTGCGCTGCTCCCAGTTCGGCACGGCGGCGCCTTGCAGGAAGCTCGGCCGTTCCGCGTCGTAAGAGACGGGGCCGAGCTTCTCGTCCATGCCGTAGCGCGCCACCATGTCGCGCGCGATGCTGGTCACCTTGGCGAGATCGTCGGCGGCGCCGGTCGAGAGGTGGCCGAAGGTGATGTACTCGGCGGCGCGGCCGCCGAGCAGCACGCACATCCGGCTCTCCAGCTCTTCGCGCGTCTGGATGAAGCGGTCCTCGCTCGGCCGCTGGATGGTGTAGCCGAGCGCGCCGATGCCGCGCGGAATGATCGAGACCTTGTGCACGGTGTCGGAGCCGGGCAGCGACATCGCCACCAGCGTATGGCCCATCTCGTGAAAGGCGACGACCCGCCTTTCCTTCTCGTTGAGCACACGCCGCTTCTTCTCGAGGCCGGCGACGATGCGCTCCACCGCGTTGGTGAAATCGGCCATGGTGATGGAATCGCCGCGCCGCCGCGTGGCGATCAGCGCCGCCTCGTTGATGAGGTTGGCGAGATCGGCGCCGGTGAAGCCGGGCGTCAGCGCGGCGATCTTCTCGGGGTCGACATCGCCGGCCAGGATATGGCCCTTGAGATGGACCTTGAGGATGTCGATGCGGCCGGGCTTGTCGGGGCGGTCCACCAGCACCTGCCGGTCGAAGCGTCCGGCGCGGAGCAGCGCAGGATCGAGGATCTCCGGCCGGTTGGTGGCGGCGAGCAGC
>Ga0335076_10007501_pt1 | contig 10988 bp, 14 predicted proteins | sample Lox_Sample_25_FD_206717 | JGI IMG/M metagenome (GOLD analysis project Ga0335076, IMG submission 206717) | Soil microbial communities from Loxahatchee National Wildlife Refuge, Florida, United States - Lox_Sample_2.5 | ecosystem: Environmental > Terrestrial > Soil > Wetlands | place: USA...
GTCCGGAAATTCCCAAGTTGGTTGCGGGGGTCTGCAATGCACCGAAGGCGCTAGTCCTCCCATTCAGGTTCAGGCTGCCTGTCACGTCCCTTCGAGGTAGGAGAAGGGAACCAAGGTCACAATAGAGGTTCCTTTGGCCAGAGGGTTAGTCTGGCTTCCTTGGGTGACTACACGCTTCTATTTGGGAGGCTGTCTTCACGAGCCTTTCAGGACACAAAATGAGCCAACAGACCCCCAAACCACCCTTGCTCTCCGACACCCTCCCCGAGTTCGCCGCCGAACTTCAAGAGTTACTCAATGAAGCAGGGGAACCCGAATTGGCCGCCCAAGTGTTAGGACTCCGTATCTGCGACCTCTGTGGCTGCGGGGACGATATTTGTTCGACGTTCTACACAAAACCGAGACCGCAAGGTGCCTTCGGCCCCGGCCTCCGAAACGTGCGCCTAATCCCCGACGACGGGGCGCTGTTAATTTTGGACATTGTGGATGGGGAGATTGCCTGCGTGGAAGTTCTCGACAGACCCGAAGTGCGACGAAAGTTGGATGAAGTCCTAACTTGAAGTCCCTCGCCCGATTCGGCGAGTATTCTAGCTTCCAGCGATATACCGGAAGGTCGTTAATCCGAAGGACAACGCAAGATGAACCTAAGGGCTACCTCTCTTGAGTCTTTGGATGGGTCTCCCGCTTGAAAATGCCAGCCTCGTACCGCAGCTATAGCAGCATCGGTCAAGAGAGGATGCCCCGAAGTGTTTTTCACTTCCTTTACAGCGCCAGTATTCGGTTCGAGCACCACGACTAAACGGACTTCCCCTTCAATTCTGGTTTGCCTCGCAAGTGGAGGGTACTTCGGGAGTTGATATTGCAATAAATCCATTGGCACTGGTCCAACGAACTCTACGTACCACGGGTCGATTTCCGTCACTGGGCCTGAGTATTTACTCAGCAGGGATTCAAGGTGGCTACCATTCTCGAAACCTCGGTCGTAAATCCCTGATTTTATGGCAGGGACAATCTTTGCTCCGAGGGCTTGAAACGCCTCATCTTGACTGGCGGAAGCATCGCGAAGAGAGAAATTCTTACCGAATGAGCCTCGATGAACGTTGTAAGCTAAATCCCAAAGGGAAGCTACTCGCGGATTGGTTTTCTTCAATTTTTCAAGTTCCACCGTCTCGGGATAGGGAATCTCGAAAACCTTTTCCGTTTTTCCGCACATGGCAACGATGCTATAGCTGGCAGTATCGTCAATAGAGTTAACAACGCCCTTCGGTTGAGCACCCTCAATCACTGATGCCACAGTCCCGACCTTTAATGCACAAAGGTCAGCCTTTGCAACTCTCTTAGGGGATGTGTTCGTGAGCACGTGGTCCGCCGCCTTGACTGTCAGACCGCTTGGGCAGCCAGAGTTCGTTGGAGCAATCCGAATTTCTCGGACCAAAACGTCCTCACCTTGAGGTTTCACGTCGAGAACGTATTCATACCGGAAGGGAGACGCATCGGAAACGACGTGAGTGACAACGTAAAAACTCTTCAACTCCTTATCGTCCTGAGTTTGAGCCTCAATCCGGGAGGGAGCGGCGCTGCACATCAGCATGGCTACAAAGCAAAAGAGGATGCAGCGCGGAGAGAGCATTGTCTACCTCGAACCCTTCATTATCATGAATCATCTTAGCGTCGTTAGGCGATTTGGCGTCGAAGAGTATCAGATAGAGGTCCTCATCCTTGCAACTCCCGATGCACGCATTACACGTAACGCGACCGGGAGTTAGACTCGCTAATGGACTTTGCTTCTTGCTCCCCGCAGCGAACGTAACTGCACCGCTAGGTGGTCTCGCTTGTAGTCAGTTGCCCAGTCCTCGGCGGTCTTTCCATTAGCATCTCTTGCATCGACATCAGCGGCATTCGCGAGCACTTCGTGAAGGATGCTCTGTGCCACCGCGTCATTTTCTCCATACATCGTTAGGAACATGAGCGCAGTTCTACCCTGCATATCTCGGGCGTTAACATCTGCGCCGTAAGCCAGAAGAGTGGGTACGCAGGCGAGAGTCCCTCTGCTCAACCCCACCAATAACGCTGTTGCACCCTTTTGATTTTTCGCATTTACGTCCGCACCTGCTTCCAACAGAGACTTGCAGATTTCGATTCGGCCAACGTAAGCGGCTACGTGCAACGCGGTTCCGCTCGGCAACATGCCAGATAGTGCCCCTGCTTGCATCTGGTTTACATTGGCTCCCATGGAGATTAGGGCGTTTGTGCCGTTCAAATCGCCTTGCCAAGCAGCACTCACTAGGGCACTTTGTCCAAGAGCATTTGGACGATTTGGGTCCGCCCCTAAAGTCACGAAAACTCGGGCAATTCGGGGATACTGGTGACTCATGGCCGAGAAGAAGACTTGTTGTTTGAAGTAAACACCTGAAACAGCCGATACCGAAATCGTGAAGACGAAAAGCAAGATGGAAATAAAAGTCGCAGTCTTCGGGCCGTTCCGGTCAACGGCCATGTGCCACTCCCACGCAAATCTCACCCCACACATCACGACCCAAGAGAGGCTCAAACCGAGAAACAGAAATGGGTCATGCCAGAGACTCGAAATCAGGCCCACAAGCACCAAGCCAAGGAATAACCATACGACTTGATGCTTCTCGCGCCCCTTGCTGCGTTTCCAATAGAGGAAAACGGGAGCGGGCGAGGAAATGACAGTCCCGATAGCCCAAAACATATAAAAGACAACGAAACCTTCAGCTTTTCCCAATGCGCCCATCCGCGCATTTTCGATGACTACACAGAGAGCAAACGGAATAATACAAGCCTGCCATATGAGGATTTTTCGTTGGTCAGCAACGTAAACGACGAGGAGAGGGACAATCAGAATCCCATAAAAACCACCAATAAAGAGTCCGCCGTAACCAGCCAATAGGCTGAAATATCCAAAGGCCGTGCCAAGCAGGATGGCAACCGGAAGAGCAATTTTATCTTTCGTGGTCAGTGTCATTAAGGTATGAGCGTTCGGTGAAACTGCAACCATGAGTGCGATTACAGTCTTATTAGTCTTATTTTAAGCCACATGTCGAGCGGGTCGCCGCGCAACAATTGTTTTCCAAGTTACCTTCTACGCACACGGTTGAGTCGTTTGGACAAGAGTTGGTCAGTGGGCATATTGCTAAGCTGCCAGTCAATCCCTGCCGTCCTAATCGGAAACCGAATCGTTGCCAACGAGTTGAGGCAAGTCCTCGTCGAAAACGCAAAGGTCGTGGCGCTACGCATAGAGCGTTACCCTGTCCGGCTGACTCCAAAGCGCCATTTACGAGAGGTCGATTTCGTCTTTGAGGGGAATGTGATTCGAGGGCTAGAGCAGAATCCCCAGACGAAATCAAGATGGGCGCAGATGGCACGCTCCGGGAAAAAGGTGATGCAGTTCCTTACCGAGGGGCGCTATGTGGCGAATGTGGTGGATGGGAAGGTGAATTTTTACAGTGGGTCAACCTAGTGCAGGTCTGGAAAGAACCGAATTTTCGTAGCACGCTAAGCTACCCATCGGCGTTTAACTAAAGATATACGAAATACCTTTTGCGAGTTATGCGACCTCTCGGCCTCACACCAATTATCTTTCTCAGCTTTTCAATTGCTGTCGGAGCCTGTGGCTGCGCTCGTCGCCATGCTAGTTCGGCCAGCTTGGACCAACAGTTAATCATGGCTGCCAAGAAGGGCGACGACTCTTCGATTCAGAAATTACTGAAAAAGGGTGCACACATCGAAGCCAAATCTGAGGATGGCTCCACAGCGTTGGCGCTTGCGGCTGATTTCGGGCATGCAAGCACTGTGGAACTGCTGCTCGGGCATGGAGCAGACGCCACGGCTGGAGGTCTCACGGGCAAGAACGCCCTTCTCGAAACGGCGAGGGCAGGCAATCCCGCTAAGATGAAGGTGCTACTGGGCAGGGGAACAATCGACCTCGCTACCAAGAACAAGGTATTGCTGGCGGCAACGCAATCGACACCTCCCTTGGTGATAGAAGCATCGCCAGAAGAAGTGAAGCAGTTCGAAAACTGGAGGAAAGAGCATCCGCAGGAAACCGTGACCTTCCCCGCAATGGACTACGCACAAACAGTGAAGGTATTGCTCGATAGTGGAGCGAGCATTGAGGCAAGGGACGAGTCCGGTGCCACGCCTTTGATATGGGCAGCCGGGAATGGCCAAAACGACACTGTAAAGCTGCTGCTTGAAAGGGGAGCATCCGTCAATGCCGCAAGCAAAGACGGAATGACGGCGCTCATCGGGGCTGCATGCTCTTGTGCGGTCATCGACATGCCCTACACGATTGATGCCATAAAACTTCTGCTGGAAAGAGGGGCCAACGTTGAAGCAAAGGACAAAGATGGAAATACCGCGTTGATGTCGGCGTCTGGTTGGGGGCGGACCGACATAGTGGAACTGCTGCTGGATAAGGGTGCCCATGTGGACGACAGAGATAAGCATGGCAAAACGGCTTTGCTCGTTGCAGCATCGGGTAGTGCCTTGCCCACGGCGAGTACTGTCAAGCTGCTTCTAGCGCATGGCGCAAACGTTGAAACAAAAGATGACCAAGGCAATACCGCGCTCCTCTTGACTGCGGAAGGAGGCGGGTACGAAGGAACAAAAATCGCTGAGATGCTGGTTAGGTATGGAGCCGACCTTCACGCAACTAATAAGCATGGGAACACCGCTTTGGAGTTGGCCCATAAGAACGGTCACGCAGACATTGCTGCAATACTCAGAAAAGCCTTGAAGAGTTCCACGTAATTGACAGTCTGACCGCCGAGACCTCGCATTCTAATTCTGTCGGGACCATTTTCTGCAATATTCAGCTTAATAATTTCATGTCAACCATTCCGCTGGACTGAGCCTGCGGGACCTCCTTCGCTCTCGACTCCGCATCTCGGGTCTCCAAACGCCCACCGAAAGTACTTCCGGTTTTCCGGTGGGGTAATTACTTTACTTCGTGGAAGAAGTCGATTGCCATTCGTATCTCGGCGTCCTCTGCGCTAGTGTGACCACCTTCAACCTCAACAGCCTGCACATCGAGTCCGTGCTCTCTCGCTAGGTTTGCGGTCGGTTGAGTAGACAGTGCAAAGTGTTTTTCTTCCGTTCCATAGTAGAGGCGTGTGGGGCATTTGAAACTGGCAGCGTAGACTCTCGCTGACCGCAGCTGTAGTTCTCTTGCGTCGCGGTAGTCGAAAGGAACGTCTGCTTGAGCGCCGATGGCTACGGCGTGCCTTGTGTACCCAACCGCATCGGGAGACCCGGAAAAAGAGGCAGCAGCACGAAAATGAGGGTACGCCAATGCTGCGAGCATTGTTAGCGTACCTCCGGTGCTGACCCCAGCTACATATAGCCGTCGCTGGTCAATGTAAGGTTGCGTTCGCAGATACTCAGCGGCACTGATGACATCCTCAACTTCGTCATAGAACATCGTAAAATTTCCGGGTTGGCCGTTCTCGCCTCGACGGTTTGGAAGCATTACGATGAAACCTGCTTCCCGAAAAGCTTCGGTCTCTTGCCAATCAGACTGGTCAAAACAAAAACCGCCGTGCAAGAACAGTACCGCAGGGTATTTATTTGTATCCTGCCTTGAAGGACGGTTCAGCCAAGCTCTCAGCCGCAGTGCGCCAGAGGGAAAGTCAATTTCGGAAACGCCGAGAGGCGGCTTGGAGGTTTTGCAGTCCTCTTGATGAGGGGCAGGGCCTTCATGTAGAAGTTTTGTATGGAACGCTTTGCGAGCGTCGGCATAGTCCTGATTCTGTATGGTGATGTCCGGAACTATCATCACATCGACCTTTTGGCTGGCAGGATTTTGCGGAGTACATAGAGTTGGTGTTCCAAGAGAACTCAAGGCAAGCATCGCCAAACATATCCTGTGAAATAGTGGTGTCTCCAATGTGTCCCCCTGAGTTAGCGTTTTGTAGTACTTTCTTCTCATTTTTGTAAGCCCTTTATTCTCAACAGCCGCACTCTAACCTTTTTGTGAGTCACCTTGGTATATTGCAATCATGGCGGACCAGACTCACTACCCGCCGAACCGCTCTGTGCGAAGGACACCTGATGGACGAATTACTGAATGGCCCCGACAAACTCGAATGCTTCGTCCGATTCGACGATGTTGCCTACTGGCAATCTAGGACCCGCGACCTTATCACGAATGCCGAAACTTATTCGTTTCCGGCATTTCAGGAATCCTTCATGGAGCTAAGGCGGGAAGGCAGAGTTGCCGAATTTGCTCTAATCGCTGCGCTCTATCGGTTCAAGAACGCCAAACAAGGAGGAACGAATGATTATTTCTAAGAACAATAAGGGCGAAGTAGTCGGCGGAGACCTACATCGGTCCGCAAGAAAACGTCACAGTTTCTGTGAACGGAAATATCACCTCGATTTCAACTTTTAATAGAACGACGGGCAAGAACGAGTCCAAAACGTTCTTCGGCAAGCCAATCCTGCCGTCCGACCCCTCAAGCAAGAAGTGAAGGAAGGACGCTGAATGCCAAAAAATAGCGGCTATCCCACGGAAGCGGTTATGCAGGCAGAGGAAGAATGCCTTCTCAAGCTAACTCGCGTGCATGAACGATTGGAACATCTCGAATCTGTCGTTCGGAAATGTGAAACACAGAGACTCCCTCTTTTCCGGGAACCGTTGCATCGGTCTTATTTTAAGTTCCATGCGAGCGTTCGAAATCTCCGCCTTTCTCTGCGCTCGCTGACCGACGCGATGATGCCAATTCAGAAGCCGAAGAATGCCATGGAACTTCGACGAATCATCGAGGAGGAACTGTGAAGAAAGCAGCCATTTACGCCCGAGTGTCCACGCCGGACCAGCACCTTGAAAATCAAATCCTCGACCTCCGAAAACTCGCGGCACAGAGGGGCTTCGAGGTTGTCCGCGAATACTGCGACAAAGGAATCTCGGGAGGCAAAGCTAAGCGTCCCGGCCTCGACGCCATGATGGCAGATGCCCGAAGAGGGGAGTTTTCGGTGGTCTTGGTGGCTGCGTTCGACCGGATTGCACGGAGCACGAAAAACTTTCTTGAAATCCTCGACGAACTCAACAGCCTCGGGATTGAGTTCATCAGCGCCAGAGAAGCCATCGACACAAGCGGTCCGATGGGCAGGATGTTTTTGACGATGGTCGGCTCGATTGCGGAATTGGAGCGGAGCATTTTACGCGACCGAATACGGGCAGGCATGAGAAGGGCGGCTCAGGATGGCATTAGACTCGGACGCTCGCCGTTGAACGTTGACCGCGATGCACTCGTGCGAGACCGCCTTGCCGGAATGTCGCTAACTGACGTTGCAACGAAGTACCGAATCAGTCGCGCCAGTGTCGTGCGCGTCGCCAGAGCGGCGAAGCAGCGTCAAATGGTCGCTGCGTGAGCAAGATGATGCTTTTCAATCTCGGTTAGATTCGCCGAGATAGACACGATGCCTCGCAAATCGAGTTTCGTTAAGTTGTTGAAAACCCGTTCTGGTTCAAAAGGGTTGCTTCCACGAAGGTCGTAAGTCGCTGACTTTGCAGGTTCGATTTTCGAGTTTTTCGGGAGTCTAAGACTAATCTCTATAGACCAGTGTTCCAGACAGGAGGGGTTTTGAAGGGACTTCGCGGCCCGAGGAGTTCATCGATGTATTTCCGGGCCGCACGCAAATGGTTTTGCTGCTAACTTGATGTAGCAGCGACTCTAGCCTTGCTGTCCAACAACGCAATCGCACGGGCCTGTAACTCCGATAAACCACGCACTAGTGCCCCGGCGCGTACACGTCGCACTCTCGAATGTCCCCAACCTTGAGGGATTGGGAGCCGTCCCAGTGGCATACCGGGTGTGCCCAATAGGGACCTGCCTGCGGGTCCATCCCGTGAACGTCATACCAGCCCGGAGGCAATCCGCCCACGTCATAGAAGCCCTGCGAGTCTGACGTAACGACGACTTCGCCCGCTGGACCACGGATGCCAACCTTAGTGCCGGGCTGTTCTTTCCAATCGTTTGAGGCTTTCCGGCGGTATGTGTATCCCATGATGCGGACGCTATTTTTCGGTGGGCCGTCGCTGATGGCTAGAAGGTCTATTTGAGCGTATTTGAGAGCCACCGTCCGCGTGCAATGGATTTCAAAGATGGGCAGACGCCGCGTCAACCAACGCGACTCACGATTTCCTTCAACGAAATACGTCTCGCCTCGTTCAAATCCATTACCTCCACGAACGAAGAACGTGAGGAGAACGAATTTCCGGTCCCACCAAGGCAGCCCCCAGTATGTTTTCTCAACAACGGCAATAGCCCAGTATCGGCGCGGCGTTCCCTCTCGCATCGGTCCAACGCCGACTGGCCACAAGAGTCCGGTCGTAAAAATCCGAGCAAGGAAAACGGCCTGCTGCGGAGATTGCTGTAAAGCGAACGGTTGAGGAATGTGATGGCACTCAAAAATCTCAGGGCTACGCAGTTCCCACACGATTCTGCCAACAAAAATCGAAATCAACAGAAAAAGAACGGCGAGTGCCTTCCAGATGAAAGCCCACTTCCTTATGTGCAACATCGATGGCGTTTGACCCCACCTGTACCTATTCAGACTCCAGACCGTCGAAGCAATGTTCCCTAGTTTTTTTTGTACACTTTGGAGCGCAGGTTTAATTAAGTATGAACGCGGCGAAATATCTGCCGCAAGGAATGAATGCAACCGTGGAGACGCACCAGTAACCGAAGGTCCCGATTAGCGGGATTACCTTCCATCTGTACCAGACACCGATGTTGTTCGTTCGTGTCGGGCTGTAGATGCCTAGTTAACGCGAGCTAATTACTTTTGGCTGACCTGTTCGCATCCATCGAATACATGCCCATACAAGGTTTCCTAAGGAAACCAGCAATCCGAGTGGCCAAAGTGCCAATCCGAGCAATCCAGTAAGTGCGAACAAGCCTGCGAAGAAGCTAAGGTCTCTCTGAGGTCCGTAGTTTCCCGCAACGGCGACGAGAAGCGCCAGAATTCCGAAGAGATTTATCCAGAGCGACGCACGTACGGCGCGGTGACCAATCAGTTGGATACGAGCATGAGCGGCTTTGACCTGAGCCCAATCGAGGACGCCAACAATCGTTCCGGGAACTAGGAAACCTAAGTAAGGGGGGAACCTACCATCGCTCGTAAAAGACAGATACGGAGAATTTCCGCACCAATTGTGAACGAATGCTGAGCCCCAAAAGTAGAGCACGAAAGTCAGAAATACGTACGCACCAAGCGTTGCGCCTATCACCCACTCATCTGAAACTCGGGCTTTTTCCATTCTCGTCTTGCCTATTAGACAGACTACTCCAATACTTTGTTCCCGCTGTGATTACGCACAGTCAGCTTGTTGTACGCGCCAATGTGCTCGGGGAATGGGCTTACCTCCTAAGTTCGTCTGGAATAGACCTCTCCGATTTCCCGACTTCCCCGGGGGAGAAGAGGGTTTCGGTTCAACTCTTGCTGGTGTCTAATGAACTAGAGGAGTCGGGCCGCCGTGCGATTGAGATTTACCTTCCTGCTTCCGCTGGCGCAACTACTACTCGCCCTTTTTCTACTTCGCTTGGGCGCTCACCTCTCCACCGGAATTCAACGTCGATATGACACGCTGTACGTATCGACTCCACAGTTGGTCTGCGCGGGCATCAATGCACCTGCAAGACTCCTCGAAGGAATGTCATATTTCTTCTATCGCGTGGACCATGCGCCGCCAACCATCTTTGGCTTCGGCTTGGATTTCGTTTCCTTCCTAATCGGCATTGTCGCACTCTGGCTTCTAGTAGGTTGGGCAGTAGATAAACGCCGCTCATCGTCCGAACTACGACCTGTATGGAGTGCCGCCAAACTGTTTTTCGTGGGCGTGCCGCTCGCCCTATTAGGGGCCTTGTTCTTATATTCCAGCGTTCAAGGATTCATGACTCCGTGGCGATTCAACAATCAGACTGGCAACATACTGCTTGGCGTGCTTCTCCTGCTCTGGTCGCTCGTCCTGTTGGGGATTCCCGCTATACACATCTTTCGACGTCTAAGCGTTTCCTCGTGATTTACTTTTCATTTAGGTACTGGAAGCCAGTTTGACGGTCAGCCAACTAATCAAGCCCTAGTGTTTCTACGTTTGGTCTGCCGTTATCGTTCTCTACAACTCCCGTGCTCGTAAATGAAATGCCGGACTTGTTTGTGCTAAAAGTGGTGTATGCCGTTGTGCTGGTTGCTGGCGCGACTTCTTCTTTACTCCTTGTCGTTGACCCCGTTTTCGCAAGCTCCGTCGCAAGACACGACTTCAGTTACCGCTGCCCCCAAACCTCTGCGTGTTCCAGAGAAGCAAGAACACCTGTGTTGCTATGATATGCATTTCGTAAAGCCGGACTACCCAAAGCAGGCACGGCTCGCCCACATTGAAGGAGTGGTCAAGCTCCATCTAGTTTTTGCTGACGACGGTTCAATCGCCGAACTGCAATCAGTTTCCGGCGACCCTCTGCTAGTGGATTCCGCGATGAAGGCGGTTCAACAGTGGCATGTTGCGTTCAGCAGAGTGGCAGGTAGGCCCGTAGAACACGAAATTGCCCTCACCTTCACATTCAGCATCGAAGACCCGCCCAAGCCAGCGTACTTGCATCTTGCCGATGGCGCAGTCGTCCGGGCCGATACGGTCCGCGAATTTACTGACAGAATCGAATATACTGTAGGCCAACAAACTCACTATATATCTCCAGCTTCGGTTACTAACATCAACGCCTGTGCCCGCGTTGCCGCTCTTCTCCACATGAAAGAGGGCGATTGCGTTCCCGGTGGTGGACCTACTTTCAACATCCGCGCCATTCCTTTGTCGCCGTCTGACAACGAAAAGAAAGCCACGAAGTCGCCGAGCCAAAACTAGGTCCCGGTAAACGCTAGTACTTAATCGGACGCGCGTTTTGGCAAGGCAGTGAGGGCTGAGCAGGGAGTTCTGCGCGCGTTCGATTAAGGCGTTAGAAGGAGGC
>Ga0335076_10007502_pt1 | contig 10987 bp, 9 predicted proteins | sample Lox_Sample_25_FD_206717 | JGI IMG/M metagenome (GOLD analysis project Ga0335076, IMG submission 206717) | Soil microbial communities from Loxahatchee National Wildlife Refuge, Florida, United States - Lox_Sample_2.5 | ecosystem: Environmental > Terrestrial > Soil > Wetlands | place: USA: Florida...
GGTGACCCAGCGGCCGGGCCGAACACCTATTGGGGGGTGCGCGACATCGCGGCCGAGGCCGGGCGCCTGACCGCGCTCGGCGCGGTGGTGGTAGCCGCTATCGAGGAAGTCGGTGACGGCATCAAGCTCGGCACGTTCCGCAGCCCGGGCGGCGACCTCATCGGGCTGATCGAGAACCCGGTCTTCAAGCTGCAACCCGCGCCGTCCCCGGAAAGCGACGGCCCGGGCCGCTGAAACAGCCCGACGAGGATGGCCGGAGCTGGGGCACAATTCGGGTGTGGAGAGTCAGATCGCTCCCCGGCGGGGGATGTCGCGACCGGGTCGGCTGGGTCGCGCGACGAACTGCGCCCGGTGGGCGCCCGGCCCAGGGGGCCGCGAGGGTCCTGGTGACTGGTGACGGTGCTGGCCGTCGCGGTCGCGCTGGTCGTCGGCGGCTCGGTCCAGCATGTGCTCGATCAGCGGAACGCGGCGCGCACGCTGTACCGGACCCAGCTGCTCACCACGGTGTCCCGGTTCCTGACCGAGGCGGACAGCCAGTTCGGCCGGCCGCGCGCGGAGCGCAGCGCGGCCGCGTTCGGCGATCTGGCCGACTCGATCAGCGCTGATCAGGGCGTCAACGGGGCGGGCACGCTCCAGGTCAGCCTGGTGCGGGCCGCGCCGCCCCGGCGGACCAGATCGCGTTCTCCGCCACGGTGGCTTCGCCATACCCGTCCACCACGTTCGCGGTGTGGGACATCCACACGAACGGCGGGGCGACGCAGAACCAGGGCGCCTGCGTGCTGTGGAGCAGCCTGCTCGGCCCGGGGCGGGCGACGACCGCGCTCGGCCTGGGCGGCGGGGCCGAGCTGCAGCCCTGCTCCTCCAATTGGTGGGCGCCGGGCCCGGTCACGCCGAAGCAGCCGCGCCTGGGCCTGGCCGGTATCCCGCGGTCACCGCGATAAGCCCGTACTGCGCCCGGCTTTTCCTCACCGAGCCTGGGCAGGACGTCTACCGGCGTGCCGTCCGCGTGGTCAGCACCCTCGAGCATGCGCTCGCGGTGGACCCGGACGGGGACGCGGCGGCCCTGCTGTGGAAGCAGCTGGTCGCGGTCGCCCAGCACGCGGACGCGCTGGCTGGGCAGCCACCACCCGCGGCCTGAACCATCCAGGTGTCGCGCCCGCAGGCCGGGGTAGGGCGATAGCCGCAAATCCATCCGGTTACGCCTCAGGGGAGGCGCCATGTCTGAGTTCGACAACCTGAAGAACGAGGCCGAGCAGGCCGCGCAGCAACATCCGGAGCAGGTCAAGGAAGGCGAGCAGTTCGCCGAGAAAGAAGCCAAGGACCTGGCCGGGAAGGAATTCGGCGGCCAGGGTGACCAGGGCGGCCAGGACTCCGGCCAAGGCGGCCAGGACTCCGGCCAGAATCAGTAAGCCGGCCGCTCAGCCGGCCCCGGCAGCCAGGAAGGCCTGCGCGATCACCTGGTAGCCCACCTGGTTGGCGTGCTCGTTGGGGCCGCGCGGGCCGGCCGCGCACTCCCACGTCCACTGGCAGATGGCGGCGACGTTGCGGGGCAGCGAGCCAAATCCCGCCACGGTGACATCGGAGCCGAAGTCCGCGGTGTGGAACGCGCTGAACACGTTGGCTACCCGCACGCCGTAGGCCTGGTAGACCCTGGCCAGCAGGCTGTTGTACCCGTCCGCGGCCAGCTCGCTGGCCCGGGCGATCATCTCGCCGACCCAGCCGTGCCGCCACTCGGCCAGCGTGGGCAGGTAGTAGTTCATCGCCACGATCTTGGTGTGCGGGCTGGCCTGCTGGATCCGGGTCAGGATCGTGCTCAGGTTCCGGCCGGCCTCCGGGATGAAGCTGGCCACGCAGCTGGCCAGCTTGGTGAGTGACGGCCTGAGGATGCACGAGTACGGGTCGTTGGCCCCGATGTCCAGGGTGATCAGCGACACGTGGCCGCGGTGCGCCCGGAGGAAGCTCACCGCCGCGGTCAGCTGTGCGCCGCCCTGGTAGCGGCAGATACCGCCGTGGATCATCGTGCCGGTGGTCTCCCCCGGGCAGCCCAGCTTGACCAGCCGCAGCCCAGGCTGGCTGCGGTGCAGGGTCGCGTACAGCTGGTTGGCGTACCCGTCCTGGGTCGGCTCACTGACCCCGGCCGCGTCCGGCTGCACCCCTTGCGACAGCGAGTCACCCAGGGCCAGGTAGTAGGTGGCCGGCGGCGGCGCCCGGTGCCCGGTGCTGGCCAGACCGCCCGCCGGCGCGGAGCAGCCGGTCACCAGCGCGGCGAGCAGTCCGGCCGCGGCGAGAGCAGAAACCAGCGGACGCATCGCTCCCATTCTCGGTGCGGAAGCGCCAGTGCGCTACCTGACCAGTGGCTCATTCTCGTCGCAGCGGTGGAGTCTGCCGTACTCCGGCCGCTGGCAGATCGATGACAATCTGTGATAAACCTCCGGCATACTTTTGTACGGCTGTTCAATCTGGCTCACGTCAGCCCGCTAGCTGAGGCGTATGTCATGCGGCGCGATTTGCCGCGTGAGGTTGCCCAGGACGGAGGTGGCCCGCGATGGCCCGACCGCAGACAGTGCAGGCACGGAAACTGGGGCCCGGCATGCAGGCCGGCCGGACCGCAGCGCGGTCGCGCGTGCAGCCGCCGTGGGCCTCGCGCCGCGCGCTGCTGGCGGCCGGGTGCGCGGTCGCCGTGGCCATCGGCCTGGCCGCCTGCAGCAAGGCCAGCTCCGGAGGAGGAATCTCCAACTCCACGGGGGCGTTCGGCACGGTTCCGGCGGCCAGTGGCACACCGGTGGCCGGCACGGTCACCTGGGCCGAGTCACCTGGCAGCGCACCCACCTGGATCTTCCCGGTCACGCCGGGCGCCAACCTGTCGACGTACACGACCAGCAGCTTCCAGTTCGAGATGTGGCGGCCGCTGTACTGGTACGGAAACGGAGTCAAGCCAGTCCAGGTGCCGTCCATGAGCCTGGCCTACGCGCCGGTGTACTCCAACGGTGACAAGACGGTGACGGTCCGGATGAAGACCAGCTACCGGTGGTCGGACGGGCAGCCGATCACGTCCAAGGACGCGCTGTTCTACATCGACGAGGTACGGGCCGCGGTGAAGGAGAGCGGTTCGAACTGGGGGTACTACACCCCGCACATCGGGATCCCTGACCAGGTCGTCAGCGCCAGCACGCCGAACGCCACCACCCTGGTGCTCAACCTGAACAAGCCGGTCAACCCGCAGTGGTTCACCGCTGACGAGCTGTACTACGTCCAGCCGATGCCGGTGCACGCTTGGGCCAAGGCGTCGCCGAACGGCCCGATCCTGGACTTCACCAACCCGGCCAACGCCAAGAAGATCTACGACTTCCTGGCCAAGGAATCCGGCTCCACGGGCACCTACGCGACGAACCCGCTGTGGCAGGTCGTGGACGGCCCGTACCGGCTGACCGCGTTCAACAACACCACCGGCGCCTACACCATGGCGCCGAATCCGACCTACGGTGGGCCGAAATCGGCGAAGGTGCCGACCCTGCAGGCGGTTCCGTACACCTCCGATACCGCCGAGTTCAACGCGATCCTCTCCAAGGGCATCGACATCGGCTACATGCCGCTGAGCGACGTGCCGCAGATGGCCGCGGTCAAGGCGGCGGGGTACCACGTCTTCGGCTACCCCGGCTGGGGATTCGCCTACGCGAACTACAACTTCGCCGACAAGACCGGCGACTTCAACAACATCATCAAGCAGCTCTACATCCGGCAGGCGCTGGCGCACCTGGAAGACGAGGAGGGCTACATCAAGGCCTTCTTCCATGGGGCCGGCGGCCTCGCCTACGGGCCGATTCCCTCGGTGCCCACCTCGCCGTACACCCCGGCGGACGCGCTGAAGAACCCGTTCCCCTACAGCGTCAGCACGGCGGCCAGCCTGCTGAAATCACATGGCTGGAACGTGGTGGCGGGGGGCACCAGCACCTGTGCCAAGCCGGGCACCGGGCCCGGCGAGTGCGGTGCCGGCATCCCGGCCGGCACCAAGCTGGCGTTCAATGTCCTCTACGCCAACGATCCGGTCATCTTCGGTGAGCAGCTGACCGCCTGGGCGTCGGACGCGAAGAAGGTCGGCATCAAGATCACGCTGGAGAGCGGCACGTTCAACCACGTCATCGACGTGGCCGACGACCCGGGTTCGCCGAAGACCATCAACCAGTGGGCGGTAGCGGTCTATGGCGGCTTCGTCGACGCGTACTACCCGACCACCCTGGGCATCTTCAGCACCGGCGGCTCGTTCAACGGCGGGTTCTACAGCAGCCCCCAGGCGGACAAGCTCATCAACGCGTCGGTCACCAGCAACAACACCGCCGCGGTGAAGGCGGAGGCGTCTTACCTCACGCTGGAGCAGCCCAGCCTGTTCCAGCCCAACTACGATTTCATCGCCGTGTGGAAAGACAACGTCTCCGGCCAGCCGGCCGCGATCGAGGGGATGACCCAGTACTTCCTGAATACCGAGCTGATGTACCTGACCAAGTAGCCCGGGGCAAGGTATGACGGCCTACCTGATCAGGCGCACGGCGACGGCGATCGTGGTGCTCCTCGGCGTGTCGATCTTCATCTTCTTCATGCTGCACGTGATCTACCCCACGCCCGCCATCGACGTGCTCGGCCCGCACGCGAACAAGTTCTCCGTCGCGCAGTGGAACCGGCAGCACGGCTTCGACGAGCCGTGGATCGTGCAGTATCTGCGCTACCTCAACCAGTTGCTGCACGGAAACCTCGGCTACTCCTACAAGCTGAACCAGAGCGTGGCCGCCCTGTTCCGTGAGCGGTGGCTGCGCAGCGCCTACCTGTCCGGCATCACGCTGTTCCTGTCGGTGGTCATCGCGGTCCCACTGGGCATCTACCAGGCGGTCAAGCGGAACACGGTGGGCGACGCCGTGGTGACCACCGGCGCGTTCGTGACGTACGCGATGCCGGACTTCTTCCTCTACCTGATCGCGATCCAGCTGTTCGCGATCTCCATCCCGATCTTCAGCTACGAGGGCCCGCAGACCACCTCGCTGGTGTCGATCATCTTCAACTGGCGCGCGATGACGCTGCCCATCGTCTGCCTGACCCTGCTCAACCTGGCCGGCTACTCCCGCTACATGCGCTCGGCGGCGATGGACACCCTGGCCCAGGACTACATCAAGGCGGCCCGGGCCAAGGGCCTGCCGGAGCGGCTGGTGCTGTGGCGGCACCTGATCCGCAACGCCTTCCTGCCGATGATCACCCTGATCGGCCTGTCCATCCCGGCGCTGCTGGCCGGCAACCTGATCTGCGAGGCGGTCTTCAACTTCCCCGGCCTCGGGCTGCTGTTCTACGACAGCCTGGGCACCGCGGACTATCCGGTCCTGCTCGCCTACACGCTGGTCGGCGCGGTCCTGACCGTGGCCGGGAACTTCGTCGCCGACATCGCCCTCACGGTCGCCGATCCGCGGATCCGGCTCGTCTGACTGCGCCGAGGAGATTCCGTGACCAACATCGCCCCCGAACTTCCGCCGCCGGGCCTGGAGCATGTGCCCGAGGGCGGCGCGGTCGGCCCGGTACAGAGTGGCTGGCGGCTGGCGGTGCGCGAGTTCGCGCGGAACAAGCTGGCCGTCCTCGGGCTCGCGGCGCTGATCTTCTTCGTGCTGTTCTGCTACCTCGGGCCGCTGGTCTACCACGGCGGGCTGACGTCCGACCTCACCGCCACCAACGTGCCGCCCTCCATCGGGCATCCGCTAGGCACCGACAACCAGGGCTTCGACGTCCTGGAAGAGCTGATGGTCGGCGGGCAGAACGCGCTGGAGATCGGTTTCTTCTCCGCGCTGATCGGGATCGTCATCGGCGCCGTGTGGGGAGCGGTGTCCGGGCTGGCCGGCGGGCTGATCGACGGCTTCCTGATGCGCATCGTGGACGTGCTGCTGTCCATCCCGTTCCTGTTCGTGGTGCTGATCGTCGCGATCCGCTACGGCGCCTCCGTGCTCGGGCTCAGCCTGATCATCGGGATCTTCACCTGGCAGGTCCCGGCCCGGCTGGTCCGCGGCGAGGTGCTCACGCTCCGGGTGCGGGACTTCGTGTCCGCCGCCCGCGCCGCCGGATCCGGGGGACTCCGGATCATCAACCGGCACCTGCTGCCCAATGCCCTCGGCGTGATCATCGTGACGGCCACGTTCAGCGTGGCCGACGCGATCCTGGCCGTGGCGACCCTGGGCTTCCTCGGCTTCGGCCTGCAGTACCCGACGTTCGACTGGGGCGACATGCTCAACAACGGGCTCAGCTACCTGCAGGACGGCTACTGGTGGCAGGTCTACCCGGTCGGGATCTGCATCATCGTGGTCGTGATGGCCTGCAACCTGCTGGGCGACGCGCTGCGGGACGCGCTGGACGTCAGGCTGCGCCGCCGGTGAGCACCGTCCCGCCCCGGCCCGCCCGGAACCAGCCGCCTACCCAGGAGTAGCCCGGATGCCGCCAGTCCTGCAGATCCATGACCTGTCGACGCACATCCAGCTGACCAAGTCGGTTGTGCAGGCGGTCGGCAATGTCGATCTGACCATCGAGCCGGGAGAAGCCCTCGGGCTGGTTGGTGAGTCGGGCTGCGGGAAGTCGATGACCGGCCTGTCCATCATGGGGCTGCTGCCACCGGGCGGGGCGATCGTCGGCGGCTCGATCAAGCTGGACGGCCGGGAACTGGTCGGCCTGGGCGACGCCGAGCTGCGCGCGATCCGCGGCAACGACATAGCCATGATCTTCCAGGACCCGCTGACCTCGCTGGATCCCACCAAGACGATCGGCTACCAGGTAGCCGAGCCGGTCCGGCTGCACAAGGGGGCGAGCAAGGCGGCGGCCAGGGAACGGGCCACCGAGGTGCTCGGGCTGGTCGGCCTGCCCCGGCCCGCGGAGCGGCTCGCCGATTACCCGCATCAGCTCTCCGGCGGGCTGCGCCAGCGGGTGATGATCGCGATGGCGCTGAGCTGCGAGCCCAAGCTGCTGATCGCCGACGAGCCGACGACCGCGCTGGACGTGACCATCCAGGCGCAGATCCTCGCCCTGCTGCATGATCTCAAGGACCGCCTCGGCATGGCCATGCTGCTGATCACCCACGACATGGGGGTGATCGCCGGGCACGCGGACCGGGTCCAGGTAATGTACGCGGGCCGGATGGTCGAGACGGCGGAGACCGGGGACTTGTTCCGGCACATGCATCATCCGTATACGCGGGCGCTGCTCGCGTCTATCCCGCGGCTGACCTCCAGCCGCAGGCAGCGGCTGCTCAGCATCCCCGGGCTGCCGCCGGATCTGGCGCCCCCACCGCCCGGCTGCCGGTTCGCGCCGCGGTGCGGCCAGGCCACCGAGAAGTGCCGCAGCGAGGAGCCACCGCTGGCCGGCGAGACCCCGGAGCACCTGTTCTCCTGCTGGCATCCGGTCGATGGCCCGGCCGGCGCGGCCACGGCGCGTGCTGCGGATGCGGCGGCCGGGCCGGACGCGGACGGGGCGGAACCGCCGGACACGCCCCTGCTTGAGGTGCGCGATCTCGTCAAGGAGTTCCCGGTCACGGCCGGCGCGATCCTGCAGCGCCGGGTGGCCAGCGTGCACGCGGTGTCCAACGTCTCGTTCGCTGTGCCGGCCGGGGAGACGTTCGGCCTGGTCGGGGAGTCGGGCTGCGGCAAGACCACCATCGGGCGGGTGGTGGTGGCGCTGGAGCGCCCGGACTCGGGCGCCGTGCTGCTGGACGGCCGGGACGTTTCCGCTCTCAGCGGTAGTGACCTGCGCAGGCAGCGCCGTGACCTGCAGCTCATGTTCCAGGATCCGTACTCGTCGCTCGATCCGCGGATGCGGGTTGGCTCGATCATCCGCGAGCCGCTCAGCATCCAGCGCGTCGGCACCCGCCGGGAGCAGGACCAGCGCGTCTTCGAGCTGCTCGACGAGGTCGGGCTGCCGCGTAACGCCGTCGAGCGCTACCCGCACGAGTTCTCCGGTGGGCAGCGGCAGCGGATCGGCCTGGCCCGGGCGCTCACCCTGAGCCCGAAGGTCATCGTGGCCGATGAGCCGGTCAGCGCGCTGGACGTCTCTATCCGGGCCCAGGTGCTCAACCTGATGAAGCGGCTGCAGGCTGACCACGGCCTGACCTACATCGTCATCTCGCACGACCTCGCGGTCGTGAAATACATGGCTGAGCGGATCGGCGTCATGTACCTGGGCAAGATGGTCGAGATGGGCCCGGCGGACGCCATCTACCAGCGGGCGGCGCACCCGTACACGGCCGGGCTCATCGCGACCATCCCGGAGCCGGATCCCCAGGTGGCGAAGGCGGCCGAGAACGGTGCGGGGATCAAGGGGGAACTGCCCAGCCCGATCCACCCGCCGTCGGGCTGCCGGTTCCGCACCCGCTGCCCGTACGTGCAGGACGTGTGCGCCGAGGAGGAGCCGCCGCTGCGCTCATTCGGGCCCGGTCACATCGCCGCCTGCCATTTCCCCCTGCAGGCCAGTGCCGCAGGCTAGAAGTCGCGGATGAGCTGGGCCAGCCGGGCGGGCTGGTCGAGCGGGATCAGCGTGTAGCTGTCGGCTACCTCGGCCAGCCGGCCATGCGGCAGCAGCCCGGCCAGCCGCCGGCCGTGCTCAGGCGGCATGACCCGGTCGCCGCTGGCCCAGACGACCAGCACCGGCTGGCTGAAGCCGGCCAGCCGCGACGACGCCCGGACCAGGAAGTCACGGTCGGCGGCAGCCGCGCGGAGCAGCCGCACCGTGTCCCCGCGGATCTCCGGCTGGGTCAGCACCGGCCGCATCCAGCGGGCGGTGGCCGCGTCGCCGCGCCGGGTCAGCCAGCCGAACGCGATCGGCAGCCGGCGCACCAGCCTGACCCGCATCTGCTGCATGAACAGCCCGAACAACGGCGCCGGCAGCCGGCCGGTGAGCACCAGCGTCTTGCCGGTCAGCCCGGGCGGGAAGTTGTCGAACGCGTCGCAGGACACCAGCACGGCCCGGCCCACCCGGTCGCCGCCGTCGGCCATCAGCAACTGGACCAGCGCGCCGCCGGTGTCGTTGCCGGCCAGCGTCACGTCACGCAGGTCGAGCCGGTCCAGGAACTCGGCGGTCAGCCGGGCGATCCCGGGCAGCGACAGGTCCGCGCCGTCGCGCATGCCGATCCGGTGCGCGCCGAGCGGCAGCGTCGGGACCACGCAGCGGAAGTCGCCGGACAGGCCCGCGACGACCTCGTCCCACAGCGAGCCGTCCATCAGCAGCCCGTGCAGCAGCACGAGCACTGGCCCGTGCCCCGTGTCGGTGTATTCGATCGTGCCCGCGGACAGCTCGACCGTCCGCCGGGTGTCCCGTACTGCCGCCGTCTCCATGGCCGCCCCCATGCCGCCCCGGACCAGATTCCGCCGTACAGGACTAAGTGAACCACGTGGTTCACATTCCCGCAAGCGGGCTGAGCCGGGCGCTACTGACGCAGCCCGGCGATGAGCAGGCCGACCATCCGCCGTGCGTCGTAGCGCGAGTCGCCGTCCACGCCCACGCACAGGTTGCCGATGGCGAACAGCAGCTCGTAGGCGCCGACATCGGCGCGGATCTCGCCGGCCGCGGCCGCGGCGGCCAGCAACTCAGCGCACACCGGCACCAGGCGGTCGAGGAAGTAAGCGTGCAGCGTCTCGAAGCGGGCCCGGTCGGAGCGCAGCGCGGCGGCGAGCCCGTGCTTGGTGATCAGGAAGCCGGTGAACAGGCCGACCCACTCGGTCAGTGCGGCATAAGGCCCGGCCCCGCCCGCCAGCAGGGCCGGCCCGGCTTCGGCGCACGCCTCGACCTGGTGCCGGTACACCGCGATGATGAGGTCGGCCCGGGTCGGGAAGTGCCGGTAGATCGTGCCCATCCCGACGCCAGCCGCGGCCGCGATGTCGCGCACCGGCGCGTCCACGCCAGACCGGACGAACACGGCGGCGGCAGCGGCCAGCAGGGCCTGCTCGTTACGCCGGGCGTCGGCCCGCTTAACCGCGGCCTGCCCGGCCCGCCCCTCGTCACCGGCCACCTCATCAGTCCTCCCGCCAGACCGTTTGCAGAATCGGAACACCGCTCCGTATAGTGACCGGAGCAATGTTCCGCTTGCCATGGTGCCACAGCGTGGGCACCGGCAGGGCACCGCGACGCACCGGAGGGCACACCATGCACGTGCGGTTCGGCATCGCCACGGCCCCGCAGCAGGTCAGCTACGACGACATCCTGCGGGTCTGGCGGGAGGCGGACACCATCCCGGAGATCGAGCACGCATGGCTGTTCGACCACCTGCTGCCGATCGCCGGCGACCCCAACGGGCCGATCTTCGAGGGCTGGACGCTGCTGTCCGCGCTGGCCGCGCAGACCCATCGGCTGCGCCTGGGCCTGCTGGTGACCAGCAACCGGTTCCGGCCGCCGGCCATGCTGGCCAAGATCGCTGCCACCGTCGACGTGGTCTCCGGCGGGCGGCTCGACTTCGGCATCGGCGCCGGGTCGCGGCCCGGCCTGCCGATGGCCCGGCGGGAGTACGCCGCGAACGGCCTGCCGTTCCACGACGCCGGGTACGCGGTCGGCAGCCTGGCCGAAGCACTCACGGTCATCAGGCGGCTGTGGGCCGAGGATGAACCGTTCGACTTCGACGGCCGCTACCTCCAGCTGACCGGGGCGTTCGGCAACCCGAAACCGGTACAGCGGCCGCACCCGCCGATCGTCATCGGCGGCCGGGCCACCGGGACGCTGCGCGTGGTCGCCGAGCACGCCGACGTGTGGAACTTCCCCGGCGGCGACGTCGGCGACGCGCTGCAGCGCGGCGCGGTGCTCGACCGCCTCTGCGCAGAGATCGGCCGCGACCCCGCCACGATCACCCGGTCCCTGGTCCTGCCGGTGTCCTACCGCGATCCCAGCAGTACCAGGGCCGCGATCGGCAACGCGAAAGCGGCCGGCTTCCGCCACCTCGGGCTGAGCCTGCCCGCCCCGTATCCCGGCAACGTCGCACGCTGGATCGCCA
>Ga0335076_10007503_pt1 | contig 10987 bp, 6 predicted proteins | sample Lox_Sample_25_FD_206717 | JGI IMG/M metagenome (GOLD analysis project Ga0335076, IMG submission 206717) | Soil microbial communities from Loxahatchee National Wildlife Refuge, Florida, United States - Lox_Sample_2.5 | ecosystem: Environmental > Terrestrial > Soil > Wetlands | place: USA: Florida...
TGACGCTGACTCTGGCTGTCATCGGCGCGCTGGGCTGGGACGCCCGTCACTACCGCCGCCCGCGCTGAGTCTTGTCGATTTTTTTGCGTGCGTGTACCTTGCGCGCAGTCGGGAAAGCTCCAGGGGAAACGGACATGCCCTTTCTGCAAGCGGCGCCGGTGCTGAGCAACCAGTATCTCGATGACCGCGTCCTGCGCTCGTACCTGCGCCGCGTCCTGCCGCCGGCCGTGCTCGCGGCGATCGAAAGCGACCTGACCGATCTCGGCGAATTCGCCGCGAATGCGTGGGCCCAAGCGCGCGCGCGCGAACGCAGCGAACCGAAGCTGACGCACTGGAGCGCGTGGGGCGACCGCATCGACCGCATCGAGCTTTCGCCAGCCTGGCAGGCCGCACAGCCGCTCGCGGCGCGCTACGGTCTCGTCGCCGCCGGGCATGAAGCCACGCACGGCGTCGCCGCCCGCGTGCACCAGTTCGCGCTGGTTTACCTGTTCCACTGCGCCAGCGAGTTCTACACCTGCCCGCTGGCCATGACGGACGGCGCCGCGACGGCGCTCGTCGCGTCGGGAAACCGCAAGCTGATCGACCGTGCGGTGACACGCTTCCTCCACCGGGATCCGCAGCAGGCCTGGATCTGTGGCCAGTGGATGACCGAAACGGCCGGCGGGTCGGACGTCGCCGGCACGGAAACGAAGGCGCGCGAGGAGAACGGGCGCTGGCGCCTGTACGGGCGCAAGTGGTTCACCTCGGCGATCAACGCACAGGCGGCGCTGGCGCTGGCGCGACCCGACGGCGCGGCACCCGGGTCCGATTCCCTGGCACTGTTCTACCTCGAACCGCAGAAGAGCGACGGCCACTGGCGCAACGTCACCCTCGACCGGCTCAAGGACAAACTCGGCACGCGCGAATTGCCGACCGCCGAAATCCACCTCAAGGGTGCTCCGGCCGAACTGGTGCTCGAGGCACGCCAGGGCGTGCGGGCGATCGCGCCGATGCTCAACATCACGCGCACGTGGAATGCCGTCTGCGCGCTCGCCACGATGCGCCGCGGCATCGCGCTCGCGCGCGACTACGCCAATCGCCGCGTGGTCTTCGGCAAGCCGCTCGCCGAGCAGACGCTGCACCAGGACACCCTGGCTGGCGTGCAGGCCGAGTTCGAGGGCGCATTCCATCTCACCTTCTACGTCACGGAATTGCTGGGCCGCGCGCAGAGTGCGCAGGCCGACGAAGCGCAACTGGGGTTGCTGCGCCTGCTGACGCCCCTGGTGAAACTGTGGACGGGAAAGCTCGCTCCGGCCGTCGCCTCGGAGATCTGCGAGTTCTTCGGTGGCGCCGGCTACATCGAGGACACCGGGATCCCCCAGCTCCTGCGCGACTCCCAGGTGTTCCCGATCTGGGAGGGCACCAGCAACGTCCAGGCTCTCGATTTCCTGCGCGCGTTCCGCGCCAACGGCGGCCTGCAGTCGCTGCTCTCGGCACAGCGCACGATCCTGTCGCAGGTGCAGGCGAAGGAGCTCGAGTTCTGCGCGCGCGCGGCGCGCGAGGCCGCGACGCAAATCACCGAATGGCTGCAGAAAGCCTCCTCCGGCGAGCGTGACCGAATCGAGGCCGGCGCGCGCGATATTGCCCTGGGCCTGGCGCGCACGCTGGGCCTGAGCCTGCTCGCGCGCCACGCCGAATGGGCACTGCGTGCGGAGAACGACCCGCGGCCGGCGGCGGCGGCGCGCCGCCTCGCCGAGCACGGCCTGGTGCGTCTGAAGAGCGGCAGCCTGCGCGATGCGCAGATCCTGTCCGGCGACAGCTATTGAGTTCCGCGTCGTCGCGGCGGACTCCCGCTTTGCTACACTCGCGCCGCAGCCAGCGGACGCCAAGCCATGCTCCAGCACCTGACCATCGTCGCCACCGGCGGCACGATCGACAAAATATACTTTGACGATAAATCCACTTTTCAGATCGGCGCGCCGCAGATCGGCGATATCCTCGCCGCATTGGGCGTCGCGTTCACGTTCGACGTCATCGCGCTGATGCGCAAGGACAGCCTGCACCTGGACGGCGCCGACCGCGACCTGATCCGGCGCACGATCGCGGCGCAGCCGCACCGGCACGTGCTGGTCACGCACGGGACCGACACCATGGTCGAGACCGCGCGCGTGCTCGCCGGCCTGCCGGGCAAGGTCATCGTGCTCACGGGCGCCCTCAACCCGGCGCGCTTCCAGGGCTCGGATGCCGTGTTCAACATCGGCTGCGCCGTCGGCGCCATCCAGGCCCTGCCGGACGGCGTCTACATCGCCATGAACGGGCGCGTGTGGGATCCGCAGTACGTGCGCAAGAACCGCGAAGCGAACCGCTTCGAAGCGCTCTAGCGCCAAAAAGAAAGGGCCGCTTGCGCGGCCCTTTCGAAGCGGGCCGCGTCCTGCGGCCCATTGCCCCTTCCCTATTGCACGGTGAACGTCACGTCGTCGACCACGAACGAGGTCTGCAGCGAGGAATCCTCCTTGCCGGTGAACAGGATCTTCACACTCGCCCCCGGGGTCACGCTGACGTTGTACGAATGCACCTGATAGCCCGATGCCGCGTTCAGGTTCGAGAACGTCGCCACCGTCGTCGAGCCCACCTGCACCGTCAGTTTGTCGTAGGCCGTCGCGGTCGTGGTCTCGGCCGTGTCGATGTGCAGATAGAACGACAGCGTTCCGGTGCTCTTGCCGCTCGGAATCGTCACGCTCTGCGACAGCGTGTCGGTGTGGGTCTTGCCGTAGCCGTCCAGCCAGGCGAAGCCCGCACCGCTGTGCGCGCTCTCGCCGCTGCAGCCGGTGGCGCAGATCACGCCCGACGACCCCGTCCACGACGCCGTGCTCTCGAAGCTCGTGTTGGCGAGCAGCTGCGAGGAACCGCCGCCGCCGGATACCGTCACCGACTTGGTCACGCTACCGGTAGCGCCACCGTTGTCCGTCACGGTTTCGGTCACGCTGTACGTGCCGGCTGCACCATAGGTATGGCTGGGATTGGTCGCGGTCGACGTGCCGCCGTCGCCGAAGGTCCATGCACGCGAGGCGATCGTGCCGTCGCTGTCGGTCGAACTGTCGGTGAAGCTCGCGCTCAGGCCGTTGGTGGTGAAGCTGAAGTTCGCGGTCGGCGGATTGTTGCCACCACCACCGCCACCACCGACGTTCGCCAGGACGCTGCTGATGATCATGCTGCCGCGGCCGGAGGCGAGGTCATAGCCTGTTCCTGCTGTCGACCCGCCGTTGTTGCCGGAGGTGATGTCGTGGAACGAACTCGCAGGCAGCTGATAGATCAGCGGGCCGGCGAAGCCGACGCTGGTGCCCTTGGCGGCGATGACGCGCGCCCATGTACCGACGAACAGCGGCGACGACAGGCTGGTGCCGCCGACCTGCGTGCTCGATCCCTTGACGATGATCTTCGCTCCGCTGTTGGGGTCGCCATCGAAGGCAACGTCGGCGACGCCACGCGTGGAGCCGCTGTACAGCGTCTGCCAGCTCGGCTTGGGCTCGAAGGTGCTTGCGCTGCCGCCCGAATCAACCCACACCGTCTCGCTGCTCCACGTGGTGGTGGAAGCGTTGAGGGTGGTGCCCGCGACCGCAATCACGTACTGCGAGGCCGCCGGCCAGCTCGGCGTCGTGCCGCCGGTACCGCACTCGTCCGCACCGGAGTCACCCGTGGAAACGGAGATCGTCTGGCCCTGTGCAACGGCGGTCTTGAACAGGTTGTCTTGTGCCGCGGCGGAACCGTCGCTCTTGGCGTCGGTCTCGCATTCGCCGAGGGAGACGTTGATGATTTTCGCCGCATTCGCCGTGACGACGGTGTTGAAGTCATCGGTGAGATCCGTGTTCGAGAGCGACGGGATGTTGTAGAAGATCAGCTTGCCGACCTGGCCGCCGGCCATGCCGACGATGTCCTGGCTGTCCAGGTTCCACTCGTCGACGCCGCTCGTGTCGCTGCTCGTGCCATCGGTGTTCACGGTCTGGGTCGTCACGGTCGCCAGGCCATTGTTCGAAGTGAACGTGTTGAGATCCGTGATCGTCTGCGTGAGCTTGCCCTGGGTGATGATGCCGACAGTGACGCCCGCACCCGTCGTCTGACCGCTACCGCCATAGATCGACGCGAACTCGGTCGGATTGTGCCCGGTCACCGCCTGCGTGGTGAACTTCGGATCGATGCGGTGAGCGAACGTATGCGCATGATGCACGTTCTGCAGGCCGACGACCGACAGCACGGTGTCCTGAAGCTCGGCCGGGATGTGCACGTCGCTGTTGTTCGCGAAGCCATCGACGCCCCTGGCCGTGTGCACCGTGGCGAATGACGTATTGAACGCCTTCGCCACGACCGCGGCCGGCGCGTCGGCCGAGACCAGCAGGCGGTTTTCCGACACCACCACGTTGTGGAAGCCGGCATTGCTCAGGAAGTTGGCGACGATCTGGGCCTGCGCCACGGTGGGCGCATGGCGCGCCACGAAGTCCGCGGACTCCATTGGCTGCACCTTGCCCGGCGCCGCGTGCATGCCCGCGATGAAGCTGTTGAGCCTGTCCTCGTCGCGCAGCTTCAGCGCGACCTGAATGTGGATCGAGTGTGAACCCGCGAGCGTGCCGGTGATGACATCATCCGGGTGCAGATTCGCGGCAGGTCCCACGCGGGTCGGGCCCGCCTGGGCGGCACTTGCGGAGCTTGCTCCAACCGCCAGCATCGTCGCCATGACCAGCGCCGTGCGGCGCAAACGTGCGAAACGTTTTCCGTTCATTTCGTTGAATCCCCTACTCAATGGGTGAAATTGCGGGTCCGCGGACGGGCCGCGGCGGTGCATTCCATAGCCCCTGCCTTCACGTGGTGTCCGCCTGGTCCATCAGCCGGGGCGTGCGAGTCGCCTGGCTGCGGGCACCCCGCCCGCCGGCACAGGCCGGCGGGCGTGTTCGATCCAGCGGGTGTTTCGGGACTTCGGTTTCCCCAAAACGCGGCGCAACGTAGCAGCGAAGGTACCGTTCGTCAAGCGAACAATACCGCTAAGTGGCTGATTTAATTTATTTATTATTGCTTCGCAACATAAATGTCCGGACAACATTCGACCTTGGTCTACCCCACCGATTGGCCGTCCAGACGGATAGATGTAAAGAAATCCGGTGGCGCGGACAAACCCCTGCCGGAAGTCATGGACCCCGCATCAGGACTGGGCTTGCGCGGGACTGTCGCGCGCGGGCCGCGGCGCGGAGAAATACCAGCGGTGCCCTGCGCGGCGCTAGTATACTTTGCGGCATTTTCCCTAAATCAATAAAATCGCGCCTCAGCGGCCCGACCCCATCAGGCTGATTTTTTTTGGCCGCCGCGCCCAGAAGAAGAGGGTCAAAACGGCCAGCACGGGTGCCGCCCAGTACATGATCTTCAAGATCAGGTGTTTCGCGTTCCAGGTCTGCGAGAAGATCAGGTCGATGGCCACCGACGGATCCTCCCTGATCCGGGCAAAGCCCTCGGACAACGCGGCCTCGACGTACTGAGAACCCCACGAATCGATCGGCGGGACCGCCGCGTCCAGGGCGCTGCCTGCGCCCATGTAGATCGTCGCCAGCACGGCCTCTCGCTGCGCCGAACGCTGCAGCTTGGCGCCGATGTCCGGAATCTGCGCCGCCGCCCCCCACGTGGCAAAGTTCCACCCGAGGACGAACAGGAACACGAGGGTCATCCACACGTGCATTCGAGCCTTCATCGCCGCCTCCCGGAGTCCGCGCTTCGATGCTAAACCCAACCGCGACACGGCGCACATATTCCGGAGCGCCAGGTTGCCGAAAGTGTGAGCGCAAGCACGCTCAAGGGCCTGCAAATGCTGCAATCTCGCGCCCAGGAGCGCTAGACTTCACCTGCCTGACAGGGGTAGCGGTAAGCGAATGAACAGTCAGGACACGACTACGCTCAGTGGCACGCAGCGGGCGCGCGAAGAGCTTCGCGAGCGCTGTATTGCCCTGGTGCGGCGCTGGCAGCCGTTGGCCCAGTCCGGCTGGGATCACGCGGCTGCGCGCAAGCTCGGCGATGAAATCGACCAGATCGCCGACACGAGCGAGCGCCTGGGACTGGATGCGGTGAACGGCTCGGCGCTGGAGCTCGCTGCGTACCTGTGCTCGTTCGTCGATGATCGGCTCGAACCCAACCCGCGCGACCTGGACCGGCTCGCCGACATGGTGAACCGCCTCGGCGCGGTGCTCACCGATCTGTCCGCCACCGCCACGGCGGCAATTCACGAGTTGCCGAGCGCGCGCTCGGGCGCGCCCCCGGAAACCACCGCCGAGGCAGCAGAGGCCGCGCCGATCCCGGCGCCGACGGTGACCGAAGCACCCGCAGCAGCCGTTGCTCCGCCCGAACCTGCGGCAGCGGCCGCGGTCGGGCAGGCGGCAACGGAGGCGCCGCAGGAGCTCACGCGGCCGACGCGCCTGCCACGCGCCGTGTGCCTCGTCGGCTTCGCGGCCAGTTCGGTTCCCGGGCTGGCAGCCAGCCTGACCGAGCGCGGCTACGACGTGCGCGAATTTGCCGAGAGCGAGGCGTTGCTCGGTTTCCTGGGCAGCGCGGTTCCAGGCGCCCTGCTCATCGATGCGCGCAAGCTGCGCATCATGTCGCGCGTCGCGGTGCTCTACGCAAGCCACGGTCTCGCCGACGAGCGCCGCCCCGCCGTCATCGCCATTTCCCCCGACGGCGATCTCGGCCATCGCCTGCTGGCGATGCGCGCGGGCGCCAGTGCGCTGTTCAGCGCCCCTGTTGATTCGCTGCGCGTCGTCGGCAAGCTCGATGAACTGCTCGCCCAGGGCGACCAGCCCGAGTGGCGCGTGCTGCTGGTCGACCAGAACCGCGCGCAAGCGGCCGACGCCGCGCGCTGCCTGGTCGAACGGGGAATGATCGCGCGCCTGGCCGGCAACGGCCAGGCGGCCCTCGCAGCGCTGGGCGAATTTCGTCCGGATGTGATCGTCATCGACTGTGACCTGCCCGACGTGCGCGGGATCGAACTGATCCAGCTCATCCGCCAGCAGCCGGAACACGCGGCGGTGCCGATCATTCTCGCCGCCGACGCGCAGGGTTTCGGCCAGCGATTCGACGCCATCGCCGCCGGTGGCGACGAATTCCTGCTCAAGCCGGTCAAGGCACGGCATCTGATCAACGCCGTGCACGCTCGTGCGCAGCGCGCGCACTGGTTGCGTGAAGTGATCGGCACACCCGGTGGACGTGACTCGCGCACCGGGCTGTTCTCGCGCACCACGCTCATCGAGAAAGTCGAAGCGACGCTCGGCGACCGCTCGGCGGCGCTGATCTACATCGCGCTCGATCACGCGCCGCTGTTGCGCGAGCAGATCGGCCTGGCCGGACTCGCCGCGCTCGACGGACACATCGGCAATGTGATGCGCAGCCAGCTCGACGAACTCGATCTGCCCGCCCAGTATCAGGACTTCCACTATTTCGCGCTCCTGCACCGGCGCAGCCGCGGCGAAGTCACGGCGTCGGCCGAGCGCATCCGCGCGGTGCTGAACGGCCAGCCATGGCAGTTCAACGGCCGTTCCTACACGCTCAGCGCGAGCGTCGGCATGGCCCTGCTCGCCGGCGAAAGCGTGAGCGTCGATACGGTCGTGACGAACGCGCAGGCCGCGCAGCTCGCCGCGGCGCATCTCGGCGGCAATCGCGTGCTGTGGTTCGAGGCGAAGGAGGCCGCGCTGCTGCCGATCGATCCGCTGCTCGCCGTGCGCGCGGTGCTGAGCCGACCGCTCACGCCGGAACAGACCCAGTTCGAATTCCAGCCGATCGTGCCGCTCGCGGGCAAGCTCAACGGCCAGTACGAACTCGGCTTCAAGGTGAAGAGCACGCAGCACCCGGGAACCACGGTGGCATATGCCGATCTCGCCCCGGTGGCCGCGGAAAGCAACCAGATCGCCACCCTCGACCGCTGGCTGCTGCAGCATGCGCTGGAAGTGCGCGAGGAGCAGTTGAAACGCGGCCGCCAGCTGCGCCTGTTCGTGCCGCAGGCCGTGACCAGCGCGCTGGAACCCGAACTCGTGTGGTGGCTGGAGCGCGAACTCAAGGCGCGCCGGCTGTCCGGTACCGGTCTTACCCTGGAACTCGCCTGTTCGGCCCTGATCGACGCCGGCGTGCGCGGCGGCGAGCGCCTGAAGCTGCTGCACCAGCACGGCATCCGCTTCTGCCTCGTCGATTACGGGCGCGACTGGGCGGCCGTGCACGCGCTGAAGAACCTCGACGTCGACTTCGTGCGCCTGTCGCCGGTGCTCGTCTCGGAACTGGGCAACGCGAAGTCGATCAGCGACACCCTGCTCGCGCTCGTGCGCAAGGCGCATGGCGCGGGTGCGGCAGTCATCGCGCCGGAGGTCGACAGCATGCAGCGCGCGCATGTGCTGCTGCGTCTCGGCGTGGATTACGGAATCGGCCCGGCGTTCGCGCGGCCGCAGCCGCTGCCCGATTTCGATTTCAACCGGCCTCTGTTCTAGAGACCGAGGTTAACGGAGTCCTGCCGCACCGACTCCTCGCTGCGCGAGGAGTCGCCCCCTTGACTCGAGGCGGCCAAGAGCGCGCGGTCGTGCCTCTACAGCATCCCCGTTTCGAGCTTGGCCACGTCCGACATCATCGTCTGGTTCCACGGCGGGTCGAACGTGAGTTCGACGTCGGCTTCGGCGACGGTGGGGATCGATTCGATCTTGTTGCGCACGTCGTCGACGAGAATGTCGCCCATGCCGCAGCCCGGCGCGGTGAGCGTCATCGCCACTTTCACCCGGCGCCGCTCGTCGTCCATTTTTTCCAGTGTGCATGCGTACACCAGACCCAGATCGACGATGTTGACCGGAATCTCCGGGTCATAGCAGGTGCGCAGCTGCTGCCAGACGAGCTTTTCCACTTCCGAGTCGTCGGCGTGCACCGACAGGGTCAGCGGCGCGGGCGCTTCCTTGCCGATCGCATCCGCGTCGGCGCCGCGGATGCGGAACAGGTTGCCGTCGACGAACACCGTGAAGCTGCCGCCAAGCGCCTGCGTGATGTATCCGGCCTGGCCGGCGGGCAGCGTGACCTCCTGGCCCTGCGGCACCATGACTGCAGGACAATCGCGCGCGAACACGATCGGTTCGGAAGTTTGGCTGTAGCCGCTCATCGATGATCCCGTTGCTCCGTACTCGCCGCGGAACCCGCATTATCGCAGCAGCTGCGCCAGCGTGCCGGCGGCGCCGCCACTCCTGAATCGGGCCCGGGGCGGGTTTCTTCAAGGGCTCGCCGGCAGGATCACGTGCGGCAGTCCCGCGGCGCGCAGGCGCTGTTCGAGCGTGGCAAGCTCACCCGAGCGCAGCGCGGCCAGATCCTTTTCACGGCTCGCAAGATCCGCCAGGTTGGTCTCGAGCTGTTCGCTCTGGCCCTGGGTCGGCGCGTAGTCCGAGGTCTGGATGTCCGAATACATCGGACTCAGTTGCGAGTACAGCTTGGCGCCGCCCTGACGCCCGGCGAGCACGTCGTACACGACCTCGGCTTTCGGGTTTTGCACGAGCAGGTCGAGTTCGTCGCAACGGCGGACCACCGCCTCCGCGCTCGCGGTCACGTCTTTCAGGGCAGGATTCGCCGAGGTCTGCCGCCGGATCGCGTCGGCCTGCTCGCGCATCGAGCGGATCACCTCGATGTCGTCGGTCAGCCGGTTCAACGCTTCGCGCAGGCGCAGCGCGAAGGCGACGTTCTGCGCGAGATCGGCGGCCGGCACCGGCGAATGCGGATCGGGTTTGATCTCCGCCGTCGTCGTCGCCGTCTGGCCGGCCATGGTGAGCTTCAGGGTGTAGGTGCCCGGCAACGCGAGCACGCCCTTCTCCGGTTCGCCCTGATCGATCTTCGCCTTTTCAAGGCGCTTGGCGCCCTCGTAACGCAGGTCCCACACGATCCGGTTGAGACCTTGCTCCTGGGCAAGTTCGAGCTTGAGCTCCTCGTCTTCGGGCGGCTGGTCGGCGTCGTCCTTCGGATACTTGAGAGGACGCGGATGGGTGCTGAGCGTGCGCACGAGCCTGCCCTGCGCGTCGAAGATCTCGAGCCTGCCTTCGTTCTTCTTCGCCTCCTCCGCAGATTCCGGCTTGTCATCGTCCTTCGGCGTCTGCTTCGGCTTGTCCTTGAGCCAGTAGTCGACGATCAGGCCGAGCGGCGCGGGATCGGTGGCGCCGTCGTGATCCCAGCGCGTATCCAGGCGGAAACGATATGCCGGACGCGGCTTGAACAGGTGCAGCGCCTCGTTGCGGATCGACGGCGCGAAGGCACGCAGCGACGACAGGTCGTCCAGCACCCAGATGCTGCGGCGCGTGCCGAGAATGAGGTCGTCGTGCTTGACCTTGATGTCGGACACGCTGATCGCCGGCAGATTGAGGCGCAGATCCTCGAAGCTGGCGCCGCCATCCCGCGACAGAAACACGCCGCGCTCGGCGCCCACGTAGAGGAGATTCGGGTCCGTCGGGTCCTCGCGCACGACGAACAGATGCTGGTCATCGGGCAACCCCTTGCCCAGCTGATCCCAGCTCCGGCCGAAGTCGCGCGTGCGGAACAGGTACGGATGCGTATCGTTGAGCCGGCGCGCATCCACCGCCACATAGGCCGTGCCGGCATCCTTGCGCGAGGCCTCGATGCCTTCGACGGTCGCCCACGGCGGCAGCTTCGCCGGCGTCACGTTCTGCCAGGTCTTGCCGCCATCGCGCGTGATCTGCACGAGGCCGTCGTCGGTGCCGACCCAGATCTCATCCTTCGCCACGGGCGATTCGGCGATCGAGAAGATCGTGTCGTACACCTCCACGCCGGTGTTGTCGCCGGTGAGCGGACCGCCCGCCCACTTCTGCTTCGACTTGTCGTTGCGCGTGAGGTCGCCGCTGATCGCCTGCCAGTGCACGCCGCGGTCGGGCGTGCGGAACAGCACGTTGGCGCCGTGGTAGAGCACCGCCGGATCCCAGTTCGACGTCGCGATCGGCGCGGTCCACTGGAAACGGTA
>Ga0335076_10007504_pt1 | contig 10987 bp, 9 predicted proteins | sample Lox_Sample_25_FD_206717 | JGI IMG/M metagenome (GOLD analysis project Ga0335076, IMG submission 206717) | Soil microbial communities from Loxahatchee National Wildlife Refuge, Florida, United States - Lox_Sample_2.5 | ecosystem: Environmental > Terrestrial > Soil > Wetlands | place: USA: Florida...
CCCGCACCGGCCGCTTGGCCTTGACCTCGCAATGATCGGCAGCGAGCTCGCTGAGGGGCTGGACCCGCGACTCGTCGCGGCGGTCGAAGAGATACGGCGTGACCCTGCGTCTAGTGCGTCACCACTGCGCGACCAGTTCCTTAGGCAGTTCGGTGTGGATGCGCTGAAGGGCTTGGTTTACGAGGCGACCAGCGTCTCCGAGTTGTCGGCGCTCCTGTCACCCCTCGCCGACACAGGGGTGATCGTCGCGCCGCCGCCTTCGAGCGCGCCTCTGCGCTCAGCGCTTCGCGACCTGCCCCTCGCCGACATCGGTGAGCTGATCGTCACCGCCCGGAACGTCTCTCCCGTGACCGGCGAGGCTCTCCTCGAAGCGGCCGGAGGCAGCGACACCATCATCGAACGGCTCAAGCAGGACCACCCGTACCTGCTCGACCTCAGCATCGTCAACGACGGCGACGACCGCGTGCTGCGTGGCCGAGTACTGCATGTCGCCGACCGCTACAGCCCGGATCCTGAGAAGGCCATCAAGGAACTCGCGGTCCTCGGCCTGCGCTGCTTGCCGGACGTGGACCGGGCCGACCTGACTACCGTCCTCGCCGGCGGCCTGCCGATGCGGGTGAATGACCATGAGCTCGCCGTCAGCGGGCTGCTCCGCCGGTACGCTCTCAGCGACAGCGAGGTTGCCTGGAACCGGATACGGTCACGCTTCGCCCGTTCCCTGGTCGCGGCGACATCGACCACCGAACGGCTTGCCGCCGGCCTGGCCGTCTTGGAAGGCTGCGCCCGCTTCCTCGCCGACCGCGCCGAAGCCTGGGTGACGAACCGAGGCGTCGGACAGCGGCTGGACGCTCTCAATCGGCAACGCACCAGTCTTCTGCGAGACATTGACGCGCTCGCTCCCGAGCGAGCGAGCGAGCCGCTGGCTGGCCCGATTGATCAACCAGGCGGGATGCTGACCAGCGACCCCATCCACGGCGTAGCCCAGGGCATCGTCCGCAACCTTGCTTCCCGGCTCGACGATCCATCCGGGTACGCCGCGGTCGCCGCCTTCGCCAGCGACACCATCGTTGAGCAACTCGATGACGCCCGGCGCGAGCCGTGGGCGCTGCTCGGTCTCGATGGACCGCCGCCGGTCCTCGATCGACTGTCGACTTTGCTCGACCAGTTCGCCACCGTGCTCATTGAACGAGCCCTCGGGGACACAACACCCAGCCAGATTGTGTCGGTCACCCGGTCCATGCCGCGCGGGAAGGGACTCGCCCGCGCCGCCAACCTGGCCCGCGCCAGGGCACAAAAACGATACGAGGAGACATTGACCGCCCTCGTCGCCGAAGCGGCGGCAAAGGGGCTTCAGATCGAGGCGAAGTCACGGCCCCACCCTGACCCGAAAGTCGTGACGTGGCCCCCGATGGCCACCGCTGTACTCGCGTATCTGCGCGCCCCAGATCTGGATGCGGTCATCGAGACACTGGCCGAGCTGTTGGGACGGTTCGCCCTGCCGGACTCCTCACTGGTAGTCATTCCGGTGCAGGCCGGCGTGCCGCTGCTGCGGTATACCTTCCGCTTGTTCGCCTCCGGCGGCGTTTACCCATTGCCCGAGGAGGCGCAGCCGTGGCTCGATCTGATTCCGCCGACTAAGCCGATGCCCTGCTCGGACGCCGTCGCCGACGCGGTCGAGGCGTTCCGCGAGCTGTCGTCGCTAGCCTGGCTTGACACCCAGCGCAGCAATGGACCGGACCTACAGGAGTCGGTGGACGCGGCAATGAGCCGATTCCGCGACGCCACAGCACGTTTGGACGCGCTGCCTCGCGACGAGGTCATTGCCGGGCTCATCGACGAGATCGACGGACTCACCCACCAAGTACAGCGCGAGATCGAGGAGAAGGCCACCGAAGGCGTATTCGCGGAAGCAATTGCTGACGGGCTCACCGGTCGTCGCAGCGATGCCTTCCTCAAGGTCTCGGGACTTGTGTACATCGCCATGCAGTGGGACCTCGACCCGGCCGGTGCTGAGGCACTTCTTACGGGCCTAGCAGCGGATGAGCGGGCACCTGACCAATGACCAACATCGACTGTTGGCGGGTGAAATCCTACGGATCTTCGAAGACTCCTCGAAGAGTGATCCCTCCGAGTCAGCTCCTATGCTCACTGATCTGGGCGGATGAGCTTATCGCGTTCCTGGGCCCGCAAGCGATATATCACATTTCGATAACGAATCGGTGTATTTGCTCCAGGTTTCGGGTCGGCGGATGTGATGCACATCCGTTGACAGGCCAGTCACCGCAAGGGCTGCGGCGATCATCCACGTCGACAGATCCGATAGGCCGTGGTGCCAGTCGACGGGGACCAGCCCGATCGTGTTAGCGATGAACGCCACGATGAACAGCGGCACGATGCGGCGTAGGCTGACCCGTCGCGCTACGGGCCGTTCGGTGGCGTCCTTCCCACGCCGCCAGCTGCGTAGGCCGACAAGGCCGAGGTGAATATCGTGGCGATGGCGTAACTCACGTCGGCCTCGTCCGCGCCGATGACCGCATCGGTCGCCGCGATGGCCGACGCCCCGCAGATGGCGGTGCCCACCCCGATCAGCGTCCGGGCGTCGCCTCGCACACCCAGCATCCGGCCTGCCAGCCACGCCATGACCAGGGCCGCCGCCAGCGTGCCCGGCAGGACCGGCATGGACCGGGCTCCGGTCGAGAGAACCTGGCCGAGCGACAGCTCAAGACCCATCAGCACGATCGAGCCCTGTAGCACCTTCTTCGAGGTGAACGCGATGCCCGGCCTCAAGCGCGCCGCAGGCTTCCTGGCTGCCATCGCCGCGGTGACGGGCGGCCAGCGGGCCGCCGGGGACGCGGCGTCTTCGCGCAGCGGCAGGCGGCGGCGTCCGGGCTGCCGCCAGGAATCCGGCGGAAGAATTCGGTGCCGAGCATGCTCTGCAGCAGGCTGCGGGGAAGCATCGACGGAACGACCGGGTACTGGGTGCGGTGTCGCGCTAGCGCCGCGAGTTTGCGGTCCAGGTGCCCGGCCACATCCACCGCGCAGATCCCTCTCGGCGGGCCGGCGGCGGGAGGCTCGGCCGTGCCGCCGGCGCCGGCGCCGCGTCCGGCGTAGGGGGTGATCGGGGTGCGAGACAGGACGAGGCAGGTGAGGCTCTCGCGGGCGACGACACGCGCTATGCGCTGGCCCACCACCAGGCCACGCTCGCCGAAGAAGTCGCCCGCCTGCATCGGCCGCACCTGGATCACCTGGCCGCCGGGCTCCTCCAGGAGACGATCGGCGGTCCCGTTGAGGATCAGGTACAGCGCATCGGCCGGGTCACCCGGCTCGATGACGCAGGTGCCCGAGGGAAACCACTGCACGCGCACGTCGTCCCGGGCTAGCCGCATAGTGGCTGACTCGGCCGCGAACAGGGTGATCGCCGCCAGCGCGGTGCGATCGGTGGCACGCTGCCCCGAGCCGGCAATCCAGTGTGCCAGTTCCTCGGCCATGGAGGTACGCCGGGGCGGGAAGACGGCCTGGTACAGCCGTTGCCCTCCGTTGTAGTCGCGGACCAGCGCCCGGAACGCCTGGGTGGTCAGCCCGGAAATCGCGACGTGGTCCGGATGGCCATACCCGCCGTCCGCGCCGAAGGTGATGACCGTGTCCGGATCGAATCGCCGCACGATGCCGGTGATCGCGGCGCCCAGCGAGGACCGATGCTTCGGCAGGGTCCCGTCCGGGTAACCCAGCAACTGCACACGCCGCACGCCGAGTTCGGCGGCCGCCGCGCGCAGCTCGCGCTCCCGGACGGCACCGAGCGTGCGCCGGGTCGCGGCGGCGGGATCGCGGATCTGCCCCTGCTCCCCGCGGGTGGCCGAGACGATCATCACCTCGGCGCCCGCCTCGGTCGCCTGGGCCATGGTGCCGGCCGCGCAGAACACCTCGTCGTCCGGGTGCGCGAAGACGCCGAGCAGCCGCCGCGCTGAGCCGGGTCCGTTGTCCATCATTACCTCCGGTGACTCAGCAGCCCCGCCGCGGTGGCAGGCCGGCGGTACCGATCACGCGATCCCGGTACGTCAGCTCCACGAAGGCCAGGAACCGTTCCACGTCGCCGACGGTGGAGGCCAAGCCCACCGATGCGCGCAGCGCCCCGCCGCTGGGCATGCCGAGCAGGCCGAGGTACTGATCCATCGTCCGGGCTGCCCCGCGCAGGGCGGTGCGCCAGTTGGCCGTGGTGAGCTGGAACACCCCTTCGATGACGCCCGGGTTGCAGAAGCACCCGGTACGTATCGAGATCCCGGCGGCGGCGGTATCCTGCGCGACCGCGCGCTCGTCCACGATGCGGCCGCCGGGATCCAGCAGGTTGAAGGCGACGACGCCGCCGCGGTCGCGGGTGGTGACGGGTCCGTAGATCCGCGCCATCGGCTCCCCGTTGCCGTGGCGCAGCGCCGCGAGCCGGTCGAGGAGCCAGCCGGTCAGGCAGGTCACCCGCTGATGGATCCGGTCGATCCCGATGCGACTGATCCAGGCCAGCCCGAACTCCAGATCGGGGATCTGTTGGAAGCTAGGCGTGCCGTCCTCGAACCGGGCCTCGTCCGCGGCCAGCGCGTGCCAGTCGGCCAGCACGCTGGCCATGTAAACCGACCCGCCGGCGAACCAGGGACGCCGCAGCCGCGCCAGCGCCTCCCGCCGCGCGATCAGGCAGCCGACGCCGGTCGGGTAGCCGAGCACCTTGTACCAGCTGATCGGGACGAAGTCGGGCTTGACCACCGACAGGTCCAGCCGGTTCGACGGCACGTAGGCTGCCGCGTCCAGCAGGACGTCGTAGCCATGCTCATGCGCCGTCTGGATCCAGCGCAGGGGATGCTGCACACCGCTGACGTTGCTCTGCGCCGGGTAGGCCAGCAGCCCGCGACGCTGCCGGGCGCGCCGTCCCCGGGCGCCCAGCGGGCCCGGCCCAGGACGGGCCAGTGCCTGGCGGATCGCGTCGTCGTCCACCCGCAGCTCGGGCGAGCCGAACGGCACGTACTGCGTGCTCGCGCCACGTGAGGCGGCGAATTCCCGGATGCCGTTGACCGAATTGTGATTGTCGCCGGTCAGGACCAGCCTGGTGGGTCGGCTGAACGGGTAGGCCTCCCCGACCAGCCGACACGCACCGGAGGCGTTCGGGGTGAAGATGGCCGCGTACTCCTCCGGCGGCGCATTGAAGTGCGCCAGGACCGCGAGCCGGGCCCGCTCGATCAGTTCGGTCGACGCGGCGGAGGCCGGGTTTTCCGAGTGCGGGTTCCCGAAGCACTGGCTGCGCAACCGCTCGGCGTGCGCGGCCAGCTGGGCCTGGGCCGGCAGACCCGCGCCGGCGTAGTCGAGGTAGACGTGCCCGTCCGCGTCGAGGTAGGAGTACTCGGCTGCCCGCAGCTCGTCCAGCAGCGCCGTGCTGTGGTAGCCGGGATAGGCGGACAGGAAGCCGGCCGGCTCTGGCGGCTGGCCGTTCCCGACGCTGGCGGACAGGCCGGGCCGTTCTGACAGGGTTCTGGTCATGATATTACCCGGATCAGTGCCTCTGCGGCTGGCCGGAAGCTGCGGGCGCGGCCGCTCAGCCGGCGTCGTTCGTCTTCGGTCAGGCCGCCCCAGATGCCGGCCTCCTGGCCGTCGGCCAGCGCCCAGCTCAGGCACGTGGCGCTGACGGGGCAGCCACGGCAGATCAGCTTGGCCCTCTTGACCTGGGCCCGGGCGGACCTGATGTCGCCATCGGGGAAGAACAGCTCCGGGTCGGCGTCCCGGCAGGCGGCGTGGTCCCGCCAGTGCCGGCGGTAGTCGCGAGCCGGGCTGGCGGTCGCGGCGGACGTGCTCATGGTGCTTTGCCCTTTCTCTGCTACGGCCGGCCCGCATGCACTCGCAACCGTGCGCCTTGATCCGCCCGCTGACCGTCGTGCGCGGCCCGGGCCCGGTCCAGATCGGCGATGCGCCGCACGGCCGGTGTGACCTGTCGGACCGCGATGATGGCCTCCAGCCGGCCGGCCAGCACGACGGGCTGATACGGGCGGCCGGCGTCGGCCTCCTCGAAGCGGAAGCCGGGCGTGCCAGGACCGGCTTCCGCTCCGAAGCTCAGCGGGCCGGCGCGGAACGAGCCCGGGACGATCCGGTGCCAGCCGTCCGCCAGCAGGACCGCGATCACGGTGCCGCCAGCCACGTTGTTGTCACTCATACCGCTGCTGCCTCTCGCTTGTCTGTGCGCTGCGGGGGTTCTGCGTGCAGGCGGAGCAGCGCGGCGATCTCGGTGTGGCCGCCCGCCTCAGCGGCGGCCAGGTGCATCGGGGTGCGCCCGTCGTAGTCCGCGGTGCCCGGCTGGACCCCGGCGGCGATCAGGGCACGCACCTCGTCCAGGTCACCCTGGCTGGCCGCCCAGGTCAGCGCGACCACGGCCTCGGTGCGGGCCTGGTTCTTCTTCCGCCGCAGGTCCCGCTTGGCCGGGCCGGCGTGCAGTGAGTCAAATGCGTGCACGTTGTAGGCGGCGACCAGCTGGCGGCAGAACTCTTGGCCATCGTGGTTTCCCTTCTGTTCCGGCTTAGGCGACGAGGCTGGCCCACGCCCGCTCGAGCGCATGGCGGGCGGCCACGCGGCCTGGCCGCACCCGGCGGGCGGCGCGGGCCAGGGTGTTCCGTTGGGCCCGCTGGCGCAGGTCGGCTATGTGGGCCTGCGCCAGCTGGTAGCTGATGGTGTGGTGCACCGCGGTCTCCTCGGTATGGCCTGGTGGGCGGGTGACTTTCCGAGGATGCGGTTGACCGGCATCTCGGTTCCCCGTTAGCGGCTTCGACTGCCCTTGACAGTCCCCGGCAAGGCAGTAGCCCCTGTTGTGTCAGTGATATCCCGCGACACGCCGCTGCTGCTTCGCCCGTCCGGGCCAGATTCGCGCGGCCGCGGCAGATGGCCCGATCGGGCCAGGCTCACACCAGCCCGGTGCGCACGCTCCAGGCCGCGGCCGCCGCACGGGAGGACAGGCCGAGCTTACGGAGGATGTTGGCCAGGTGCCGGTGCACCGTGTGCTCACTCAGCACGAGCCGCTGGGCGATGTCAGAGTTGCTCAATCCCTGCGCGACCAGCTTGAGAACGTCCAGCTCACGAGCTGTCAGCGCCGACGCGGCCTCGCATGGCACGGCCGGCCGAGCCTGCCCGACCGCGGTGTCCGTGCGGCCGAGCGCGGCCAGCACCTGCGCCGGGTCAAGGGTGCGGCCGGCGGCATATTCGGCCTCGAAGGCCTCGTCGCCCATCGCGGCGCGCAGCCGCTGGCGGTCCTGGCCGGCCAGCCGTTCTTCCAGCGGCTGGAGGGCGTGGCCCAGATCCGCGAGGGCTTGGTCGGCTGCGCCGTGCAGCCGGGCTGACCAGCCCGGGCCGGTCCCGCCGCGGCCGGCCAGGGCCAGGCCGAGCAGCGCGTAGGCCATCATCGCCCTCATCCCCGTGCGCTGGGCTAGGTCCAGTGATTCGGCGAACAAGGCCCCGGCGGCGTCCGGCGAGCCGCCGAGGTACTCGGCCAGGCCGAGGTTGAACGTCGTGTGGACGATGCTGTAGCGGTCGTTGAGCGGCCGGGCGATGTCGTGCGACTCGGCCAGGTGGCGGCGGGCGGCATCCAGGTCGCCCGCCGACAGCTCGTAGTAGCCCAGGTTGCCAAGCATCTGCCCCACTCCCAGCCGGTCACCGGCCTGGCGGAAGAGCCGCGCGGACTCGGCCGCATCGCAGGCCGCGGCCGCATGGTTCCCCTCAACGTCCGCGGCGAACGCCCGGGCGGACAGCAGGCGGGCGGTCAGGTAGGGTTCGTCGAGACGGTAGGCCAGGCCCAGGCCGGACTCGATCACGGGCAGCGCGGCGCCGGGCTGCCCCTGGCGCAGCAGGATGACAGCGCGTATTCGCAGCAGCTCGGCGACCAGGTAGTCGTCGCCGGCGGCGCGGGCAATGGCTAGCGCCTCCTGGCAGTAATCCCCGGCGGTCGCGTAATCACCCGTCTGCTGGAGGAGGCGGGCCGCTGCGGCCAGCGCCCGGGCGCGCGGCAGCGTCGCCTGCTGGGCGGCGGGCCCGTCCAGCAGCGCCCGCAGCGCGCCGGCTCCCTCGGCAGCGTGCCCGCGCGCCCGCCAGAACACCCGCAGCGAGGCGGCCAGCCGCAGGCCTGGCTCAGGGTCGGGCTGGGTCAGGCTAAAGGCGATCGCGGCCCGCAGGTTGCCCAGCTCGGCATCGAGCCGGTCCAGCCATTCGGCCTGATCAGCGCCCCTGAGCTGCGTGGCGGCCGCCTCGGCCAGGGCCAGGTAGTAACCCCGGTGGGCGATCCGGGCAGCATCCGCTACCGCCGAGCCCTGCGCGTCTAGCCGCTCGGCCGCGTATTGCCGGACAGTTTCCAGCAGCCGGTACCGGCCCGGGCTGGTCGCGGTACGGTCGAACTGGACCAGGCTCTTGTCCACCAGCGCGCCCAGATAACCCAGCACCTCCCCGGCGGGCACATCCTCACCCACGGCGACCGCCTCGGCCGCGGAGAGGCCGAACCCCCCGGCGAAGGCCGACAGCCGGGCCAGCACCGATCGCTCGGCGCCGGTCAGCAGCTCCCAGGACCAGCCCACCATGGCCCGCAGCGTCCGCTGGCGCGGCAGCCCCGCCCGCGACCCGCCGGTCAGCAGCGCGAACCGCTCATCCAGCCGCGCATCCAGCTCGGCCGGCGGCAGCGCCCGCAGCCGGGAGGCGGCCAGCTCGATGGCCAGCGGGATGCCATCCAGCCGCCGGCAGATCCGCCCCATCACCGCGGCAGTCTGCTCATCGGGGGTCAGCGTCACCCCCTGCGCCGCGGCCCGGTCCTGAAGCAGCCGCACCGCCTCGCTAGCCAGGATCGCATCCGTGTCATCCCCGTCGGCCGGGACCCTCAGCGAGGGCACCCGGTACACGTACTCCCCGTCGATGCCCAGCGGCTCCCGGCTAGTGGCCAGCAGCGCCAGGTTCGGGCAGCCCCGCAGCAGCGCATCGGCCAGCTTCGCGCACCCCCCGATCACTTGCTCGCAGTTGTCCAGCAGCACCAGTAGGCTCCGCCCGCCCACCGCCGCCACCAGCGTGTCGGCCACCGGGCGGCCCTGCTCCTGGCGCACCCCCAGCACATCGGCCACGGTCACCGCGACCAGGTCAGGGTCGCGCAGCGTGGCCAGGTCGGCGAACCATACCCCGTCCCCCGCCTCGTCAAGCAGCGCGGCCGCCACCTGCAGGCCGAGCCGGGTCTTGCCCGCCCCGCCCGCGCCGGTCAGCGTGACCAGCCGCGACCCGCCCACCAGCGCCCACACCGCGGCCAGCTCAGCCTGCCGGCCGACGAAGCTGGACACCTGCGCCGGCAGGTTGTGCAGCAGCCCCGGGTCCTCCAGCGGCCGCAGCGGCGGGAACGCTGCCGGCACTCCCCCGGGCTGCTGCCGGGACACCTGCTCGGCCCGGCCCCCGTCCCTCAGCTGGCCCAGGCCCAGATCGGTCAGCCTCACGCCGGCCGACACCCCGTCGCGCAGCAGCCCGGCCGGCGCGGACGACACCATGACCTGCCCTCCGGGGGTGGTGGCCCATCGCATTCGGCCGTTGCAGCCCAACCTCGCCGCATCAGCACGCCGTGGATCTCACGGCCCAGGCACAGGCTGCTCCGATGCTCCGTCTTGTCCATATCGGCCCCCTCATCACGGAACCGATCTGTTACGCTTACCTATTAGTAAGTCAGAGTCTGACTTACTAGTAAGTCAGAAGTCAAGAGCCTGGAGGAACTTGGTGACCGCGAGCCGCGGGCATGACGATGTCGGCACGGCCTCGCGGATCCTGGATGCCGCCGAGCGGCTGGTCCAGGTCCGCGGCTTCAACGGGTTCAGCTACGCCGATATCGCAGCCGAGCTACACATCACCAAGGCCGCGCTGCACTACCACTTCGCTGGGAAGGCGGACCTGGGCGCGGCACTCATCGCCCGTTACGCGGACCGGTTCGCCGAAGCCCTCGCCGCGGTGGACGCGCGCCGCAGCGGCTCCAGCGCCAAGCTCGCCGACTACGCGGACCTGTACCTGCAGGTGCTCCGCGGCCGCAAGATGTGCCTGTGCGGCATGCTCGCCGCCGAGTACCAGACTCTCCCGCAGCCCATGCAGGATGCGGTGATCAGGTTCTTCGACCGCAACGAGAACTGGCTACAGGATGTCCTGGAGCAGGGGCTCCAGGACGGCAGCCTGCAGTTCGCCGGGTCGGCGCGCGACGCCGCCCGCATGATCATGGGCGGGCTGGAAGGGGCCATGCTCGTCGCCCAGCCCTACGGAGGCATCGCCCGGTTCCAGGCCGCCGCGGCCAACCTGCTGGCCAGCCTCGCGCCGCCCGGCAACGGGCAAGGCCCGGACAAGCTCGCCCATGCCGCTCGGTCGAAGACATCCGAGCCCGCGCCGGCCAGGACCACCCGGTCCTCGGCGTAGAAGGCTCACCGCGTGCCAGCACCAGCCCCTCGACGTCGCGGCCGATGCCCACGAGCCCGAACCTTGCCTGGCCCGCATCAGACGACGCCCCGGAACTGTCCTCGGCGCTACGCCTCTCGCGTGCCCGGCGCCATGAGGACTGAGCCCGCGGCTGGCTGCAACGGGCTCGCCGCCTGCTCGAAGGACTCGACCCCAGGGCGCCCAGGCCCTACATCCGGATCATCCCCCAGCCCGCCTGATGGCGCGGGTCGTTATATCGGCCGTGCCTGCCTCGGCCAGCATCCCGGGACCGACGCGGCTGCCGCAGGGCGCCCAATGAGGGCCACCGAACAGCCCAGAGCGGAAATCGTCGTCATCGATACCCCTACGCTGGGTGACCGCAGCTGTGTCCCGCATGACGGGCGGCCTTTGATCGCGTACCGGTCCGCGACGGGGACGTCATCGAGGTCGGCCTGGTCACGCGGATCCGGGTCATCGCCACCCCGGGCCACACCTTTACCCACCTGTCATACGTGTTGGAGATCGCGCGGCAGCCGCCTGCCGTGTTCACCGGCGT
>Ga0335076_10007505_pt1 | contig 10987 bp, 5 predicted proteins | sample Lox_Sample_25_FD_206717 | JGI IMG/M metagenome (GOLD analysis project Ga0335076, IMG submission 206717) | Soil microbial communities from Loxahatchee National Wildlife Refuge, Florida, United States - Lox_Sample_2.5 | ecosystem: Environmental > Terrestrial > Soil > Wetlands | place: USA: Florida...
TGCGGTCGGTCCCAACTCCCGCCAGCCGCATCACCGTCGCACGGTCCGATCCTTCCAGAGTTCCCGTCTGAATGGGCTTCCAGTACACCGCGTCGAGCGCGGCGCACAAAAGTGCGGACAGCACCGTCTTGCCGACTCCTGTGTCGGTACCGGTGACAAAGAAATGGTGCCTCATCTTCCCGCCGCCTTGGCGGGAGATTGTCCCCGCACACGCCAAGCGCCAAGACAAGCCTGAAGACGCTCGAGATCCCGCGTGGAAATCGCCGCCGTCAGCGAAAAACGCAATCGTGCGCGCCCTTCTGCCACGGTAGGCGGCCGGATCGCGCGCACGGCAAATCCCTCGCACTGGAGGTATTCCGCAGCCGACAATGCGTCTTCGTTCCTTCCGACGATTGCAGGCACGATCTGTGTCGTGCTTCCCGAGAGGTCCCAGCCATCCTCTCTCAGCCCGGCGGAAAATCGCCGCGCGTTATCGCGAAGAACGTTGCGCTTGGCATCCATGCCTTGCGCGAGCCGCAATGACGCGCGGATTTGTCCCGCCATCGCGGGGGGCATGGCGGTGCTGAAAATAAACGTTCTCGCGTGATTGATCAGATGCTCGCGCAAAATGCTGCTGCCGCATACGAAAGCGCCGGCACTCGCCAGCGCCTTGCCGCAAGCGTGAATCGTCGCAACCACGTTCTTTCCGTTCCCAGGGGCCGCAACCAGGCCGCGCCCCGAAGGACCGTGAACTCCGGTAGCGTGCGCCTCATCCACAATCAATCCCACTCCGTATTTGTCTCCCATTCGGGCCAGCGTTTCGATGTCCGCCACGTCCCCGTCCATGCTGAAGATGGACTCCGTCACGATGAATTTCCGGCACCGCTCTCCGGCATGTTCCACCAGGGCGGTCTCCAGCCGGTCCAGGTCCAGGTGCGGAACAATCACTCGCCGCGCGCCAGACAGCCGGATCCCGTCAATCAGGCTCGCGTGATTCAGCGCATCGGAAAAAACCAAATCCTCTTTTCGTAACAGCGAAGTAAGCAGCCCCAGATTCGCCGCGTATCCGCTCCCGAAATACAGCGCCGCGTCCGTTCCCGCAAAGCTCGCAAATTCTTCTTCCAGCTCTTCCCAGACTCGCGCATTTCCGGAAAGCAAACGCGAGCCCGTGCTTCCGCAACGCGCAGCCTCGCTCGCCGCCGCGATAACCGCCTCTTTCAGTTCCGCGCTTTCCGACAGGCCGAGATAATCATTCGAGCAGAGATTCACGCCCTGAAGCTCCGTCAAGCTCCGCCGCTGGCTTCGTTCCTCCAGCTTGAGGAGGCCGGCATCCAGCTCGCTCATGAGCGCATCGTGAAATTCAGACGGCATGCGGCTCCAAGGGTTTCATTCCGAGAGTTTCCAGCAACATTTCATCTTCGTCGCGCCCCGGATTCGGCGTCGTTAAGAGTTTTTCTCCTACGAAAATCGAATTTGCTCCCGCGAGAAAACAAAGCGTCACAGCCTCCGGAGAAAGTTGCTTTCGCCCCGCCGCGAGCCTCACTCGCGAAGCCGGCATCAGGATCCGCGCCGTCCCGATCGCCCGCACCATTTCCAGAGGGTCGAGTGTGGGCAGGTTCGCTACCGGAGTGCCTTCGACGCGCACCAGCATATTGATCGGCACGCTCTCCGGATGCGGCTTCAACGACGCCAGTTGCTGCAACAATCCGACGCGGTCCTCTTCCCGCTCGCCCATTCCCAAAATTCCGCCGCAGCAAACGGTGATTCCCGCCTTGCGCACCGCAGCCAATGTCCTTAAGCGATCATCATACACACGCGTCGTGATAATCGAGCCGTAGAACTCCGGTGATGTATCTAAATTGTGATTATAGGCGGTGAGTCCCGCGTCTTTCAGTTTCATCGCCTGCGTTTCTGTCAGCATTCCCAGCGTGCAACACACTTCCATCCCCAGGGCCGCCACTCCGCGAACCATTTCGAGCACGGCTTCAAATTCCCTGCCATCCGGAACCTGCCGCCAAGCCGCGCCCATGCAGAACCGTGTCACCCCTCGCGCCGCCGCTTCCCGCGCTACGTTCACCACATGCTCCGGATCCAGCAGCCCTTGGCGCTCGACATCCGTTTCGTAATGCGCGCTTTGCGGGCAGTACGCGCAATCCTCCGGGCAGCCCCCGGTTTTGATCGAGAGAAGCTGGCAGGTTTGCACGCGATCCGCAGCGTGATACTCGCGATGAATCGTTTGCGCGCGAAAAATCAGCTCCGGCAGCGGCAAGCGATAAATTTCCACCACTTCCTCGCGCGTCCAGTTGTGCCGCAATGCTTGGTTGTGCTGCCCACCGTTTTCAGTTGCAAGAATAGTTCTGGAACTCATGGTCCTTCGCCCACCAGACTTTGCATGGATGCGTGTTCGTGCCATGTTACCAGAGGTTCCCAGCGCTTTGCTCTCTTCTGCTGCCCGAATTCCCGGATTCTCATCATGCGTCGCAAACCGTCCCGAAGGGACCTGCGCAATTTGAAAAATAGCGCCCGAAATGTTATAAATCTCCGTTTTGCTGCGGCCTGCAATTCGCTTAGATCAGAGCGTTTGCGGGGAAGCCGGGTAGGGGTACCTGGCTTCGTGGCAGATCGGCGTTCCCCGTCTTGGCTTGGGAGCCAGTTTCGTTGCCGGCTGCTTGCTCCCGCGTCGCTCGAAAATCAGGCGATCGTCCGTAGATTATAAACGGCAACGCGTGTGCAGGAACGTAACTTTACCGCAGGATCCTTGAGGGTGGCCGCTCCGCCAGCCGCCGGGAGACCGTTCCAAACTTCTATGTTGGATGGAGGAAAGTAAATGCGAACCTGGCTTACGAATGCCTGGTCCCAGAGCAGTACGATCTTGCGCGGCGGCTTGGCGTTGGCCGCTCTTTGCCTTGCTTCTCCTCTCGCGCCGTTTGCGCGCGCGGAAAATGAGCCCGGCGGCGAAGCGAGCCTCAAGCTTCCCGATCTTTCTCAGGAACATTTCCTCGGCTTTAATGGCCACACGCTTTTGCTCTGGGGCATTGTCATCTGTGTACTGGGGCTTCTCTTCGGGTTGTGGATCTACACGCGCCTGAAAAACATGCCCGTACACAGCTCCATGCGCGACGTTTCGGAACTGATCTACGAAACCTGCAAGACCTATCTCCTCACGCAGGGCAAATTCCTTCTTCTTCTGTGGGTTTTCATCGCGGTCATTATTGTTCTGTACTTCGGTTGGCTCGCGCCCGTCCATCCCACATCGGTCACCTTGCCCATCATCCTGCTTTTCAGTCTTCTGGGAATGGCCGGAAGCTACGGTGTCGCGTGGTTCGGCATTCGCGTGAATACATTCGCAAATTCGCGCACCGCGTTCGCTTCTCTTCGCGGCAAGCCTTATCTCGTCTATCACACGCCTCTCGAAGCCGGCATGAGCATTGGCATGATGCTGATCAGCATCGAGCTGATCATGATGCTCTTTATTCTGCTCTTCGTTCCCGGCAACTACGCGGGCCCGTGCTTCATCGGCTTCGCCATCGGTGAATCGCTCGGTGCCGCGGCGTTGCGCATCGCCGGAGGCATTTTCACCAAGATCGCCGATATCGGTTCCGACCTCATGAAAATCGTCTTCAAGATCAAGGAAGACGATGCGCGCAACCCCGGCGTGATCGCGGATTGCACCGGAGATAACGCGGGCGACTCTGTCGGCCCCAGCGCCGATGGTTTTGAAACTTATGGCGTCACGGGCGTCGCTCTCATTACCTTCATTCTCCTGGCCGTCAAGAATCCTGTGATCCAGGTGCAATTGCTCGTGTGGATCTTCGTGATCCGCGTAGTGATGCTGATCGCCAGCCCCTCGGCCTACTTTCTCAACGGGGCCATTGCCAAGGCCCGCTACGGCAACGCAGACAAAATGAATTTCGAAGCTCCGCTCACATCTCTCGTATGGATTACTTCTTTCGTTTCCATCGGCCTCACGTTCATTAGTTCTCGCCTCATCATTCCTGATCTCGGCGGTGATCCGACGCAGTGGTGGAAGCTTTCCATCATTATTTCTTGCGGCACTTTGGCGGGAGCCGTTATTCCCGAGCTGGTCAAAGTGTTCACTTCCACCGAATCGCGCCACGTCAAGGAAGTCGTCAAAGGTGCGCAGGAGGGCGGCGCTTCGCTGGACATTCTCTCCGGCTTCGTCGCGGGAAATTTCTCGGCTTATTACCTGGGCCTCACCATGGTGATCTTGATGTCGCTCGGCTACCTGATCACCAATCTCGGCCTCGGCGCGCTTATTCTCGCGCCTTCCGTGTTTGCCTTCGGTCTCGTCGCCTTCGGCTTCCTGGGCATGGGCCCCGTGACGATCGCCGTGGATTCTTACGGTCCGGTGACGGACAACGCTCAGTCTATTTATGAACTCTCTTTGATCGAAAATGTCCCGAACATCAAAGACGAGCTGAAAACCAAATTCAACATGAGCAACGTGGACTTCGAATCGGCAAAAACGCTGCTTGAAGCCAACGATGGTGCCGGAAACACTTTCAAAGCCACCGCCAAGCCCGTACTCATAGGCACCGCCGTCGTCGGCGCGACCACGATGATTTTCTCCATCATCATGGCGCTCACGAACGGCCTGCGGGAAAACGTGGACAAGCTCTCGCTTCTGCACGCCCCTTTCGTTCTCGGCCTGATCTCCGGCGGCGCGATGATCTACTGGTTCACCGGCGCATCCATGCAGGCCGTCACCACGGGCGCTTACCGCGCGGTCGAGTTCATCAAAGCTCATATTAAACTCGAAGGCGTCGAAAAAGCCTCGGTGCAGGACAGCAAGAAAGTCGTGGAAATCTGCACGCTCTACGCGCAGAAAGGCATGATCAACATTTTCATCGCCGTCTTCTTTGCAACGCTGGCTTTCGCTTTCCTGGAGCCCTTCTTCTTCATCGGCTACCTGATTTCCATAGCCACGTTTGGCCTCTATCAAGCCATTTTCATGGCCAACGCCGGAGGCGCCTGGGATAACGCCAAGAAAATCGTCGAGGTCGAGTTGAAGCAAAAAGGCACGCCGCTCCACGACGCGACCGTCGTCGGCGACACCGTCGGCGATCCTTTCAAGGACACTTCCTCGGTGGCCCTCAACCCCATCATCAAGTTCACCACTTTGTTCGGCCTGCTCGCCGTCGAGCTCGCCGTGCAAATGACGGCCTCCGAGGGTGGCACGCTCGCTCACATTCTCTCGGCTGGTTTCTTCATCGTTTCGTTCTTCTTCGTCTATCGCTCCTTCTACGGGATGCGCATCGGCTCGCAAACCGCGAGCTGAGTCTGATTTTCTTGCGAGTCGGCACCAAAGGCACCGGGCCAGCTCGGCGACTTCGTCACCGGTACGCGCTGGTGCGCTGGCGAAATTTTGGCCGCTTCGACCAACGCCGTCCCCTATTGTTTTTTGCAAGTGTGCGCAAGCCCTCGAACATAAAGGACTTGGGTGACACTTCTGGGACTCGGTTTGTGCAATGTGTGCGTAAGCCATAGATGGAGAAGGATTTAGATGCGAGCGGATGCGATGGGGAAGAACTGGCTAACGCAGGAGGAATTGCGCCGGAGAATCGCGACTGGGGTGACGCGACGGAGGTGAGGGGCTTAGGTTGGCACGGCCGAAACGTGAGGAATGATAATTCAAGATATAGTTAACTTAGAAGTATTATCCATTGGACGGCTGATTTGACAGGTGGGGAGGCGAGAACTTGAGGTTGGATGGTTTTCCGATCTCAATCAAGCGCCGTTGAAACAACCCGGCCGGGCTTGAATGGAGGTTATGCTCGGATCAAGCCGGGCAGGTTGCGCGGATCGGCGTTGAAGCCGGGGAAGACAGGCTTTAAGTCGGGGACGCCAATATGCTTGGCGAGGATTTCCGAGAGCACGGAGCGGAAATCAGTGGTCAGGAAGAGGTCACGGTTCTCGTTGAGCTGTTGATCTTCCAGTCCCGGCCATTTTCCATAGACTTTCCCACCTTTCACATCGCCACCCATGACGAACATGCAGTTGGCGTGGCCGTGGTCGGTGCCGCGGTTGCCGTTTTCGCGGGCGGTGCGGCCAAATTCGCTCATGGTCACGACCACGATATTTTCCATGCGGTCGCCCATGTCCTGATGGAAGGCCGCAAGCCCCTGGCCGAGATCACGCAACAGGTTCGAGAGTTGGCCCTGCACGCCGCCTTCGTTGACGTGGTTGTCCCAGCCGCCACAATCTACGAAGAGAACTTCCACGCCGATATTTGCTTTGATCAATTGCCCGATTTGTTGCAGGTTTTTGCCGAGACGGCTTTTCGGATACTTCGCGCCGTTTTCGGGCTGATATTTCTCGGGATCGGCTTTGCGCAGCATGTCAATGGCTTCAAAAGTCTCAGCGCCCGTTCCACGAAGCGCCTGGTCCACGGTCTGCGCATACATCGCTTCGAAGCCGCCTTCGACGACCTGGCTCATTCCCACATTCTGGGCCATGACTTTGAACTGATTTACATCTGGAAGCGCGATGGCAGGAGCTTCGCCGCGCAGCGTAAGCGGCAAATTCGTGCCCATAGCAACCGCCCGGAATGGCGAGGCGTGTTCTTCCGGAACGGATTCTACCGCGCGATTGAGCCAGCCGTCTTCCGTGGCTTTCACGCCGGGCGTGCCGGACTCCATAAAATCCTGGGCATCGAAGTGAGAACGGGTGGGATCGGGCGAGCCCGCGGCGTGAACGATCGCTAATTGATTCTTGTGAAAAAGCGGCTCGAGCGGAGCCAGGCTCGGATGCAGGCCGAAGAATCCATCCAGATCAACTGCTGCTTCGGATCCTCCGCGACTGGGCTGAGGAATCGCAATCGTCGGGCGCATGCGGTAATAGTTCGGCTCGCCGAAGGGCACGACGATATTCAAACCATCGGCGGCGCCGCGCTGAAACAATACAACGAGTTGCTTTTTGCCGGAGATTGGCGTGGCGGCAGCGGCGCGCTGCAGGAATGCGGGCATGGCGCTCAGGCCAACCATCGCGATGCCTCCCTGCTTCAGAAAATAGCGGCGCGAAAATTTCAGATTCCTTACGCCTTCGCAGCACTCCATGGCCATGGCTCCCTCGCTTAGGAAAAATTTAGCGCCGCTGAAATTCCGGCGCGCCCAAAACCAGCCCGGCAATCACGCCCAGATTTACTTGCTTTATGGGATCGTCCAGCCGGGCCTGCAAAATCTGCGGATTTTCGAGCTGCTTATCCAGGGTCTGCACGGTGGACTCGGCCACTTGCCCATCCAGGAAAACTTGCACGGCGCGGTCGAGCGCGGCTTTGGGATCCGTAGTGGTTTCAAGGCCCAGCAGGGAAGCCACATCGCTATGCGAGCCGCGCATGCGGTTTTCCGAGAGCGCCAGAGAGTAATTCATGCGGTTGAGCAAGGCCCCCGTGTTGACCCAGGTATCCGCCTTGTCCGAGTAGCCGGTCGGTGGCTGACACTGATAGAGTGGCTCGCCGATGCGCGCCGTCCACATCACAAGAGGAAGCGGCGTGTCCACGTCGGTTCCCAGGGCGCGGGCGGCGGAGACAACCAGTTCAAAGGGCGTCTTGATTTTTGCGTTGTAAGCTTCGCGGGACCAGAATTCCGGCGAATAGATCATCGAGCGCATCACGGAGCGAATGTCGCCGTCGCTCGAGAGAAATGTCTTGGCCATGCGGTCCACAAGGGCGGTCGGCGGATTGTCCGAAACAAAGCGGCGCGCCAGCTCCGTGCTGATGAATTTCGCGGTGCTCGGGTTGTGCGCCAGCAAATCCAGAACTTCTTCGCCGTCCTTCATTCCGCCGGCATGAATCTTCTTGCCGAGGACGATCTTGGTCCCCGGATCGTGCAACTGATCCCGGAAGACGAATTTCGCTTCTTCGCGCGGCCGCTCGATGGACCATCCGGTAAAGCAGCGCGCCACTTCGGTGACATCTTTCTGCGTATAGCCGCCGTCCACCCCCAGCGTGTGCAATTCCATCAATTCGCGGCCGTAATTTTCGTTCAGGCCGCGCACCATCTGCTGCTTCTTTTGCGCCTGGGGATTCTGTTGCGGGTATGGCAGACCCAGGCGCCAGGCGCGCATCTGCTGGCGCATCATGCGCTCCTGCTCCAATCGCTTGGCCGCATTCGGGTCCACGCTCAGAAAATTGTCCAGGTAGAAGAGCATCGCCGGGCTTTTTGCGGTGGCTTCCAGCAAGTCCCTGAATTTTCCGAGCGTATGCGGCTGGATGGCATCGCGCTCGTAGGATGTCAGCAGCCAAACGTCCACCCCTTTGGCGCCATAGACGTTGAAGTGGTTAAACCAGAAATCGTCCATCACCTGCTGCAACTGGCGCTCGCTGTAGATGGCGCGAATCATCTTGGCCATGGCAAGCTCGGCAATGACGCGCCGCGGCCGATGGCTATTTTCGGCAATGGCGCGCGGAACGTTGTCCGGTTCGATACCCGGCGCGTCGCGGTGGCCCGCTCCGCGCGTCAGGGGATCCTCCATTTCGGGATTCTGCTTCATCGGCGAGGGCGTATCCGCATCGGGCGTCGCAGGGTTCGAGCTCGCCGATGCTTCCGTGGCTTCTTCAGAACCGCTCGCGGCATTGCGGTCCGCCCGCATGTCCTGTGCGATTACCGCCGCCGCGCGATCTCCCGAAGGGAGCTGAGCCTGTTCTCGCCGCTGTTCCCTTTTCAGCGCTTGCTTCGGCCGAGGGTACCCGGCCATCAGCTTGGCGCTGGACATCTTCAGGGTGGGATAATTTTCCAGGCGAGCTTCCATCGCGCTGTCGTTGATCGAATGCGGATTCAGCTGCTGCTCGATCCAGTTGGCGAGTCCGATCTTCTTCACGCGTTCGACGTCGCCCGGACGCGGACCGTACGCCAGACGGTTGAGCGCATGAAGAATGGCTTCATCCTCGGTCAGTTCCGTGATCGGGAGACCCTTCAGGACGGGATTTTTTTTCGGCGTCTTCTCTTTTGCGGCGGGGATTGGACCGGCGGAAACGAGAGGGGCTTCAAACCCGAGGGGAAAACAAAGCGCCAGCGAAAGCGAGGCGGCAAGAACACCTTGTGGAGATGGCAGACGAAGAAGGCTGCGGCGCTTCGAAGAAATCATCGCTCTCCCCGAATCTCTTGGACTGGCTACACTTTATTCTCCTCCAGTAAACCCCTGCTGACAGCGCAAGTTGCGGAAAAAGATACGGAAATCGCATTCGACGCCGAAGCGGAAAGCATTGAAACGACAAAAGTTAGACGCGCCTGTCCAGTGGGGCAGGTTGCGCCAGTTCTTCAATCCGTAAGGTCGAAGTCGGTGGATCGCGCCGGAGCCGTGCGGCCAGCTCCGTCAATTGCCAGCATCTCGAGCCGGTACTTCCCCGGTTTGAGGTCCTTGATGGGAACCTTTAAGCCCACAGGAATGACCGGACTGCCTTTATGAATGAATTCTTCCGCGGCAACGCTCCCCGTGAAAAAGACCTGTTGATTGGTGGCGCGGTCGAAGATCTTGTAACCCATCACAACACGCGGAGGATTTGCCGATGTCAAAAGCGGTTCATAGATTTCGGAGTAAACGATCACCTGGTCGGTGCGCTTGAATTTGTTTTCCGCCTCTGGCGTGATTTGGAGTCCCTTCACCACTAATGGCGTGTGATCTTCGAGAAGGGTGGCGTCCAGATCCGAATCGTTGGCCATCTCAGACAGCGGTTGCGGATCGTTGGTCATGACCGCTGCTCCCATGCTGAACTGCTTGCCGTCGTACGGATCAATCTTCAGCGGAGATTCGACTTTGCGGAAATTGTTACCTCCGGCGCTCAAGACTACCGTCAGGTTATACGCGCCGGGCGCGGCGTCAAACTGGTTTTCGTAGTGATAAGGATTCTTCATGAATTCCTTCCACTCGCCTTTTTCTAGATCGAGCTTTACCTGGTCGCTGAAGCGCGCTCCAACGGTGCCGTCGGGGCGATAGGCAATTCCCAGAACATTCAGGTCGGCTTGGTATTTGCCCTTTTCCTTTTCGAAATGGAAATTGTCCGGCGGAATATCCATGGCCATGTCCACACGGGCCACTCCCGGCCCGGAGTAGAAATACGGAGTGGCCATAGCAGCATGAATGGAGCCAGCTTGGGATTCCCTGGCATGCGCCTCAAGTTGTTTTTCGGTGTCCGTGCCGGCAAGAATGTTCGCGGGAGGCGCATTGCAGTAACCGCTACGCGAACGCACGTGCAAGCCGCCGACGTGCTCGAGCTTGACCTTCAGTGTGTGACAGCTGCCTTCCGCCGATTCCGCGGGTACATAACCCAGAAGATAAAATTCGTTTTGCTCGCGGCCAATGCGTTCGAGGCCGCCGAGCAAATCGTTGGTATTGAAGATGGTGAAGCCGCCGGTCCCGTCCGCCAGGGCGGCGAGAACTTCCTGATTCGTCGTGGCGGAGGGAGGAAATTGTGGAATGAGATTGCGCGGCTGGGTAAGGGGATTGTTGTAATAGTTCGAATAGGCGCCGCGGTTCGAGTAGCCACCGCCGCCTCGCGTGCCGACGGGAGTGCCGCCCCCCGTGCCGCGGGTACCACCTCCTCCGGTGCCGCCCCCGCCCGTGCCACCCGTTCCGCCTGTACCACCTCTGCCACCGCCGGTGCCACCAGGGCCAACTGGTCCGCCACGGCCACCACCGCCGCCTGGGCCGGCTCCTGGACTGCCACCTCCGCCACCGCCGGTGGGGCGCTGGGGAAAAGAAGCGAGAACGAACCGCGGTGCTCCGTCAGCGCTCGATCTGGCGCGGAAAGCAGCGGGAGCGAAACGAGTTCGAGGGACGGGTCCGTTCGCCGGCGACAAATCATTGCGGGCGCTGCCGCCTGGAGCCATCGCCACCAAGCCTCGAGCATCTACCGGATAAATGGCGACGTTGGCTTTATTGCAGGCATCAATGGTCGCGGTCAGCTCCGACATTTGCTCTGGATTGAGAGGAAAGCCCGAGGAGAAAAGGACGAGCATTTTGCGTCCGGGAATGGCGCGCAGATCTTTTG
>Ga0335076_10007506_pt1 | contig 10986 bp, 4 predicted proteins | sample Lox_Sample_25_FD_206717 | JGI IMG/M metagenome (GOLD analysis project Ga0335076, IMG submission 206717) | Soil microbial communities from Loxahatchee National Wildlife Refuge, Florida, United States - Lox_Sample_2.5 | ecosystem: Environmental > Terrestrial > Soil > Wetlands | place: USA: Florida...
CCTTCACGGTGGAGGCGTGCCCCCGGTGGCACTCCAGGCAGTCCCCGCTCTTCACCGGGTCGTGGACGGCCGCGCCGGGGGCGGAGAGCTTCTTCGCCAGGGGCTGGTGGCAGCCCAGGCAGAGCTTCCCCGGCTCGGCCTTGAGGTCCTTGGGGCGGGCCGAGCCGTGGGGATCGTGGCAGGAGGGGCAGGCGCCCTGGGCGAACGGGGCGTGGCGCGAGACCCCGCGGTCCCAGACCTTCTGGACGCCGACGTGGCACTGCAGGCACGCCTTGGCGACGTCGGGGGGCAGGAGCCTGGGGGAGTCGCCGTGGGCGAGGTGGCAGCTGGTGCAGGCGCCGCCGGCGAACGGGGTGTGCAGGTGCGCCCCTTCCCGGGCCTGGTACATCGCCTGGTGGCAGCGGGCGCAGAGGGTCTCGGCCTTCCCCACGAGGAGCTTCGGCTGGTCGGAGCCGTGGGGGCGGTGGCAGCTCGTGCAGTCGGCCCGGGGGTGTCCGCGCTTGCCGATCACGTCCTCGTGGCAGCCGAGGCAGAGCTTCTGCGGCGCGGCGAGGAGCAGCCCCGGTCCGCCGCCGTGCGGGTCGTGGCAGGAGGTGCAGTCGCCCGAGCGCACCGGCTCGTGGGGCGCGGGGAGCGCGGCCCAGTCGCGCGCCTCCCGGTGGCAGCCGGCGCAGAGCGTCTCGCCCGCGGAGACCAGCTTGGCGGCGTTCGCGCCGTGGGGATCGTGGCAGCCGTCGCACCGGCCGGCGGCGGCGGGGGCGTGCGCCCCCGGGCCGCTCACCTTCCTCTGGATGGCGGCGTGGCAGGAGAGGCAGAGGTCCTTCTGCGGCCGGACCAGGAGCTTCTGCTCGTCGGCGGCGTGCGGGAGGTGGCAGGTGGCGCAGCTCCCCGCCTTGAAGGGGGCGTGAACCGCCTTGCTCTTCAGCTTCGCCTCCTCCTCGTCGTGGCACTCGAAGCACAGGGCGGGCCGGGCGCGGACGGCGAAGGGCGGGGTGGCCTCGGTGGAGCCGTGGCAGCTCGAGCAGTCCGGCATCGCCTCGTGAACCACCTCGCGCAGGAGCTTCGGGCCGGAGGCGCCGTGGGCGTCGTGGCAAGAGAGGCAGCCGGCGCTGGCCGGCAGGTAGCCGCCGTGGCTCCTGGCCAGGGCGGGCGCCTCGTGGCAGAGCGCGCAGAGGCCGGGCACCGCCGCCTTGAGGAGCCCGGGCGCCGCCGAGGCGTGAGGATCGTGGCAGGCGACGCAGCCGTGCTGCGCCGGCGAGTGGACGTGCGCGCGCTCGAACGGCCCCTCCTCGTGGCAGGAGAGGCAGAGCTTGCGCTCGCTCGCCACGAGCAGCAGCTCGCCGCCCGGGCCGTGGGGGCGGTGACAGGTCTCGCAGGCGCCGGTGCGGTAGGGCGCGTGCAGCACCTTGGCCGCGGGCCGCGCCTCCTTGTGGCAGGCGAGGCAGCCGGTCGGCGGCGCGACGGCAGCCGGCGCGGCGGCGGGCTGGGCCTCGCGTCCCGCGCAGGCGGCGGCGAGCAGCGCGGCGGCGAGCAGTCGGGTGCGACGCAAGGGGACCTCGGGCTGGCGGGGAATCCGGATAGATTACCACGGCGGGGCGTTCCTCCGCCCCGGGTGACGGCGCCTCGAGGCCGCGGGTGGCCAGGACCCTGGGTACGCTGACGCAGCGCGCATTCACGGCGAGCCCGCCGCTCCATCAGGGGCTTGGCCGGCGGCGTTCCACCCTCCATGATGATCGCAGTGGTCACCTGCCAAGGAGGTCGCATAGCGGAGCAGCTGCAGGAGACGAAAAGTCAGAATGCAGTTCGAGCCGGTCACTGACCGGCAACCGCTCGCGAACGAACGAGCGCAGGTCGTCGCGAAGGGGCCCGCAATCACGGGCCCCTTCGCCTGTCCGGATCGCCGCAGGCGAGAAGTTCCGCGTGCAGGGCGAGGGGAGGCAACCTATCCTTTGCGCCGCCGTGCCGGTCGGGGGGCCGCGCACGGGACGAGGACGGGATGCCGGAGACCACCGTCGGCCTGGGCCGGGTGCTGGTGCTCGATCGTGGTGAGTCCGGCCGCAGGGCGCTCCGCGCGGTCCGGGAGCTGGTGCGCGAGGGCCGGGCGGAGGCCGCCGTCGCCGGCCATCCGGCGCGCGAGCGCCGCTGCCCGCTGGTGCGGGAGGCGGACGAGGCGGTCGAGGTCGACGGCCGCCCCGAGCTGGCGCTGGGCCTGGCCCGCGCCGGCGCCGCCTGGCTCGGCCCCGCCCCCGTCGCCGTCCGCGCCGCCTTCGCCGAGGCGTGCGGCCAGCTCGGGGTGGTCCACCTCGGCCCGTCCGCCGCCACCCTCCGCCGGGTGGCCACGCCCGACGCCGTGGCCGCCCTCGCCGCCGAGCTCGGCGTGCCGGCCGCCGGGGTGGCGACCCCGGACGACACCGCGCGGCTGCTGGAGGTGATCGCCGTCCGGGACGCCGCCGGGAACGCGGCCGTGGTCGGCGTCGGGGACGCCTCCCTCCGGCTCGCCGACGTGGCGGTGCTGGCCGAGTCGCCCGCTCCGGGCCTCCGGCCGGACGAGGACCCCGCCGCCCGGGCCCTGGCCCTCCGGGCCGTCGCGGCCGCCGGCTGGACCGGGGTGGCCGCCGTCCAGCTCCTCCTCGATCCGCGCACGCGGCGGCTGTCGCTGGTCGGGATCGACGCGCTCGCCCGGGCGGCCTCCGCGGTCGAGGCCGCCGCGGGGGTCGATCTGGTGCGCCTCGCCCTCCGGATCGGCGCCGGGCTGCCGCTCGGGCCGGTGCCCCTGACGCCGCGCGGCCACGCGCTCGCGGCCCGGCTCCTGGCGCGCGATCCCGACGCCGGGCTGGCCGCCTCCCCGGGCGTGGTCGAGGTGCTGCGCTTCCCCTCCGACCCGGAGGTCCGCGCCGAGGCGGCGGTGGAGGAGGGCGACGCGCCGCCGGCAGGGGAGCCGCTCGCCACCCTGGTCGCCCGGGGCGCGGACCGGCCCGAGGCGCTCGCCCGGCTCGCCCAGGCGCTGGCCGACGCGGACGTGCTCGTCCGCGGCACGGGGAATACCCGGGCCTGGCTCCTCGCGCTCCTCGACCGCCCCGAGGTGCGGGCGGGGGGCGCCGGCGTGGGCTTCCTCCCCCGCCTCGCCGCCGCCGGCACCCGGCTCACCGCGCCGCGGACGGAGATCGCCCTCCTCGCCGCCGCCGTCGACGCCTACGACGCCGAGCTGGACCTGGAGCGCGCCCGCTTCCTGGCCGAGGCGCGCCGCGGGCGCCCCCGGGTCGGGCCCTCCGCCGGCCGCACGGTGGAGCTGCGCCACGACGGCGTCCGCCACCGGCTCGAGGTCCGCCAGACCGGGCCGGGCGGCTTCCGCATCACCCCCGCGGGCGGGGCGGCGGTGGACGTGGGCCTGGAGCGCGCTGGGCCGTTCGAGCGCCGGCTGGAGGTGGCGGGGAGGCGCCACCGGGTGCTCTCCACAGCCGAGGGGGCGCTGCGACTGGTCGAGGTGGCGGGCGTCGCCCAGGTGATCGAGATCGAGCCGGAGGGGGTGGTGGCCTCTCCCATGCCGGCGGTGGTGGTCGCCATCCCGGTGGTCCCCGGGCAGCGGGTGGCGAAGGGCGAGCCGGTGGCCCGGATCGAGTCGATGAAGATGGAGCTGGCCGTCGCCGCCCCGGAGGCCGGGGTGGTGCGGGAGGTGGTGGCGGTCCCCAACACCCAGGTCGACGCCGGCGCGCCCCTGGTCCGGCTCGCGCCCCTCGGGGGCGGCGCCGAGCCGGGCGGGCCCCTCGAGCTCGGGGGCGCGCCCACGCCCGCCCCGGCCGATCCCCGGGGCCGCTACCTGGCGGCGCTCGACGAGCTGATCCGGCTCACCCTCGGCTACGACGTGGCCCCGGCCGAGGCGAAGCGGCTCGCCGCCGGCTGGCGCGCCGCCTCGGAGGGCGCCCCGGCCGACGACCCCGACGTGCTGCGCGCCGAGTCGCGCGCGCTCGCCGCCTTCGGCGAGCTGCAGGTGCTGTTCGGGAAGGCCCGCCCCCCCGAGCCGGCCGGCGCGCGGCCGCCGATCGAGGAGCTCTGGCTCTACCTGCACGAGCCCGGGGTGCTCGGGCCGGGCCTGAGCCCCGGGTTCCTGGCCGGCCTGCGCCGGGCGCTCGCCCACCACGGCGTCTCGGTGGCGGTGCCCGGGCGCGCCCTCGAGATCGCCCTGCTCCGGATCCAGAAGGCGCACGAGCGCGCCGAGGAGGCGCTCGGGCCGATCCTCTCCATCCTGGAGCGGCGCCTCCGCCGGGAGGGGCTCCCGCCCACCGTCTCCCCGGGCGACGCCCGCGCCACCATCGATCGCCTGGTCGAGGTCGGTGAGGAGCGCTTCCCCGCCCTGGCCGATCTGGCCCGGGAGCTCCGCTACCGGCGCTTCGACGAGCCCGCCCTCGAGCGGGTCCGGGCCGAGATCTACGCCGAGGCCGAGGCCGCCCTGGCCCGGCTCGCCGGCGGGCAGGGCGAGGCGCGCGAGGCGGCGGTGGCCTGGCTGGTGGCCTGCCCGCAGCCCATCGTCACCCTGCTGCTCTCCCGGCTCGCCGCCGCCCAGGAGGCGGTCCGCCCGCGCCTGGTCGAGACCATCCTCCGCCGGTACTACCGGATCCGGCCCCTCCGCGAGACCGGGACCCGGATGGTGGACGGCGTCCCGCTCGCCTCGACCCGCTACCTGCTCGAGGGCAAGACCATCCGGATCCTGGCCGCCTTCGCCCCGGCCGACCGGCTCGACCGGGCCCTGCGCGTGCTCGCCGCCCAGGCGGCCGAGACCCCGGCCGACGGCGACCTGGCCGTCGAGGTCTACGCCTGGCGCGACGGTCCGGGGGAGCCGGAGGAGGCGCAGGTCGAGGCGCTCGCGGCCGCCCTCGCCCGGGCCCGCTTCCCCCGGCCGCTCCGGCGGGCCTCGCTCCTCTTCGCCATGCCCGGGCGCGGCCTGGAGCGGCGCGCCAGCCAGCAGCACTTCACCTTCCGCGGGGGGCCGGAGGCGTTCGAGGAGGACCGCCGCTACCGCGGCGTCCACCCGCTCCTCTTCCGGCGGATGCAGCTCGGTCGCCTCGCCCGGTTCGATCTGGAGCGGCTCCCCTCGGCCGACGAGATCCACCTCTACCGCGGGGTGGCCCGGGGGAGCCCCCGCGACGAGCGGCTCTTCGCGGTGGCCGAGGTGCGGGACCTCACCCCGATCCGCGACGCGGCGGGCCGGGTGGTGCAGCTCCCCAGCCTGGAGCGGCTCCTCCACGAGGCGCTCGCCGGCATGCGCCGCTTCCAGGCCCAGCGCGCCCCGCACCAGCGCCTGGAGTGGAACCGGATCATGCTCACCGTGGAGCCGCCCATGCTCCTCTCCCGGGAGGAGGTCCGCGCCCTGGCGGAGCGGCTCGCCCCCGCCACCCGCGGGGTGGGGCTGGAGATGGTGGCGATCGCGGCCCGCGCCCCCGATCCGGCGGGCGGCCCGCCACGCGACGTGCTGCTGCGCGTCACCACCGCCGGCGGCGAGCTCTCCCTCCGCTACGACGAGCCGACCGATCGCCCGCTCGAGCCCATGGCCGAGCTGCAGCAGCGGGTCACCCAGCTGCGCCGCCGCGGGCTCACCCACCCCTACGAGATCGTGAAGATGCTGGCGCCGGCCCGGGGCGCGGTGTCGGCGTCGCCGCCCGGCGAGTTCGTGGAGCACGACCTCGACGCCGCCGGCGCCCTGGTCCCGGTGCAGCGCCCGCCCGGCCAGAACGAGGCCAACATGGTGGTGGGGGTGGTCCGGAGCTTCACCGACCGCTACCCGGAGGGCATGCAGCGGGTGGTCCTGCTCGGCGATCCCAGCCGGGCGATGGGCTCGCTCGCCGAGCCGGAGTGCCGCCGCATCGAGGCCGCCCTCGACCTGGCGGCCCGGCTGCGGGTCCCGCTGGAGTGGTTCGCGGTCTCCGCCGGGGCCAAGATCTCGATGGAGAGCGGCACCGAGAACATGGACTGGATCTCCCGGGTCCTGCGGCGGATCGTGGACTTCACCCAGGCCGGCGGCGAGATCAACGTGGTGGTCACCGGGATCAACGTCGGCGCCCAGCCCTACTGGAACGCCGAGGCCACGATGCTCATGCACACCCGGGGCATCCTGGTGATGACCCCCGGCTCCGCCCTGGTGCTCACCGGCAAGGAGGCGCTCGAGTTCTCCGGCTCGGTCTCGGCCGAGGACAACCAGGGGATCGGCGGCTACGACCGGATCATGGGGCCGAACGGGCAGGCGCAGTACCGGGCCGGGAGCCTGGCGGAGGCGCTCCAGATCCTCCTCCAGCACTACGCCCACACCTACGTCGCCCCGGGCGAGCGCTTCCCGCGGCGCGCCGCGACCGTCGATCCCCCCGACCGAGACGTCCGCGCCTCTCCCCACGGCCCGGAGGGCGGGGCGGGCTTCGAGACCGTCGGCGACGTCTTCAGCCCCGAGAAGAACCCGGAGCGCAAGAAGCCCTTCGCCATCCGGCGGGTGATGGAGGCGGTGATCGACCAGGACCACCCGCCCCTCGAGCGCTGGCGCGACCTGCGCGGCGGCGAGACGGCGGTGGTCTGGGACGCCCACCTCGGGGGCTGGCCGGTCTGCCTGATCGGCATCGAGTCGCATCCGGTCCCGCGCCTGGAGGTCGCCCCGGCGGACGGACCCGACGCCTGGTCGGCCGGGACGCTCTTCCCCCAGTCGTCGAAGAAGATCGCCCGGGCGGTCAACGGCGCGAGCGGGGTCCGCCCGGTGGTGGTGCTCGCCAACCTCTCCGGCTTCGACGGCTCCCCCGAGTCGATGCGCAAGCTGCAGCTCGAGTACGGCGCCGAGATCGGCCGGGCGGTGGTGAACTTCCGGGGGCCGTTCGTGTTCTGCGTGGTGTCGCGCTACCACGGCGGCGCCTTCGTGGTCTTCTCCAAGGCGCTGCGGGAGGACCTGGAGGTGGTGGCGGTGGAGGGGGCGCGGGCCTCGGTGATCGGCGGCGCCCCCGCCGCGGCGGTGGTGTTCGCCCGCGAGGTCGAGACCCGGGCCCGGAAGGACCCGCGGCTCGCCGAGCCCCGGGCGGAGAAGGCCCTCGGCCCGGAGCTGGGGGCGCGGATCCGCTCCGAGAAGGTGGGCGAGGTGGCCGAGGAGTTCGACCGGATCCACACCGTCGAGCGCGCCCTGAAGGTCGGCTCGCTCGACCGGATCATCGCCCCGGCCGACCTCCGGCCCTACCTGGTGGGCGCGGTGGAGCGCGGGATCGCGCGGACCGGCGGGCGCTGACGGCCGCGGCCCATTCACCCCGTCCAATCGAACGCCACCGGGCCGATCCCGCGGAGACGCGTCGCGGAGACGCCACCGCGGAAAGGTGAACCCGGCGCACCGGGCTCGGAGGCATCCACGACCGCCCGCTGGCCGATCGCGGCTCTCAGGTCCTGCCCAGGGCCCGCAGGAGCTTGGCCCGGGCGCTCGCCAGGCTGAAGTCGGCCTGGACCTTCTGGGCGCCCGCGCTCGTCGCCGCCACCTGGGCGTCGCCGAGCTCGATGATGCTCCCGGCGCCCGCCTGGTAGCGCCCCTCGGCGAGCCGCAGCTGCTCCTTGGCGTTGACGAGCGCCTCGGCCGCCGAGTCGACGGCGGCGAGCGAGGCCACCACCTGGAGGCGGGCCTGCTCCACGTCGACCCGGACCTGGATCCGCAGGGCGTCCTCCTGCGCCTTGATCGCGTCCAGGTTGGCGTCCGCCTCCTGCACCTGGGCGCGGGTCAGCCCGCCGGCGAACAGGCTCCAGGAGAGGGTGAGCTGCGCGCTCCAGTTCGGGGAGGTGGTGTCGAGCGCCGGGCCGGTCTGGGTGAGCCCGGCCTGCGCCCCCAGGGTCGGCAGGTAGCCGGCCTGGGCCGCCCCGCGGGTGAGCTCCTGGGCGCTCCGCTGCGCGTGGAGCGAGGCCAGCTCGGGACGGGCGGCGAGGGCCTCGGCCAGGAGCGGCTCGCCCGGCCCCTGCTCGCCGGGGACCGGCGGCAGGGCCTCGCTCGAGATCTCGAAGTCGGCCGGCCCGTCGAGCCCCATCGCCTGCGCCAGCTGGGCGAGGGAGATGGCGTAGAGGTTCCGCGCCTGGATGAGCTGCACCTGGGCGTTGGCGCGGTTGGCGCGGGCGGTGGCCAGGTCGATCTCCGGGTGGGTCCCCACCTTCACGAACCCCTCCACCTGCCGGAGGTGGGCCTCCTGGTTGGTGAGGGTGTCCTGGGCGACGCCCACGAGGTCCCGGGCGGCGCGGGCCGTGAAGTAGGCGGTCTCGGCGTTCGCCACCACGTCGAGCTCGGTGGCCTGCTGGGTGGCGCGCTGGGCGTCGGCGGTCGCGCCCGAGGAGCGCCAGCGCTGGATGGCGCCCAGGTCGAAGAGGGTCTGGGAGAGGAAGGCCCCCGCGCTCCAGGAGTTCGTGCCCGACCAGCTGGTGGGCCGCCCGGCGCCGATGGAGCCCGGGACCGAGCTGTTCGCCGTGGCGCGCTGGTAGTAGGCCGTCGCGTTGAGCTGGGGGAGGAGGGGGGCGCGGGCCTCGTCGCTCCGGGCCACGGCCGCCGTGGTGGCGGCCAGGGCCTGGCGCAGCTGGGGCTGGTGCTCGCGGGCGGTGCGGATGACCTCCTCGAGCGTGACGACCCGGGCGGTCGGGGTGCCGGGCGCGGGCGCGGCCGGCGCGGCCTGGGCCGCCGCCAGGGCGGGGAGGACGGCGGTGAGGAGGAGCAGGCGTGCGAGCGTCATTCGAACCTCAGGGCCTGGATGGGATCGAGGCGGGAGGCGCGGCGGGCCGGGTAGAGGCCGAAGACGACGCCCACCAGCCCGCTGAAGCAGACGGCGACCAGGATCACGTCCGCCCGGAAGAGGACGGGCCAGCCGAAGGCGGTCGCCAGCCTCCAGGCGACGCCGAGCCCGAGCCCGACGCCGATGATCCCGCCCGCCACCGCCAGGACGAGGGCCTCGGCGAGGAACTGGAGCAGGACGTCCCGCCCCCGCGCCCCGACCGCCATGCGGACCCCGATCTCGCGGGTCCGCTCGGTGACCGAGACCAGCATGATGTTCATGATCCCGATCCCGCCCACCAGCAGGGAGACGGCGGCGATGGCGGCGAGGAGGGTGGTGAGCGTCTTCGCCCCCTCCTGCTGGGCGCTGGCGGTCTCGGCCAGGTTGCGGATCGAGAAGTCGTCGTCGGCGCCGTCGGGGAGCCGGTGGCGGTCGCGGAGCAGGGCCCGCACCTGGCGCTCGGCGCGCTGGGTGGTGTCGGCGCTGGTGGCCCCCACGAAGATCACGCCCTGGATGAGGTTCTTGAGCCCGCCCTGGAGCTTGGCGAGGAAGGTCGAGCTCGGCACGAAGACCGCGTCGTCGAGGTCCTGGCCGGTGGGGGACTGGCCCTTGGGCGCGAGCACGCCCACCACCTGGAAGGGCACGTTGCGGATCCGGACCTGCTGGCCGACCGGGTTCACCGCGCCGAAGAGCCGGTCCGCCACCGTCTGGCCGAGGAGGGCGACCTTGGTGCCGGAGTCCACGTCGGAGGCGGCGAACCCGACGCCCCTCGCCACCGGCCAGTCGCGGATGGCGAGGTAGTCCGGGGTGGTCCCGTTCACCGAGGTGGTCCAGTTCACGTCCTCGGAGACCACCGCCGCGGTGGTGCGCAGGAGCGGGGCGGCGTAGCGGACCGAGGGCAGCTCGGTCTGGATCGCCTTCAGGTCGTCCCAGGTGAGCGTGGGCAGGCTGCCGAAGCCGCCCATCGCGCCGCCGGCGGTGGTGGTGCCGGGCAGGACGATGAGGAGGTTCGCCCCCAGCGACTCGAAGGCCTTCTGCACCCGGTCCTTGGCCCCGTCGCCGATCGCCACCATCGCGATCACCGCCGAGACGCCGATCACCATCCCCAGGGTGGTGAGGAAGGAGCGCATCTTGCTTCGCAGCAGGGCGCGGAGCGCCACCCGCAGGGTCTGGAGGAGGTTCACGGCGCCACCCTCTCCTGCGCCGCCGGCCCCGCGTCGTCCTCGTCCGCCGGCCGGGGCACGGCCCGGCGGGGCGTCTGCCGCACGTCGGAGCGGATGGTCCCGTCCCGCATCACGATCACCCGGGAGGCGTGCTCGGCGATGTCCGGCTCATGGGTCACCAGCACCACCGTGATGCCGGTGCGCCCGAGCTCCTGGAGGATGGCCATCACCTCCACGCTGGTGCGGGAGTCGAGGTTCCCGGTCGGCTCGTCGGCGAGGAGGACGTGCGGGCGGTTCACCAGGGAGCGGGCGATGGCGACGCGCTGCTGCTGGCCGCCGGAGAGCTGGTTCGGGTGGTGGTCGGCGCGATCGGCCAGCCCCACCCGCGCCAGCGCCTCCTGGGCGCGGGCCCGGCGCTCGCCCGACCGGAGCCCGGCGTAGAGCAGCGGGAGCTCCACGTTCTCCAGGGCGCTGGTGCGGGAGAGCAGGTTGAAGCTCTGGAAGACGAACCCCAGGGTCCGGTTGCGGATCGCCGCCAGGGCGTCGGCGGACAGGGCGGAGACGTCCTGGCCCTCGAGCAGGTAGCGGCCGCGGCTGGGCCGGTCGAGGCAGCCGACCAGGTTCATCAGGGTGGACTTCCCCGATCCCGAGGCGCCCATCACCGCGGTGAACTCTCCCCGGGCGACGGAGAGCGTCACGCCCCGCAGGGCGTGCAGCACGCCGTCCCCCATGGCGTAGGTCTTCCAGACGTCCTCGAGCTGGATGAGGGGGAAGTCGGCCACCGCGCCTCCTAGAACGGCCCGCGCCGCGGACCCATGCCGCCCGGCGCGCCGCCGCTCGCGCCGGCGCCCGCCGGGCCGTTCGCGTCGGTGATCACCAGGTCGCCGGGGTGGAGCTCCCCGGAGACCACCTCCGTGAAGGTGCCGTCGGAGACGCCGGTGTGGATCACCACCGCCTCCGGCTTCGCGCCCGGGCGGAGGACGAAGACCACCTTGCCGCTGCCCTGCTCCCGCGGGGCGCCGCGCGGGGCCGTCCCGCCGGCGGCCGCCGGGACCACCGCCCCGCCC
>Ga0335076_10007507_pt1 | contig 10986 bp, 10 predicted proteins | sample Lox_Sample_25_FD_206717 | JGI IMG/M metagenome (GOLD analysis project Ga0335076, IMG submission 206717) | Soil microbial communities from Loxahatchee National Wildlife Refuge, Florida, United States - Lox_Sample_2.5 | ecosystem: Environmental > Terrestrial > Soil > Wetlands | place: USA...
CGCCCAAAGCAAGACGGGCATCCGGATGAAGCCGGCGAACGGTGCAGTGGCGCGCTGCTGTGACAGTCCTCCGCCTCCTTGCCCGGATCCGACCAATCCTGCCTGCCCGCCTCCCGGTAGCGGTAATTAACCTAATTGACCCATTACGTCCCCGGGGCGTATAGTCTTGGTGAATGCTGGTCTTGTTTTACACCATGTGGTGCGCGGCAGGTCTGGTTCCCGCCGCTGCTGCGTGCCGCATGATGGGAAACGGTCTCGCAAAACGTTATTGGTTACTGGCAACCTACCTGGCGGTTCACTCCCTTCGTTACCTCGGCCTGGCTGCGCTCTGGCGACATCAGTCGCTTTACAGCAAAGTCTGGGAAGCCACGATGGCGCCCGTGATGATTCTGGAGTGTGCGGCCATCATCTCGGTATTCTTCGTTCTCGTCGAAAACTACAAGTCCTTTCGCAAGGTCGCGATTGTGGGTATCGCCCTCCTGATTGCCGTCGGCACAATTGTGGCGTGGTCCACGCGCAACCTTGGTGTGCCGTTCAGCCCGGGCGTGCGCGAATCGGCGCTGCTATGGCAACGTTACGGCGCGCTGATCCTGGTTGGGCTGCTTGCCGGGATCTCGCTTCTTCTCCCGCGGACCGAGTATCTTCCGCTGCGAAACAGCGCACAGCGGGCCACCGCGATTCTCACGATCGATTCAGCTCAGGGACTAGCCACGCCCACGCTGTTGGTGCTGCTGACCGGCTGGACCACTACCGCTCCCTTATGGACCAAATGGTTCGCCACGCTCCTGCCCATGGTATTCCACCTGTGCATCGGTGCCCTCTGGCTGTGCTGGATGACCCCCGCCTCCGATAGCGACCCCCAAATTGTCGAGCTTTCCGAGGAGGAAATCGAGCGCCACCGGCTGGAAATCGTGCAGCGGGCGCGCCTACTGATTGCAGAGGTGCGCGACGCGGAGCGACGCCTCGGCAATTCTTCGTAGCGCCGCGCGTTGTCCCACCGGCGGTCCGTAGTGCAGCCAGAAGATGCAACTGCGGATGGCCGACGTCAGAAACACCAGCCGCATCCACTCGGTCCACCTGCCGGCGGCGGCCAGTCGATGGCGATGCGCGGCCTGCTGGCGGCAGGAACGAATCCAGCAGTCACAACCGGTCTTGATGGCGTTGCGCGTCTTCTCCCGGACCAGGCGGTCCTGATAGAGCAAGTACAGTGCGCCGGTCGTGGTGAGGTCTCCCCGATCCTCAGTCGCCTCCAGTTCCTGCAGATACCAGATCGCCGACCGGTTGACTAAGTTTAAATCCAAGCCTGCCCTCCGCTCCGTGACCCGTCCGAATAATTATTGGAATTCTAGCTCCGAGCCCTGCTTCGGCGCAAATTGTCTCTGGATATTTAACGAATTTTTACCCATCGGGGATATCCCGGAGGGAGTTGAGCCGATCGGAGAGTACGCTGATCACCGTATCTCGAAAAGCGCGAAACCTCGGGCTGTCATCTTGCAAGAGCCGAATAAACTCCTCCACCATCGCCTGATACGAGGCCGGAGCGGTAGCACTGGGAACGCTCCCGTTCCCATTGGCCGTTTCGTACGCGGATCGCATCCGGTCAAAAAGGTCGGCTTGCGAAAACGTTTCGCCGGTAATCTGCCGCAGACGGAATTGTTCCGCCTCCGCCCAGTTATATGCCTGCAGAGAGATCTTCAAGTCCCGAAGGCCGTCGTTGTCAGTGCTCACGTAGGCTCCGATTCGATCTTGGGGAATCTTACTAAACCGACGGGGGCGCGGGCAAGATAAACGGGCCGTGAATACGTGATCGCAGCGCCGGAATCAGGCGTCGAAATCGATCTTATCGTACAATTCGGCGAGCGGGATCTTGCAGCCGACGGATTGCAGATCCAGGGACTGTTCCAACGAATCGAGCGCGGTGAGCAGCCAGCGGCCGTCCGGCTGCCTCGTATACAGATCGATACTGATTCGTTCCGCCGAAACCAGGACATATTCGCGCAGCGAGTCGATGGTCCGGTACTGCTCGAACTTGCGTCCCCGGTCCCAAGGCTCGCTCGAAGGGGGCGACACTTCCACAATTACGCTGGGATTCAGCAGGGTATCCAGGTGTTCGTCGTTGCGGAATTCCGGTTTCCCGCACAGCGCGACCACATCGGGATAGAAGAATCCTCTCTTCGAGACATTGACGCGCATGTCGCTGGGCAGCGATTGACAAGGGCGGCGAAACTCCCGGTACATGATCCCGAGAAGCCGGTTCACCAAAACGTTGTGGACGTACCGCGCGCCTGCCATGGCGAACATCTCGCCCTGGAAGTACTCGCTCTTGTACTCGGCCTTTCGCTCGATTTCGAGGTATTGCTCTTCCGTAAGGAACGTCTTCGGTTGAGTGGAGACGGCGCGTCCTCAAGACCACGTTAGCACGTCGAGCGCGGAACGCCCGCCGTCGCCTAACGCGCGGCCGCTTCGGAGCGGCCTAATCTCCGCTGACCGTCTCGTACCGCTCCGCAGCGGCGTTCGCCGCCGATGCCTCGAGCGCGCCCAGACTCACGTGGATCTGCGGCATCGCGCCCGTCTCGAACGCGTCCGACATGCCGTCCAGCTTCTCGCGCAGCATCTGCCGCCGCAGCCGCGCCTCGAACTCGCGCAACTGCTCATCGATCGATTTCGCCTTCTGCCGGTTGCGCACCATATCTTCGCGGTAGCGCTTGAGGAAGTACCCGATGGTCTCCACGCGGATCTTGATCGATCCGGTCGGCTTGTTCTCGTCGATATCCTTGAAGCAGAAGTACGGCGTGCCCGAGTGCTCGACGATTTCTTCGACCACCGTATAAATCGGCGCGTCGTGCCCGCACTTGAAGCTGGAAAGCTCCAGCGCCACTAAGTTGGGATGCCGCGCCACATACTTTGCGGCCCACACTTTGCGGCTGGTGTTCTCGCTGTAGGAGTTCTTCCAGACGTCATCGATCGACAGGGGATGCGGAATCTCTCCGGCCGCCACATCCTCGCCGAACAGGCGCCAGATAATGTCGTCGTCAATGGGCAGGCAGTCTTCGGTGAATACCGGATAGCCGAGTTTCTGGAATTCCTCCAGGATTTCGTGGTTCACGCCGGGGTCGTTATGATACGGCCGGCCCAGCAGCACCACGCCCAGCTTGTCTTCGCGCTCCAGTTCTTCCAATACTTCGCGAGCCGCGCCGCGCATGGTGTAGTTGTTGAATTGGTCGAGCGAGCGATAGCCCGTCTCGATGGCGCGCTTGTTCTCCTCCGGCGTCAGGCCGAGCAGATCCTTGAACTCTTCGTACATCTGCCGCTCGAATAGATCGGGCTTGGAGATGTTGACGAACGTATCCAGGAACTTCACGCCCTTCTCCGCGAACAGGTCGCCTTCTTTGATGAACGCCGCTTTCACGGCTTCGGGCGTGGTCGCCACCGTAGGACAACTCCGGCTGGCCTGCGTGCCGTTCAACTCGCTGGTCAAACAATCGATCATCGGGAAGAAAATGATATCCAGCGGCCGCTTGGCATGAACCTTATACAGGAGGTTGTGCACGTGCGGAATACCGAGCTTCGAGGGGAAGCACGGATCGATGGCGCCGCGCTTGGCGCCTTCCTTATACAACTCCTCGCTGGTGTAATCCGAGTAGAGGATGTTCTCCGCAGGGATGCCGAGCGACGCGAAATATCCCGTGAAGATCGGCGTCATCGAGTACATGTTCAGCACCCGCGGCATGCCGATGCGGATTTCCTCGCGCTTCTTCAACAGCGCCGCCCGCTTCTTCTGCGCGGCCGTGATCTGGAATTTCGGCGCGGGGTCGGACACGTTCGGCACATCCGGCACGCGGAACACGCCCTTGGCGGCGATCTCCACGAAATTCGGATTAGCCTTCTTGATCTTGTCCAGCTCGCCCTTGATGCCGCGCATCTCCTCGATGTTTTCCACCGTGCCTTTTTCGCAGGTGGCGATGATCAAACGCTGCGCGCCCGGCTCCAGCGGCACCTTGGTCTTCTTCGGCGGCTGGTAGTTGATGTTGACGATGTTCGTCTTGACGTCGATGAACGTCCGCAGGCACTTGTTCTTGCAGAAGTAGCAGCGCGTCGATTCGTTGCGCGTGGTCTTGTACTGAATGTGCTGGCAGGCTTCCAGGCCGATGAAGGTGCTCTCCCGGCCGTTATCGAACAGCCGCCCGGCTTCCAGAGCAGCGCCGATCGCGCCGGCTTCGCCGCAATGTTCGTGCACGATGACTTCCGCCGGCACGTCCTTGCCCTTGAAGCGCGACTCGATGAAGTCCACCTGGCTCTTCACCGCCGCCAGGTTATACTGCGTTCCGCCCTGCAGCAGGAAACGCGTGCCGATGGCCGAGAGGTTCGGAATCTGCGACACGTACAGCCAGATGTTTTTCGGCAGCACGTTGCACAGGCCGGCCATGATCTCTTCCGGTTTCCATCCCTGCCGCTGGAAATCCACGATGTCGCTCTGCATGAAGACCGCGCAACCGTAGCCGAAGCTGGGAAAGCCCTTGGCGCCGAACGCCGTGTCGGCATACTGCTCCACCGGCACATTGAAGCCCTGCGCCGTGGATTGCAGGAAGTACCCGTTGCCCGCCGAGCACTGCGTATTCAGCTTGAAATCCTTCACCCTGCCGTGTTTCAGAATGATGATCTTGATGTCCTGTCCGCCTACGTCGCAGATCACGTCGACGTTGTCGTAAAAGTGCAGCCCGGCCTCGGTATGCGCCACCGTCTCCACCAGCGCCGCATCCGCGCCGATCACGTCCTTCAGAATGTCCTTGGCATACCCCGTCGTGCCGACGCCCAGAATCTTCAGATCCGCGCCTTGATCGCGAATCTGCCGCTCCAGCTTCTGCAGCACCTCCACCGTATCTTCGATGGGGTTGCCTTTCGATAGCTGGTACGTCTTGGCCAGGATGCGCCGCTTGTGGTCCTTGGAAATCAGCACTGCCTTGGTGGATGTCGACCCGCCGTCGATTCCCACAAAGCCTTCCACCACCTCGCCAGGCTGAAACGTCGCCGGAATGAACTTCTTGTGGCGATACTTATTCTTGAATGCCGCCAGGTCGGCCTCGTCCCGGGCCAGTCCGCCGGTGCCGCCGCGCTTGGCTTTCTCTTCGTCGCGGCCGATGTTGATGTACCACTCCAGCTTGTCGTAGCCCAGATACTGCCCGACGCCTTCGTCTTCGGTCTTGCCGAATTCCACCGACCCGATGGCCGCGAAATATTGCGCGTTATCCGGCGTCCGGATCAAGTCCTCCGGCGGCACGCCTTCCGGCAGCGGGGTATTGCGCTCTTCCCAGATCTTCGGGATGTTGCTCTTCCAGCAATCGCGCATCCCCTTGATGTAGCAGTTCGGACCGCCCAGCAGCAGCACCACCGGCTGCAGCGTATTGCCGCGCGTCAGCACCGACAGGTTCTGCATCACGATGGCTTCGAACAGTGACGCCATCAGCTCATCCGGCGGCACGCCCATCTTCTGCAGGCCATTGATGTCGGTCTCGGCGAACACGCCGCACTTGCCGGCCACCGGGTGCAGCTTTACGCCCTTATAGCCCATCTCGCAAAGCTGTTCCGCGGGGATGCGCAGCTTGGCGTTGATCTTGTCGATGACGGCGCCGGTGCCGCCCGCGCACTTGTCGTTCATCGACGGGACTTTCTTCTTTCGGCCAGTCTCGGGGTCTTTCTTGAAGATAATGATCTTGGCGTCCTGCCCGCCCAGCTCGATTACCGACCCGCACTCCGGATACAGCCGCTCTACCGCCAGCGATACCGCGTTCACTTCCTGCACGAATTTCGAGCCGAGAAACTTGCTCAACCCGTTGCCGCCCGATCCGGTGATGAACATGCGCGACCGCTCGGCCGCGAAGCCGTCAACCTCGGTCTCGAAACGCTTGCAGAATTCGAGAACCTTTTCCGGCTGCTTGGTATCGTGCCGCTGATAGTCGCGCCAGAGGATTTCGTCCGAAGCGGCGTCGATCACTACGGCCTTCACCGTCGTCGAGCCAACATCCATGCCGATGAGGAAGTGCTTTTCCACAGCCCGAGTGCTCATAGACAGATCCCTTCCGTTTTGACCTATCTTGACCTGTTAACCGATTGAAATCAAATGGATCTACATCGAGTGGCGACTTCCCGGTTGGAACGGGAGGATTTAGGGGCCGAGCGGGCCGGCGCAAAATGTCGCTTTCTTCACGATTTCCGCCCCGGAACCCACGGCAACAACGCGTCAGAACCACGGCAGCAACAGGGTCGGATTCGTCTGATCGAAGAAACTCAGGATGTCGAAGACCGACGGCTGCTGCTGCGCCGCCATGGTCCCCGCCGCGCCCAGGCCGAGCCCTGTAGCCATCAGTATCCGGAGCATTACCACTCCACCGCCACCCCGACCGATGGCAGAATCGGAAATGTCTTCGGAATCGATGCGGAAATCCGCCCGGTGAGCCTGTCGTACGAGTTGAAACTCGCGAAGAAGTAATTTCCGTGATGGGCCTCCTGGCCCACGTCTTCCGCCGCCGAGTCGGAAGCCCAGGAGCAGCGCAGAAAGCGGTACAGAGCTTCGTAGTGTTCGTGGAAGTTGCGTTCGAGTTGCTCGGCCGCGCTCAACGGCGCGGCTCCCGCGTGTGCGGGCACAACCACCGGACGGGCAGCAGTTCTACGCGAGAAGAAGTCCATCCCAAAACGGCGCTCTCACAATAACAACGGGTGAGAATCGTCGTTCCTGGGAAAAAGCAGACGCAGTACTTAGACAGTCATTTTGCAATGCCCCGTCCGGTCAGAGGAATTCGATAGAGGATACCGATAAAGCAACGGCAGACGGATTCACATTATCGAACGGTTCAGGATTTCGTCCGAACGCAATTCGCGGCCGGCCGATCTAGGCTCGGCTTACGACGCCTTCGCCGTCTTCATCTCCGCGGCGATGTGGTACACGAAATTCGCCGCCAGGCCGACCACGCCCTTGGTGTGCGGCACCTGGTACAGCGGCCGCTTCGACTCCGGATGCGCTTCCACCCAGGCGCGGCACTGATCGAGTTTGAGCCCGTTGGCCTCCAGCGCTTCGGCGAATTCCTTCTTCGCCTTGTTCTTGGCTTCGCCCAGCGCCATCTGCACGCGGCTGTGGGCGTTGATTTCGCCTTCGCCCGAGGTCTCGATCGGCAGGTAGATCATGTCCTTGTAATTCGAGACCACCGCCGATTGCGCGCCGTCCGATTGCGTAGATGGCATGCAGCCAAACGGCTTCAGCGACAGCACCATGTGCGCCAGGTCTTTGTTCGAGTAATAAATGTTCTTGGCGACTTCCAGGTGGCCTTCGCCGCCGCCCGCGCGCGAGTTGTAGAACGGATGCCCCAGCCGCTGCAGCTCATACTGATCGGCCAGATGATGCGCGATGCCGCCCAGGGAATCCACGATCTTGTGATATTCGTTCTTGAAAATCGCCTCGGCCAGCTTCAGCTTCGCCACCTTCTGCCGGAATCCGACTTCGATCTTCGTGCGCTTGCCGACCTGCCATATCGGCGGCAGTACAGCGCCTTCGTCCAGACCCTTCAGGTCTTTGTATTTCTGAATCACCTGGTGGATCATGTACATGATCCAGGTTCCGATCGGCTCGACGAGCACCTGCGCGCCCTCGCGCTGCAGGAAGTTGAACATATTGAAATTGCCGTCGCCTTCGGTGGTCTGTGCCCAAAATTCGCCGGTGATTTTGACGATCGGCTTCACCCGCAGCCTGTCGATATCGACCTGGTTGAACTGGTCGCGGCAGCGCTCCAGCGCCGGCAAATACTCATCGCCTTTCAGCTGATTGACGAACTTGCCGACGTACTGCGCGGTGTCCTTGAATCCGCCCAGGTACTTCGCCATTCCCGAATCCAGCTTCCATGGCCGTTTCTTGCGGAAGACCTCATGGAGGTAATCCATGGTCTCGTCGAGAATGCGGTCGGTCTCGCCGGCCGTGACCTCGTACGGACGCAGCGCATAGGCGACTTCGTTCATGACGTCGCCGCAATTCAGCGCGTTCAGAATGCCGAGGAAGAAATCCAGGTTCATTTCCAGCCCGGCTTCGGCGTCCGACTGGTTCAATCCGCCCGATTGCTGGAACAGCAGCACGCGGAAACCCTCGAACCCGGCATTGCGCAGCGCCAGCCGATATTCCGCCTCGTACATGCCGAAACGGCATGGACCGCAGGCGCCGGCGGTGAAGAACACGTACTGGTCGATGATTTCCTGTTTCGTGAGCCCCTGCTCTTCGAGTGACTGCAAATATTGCACCAGGTTGCCGACCGTAAAATAGGTCGGATTGCACTGCCCGTTGTTGCCGTACTCCTTGCCGGTCTGGAACGCTTTGACGTTCGGCGTCGGGACGGCTTCGGCACGGTAGCCGAGTCCTTCGAGCGCGCCATGGACAAGCTTTTCGTGTTTCCAGGTCAGCCCGCCAAAGAGCAGGGTAGTGGACCCGCGCTGCTGCGCGGTGAACGGCCGCTCCTGGGGACGCTTGAAATGATGGACTTCGTGCTTGACGATCCCGGCTTCCTTTTCCAGCCGGGCGCGCTCTTCGCGCAGGCGTTGCTGGATTACGTCCTCGACGGAGCCGATCTGGACCAAGCCGGCGGCGGGTGTAGCCTTCGGTTCGACGCTCTGAGTGCTCATAGACAGAATCCTTCCCAGTTTGGACCTATGATGCCGAGTATAACCGATTGAAACAAATAGGTATCCATTGAATGGTGACATCCCCGTTTGGAACGGAGGAATTGGCGGTGCGAGCGGAAGATACCGGAAGCGCCGGAAATTGTCTAAATCGTTACAGGAGAGCCATTTTCGGCCCTCTACTGGGAGCCTCGCAATTCGGTTTCGCGGTCTACTGATTTGCCGGCGGCCCGCCGGAAACGTGCTGCGGCGCCGGCCGGGACGTCTGTCGCGCATTCCCGGACTTGATGCACAGAGGCCACAAAACAGGCGGCTCGTCCGCTTGCTTTACTGGCTTGCTTTGCCCTTTTCGCTGGCGCCCGTTTTTTTCTTCCTCTGGCGATTCGGCGATGCTATTTTGCACTCACGGTCAGTGGTGGCAGTCCCGCCGGCGGCCTGAGATTGACTTCAACCGCGGAGACGGAGTGAGAGGACGAAAACCAGATCGAATACGAATTCCTCGCTTCGAGTACTGTTTTCATCAGATTCTCTGGACCGCTTTTCAGTACCTGAATTTCACTGGGAATCCCGCCGACGATGGTGCCCGACGTGAAGATCAGGGCTTTGCGGGAGTTCTTCGATGCAGCCAGTGCCTGTAACGCACCGGCCACGGACTGGGCCTGAATGATTTCGTCCCCGGACCGGCTGAGCATCATGACCGCAGCGGGAATGCTCTGGGAAACAATCGCGAGGGAAATGGGCGAGTTCCCGTCAGAAAACGCCGTGATTGCGATCGGGGCGCCGTCCTCGGTCACGGCGAAGTCCTGCCGGGACAATCCAGTTACCACGCGGTTCATCGGGTCATCAACCACGACATGGATGATGCGGCTTGCGCGAGTCTCTTGCGCCAGTAGAGGCGCCATGGCGGCCAGGATCAGAACGGCGGCGAGATTGATTCGCGTGGTTACAAATTATGGAGCACTTGCGGGAGCGAGTCAAAGGAAATTCGGATGTGGCGATTCCTCCCTAAACGAATTCCCATTTCCCGCGTCAAGCATTGGCGAGGTGCGGAATGCGGCCCTCCGACAGACATATTTCACTCGCGCTTTTCGCCTGCCTTGCTCTGGCTGCTCAGAACCGGCAACCGGCATTTGAAGCGGCAAGCATCAAAGCATCGCCGCCGTTCGACCCCACCGAGCGCATCATTAACGGATGCAAGGGAGGGCCGGGAACCAGCGATCCCGGTCTATACATGTGCTCGTACATGCCGTTGAATGGGCTGGTCATTCAGGCCTTCGAAATTGCCGCCTACCAGTACTCCAGTGCTTTATCCGCCGACCGAACCCCGTACGACGTGGCAGCGAAGGTTCCGCCCGGAACCTCGCCGGAGCAATTTAGCCAGATGCTGCAAAACCTGCTGATCGAAAGATTCAAGCTGGCCTACCACTTCGAGAAAAAGCCATCGCCGGTTTACGATTTGGTCGTTGCCAAAGGCGGGCCGCGCTTGAAAGAGTCCTCGCCGGCGCCGGCCACGGACCGGAAGCAGCCCTCGACTCCAACCCGCGACGACTACGGGTTTCGCAGTCTGCCGGACGACTTTACCGGAAGCCAGATCATGCGCAACGCCGAGGTCGCCCGATGGTACGCTCGTGGCGTCACCACCGCTCGCATCGCAAGGACCCTGGCGGGGCTCCTGCGTACCCCGGTGACGGACTCCACCGGACTGGAGGGCAAGTACGATTTCACGCTCTACTGTTCGCCGGAGAGCGTGGGGCTGGGGCAGTCGGCTGCCCCGAAAGCCGCCAAGTCCGTCGGCGACGTCGTCGCCGAGGGAGTCCTCATGCCGCCAATCACGATCGCCATCGAAAAGACTCTGGGCCTCCGGCTGGAGCGGAAGCCGGGCTTCATCGATCTGTTCGTGCTGGATCACGCCGAGAAGACGCCTATCGAGAACTGATGGGGAATCGGGACTTTTCAGGTCCCGGCTACACTGCCGCCAATTCCACATCCCACATGCACATTTTCAGGTGCTGCGCCAGAGACTGGATCCGCCGGCGCTCTTGGCCGTCACGCGAGGCGCGGCATATTTCCATCAGCTCCTTCACCATGGCCGTGGATTGCGCCTCGATCTCGGCGATGCGGTCGGCTGCCGGACGATCGGGTGGCGCGGCTTTCGAGGCTTTCGGAATCGCCGCCTCCTGGCGTAGCGCCTGGACCGCAGCGTTTACTCGCTGCGAATTCTCGGGCACCAGCGAGATACGCTCGCCATTCCATTCGATGGTTTTGTCCTTCACCGCCGGCGCGATGGCCCGATAGCTTTCCGGCGAGATTCTTACGATCCGCGCGACATCG
>Ga0335076_10007508_pt1 | contig 10986 bp, 13 predicted proteins | sample Lox_Sample_25_FD_206717 | JGI IMG/M metagenome (GOLD analysis project Ga0335076, IMG submission 206717) | Soil microbial communities from Loxahatchee National Wildlife Refuge, Florida, United States - Lox_Sample_2.5 | ecosystem: Environmental > Terrestrial > Soil > Wetlands | place: USA...
CAAGAGGCATGGGCAGAAGTGGATCCAGAATTCCTTCGCAGGCTACTAGAATCGATGCCAAAGCGAGTTGCGGCCGTGATTGCAGCAAATGGTGGAGCCACAAAATATTGATGATGCCAATGTCAGACGCCCGGACGTAGATATCAATCAGAAAGTTTGAAGACAATCGTTCTAGAATTAGCGGAGATATTAAAAAAATTGACGGTTCAATTATAGTCGGGATTAGCGCTTTGGCCCACTTGCCGTGCCCGTGGTTGTAAAGTTGCATCATAAATATTATTTAAAAATATATAAAAGTTTTTTAATTCTAGTTGACATTTAAAAAAAAGTTAAAGTAATATTGCTGATGGAACTGAAATCAATCAAATTATAATTAGTTAATATAATAATAATGATTAAAATAATAAAAAAAAATCTATAGATCATAAATTAAAAAAGGTAGTCTCGACTATAATAGTAGAGAACCCTAATGCTGACTGCAATATAGTTGCCTTGCAATAACACTGAGCTTTCCATTGCAATTTGAGGTTATAACAGGCTTGGATATGTTACCAGGTTGGTGCTTCAAAGTGTAGTAGGTTGCGTTATGCTCTATACACGTGGAAATTAAAGAAAGCGCCTTTACGGCGGGAGAAATTTTTTTAATTCGATTCCAACAAAGGGACATCACAACGAGCCGACCCGCAATTTGAACGAACCTTATTTCGAGCGACCTGTGCATCACAGGAAGGGGTCGTTTATTTCCTCACGCCTCAATGTGTCAGGCCCCTTTGGCGCTCCGAGTCTATTGATTACCCTTTTAAGCCCAAACCAAGCCATAAATCCCAAAAACTGTGATCTATAGCGCTTTCAAAGCAATATCAAACGCATATATAAATTGACACTCCTATCTTTTCATCTCTCCTCAAACACATTCTCGACATCCAAATCTCTTCAAGCTCTCAATCTTTTTTATCCGTTCCATCGTCATTAAAAATGCGATTCTTTGCTGCCGTCCTGCTCGCAATTGCCACGGCTGTCTTTGCCGCACCCGTTGCTGAACCAGCTCCGTAGGGCTCCCTTTGTGTAGAGAAAATCACGCTGACTTGGAGGTCTAGTCAACCAGACGCTGAACCTGTTGGAGGTTTCGGTGGTCCCACTTCGTGGTAGAGAACTGCATCCTTCTGGAAGGGGTATCTTGCACTCCCTTGTTGAGTTCATTCTAACAACCGCAGATATCCCATGGTTCTCTTAAGTCTCGATGGCATTGCGCAGAGATAACATGAAGTCGTACAAGGGGATCAAAGGACGTTATGTAGGATCTGTCTTCTTGACAAAATGATAGAGTTCGGTTTGGAGACCAATTTAAATGATATTCCTTTAAGACGAGCTGTCCAACCAAAACGACTTGAAGAAACAGCAAGTGCAGACCGAGTCATCCACGTGGACGATTTGATTCTCACAGTTTCCCAGCGTCATCGCCTGAAACTGTGATAACTAATTTCCCTGCGTAAATTAGCAGATGCATGCTTTATCCCAATGTGATACCAAATTGGCTTCCGCTTTTCATCTTTCCAAATGCTTCGTCCGCACTCTCGAGGCCCTTGAATACGCTGTCAACGAGCCCATGGAGAGGGACCTTCTTCTCTGTTAGGAATTCACATAATGCTTTGAATTCCGCAGCAGATCCCATCGTTGACCCCCTGTAATCGATATTCTGCAATGAGAGACGATTCGCCGATGGCTCTTGGTACCTTGAGAACGGCTTGCATGGTAAATGGGGTCTTTGGTCCCAGCGTCATTCCGTATGTGACGATGGTTCCGCCTTGCTTGAGGAGACGGACGGCGTGGCTGCAGATATCTCCACCGGCAGAATCAAGGACAACGTCGAGTTCTCCCGAGGTCGTTCGCAGTTCTCTCGACCAATTTGGCGTCGTATACAAAATCCCGTCCTTCGCACCCAGCTGTTTGGCTCGGCGAATCTTCTTCTCGGACGATGATGTGACATATACTTCGGCGCCAGCAGCGACAGCCAAGAGCAGAGCCGCCAACGCGACGCCTCCGCCAATTCCAGTGATGAGCAACTTGGAGCCGCCCGTTATCTGACCCTTGGTGAACAAAGCACGATAAGCGGTCAACCCGGCGAGGGGGAATGCTGCGGCCTCGGCATTGGTAAGATGGGATGGACAAAGGACGACTTGTTTCGGTTCCACTGCAACGTATTCACTCAGTGTGCCACAGGGCGCACCCTTGTTGGCTCCTAGGATGACATATCGACCGCGGGTCTCGGGACCAAGCGGGTTGGAGTCCCAGCCTGCTCCGGGGACGAGGACGACTCGTTTGCCACACCATTGGGAGTCGAGGTCGGGGGTGGATCCTGACTGGACGATTCCGACGCCGTCTGCGCCAAGAGGGATGGAGGGGTCTATCCCGGGATACAGGTTCTGCCGAATGAACAGATCTCGATGGTTGAGGGAGGCAGCCAAGATCTTGATGCGCAGGTGCGGAGCAGGGAGCGACGGGCTCGGAACGGTGGCGAGACGCAGAGGGTAGTAGACCTGTCAATCGTGAATTCGCTGGGCAAATTTGTGGCATGTCTTGTACCTTTCCGGGCGCGCCGTCTGTCTGCTCGACGAACAATGCCTTCATTGTGCGCTGGTGCCCCCGTTGATGACCTGTAAATTTGCGCGTGAAGCCGGTGCGGATCCTTGACCCGTTTGCAAAGTTGCAACCTCGAACGTTTGACATGCGTCGCCTCAGCTGGTCTCCTCAATCTCTTCTCTCGCCGCCGTCATGCGGTCGCATGTCCCTGTCTCGCTCAACAGTGCGAAACGGGAGACGTCCGTGTCGTGTGGTGTGCAGACACAATTCGACGGCATCACAGGCCGCTCCTGCCTCGAACCTCCCGGCCCATATCCCCCCAATGGGCTGTGTTAATCTGACTCCTCTCCGAGGCTTGCTGGCGGTGCATGGAATTCAGTCAGCAAAGTTTCTGCACCGTCTCATCACCAAGAAATTCCCCTCGCAAACAGAGCCAACTGGGATGTTCACTGCCTTTTTGTCCCCGCAGGTAAATCCATCCTCTCCGCCCAAACAAAACTACCGGCCTGACACACATCCAGGGCCGTGTTCTCTTTGACGTATTCATATATACCGCCACTCCCGCCTTCGCCGGAATAAAGCAGATCCATCCATCACCCGCGTACATCATCGAAGTCGATCGATCCCAGATGCAAATGCTCAAATGGCACATCCAGCGTTACAAATTACGATCCGAATTCAAAGCCTTCGAAATCCCCGAGACACAACTCCAGGTATTCTCCATATGGCCTGCCCTGCCACCTCACAATCCCAACGAAAAGCACCTCGGCATCGTCGACCCTCGCAGTCCCCACCTCGGCACGAGATTGTTGAGCCCGGAGCCACCGGCTCTTGAAATGTTTCCACTGGAAGTGTATCACATCCGTCGAACGTTGCACGGCGTCCCGGACGGACAGGACGAAATCATTGAAGGCGTAGCGCTCCCAGCCGAAAGTAATTTAGACGTCATGTCCGGTATCGATTTTACAAAGGGGTGTTATATTGGTCAGGAACTCACCTCAAGAACGTATCACACCGGCATAATTAGGAAACGCCTCCTTCCGTTATCCCTGTTCCCTGCGACCGGGGACATGCCTGAACCAGATACCCTGGCATATGATCCATCATCGTCATTGCCTCTGCCACCTTCCGGAACGATCTTGACCGCGGAGGGAGAGAAGAGGAGTCCAGGAAAGTTTTTGAGGGGATGGGGGAATATCGGCTGGGGATTGGTTAGGCTGGATTATGTCGGGAAAGTATTGAAGTGCAATTGGGAAGACCAGTCGATTCTTGCGAAACCGTTCCTACCCGAGTGGGCGGACAGGCAAAACGACTCGGCGACGGTGAAGCCAATGCCTCAGGAGGCGGTCCGGGATGCTGTAAAGTACGGTCATCCCGATGAGCTTTGATACGATGCATGCATATTGGTCATATTTAGGAAATCTAAGCGCCGGAGAAGGTGCCAAGTCGTGTCCTCTGAGATTCGACATTTCAGGCATTAACTAGTAATCTACTCAATTAAGTCTTCATGTCTCATGTTCGGCAGGAAGCGTTTCATCTTTTGGCCATTTATTCTCTTCAAATTTTAAACCCGAATTTATCTGTCTCTTTTACGTATTCCAGCGTGTGTTTTGACTCTTGTCGCATCTCGTAGTAGCGTCTCGGTCCACATCCTCCGCAGATTACTGTGGTGAGACGCCGATCAGCACGAGCGGAAGAAGCATCGACGCACGCCAAAGCCATAATCCTCTTTCCATGGCGCAAATGCGCCATATCCTCCACGAATAAGCCGATAGAAGAGCGCCCCCGGAGTGAAGCGCACTGAAGCCGTCGAGCCAATGCGGCGCACGCAGTCAGTCGGCCCAGCGACACGCGACGACTTGCCGTCTCTCGGGAAGTCCTTGCCGCCGCATGCGCCCGCCCTGATGCTCGTCAATGGCGCCGGCGAAGCGACAACGCTGCCCTCGCCGGTCGTTGGCCATCAGCATCTCCATGACGACGACGACGGGCTTACGTCTGACAGTGACACGATGTCGCCTATCGTAACGGACCATGCTCCATCTACTCCCAGGAGCCACTGCAAGAGTCTGTCTGTACCAACGTTGTTTGACGTTCCGGCGAGAGTCAATGGAGGCCTGAGGAGGGAATATTCCCCAATACTGTCGCCTATTCCTCCTCCTCCTCCGTCTCCAAGGCGGACGGGGTCGCCTTCAAAAGCACTGATTGGCTCCAGTGATGGGAAGAATAAAGCTCGGCCCGTATGGACTCCCTCACCTTTCAATGGAATTGACATTTAGAACCATCGAAGAGGACATCATCACAAACACTCATTGTCCCATCAAATATTCCTTCCTCCACCAGAAAGACCTCCTCTCCCCCTCCCATCTCACCTGCCCATCCCAACAATCTCCGAAATCCTCAACCATTCGGACCTCAACTCTAACCACGCCCTTCCGATCCTCCTGCAAATCACGGCGACATTATATCTCTCACAGGCATCGACGGGCGAATCCTGCCTCCTCGCTTTGACCTTTCTCGCCATTAACGACCTCTTCGCTTCCTTCATCCAATTATTCTCTAAAACAATGACGGGATTCGACGTTTGGAGAACGGGAACTGTGAGATTTCCCATCGGATTGCAACGGCTTGAGGCCCTTGCTGAATTTGCGTTAGGAATCTTTGGAACATTCACTGGATTGTACGTCCTTAAAGAGACGATAGAGGATATCATCATTGAGTTTAGCACGCGTCAGGTTTTGTTTGAGGGAGCATCGGGAGGCCATCATCATCACCATCATTACGTCGAGGCGGATCCAGAACGGTATCGGAACCTGTTGAATGGGATTTATACTGACCGGTTTTGGTGTAGAGTATCCGCTGGGGGCATTGATTTACCGGTGTTGTTCTTGGGTTTGTGTACCGTTTATCTCATAAGAATGTTATCGCCGCATGCGAAGACATCGAAATTAATTGGAATCCGAATCGATTATTTTACTCTCGCATCCTGCATCGTCATTATGCTAGTCACCCTCCTCACACTTCCGTCAAGGCAATTCATTGATCGAGGTCTCTCTCTCCTCATCGCCTCCATCATGGTCGCCATTGGCCTCTCTACTGGAAGAATATGGGGCTTAATTCTCCTTTGCATCCCGTGCGATGACCCAAAACCTCTTATTCGAAACGTACTCCCAATCCGTTTCCTTGATGTTGATCGGAAGATTTCATCGTCGAGTGCAATTGCCTCCGTTGAGAAATATAGATTTTTCAAAACGACGCATCGCTCTGGAATCGCCATGTTTACTATTCATGCGTATGGAGGAGAAGATGTTGAGGTCCTTGTCCGAGAACACATTGCACGATGTATAACAGATTGGGACAAGGGAGTCAAGTGGGAGTATTACGTGGACTTTCGCCGATGAGAACTTTGCAAAAACATGAACATTTCAATTGATACTATTTCCCCCCCTTGAATTCTTTTATACGATAGCTTCTGGCAAGAGGGATACCCCGTGACGCATGGCAGACCCTAAATATCAGGAAATTTAATGGAAGCGCGCTCTTTTTTTTTTCTTTTTTCACAACCTTTCCATCTTCCATGAGCGTGCGTGACGCCTGGGAAGACTCGATTTAGACGACCGCGGAGAAAGATGGTCATTGTTAATGTTCTCCTCTTCGTCGTCATTCCCTTCATCCTCGGTTGCAACCCCCCCGACTTGATTGAAGGGCCAGATCTTGAAATGCTTCAGTGCGATTACGGCCAAGCCTACCAATCCCCCAACTCCCGCGCCAATCCCTATTGTCAACCGTTGGACCTTCAGGTATCAACCGCCCATCATTGCCACGTGCTTCCCGATTCCTCCTGCAGTGATCTGTGGAGACGCGATTCCAGGAACAGATGCGAGATTCCCGAGATCAATTGAGGATTGCGCAATAGCATGATTCAGGGGTACATCCAGTATTGCACCGATTGGGACATTCTGACCGTCTCCGATGGTGACAGAAGAGCCGGCTCCTCCCGTGATGGCAGGGTATATATGACCCACGTTGGTGTTTTCGATCTGCTTCATGGCGGCTTTGTTGAGCTCTGGGTTGTTGAGATGCTCAACCCCTCCAGTAGTGATATAAGAGCTCGGACCAAGGTTCTCAGCTTCAACCTGTTTTATAGGGCCTTCATTGAGATTAGCATTGTTGATGAGACTCTCGCCTTTTCCTGTGATGGCAGGGATGGTAGGACCATGGTGATTACCTTCAGTTCCCTTCATTGCCCCGTCAATGAGAATAGGACCATCACGGAATTTTTCGGCCTTTCCCGGGTTGACAAGCTCGGTACGAGCCCCGTTCCTCCCTTCGTTCTCCTTCTTTTTGCCTTCTTTAAGAGGGAGCCCCTGTTCTACCGGATGAGCCCTATCGTAGGCAGGATTTGGGTAGCCGGGGAGGTGTGGAGATTGCGACAGGTCCCAAGTGTGCCATTTGCTCATCTGGTTCTGATGATCTCCCGGAATCGCTCTGAGTAACCTGTCCGCCAATTCGACATATTTTTGGCGTGCCGCATATGGGTTCAGATCTATGGTCAACGGGGAGGAAATAGTAGAGTGGTAAACTTGCGGCACGTTTCCAAGAAGCATAGCAAAAGTCCTCGCATAGCCAATCTTGATACACTACATTGTTCATCACGTCCCAGACGGACGGATCATACTTTTGGGCGGCGTTCGATGGCGGGTCCTTATACTTTTCGGTTTTTGCAGGATCCCCTTGAAATCAATGGACAATCAAACAACCGCAGAGATACCGAATGTGCCTTGCCAGAAACTACACTCAGTATATTGGAAGGGCCAGGATGGAGGGAGAGATACAGTCCAATAGCCGCGAAGCCTTCAGGGGTTTCGTCATAGGCTTTGCTGGTCCCACAGGCAAGCGCAGCCCGAAAGGCGGCTGCACGCTCATCGAACGCCACGTCCCCTGTCTTTACCAGAGGATGCTTTTTTAACACTCGTTGTGTCGCCGTAATAGCATGGCTTCGTCCGATGCTTCTCTGCCACCCAGCAAAGGTGGCTGACCATCCCCCAACAATGGGGTTGTCGTAAGGTTCATAGGCGATGTGTTTGTGGTGGCAGCTCATGGTTCTCCCAGTTGAAGTGTGTCTAGTAAGTTGAAGCAACGGCGTATTTTTGAGGACTTGCTGAGTTCTTGTCTCAGATGCGTGAGAAAATTTCACGATTCGCATCTGAGACCTCAATCAAAGATAGAGCTGCGCCATTGAGATGAGTGATTAATTACTGAAACCTGAGGTCTATGAGCCGCGCACTTATTGCATTCTCCGACCTTCCGAAACACTGTATCGCCCTATCCGTCCTTTCTGAAGGCTTCTTCTCACACACACTCCTGAAATTCAGACCCATATCTTCCCCGATGGATATCATTAGCATAAATTATTAATTTGCGTGGCCCTGTCGAGGACAGATACCACTTAATTTTTGAGCCTCAACAATTCCACCTTCAAGTTTTGAAGTTCGATTGAATCGATCCCTGGGTGTTCACCATTCTCTACGCCGATGAAAGGCAGCTCGCCGGCAGACGAAGGCCTCTCGTCGACGCCAAGGCGAATCAGAGGCCGTCCCAAAAAGGAGGCTGTGGAGCGCGAGAATCTGTCGCAGATGCTGAGAAGCAATGTTTCCACCGATGTGTCTCGCCGATTTCTGCAGAAAATGAACATCCTCAAGGTGTGTGTGCGACCTTACAGCTCAAGCCGTCTCACAGGTGTAGAAAAAGCGAAAGCTGAAGCTCAAAGCGTTCAACTTCGATGACTACTTGTCCCGATATATTCGCTCTTCTGCTGTCTTGTCTGCCATCCCTCCTCCCACACCTGCCCCTGAGCAAGCCGATGAGCAAAGAGCGTCTTCAGCCTTCGTCATCGAATGCACGAAGATAACCTACGTTCCATACGAAAACAGTTTCGCCTCTCGCCTGAATGGTCTTTCACAGCCGCCCCTCTCCAAGGCGGCTCCACCTTATATCCGCCGTGAATATTGGCTCTACCCCTTGGGGCTTCAGTTCCTCCAAGAAATAGCATTTGTCTCAAGAAACAAAGTGGATGCTCTCAAGTCTACCAGTACCCTTGTCAGGTCTGCTTCGCCTATCGACTTTCTGCCACTTTCTTCTACCCATATTAGTCAAAGCAACGCCCTTCTCGAGCGGCTATTTTGGCCGGGAATCAACATCTTCGATTGCATATCTTACAGAACCGGAATTGTGGCTTTGTACCGCAAGCTCGTCGTTGGCGTTGGCGTTGTGACCCCTGATGGTTATTTGATGTACCTAGCCGTCCGGCCGTACTGGGAAGGTCAAGGCTTGGGGAGGATGATGTTATGGTGGCTTATCAAGGAAAATGACAAGGTTGACATCACGCTGCACGTTGCGGCCGACAACCCTGCCCTCGTATGTCCCCCCGCACCTCGTGCTTTCTAACGGCGAGATTATGTACCAATCCTTTGGCTTTAAAGCGGAAGAATACATTGTGAACTTCTACGACAAATTTTATGATGAGAGCGACCGACGAAAGCGTGACGCCTTGTTTTTGCGATTACGGAGAGGATAATCGGAAATTCGGGATTCGCAGACATTAGGGATTGTTGGGATATATCACGGGCATTATGCATGTCACAAATGTACAGAATACAAGTAACATCGCGAGAGACAATATTAAGACGATCCAGTGCAGCCTGAATCCAACTGCCATCCTTAATGTTGCGATCGAGGATGATGTTGCCGTGACAGACTCGAGTGTTGTAAAAAGACTGATCCCATTGTATTTGCAGCATCCAGACGTACGCTCAGTCGCTGTGAAATTGACCTGTTACTACGGAACTCAGCACGATCTCACTCGTCCCCGGATGAACCAAGGAGGAGGAACTGGTCATCGACACAGACGGTTTGGTGAGAATCAAGCAGAAATGGCATATACAGGTCATTTTATGAGTCGGAAGAAACAATAGCGAGCGTTTTTGTGACGAGAACCAGCTCACGAGAGTGAGTGGTACTGCCAGATAACCGCGCGGGGTTGGGTGTAATAACGTCGCTGGAAAATCGCGTTGCCTTTCCCCGGACTCCCCACCCGACACTATCTGAGAACTCACGCGTCACCATTGTTACCATCGTCACTCGCGTCAAAGCCGATCCTCCATGCGCTAAGTCGATGCCTCCGATCATCACAGTCGACACGTCCACATCTCCGGACTACATCAATGCACACCCATCAACTTATGGCCTAACGACATTGCTACTCAACGACCAACTCGTGCTCGTCGAGGTTCAGGGTACATTGGAATATAATGTAACGAACGGAGAAGAGCCCCGCGACGTCAGACTTGGAGATATTACGTGGGACGAGACCGTATGTTCAACTACTCGATACATTCTCATAGCAGACATCAAGGGCCTACTTGCATATTGGTCATCATAGAATGATTGGACGGTTACAGTCACTCAAAAATCCTTTGGCCGTCCTCCTCGACAAGCCAACTAATGAGAGGTCATTTGAGGACAAAGAATGGCAGCTACATACGGTGATCAAGAAAAAATTAGTGTTCGATATTCGTCCGGAGCCTGTCTTCCCAGACCAATTATCAGCATAGACAGAGTAGAAGATATTAAGAATCGTTCGACTACGTGATGTTGAAATAATGCTCCCCTTCAATAAATGCCCTCGCAAACACGTAACTCCTTAAGGCTATGACAATTCAAACGGACGATACTGGCAATCTCGTCAATCTTCGCGCACATCATTGTTCCGCGACTCGTACTCCTCTCTGATTTCTGGGTGAGACGATTCTGTTGCCGGTGGCACGGGAGGGAGGGGCTTGTCGGGAGTGATGGGAGGAGTTGGCTGACCCTGGCTCAGTTCCTCGGCTTCCTCTTCGACTCTTCGCAATCTTTCCTCAGCTTCCTTGAGTCTCTGGCTAAGAAGTTCCAATTCGTTGGTCTGCATGCTCAGTCGCTGGTTTCTTCAATCAGTCATGAAAGGGATTTGGCGATACTTCTCTCGCAAGGAGACCTCTAACTCCTCCACCTTGGGGTCTTCATTGATATTGAAAACCTTGCTTAACTCATCGGCGAAGTCAAGTGACAGAGGTCTTTCCGTTAGCGAGAGCGTTACAACTCGTCTTACTCATAAGCACCGTTCGTCAAACCTCCATTTGTCCCCCGACGAGGGGTAGAGGTCACGCTTGATCGTGGGCTTGTATCGAACCCCCCAAATCTCGGCTCACCCAGCACAACGCTGAACGGCCGTATCTGCGGGGGCGAATGCTGGGGTGAGGTCTGGCTCACTGGTGAGGAGGCCTGGCTTTGGCTCGGATGCCTCCAGTGCGAGCCCCTGAATCGCCGTCGAGGCCGTGGCCGGTCATAACTCTCGTCTTCGTCATCAAACGT
>Ga0335076_10007509_pt1 | contig 10985 bp, 7 predicted proteins | sample Lox_Sample_25_FD_206717 | JGI IMG/M metagenome (GOLD analysis project Ga0335076, IMG submission 206717) | Soil microbial communities from Loxahatchee National Wildlife Refuge, Florida, United States - Lox_Sample_2.5 | ecosystem: Environmental > Terrestrial > Soil > Wetlands | place: USA: Florida...
TAGGTCTTGCGAACGTCGATCGAGTCGCGCCGGTCGAGCGAGGCTTTCAGCGCATCGAGCGCCGGGCGCCAGTTCTCGTGACGCGCGAGCAGATCGGAAAGAATGGCGAGCGCCGCGGCCTGCGCGTCGGGCGTCGTCGAGCGCAGATAGGCGGCGTAGGCGGCGGTCGCCCCGCGGGTGACGAGCTCGTAGCGGTCATCGGCTTTGGCGTCGTCCGCCTTGACCGCGACATTGGCGTAAGCAAGCCAGTTGGCCGGATCTTTCGGCGCGGCGGTCACGGCCGCGCCTGCGAGCTTCTCGGCTGAGCCGAAGTCCCCCGCGGCCACCGCGGCGGCGGCTCCCTTGCGCAATTGATCCGGCGTTTTGTCCTTGACCTCGGCGCCGATCGAGGCGGTAGCAACGCGTAGGGTCTCCGTCAGCCGGACGGCATCACTCGCCATATCTTCGCGCGCGAAGGGTTTGATCTCGGCGGCGTTGACGGCGGTCGTGATTATGACCAAGAGGACAGCGAGCGAGCGCAGGGTGTTCAGCATGGATCCGCCTCCCTATGCGGCAGCGCAAATGCTAGCATGCCCCGGGCTCAGCCGACCACGGTCAGCGCCTGGAGAGGATGAATGGAGCGAACGGCGGTTGGTCTTGCGGTCGCGGGAGCAATCTGGCTCCTAGGAACGGCGGTTCAAGCGCACTCCCAGACGTCGCCCGCCGCGGCTTCCGCCGCTGACCTGGCGCTCGCATCGCAGAAGGCGGCGTTCCTGGCTCTGCCGGAATCGACGCGCAAGGCGGCGCAGGACGCGCTGATTTGGCTCGGTTTCTACAATGGCGTCGCCGACGGCGACTTCGGCAAACGGACGCGCGACGCAATCGTCGCCTTTCAGTCGAGCGCGAAGACAGCGCCAGACGGCGCGCTCACTCCCGTCGAGCTTCAAACGTTGCTTGCCGCCGCCCAGAAGGCGCGCGACGCCGTCGGGTTTAAGACGATCTCCGACCCCAAAACAGGCGCCTCGATCGGCGCGCCGGTGAAGCTCATCGGCCCGCGCTCGGCGAGCAAGCTCGACTTCCTTTCGAGCGCCAACCCCGGATTCGACGCTCTCTATGCAAGGCTCACCGTCGCGACGCCAACGCGTAAGATCGCCTACAAGGCGATCAAGCCTGACGCTTTTTTTGTCGTTTCGGGCCAGGAGGGCGCCGCGAACTTCTATACGAGGTTCGAGAAGAACGCTGCGGCGAGCCCGCCGATCCGCGGCTTCATCTTTTCCTATCCAACGGCTGAAGCCGCCCGGCTTGACCGGGTGGCGCTCGCCGTCGCCAATTCATTTCAAGCGTTTCCCGAGCCGGCCAAGTCGCAGCCAACAGGCGCCGTGGCCGCCACCGCGCCCGGAACCGGCTCAAGTCCCTCCGCATCCACCCCCGTGCCGACGGCGACCGCGCTCATCGTCGCGCCGGGGAAGGCGTTGACCGCGCTCAAGGCGGACGACTGCGCGAACCCGACGGCCGGCGGCAAGCCCGTGCGAATCGAGCGGGTCGATTCGGCAACGAAGCTGGCGCTGATCGTGGCGGACTTCGACTCGAACGGCCAAGCGCCGCGCTTCGGCGCGCCGGATGCGGACGTCCTCGTGCTCGGGTATGCCGGCGCGCGCCTCGCCGCGAGCCCGGCCACGTTCGCCGGCGGCGACGGCCGGCCCGCGGTCGTCGCCGCGATCGAGACGAGCGCCGGCGGAGGACCGGTGTTCGATCGGAGCGGCGCGCTGGTCGGGCTCGTCGCGCCGATCGCGGAAGAGCCCAGGCGCGTCGCCGGAGTCGCGCTCGCCGCAACGCACGCCGTCATTGGCCCCGACGCCGTCCGCGCCTTCCTCGGAGCCGGCGAATCGGCCCCCGAAAACGCCGCCCCGCTCAGCGCCGGCGACATCGCCGCGCGCGAAGAGCGCGCCCTGCTGGCGGTCTACTGCGAGAAATAGGGCGGCGAACGTCCCTACGCGTCCATGTCCCACTTCTCGGCGCTCGCGCCGGCGAGTTCGCGGACTCGTTTCTCGTCGGCGCCGAACGTCTGCGCGTCGCCCTCGTAGACGATCCGTCCGTCATCTAGGACATAGGCGCGATCGGCGATCTCGACCGCGGCGCGCACATTCTGCTCGACCAGCAGCACCGAGAGGCCGTCGCGCCGCGCAGCGGCGACAATTCTGAACACATCCTCGACGATCAGCGGCGCGAGGCCCTGGGAGGGTTCGTCGAGCATAAGCAATTTCGGATTCAGGATCAGGGCGCGGGCGATCGACAGCATCTCCTGCTCGCCGCCCGAGAGCTGGGCGCCCTTGTTGGTCTTGCGCTCGGCGAGGCGCGGAAAGGCCTCGTACACCCGCTTGACCGTCCACGGGCCGGGCCGCTCGACCGGAACCAGAAGGTTCTCGTCCACGGTCAGATTGGCGAAGATGCGCCGCCCCTCCGGCACATAGCCGACGCCCGCCTCGGCGATCCGGTAGGGCGGAAATCCGGTCACTTCCGAGCCGAATAGCTGAACCGAGCCGGTGCGCGGCCGGGTGAGGCCGATCAGGCAGCGCAGAGTCGTTGTCTTCCCGGCGCCGTTGCGGCCGAGCAACGCGACGATCTCGCCCTCGCGCACTTCGAGGCTGACCCCGTGCAGGATATGGCTCTTGCCGTAGAAAGCATGGATGGCGTCGGCGCGAAGCGCGATCATGCGGCCGCCTTGCCGAGATACGCGGCCTGGACCTTGTCGCTGTCGGCGATCTCCTGCGGCGCGCCCTCGGCGAGCACCCTACCCTCCGCCAGCACCATGATGCGGTCCGCGAGATTGAAGACGACACGCATGTCATGCTCAATCAGCATGATCGTCATTCCTTCCTGCCGATGCAGGCGCCGGATCAGCCGCGCAATGTCGTAGGTCTCCTGATCTCCCATTCCGGCCGTTGGCTCGTCGAGCATGAGCAGGCGGGGCCTGAGCGCAAGCGACATCATGATTTCCGCCGCCCGCTGGTCGCCATGCGATAGCGCTCCGGCGCGCACGCCGCTCTTGTCGGACAATCCGCCCATCTTGAGGAGCTCGGCGACGCGCGCCGTCACAACCGCGCGCGCCTCCGCCCCGAGCCATGGCTTCAGCCGATAGCCGGCCGCGATCTCGACAGCGACGCGAATGTTGTCGCCGACCGGAAGCTCAGGAAAAATCTCGGTGATCTGAAAAGTGCGGGCCATGCCTCGCCGAACGCGCTCTTCGGGCGAATGCGAGGTGATGTCCTGACCCTCGAACCTTATCGAGCCCGCGGTCGGGGCGAGAAGACCGCTGACGAGGTTGAAGAACGTTGTCTTGCCCGCGCCGTTCGGTCCGATGATCGCGCGCAGCTCGCCCGGTTCGATCGTGAGCGAGACGTCGTCGATGGCGACGAGGCTGCCGAAGCGCTTCGAAGCGCCGTTGACCTGGAGCAGCGTCACGCCTTGGCTCCCCCGCGCAGCATTCCCAGAACGCCGCGCGGAAAGAAACGCACCACCAGCACGAACACGAGGCCGATAACCGACATCCAGTTTTCAGTGCGGCTGGAGACGTAGTCCTGAAGCGCAACGAAGATCGCCGCGCCGATCAGCGGCCCCCAGAACGACCGCATGCCGCCCAGGACGGCCATGATGACGAAATTGCCGGAGAGGTCGAAGCGCAGCGCCCGCGGATCGGTGAAGTTGTTGAGCAGCGCATAGAGCGCGCCCGCGACGCTGACGAACAGGCACGAAATCACGAACGACAGCCAGATATGAAACTCAATGGGCACGCCTAGGAACCGGGCGCGCCGCTCGTTCTCGCGAATGGCCGTCAGCGACCGCCCGAACGGCGAATCGACGAGCTTCGCCATCGCGGCGACGCAGACCGCGAACACGGCCAGGGCAAAGTAGTAGAACGCATTGTCGTTGCCGAAAATGTCGAGCGTCGTGAAGCCGAAATTGATCGGCAGACGGTGCCAGCCTGTCAGGCCGTCGTCGCCGCCCGTCACCGAGTTCCAGCGAAAGGCGAGGAAATAGAACACCTGGCCGAAAGCGATCGTCACCATGGCGAAATAGACGCCGCGTCGCCTAACGATCAGCGCGCCGATCGCCATCGCGGCGATCGTGGCGACAACAACGCCGAGCGCCATTGCGGGTATGGTGCCGGCGCCGAGATATTTGATCCCCATTGCGGCGCCATACGCGCCAAGGCCGAAATAGGCTGCGTGCCCGAACGAGAGAACCCCGGTGAAGCCGAGCAGGAAGTTGAGCGACATCGCCGCCAGCCCCATCACGACGATACGGGTCGCGAGCTCAGTGTAGCCGCCGATGGCGCCCATCCAGAACGGCATAAACAGAAGCAGGAGGCAGACGACGGCGTCGAAGGCTCGGGCGCGGGTGCTCGCGGCCGTCAATGCACCCTCCCCTCTTCACCGAGGAGGCCGCGGGGCCGGATGAGCAACACCAACCCCATCATCACATAGATCACCGCTTCGGTGGCGGAGGGAAAATAGACCGCCGCCAGCCCCGAGGCGACGCCGATCATCAAGCCGCCAAGCAAGGTTCCGAGCAGGCTGCCGAGGCCGCCGACAATGATCGCGACGAAGCTCGGCATGATGAGATTGGCGCCGATGGTCGGCGAAAGGCCGAGCAGGCCCGCCGCCAGCACTCCGGCGAGACCGGCCATATAGATGCCGATGCCGAAGTTGAGGCTGCGCAGGACCCTGACATTGACGCCGAGCGTGGAGACGGTGTCGAGATCGCGTGTGCCGGCGCGGATGCGCATGCCGAGGCGAGTATAGTTGAGGACGGCGAACAACCCTCCGACCGCCGCGATGACAATGATGATCATGAACACGCGATAGCCGGTGATGAAGAAGAACTGGTTCGACAGCGAAGTCGTGAGCCAGGCCGGCAGCTGAAACGGCAGGCTTTGCGCGCCCCAGATGAAGCGCGTCACGTCCTCGAAAATATAGGCGAGGCCGAAGGTGAGCAGCAGACTGTAGAGCGGATCGCCGCCGTAGAGCGGACGGATCAGCAGGCGTTCAATGACGAGGCCGAGCGCGGCGGTGAGCAGAGGCGCGATGATGAGCGCGCCCCAGAAGCCAACGAAGGGGATGAGGGTGAACGCCAGATAAGCGCCGAGCGCCAGGAACCCGCCGTGGGCGAAATTTATGACCCCGCTCAGGTTGAGTATCAGCGACAGGCCGAGCGCCATCAGCGCGTAGAAAGCCCCGACGATCAGGCCGTTGAAGACGTTGAAGAGGACGACTTGAGTCATGCGATCATAGTCGCCCGCTTGATCTGGAAAAGAAGCGCGCGGGAACGCGGCATCGCGTCGCCATCGCAGGTTGACGGAACTTCACGTGGCGGAGGCGCGATTGCGACGTTACCATACAGCTAAAGCTGATCGCAAAATAAAGGTGGAAACACCCAGTCCGCCGGTCGTCGGCCAATGGCGACCTTCCGAGAGCTTGGCTCACGTTGGCCACGTCATCTTGCAGCCGCTCTCCTCGAGGGTCCCTGCCGCTTTTGCTCCGTCGACGACCTTGTCCACCTTGAACAGGTCGTCGGGCGCCGAGCCCTCCGCTTGCGCCTCGCCCACGAACAGCGACGCGAGGAGCTGGTTCTGGCCGGCGCGATAGAAGGCCGGGTTCGGGCCAAGCGCGATCTCGGGCGGCAGGCGGTAGTCCTGAAGCGCCTTCGCCATATCGAGCGCCTTGAGCGAATTGGCCTTGGCGGCGGCGAGCGCGCAGGTCCAGCCCGAAACATAGCCGAACCAGTTGCGCGCGGTTGGCGCCCGCCCGGTGCGCTTCTTCATCGCCTCGACGAATTCGGCGACATGGGGGACGCCCGGCTGGTTCCAGTACCATTCCATCACCCACGTCCCGATGCGCGCCTCGGGCGGCAGCCCCTCCAAAGGCTCCAGTTCCTGCTGGGCCCCTGCGAGGTGAACTTTCTTCTCGAGCCCGAACTGAACCGCCTGTTTCAAGGCGTTGGTCATGTCATCGCCGCCGATGAGGAACAAGATGACGTCGGGGTTCGCCGCCTCGGCCTTGATGAGATAGGAGGAGTAATCCGAAGTTCCGAGCGGAACGAGATCGCCGCCGACCCTCGTTCCGCCGAGCGCCGTCGAGGCTTTGACGACTCCCGCTTCGAGCGTGTGGCCGAAGGCATAGTCGAAGGTGATGTAATAGAATTTCTTTCCATACGCCTTGATCAGCGCATCGGCGACCGCGTTTGCCTCCATCTGCGTGGTGCTGCAGACACGAAAAACGTTCCAGTGGCAACTCGCGCCGGTGACCGCGTCGGTGTGGCCGCCGGGCACGATGTGGAGGATGCGCTGCTCACTCGAGACCTCGGCCATGGCGAGCGAAAGCGCCGAGTTCGTGTTGCCCAGAAGAAAATCGACCTTGTCGCCGCCGATCAGCTTGCGGGCCTTCATCACCGCAGTCCCGGCGTCTCCGCTGGTGGAGTCCTCCACGATCAGCTCCACCGGACGGCCGAGAATGCCGCCTTTGGCGTTGATCTCGTCAATCGCCATTTGACAGCCGATGAGCTCGTTTTTCCCGAGCGACGCGAGCGGGCCGGTCAGCGGATTGTCGAGCCCGATCCTGATCGCGTCAGCGGCCCGCGCGGAGACGACGAAGGGCCCGCCAAACCGGGCGCCGGCCAGCGCCAGCCCCGACTTGACCAGCCTGCGGCGGCTGAGCAGGCGCGGATTGGCGTTCGCCATCTCTCCCTCCCTGTCTCCCGCCGCCTCAGCCGATTTCTCGGTTCCACGCTTCGGCCGGCGCTTCATCACGCGGCTATCTTGTGGACGCTCAGCTCGGCCAGGTCATCTTGCAGCCGCTCTCCTCGACCGTTCCAGCGACGTCCGCGCCATTGACGACGTCGGTGACCTTGAAGAGATCGTCGGGCGCCGAGCCCTGGGCCTGCGCTTCGCCGACGAAGAGGGTCGATATCAGCTGGTTCTGGCCAGCGCGGTAGAATGCCGGGTTGGGCGCAAGCGCAATCTCAGGCGGCAGATGGAAGTCCTGCAGCGCTTTCGCCATATCGACCGCTTTCAGCGAATTGGCCTTCGCCGCACCCAGCGCGCAGGTCCAGCCGGAGACATAGCCGAACCAGGTCCGCGCGGTCGGGACGCGTCCGGTGCGTTTCTTCACCGCCTCGACGAATTCGGCGACATGGGGCACGCCCGGCTGGTTCCAGTACCATTCCACCACCCAGACCCCGACGCGCGCCTCAGGCGGCAGACCCTCGAGCGGCTCGAGCTCCTGCTGGGCGCCGGCCAGATGAACCTTGTTCTGAAGTCCGAACTGCGCCGCCTGCTTGAGCGCGTTCAGCATGTCATCGCCTTGGACCAGGAAGACGATGACGTCCGGGTTCATCCCTTGCGCCTTGATCAGATAGGACGAGAAGTCGACGGTGCCGAGCGGCGTCAGATCGCCGCCTACCCGTTCGCCGCCAAGCTTCCCGATCGCCTTGATCATGGCCGCTTCGAGGGTATGGCCGAAGGCATAGTCGGGGGTGATGTAGTAGTATTTCTTGCCGTACTGCTTGACCAGCGCGCTCGCGACGGCGTTGGCCTCCATCGAAGTGGTGTTGCAGACGCGGAAGACGTTCCAGTGGCAGGTCGCGCCGGTGATCGCGTCGGTGTGGCCGCCGGGCACGATATGCAGGACGCCTTTTTCGTTCGACACCTGAGCCATGGCGAGCGCGAGCGCCGAGTTGACGTTGCCGAGCAGGAAGTCGACCTTGTCGCTGTCGATCAATTTGCGAGCCTTCTGCACCGCCTGCCCGGCGTCGCCGCTCGACGAATCCTCGACCACGAGCTCGACCGGGCGGCCGAGGATGCCGCCCTTGGCGTTGATCTCCTCGAGCGCCATCTGGCAGCCGATCATCTCGTTCTTGCCGTACGCGGCGTAGGTGCCGGTCAGCGGATTGTCGAGCCCGATGCGAACCGCGTCGGCGGCGCGGGCGCGGATGACGAACGGGCTGGCGAACTGGGCGGCGGCAAGCGCCGCCCCGGTTTTGACGAGCGTGCGGCGGCTGACGCTGCCGCGCGAATAGGACTGGGGCAAGTTTCTCTCCCGTGTTCGGATGATCTCGCTCGGGCTCGGGCGCTGGCGCCGAGCCCCGACGATCGAGGGGCGCTTTGATCGTGGGGCACTCTTGTCCACGGGCGTTCGCTCCGTCAAGCCGGAACGCGGCGCCGCTGTGGCAGGGGAGTCTCGGACGCGATGCGCGCCGGGGCGCCAGACGCTTCCAGGCGCGCAATTGGCGCGCCGCAAGAGGCAGTTGGACGGCGCCCGAACCGAAAAGCGCAGAGGAAAGAGCTTGATTCCCGGGCCTGGTGACGTTCAGGCTTCGATTCGGGGTCGGAAAGCTCAGGGTAAATGCTTTTTTCATCCGCTCGCCGGCAGAGCGAGGGGCTCCGCAAAACGACGGCGGAGCTCGTCCGCGGCTTCAGCCCCCGAAAATGACCCTGCGGAATCGTCGCTCCGCCACGGCGTAGTAGACGGCGCCGATAATGATCATTGCGATCATTGGGCGCCAGACCAGACTGATGTCCGCGCCGCGGAAGAGGACCGCCTGCGAGAACTCGACAAAGTGCGGCGTTGGGCTGATTGTCTGGACGATGTACTGAAGCCAGATCGGCATGCTCTCCATCGGCGTCGCGCTGCCGGAGAGCAGCTGCGTGACCATGAGCACCGGGATCGCGAGCAGGCCGAACTGGCCCATGGTGGTGGCGAGGGTACCCAGCATGATGCCGAGCGTCGCCACGACCAGCGAATAGACCGCCGCGCCGAAGATGAAGAGCAGGAGCGAGCCGTTGATCGGCGCGCCGATCCACCAGTGCACGACCAACTGGATCGACAGCACCGCGGCCACGAGAATCACGAGCGCATTGGCGATCATCTTGGCGATCATGATCTCGGGCGCCACGATTGGCATGACGAGAAGATGTTCGACCGTGCCCTGCTCGCGCTCGCGAATGAGCGCCGCACCGGTCAGGATCACGGTCAGCATGGTGATCTGATTGATGACCTGCGTCATGCCCGAATACCAGGACGCGTTGAGGTTAGGGTTAAAGGCCGCCCGCGTGACGACGTTGACGGGAACGCCGCCCGCGCCCTCCTTGCCGCCGATGAACCGCTGGACCTCGTTCCCGATCGCGGTCCTGAGGTAGCCTGCGCCGTTGCCGGCTTGCGAAATGGCGGTGGCGTCGACGTTGATCTGGATGCCCGTTTGGCGCTGGGCGCGCAGGTCCGCCTCGAAATTCGGCGGGATCTCGACCACCAACAGGAGCTTGTTCGAGTCCATCATCGGGTCGATGTCGGAGGCCTGAATGTGCGCCGGCGGCTGAAAGGTCGGCAGCGTCAGCGCCTCGGAGATCTGGCGGGACAGCCCAGATCCGTCCTCGTCCACGATGCCGACCGAGAGATTGGTGGCCTCCGTTTTGGCGCCGGTCGCCACCGTATTGACCGAGAGCGAAAACGCGTAGACCACGAGAATCAGCATCACCGGATCGGCGCGGATGCTGCGAAGCTCCTTGATGATCAGATGATAGAGGTTCGCGAGATGATCGGCGAACGTGAGCGGCTTGTATTCGATGTAGCCGGGGGACTGCGCCTTGGAGGTCTGAGACATCGTCAGGTCTCCTGCTTGCGGAGCAAAGACAGGGACAGGGCCATGTAGACGAGCGCGATGACGACGAGCGCCGCGAGGTTTGGCCACAGATCCACGAAGGCGAGCGCCTTGGCGAACACGCCGACCGAAATCTGCTGGTACCAGGACGACGGGAAAATGATCGCCGCGATCCTGGCGCCGCCCGACAGCGAGGACACCGGCGCCAGCATGCCCGACATGTTGATCGCCGGCGTCATCGTGAGGATCGTCGTGGCGAATACGGCCGCGACCTGCGAGCGCGTGAAGGACGAAACTAGCGCGCCGAAGCCTGTCGTCGCGATCACATAGATGAGCGTTCCAAGCAGCAGCACCCAAAACGGACCCTTCGGCGGCACGTCGAAGAAGAAGACCGACATGAAGAACAGTACGAAGAAGTTGATCATCGCGATCGCAACATAGGGCGACTGCTTGCCGATCAGAAACTCGAAGCGGGTGATCGGCGTCGAATAGAAATTGGCGATCGAGCCGGTCTCCTTTTCGCGCACGATGGCGATCGCCGACATGATCGCCGGAATCAGAAACAGCAGGAGCATCAGGATGCCCGGGACCATCGCGTTGACGCTGAGGAACGCCTGATTGTAGCGGAAGCGAATCTCGATATCGTCATTGCTCCACTTGTTCGGCGCGCCGGGACGCAGGACCTGGCGCTCGAGCTCCTCGCCTTGCTTGCTGATGACGCCCGAAACGTAGTTCTTCGCGGTTTCGCCGCGGAACGTCATCGCGCCGTCGACGGTCACGTTGACTTCCGGTTTGCGCCCCGCGAGAAGGTCGCGCCCGAAGCCCGGCGGGATCTCGACCACGATCTGCGTTCCCCCGCTCCGTAGCCTTCGCTGCGCATCCTCGGCCGAGGTGATCGGCGGCTGCACGGAGAAGTAGCGGGAGCCCTCGAAACCCTGCAGAAGCTCCCGGCTCTGCGGCGACTGGTCCTGATCGAAATAGGCCATTTTCAGGTTTTCGATGTCGAACGAGATGCCGAAGCCGAAGGCCAGCATGAGAATGATCGGACCGAGCACGGCGAAGGCGAGCCGGATCGGATCGCGCCGAAGCTCCACCGTTTCACGCCGGGCGTAGGCCCACATGCGGCCGGGATTGAACCGTTTCGGCGGCGGCAACGCCTCGGCCTCCCCTGCGACCGCATCGGCGTCGGGCGGCGCGACGGCCTTGCCGACTTCGATGCCGGCGGCCTCCGCGAGATAGCCGACGAAACACTCTTCGAGCGACGCGCTGCCCCGCTCCTTTACGAGATCGCGCGGCGCGCCGACCGCCAGCACTCGGCCCGCATGCATGAGCGAGATGCGGTCGCAGCGGTCCGC
>Ga0335076_10007510_pt1 | contig 10984 bp, 9 predicted proteins | sample Lox_Sample_25_FD_206717 | JGI IMG/M metagenome (GOLD analysis project Ga0335076, IMG submission 206717) | Soil microbial communities from Loxahatchee National Wildlife Refuge, Florida, United States - Lox_Sample_2.5 | ecosystem: Environmental > Terrestrial > Soil > Wetlands | place: USA: Florida...
TGGGGCGGCCAACTCCCTTTACTCTCCCCTCAGTGCCTCCAGGGGATCCACGCGCGCGGCCCGCGCGGCGGGGACCGCGCTCGCGGCCGCGGCGAGCGCGAGGAGCACGGCGGCCACGATCGCGAACGTCGAAGGGTCGTGCGGGGCCACGCCGTAGAGGAGACCTTCGATCGACCGGGCGGCGGCGAACGCAAACGCGGCGCCGATCACGATTCCCGCGGCCGCGTACGCCATGCCCCGGCGCACCACGAGCGCGAGCACGCTCGTCCGGGAAGCCCCGAGCGCGAGGCGGATCCCGATCTCGCGCCGCCGCCGGCTGACGAGGTAGGACAGGACCCCGGCGACGCCGATTCCCGCGAGCAGCAGAGCGAGCCCGGCGAAGATCGCGAGGAGCGTCCCGGTCAGCCGCGGCGTGGCGAGCGACGCGTCGACGACGTCCGTCATGAGACGCGGGTTCGCGATGGGCATCATCGGGTCGATCCGCCGGACCTCCGCCCGGATGGGACCGACGAGCGCCATCGGATCGCCGTGCGCCCGGACCACGAGCGTCATGCCGCGCGCGGCGTCGCCGCCCCGCGCCTTCGGGAACTGCGCGTAGGGCACGTAGAACTTCTCCTTGATCGCCGCCGTCACGCCGTTGTGCCGCTCGTCGTGCAGCAGCCCGACCACGCGCATCCACGGGCTGTCCTTCGCGCTCATCCTCAGGTGCCTGCCGATGGGGTCCTGCCCGGGCCAGTACGTCCGCGCGAGCGTCTCGTTGACGAGCACGACCGGCAGCGCGTCCGCGGTGTCGGACGGCCGCAGCGGGCGCCCGCTGAGCAGCCGCTCGCCGAGCGCCTCGAGCGCGCCGTCGGAGGCGACCTGCCAGTCGCCCTTCGCGTGGCGACCGGGCGGCGCGACGTAGCCTTCCACCTCGAGCCCCCAGTCACCGATCGCGGCGTCGAGAGGCAGCATCCGCACGAGACCCGCGGCCTGGACGCCCGGCAGCGCGCGCACGCGCTCGAGCAGCGCGCGGTCGAAGGCGACGACCGACTCCGGTTTCGGATACGCCGCCTCCGGAGGCCGGACCTGCAGCGTCAGCACGTGCCGGGGCTCGAAGCCGAGGTCGACGGCGAGGAGCTTCGCGAGGCTCCGCAGCATGAGACCCGCGCCGAGGAGCAGGACGACGGCGAGAGCCATCTGCACGGCGGCGAGCGCGCCGCGAAGGCCCTGCCGGCGCAAACCGGCCGACGTGCTCGCGGCCGTGTCCTTCAGCGACGCCGCGAGGTCGAGGCGCATCGCCTGGATCGCGGGGGCGAAGCCGAAGAGAAACGTCGTGAGCACCGCGAGCGCTCCGGCGAACGCCAGGAGGGACGTCTCGACGCCGAGCGGCGCGAGAGCCGGCAGCCCGGCCGCTCCCCCGGCGGCGATGAGACGGACGCCCGCCCAGGCGAGCCCGACCCCGAGCACGCCGCCGGCGAGCGCGAGGACGAGGCTCTCGGTCAGGAGCTGGCGGATCAGCCGCGCCTTGCCGGCGCCGATCGCGGCGCGCACGGAGATCTCCCGCTGGCGCCCCTCGGCCCGGGCGAGCAGCAGGTTGGCGACGTTCGCGCACGCCATGAGCAGCAGGAACAGCACGGCGGCGAAGACGAACCGGAGCGCCCCTCGCGCCGGACCCCGGATCTCGACGTCGACCGGCTCGGCGAAGGGCTCGAAGCGCATCTCCGGCGGGTAGATGCCCTGACGCGTCAGCGAGGCGGCGAGCGTCCGCAGCTCGGCCGTCGCACGCGCCGCCGTCGCCCCGCGGCGGAGCAGCCCGGCCGCGTAGTAGCCGTGGTTGCCGTGCGAGAGCTCCTTCGGATCGAACTGGACCGGGACGAAGACCTGCGACGGCTCGGCCGCGCTGACCGTGAAGTCGGTCGGCAGCGCGAACCCGCGCGGCATCACGCCGACGACCCGCCTCGAAACGCCGTCGAGCTCAATCGAGCGCCCGAGGACGCCCGGATCCCCGCCGAACCGGTTCTGCCAGAGCCCGTAGGCGAGCACGGCGACCGGCTCTCCGCCCGGCGAGTCCTCGGCCTCGGTGAACCCCCGCCCGATCGCGGGGCGCGCGCCGAGGGTGTCGAAGGTGTTCGCCGTGATCTGGCCGATGCCGATGCGGACGGGCTCGCCGCCTCCGGTCAGGTTGGCCTCGTCCGCCCCCCACGCCGCCACGCTCTCGAGGCTCGGCACGAAGCGGCGGTAGTCCATGACCTCGCCGTCGGAGACCCAGGTCTTCGGAAAGTCCGTCCAGCGGCTCCAGATCATGACCCGGCGCCCCGGCTCGGCGTATGGGAGGGGCGCGAGCAGGACCGACCGGATGACGGAGAAGATCGCCGTGGTCGCGCCCATCCCGAGCGCGAGCGTCAGCACCGCGGCGGCCGAGAAGCCGGGCGATCTCCGGAGCCCGCGCAGCGCGTATCGAACGTCCTGCAGGAAGACTTCCATGCACCCTCCCCCCAAGAGGGGGTACGCCGAGTGGGCGGCGAAGTTCCTCCCCCCCTGTAATGCCGGTCCGCCCCTCCCCGTTCTCCCGGGTGTAGGCGCCTCGAGAAAGGAGACCTGGACCATGAGATACCGGATTCCCATCGTGATCGCCGCGGCCCTCGGAGCGGCGGTCGCCCTCCGCGCGGAGCAGAACGGAGCCGGCCCCCATCATCCGATGGGCATGCCCCTCCGCGGCCTGGAGAAATGCCTCGCCAGCGCGGACATTTCCGCCGGAGCGCGGGGCAACGCCCAGGCGGCCCTGACCGCCGGCAAGGACGTCCTGAAGGCCGACGGCGCGGCCATGAAGGCCGCGCACGAGCGCATGCAGACCGACATCGCCAACGGCGCCGACAAGTCCGTCATCGGACAGGACGCCGTCAACGCCGACGCCGCGCGGACGAAGATGCACAGCGACGCGCAGACGATCCACGATCAGGTGTTCGCGGCGCTCTCGGCCGACGAGCAGTCCGCGGTCAACACGTGCATGGCGTCGAACGCCGGCCACTGGAAGCGCGGGGAGCGCCCGGCGCCACCCGACGCCCCCAACCCCTAGACAACCCCTCCATCGCGGCCCGGGGATGCGAGGCCCCGGGCCGCACTTTTTGCCTGTCTCGCGAGCCTCGCGGGGCCGCCTACTCCTCCGCCATCTCCCCTCCCGCCTCCTGATACGCCCGCTCCACCGCCGAACGCACGAAGAAGTCGTCGAAGGCGGCGGCGCGGTCGAAGCGGTCTCCGGCGAACGTCTTCTTCAGCGCCGACACGTCGACGGCCTCCTGCGTCTGCTCGAGCGTGGCGCCCCGGCGGACCTGCTCCCCCACCTGCCGCTCGATCTCCGCGAGCAATCCGGCGACCTTCCGGGCATAGCTCCAGTCGCGCTGCACGGGCCCGTGCCCCGGCACGATCGCAGCCGCGTCGATCGCGGACAGCGCGTCGAGCGTCCGGATCCACTCGGCCGGGTGGCAGCCGTACCCGTACGGGATCGGGGCGACGAGCAGGTCGCCGGTGGCGACGACCCTCGCGTCCGGCACGATCACGACGGCGTCGCCCTCGGTGTTGCCCCGGCCGAGGAACGCGACGCGGACCTCGCGCTTCCCGAGATGGACGCGGAGCTCCTTCTCGAAGGTCAGCGTCGGGAGGACGATCTCGGCGCCCGCGAGCTCCGCCGCCTCCAGCCGGACGTCGGCGATCTGGCTCTCGAGGTAGCGCCTGAGCTCGTCGGGCATCGGCGAGCCGTCGCGCCGCTTTCCGCTCGCGACGCGCTCCTGCAGGTACCGCACGTAGCCCGCGTCGGTCTTCTCGAGGTCCCGCACGTACGGGATCTGCTTCTCGGCCATCTTGCGCCGCGTGAACGGGGTCGAGACGAACACGATGCCGGGGAACGCCTCGCGGAACACGGCGTCGGCGGCGATGTGATCGAGGTGCCAGTGCGTGTGCACGAGGAACCGCACCGGTTTGTCGGTCCGACGGCGGATCTCGTCGGCCATCTTCCGCGCGAGCGTCGGGAAGCGCCCGGAGTCGACGACGAGCACGCCGTCGTCACCGACCACCGCGAGGACGTTGCCGCTCGGGATCGGTCCGTTCGTCTCGGGCGCGATGAACGCGTAGACGCCGGGGCCGACCTCGACCGTCTGGTACATGCGTTCGCCCGGAAAGTCCGCCCGCGCCGCAGCGGCCGCCGCGAGCCCGACGGCGACCCATATATAGAGGAGTGCCGATTTCATCCGTTTGCCTCCCTCGGAAGCCCTGCCGTTCGAACGAAAGGGCGCGGGAAGGGTTTCGGCAACGAAGGGTCCGCGAGGACAAACGAGCCGAATGAAAGGACGAGACGGCTCGGGCAACCCTCTCCCCCCTCAGGGGGAGAGGGCAAGGGTGAGGGGGGACGCTCGCGCCTACTCCGTCGGCATCACCTCGAACTGCTCGATCTTCCCGTCCGGCATGTCGCGCTCCCAGATCGCGAGTGTCTTCGACGCGAACTTGACCTCGAAGAGCCGGAAGCGCATCCCGCCGCGCTCGCTCGTCGACTCCTGGCGCACCGACTTCGGCGCGCCGAGCGGCGCGAGGCTCGCGGCGAAGTCCTTCACGGCTTGCTCCGAAAAGTAGAAGCTGCCGTTCGCCGTCAGCTCGGATCGATCGATCCGGCCCGCCTGCAACCCCTCGAGGATCCGCTTCGCGCGCGCCTCCGCCTCGGGGGCGCTCCCCGCGAGGAGGCGGTCGGCGATCCTGCCGGCGATGACGCCCGACGTGTCGATCGAGTCCTGGTTGACGAGCACCGTGACGGCCGTGCGGTCGTCGGGGAAGACCATGTTCGTGGACGTGAAGCCGGACACCTCGCCGCCGTGCTGGAGGACGCGATGGCCGTTGCGCCGCTTGACCTCGATGCCGAGGCCGTAGCCGATGCCGACGCCGTTCTCGAGGAGCACCTCGGTCTGCATCTGCCGGTAGGACTCGGGACGCAGAAGCTTCCGGTCGATCATCCCCACGTTCCAGCGCGCGAGGTCCTCCGCCGTCATCGCGAGCTCGCCCGCGGCGAAGAGCCAGCCCTTCCCCTCCTTCGGCGCCGGCCGCCGTGGACCGAGCCCGTAACGCAGGTAGCCGGTCGGGTCGGTGTCGCCGAGCCGCTCCTGGTCGATGTTCGCGACGCTCGCCATCTGGAGCGGCCGGAAGATCCGCGCGGTGAGGAACGCCAGCAGCGGCGTGCCGCTCGCCTTCTCGACGATGACGCCGGCGAGCACGTAGCCGGTGTTCGAGTACTGGTACTGCGTGCCGGGCGGGAAGTCGAGGGGCTTCTTCGCCCAGCGATCGAGGATCGCGCCCGCCGTGGTCGGCTGCAGCATGAAGGGCGGCACGTAGTCCTGCGGCCAGTAGTCCTGGTAGCCCGAGGTGTGCGAGAGGAGCTGCCGGATCCTCACCGACCCGGCGCTCGTCAGGTCCGGCGCGAAGCGCGCGACGGGATCGTCGAGCGAGAGCTTCCCCTCCTCCGCGAGCATGAGGACCGCGGTCGACGTGAACTGCTTGCTGACCGAGCCGATGCTGTAGCGCATGGGCGAGGCCGCCGGCGCCGGAGGATCGAGGCGCGCGGAGCCGTACGCCTGCACGTACGCGATCCGGCCGTCCCGGACGACCGCGATCGAGGCGCTCGGGACACCGCTCGCGGCGAGGGCGTCGCGCACGATCCCGTCGATCGCGGTGCGGGAGCCGGCGTCGAGAGGCGGATCGGCCGCCCGGCCGCGGGAGGGCGACAGCAGGACGAACGCGGCGAGGACCGGGACGAGGGCCCGGGGAACCGTCGAACGGCGCATGACGACTCCTTCTTCGAACGCCGGGAAGGGAATCCTGGAGCGCCCTTCATCGTATATAAACGCGGCCGCGAAACGGAGGACTCCCGGACAAGCCCTGACTCGAGCGCCCTTCCGGCGCCCTTTCGAAGGAAATGAGGTTTCGATGAACTCGCGTTCCCTCGCTCCGATGTCCCTCGTTCTGGGCGCCGCGCTCGCCGCGCCCGCCGCGCGGGGAGAGCTCCCGGCGTCGAATCCGTTCGCCGCGCCGAGCCCGCTGCTCTACCAGGCGCCGCCGTTCGACCGCATCAAGGACTCGGACTACCTGCCCGCCTTCGAGGAAGGCATGAAGCAGCAGCGCGCCGAGATCGACGCGATCGCCGGCAATCCCGAGCCGCCGACCTTCGCGAACACGATCGTCGCCATGGAAAAGACGGGCGAGCTGCTGACGCGCGTGGCGAAGGTCTTCTTCAACATGGACCAGTCGAACACGAACCCGACGATCCAGAAGATCAAGGGCGAGGTCGCGCCGAAGCTCGCCGCGCACAACGACGCGATCTACCTCGATCCGAAGCTGTACGCGCGGGTGAAGGCGATCTACGCGAAACGGGATCAGCTCGGCCTCGACCCCGAGTCGAAGTACCTCGTCGAGCGCGACCGGCTCGCGTTCATCCGGGCGGGCGCCGAGCTCTCGGATGCCGACAAGGCCGCGCTGACCCGGCTCAACCAGGAGGAGTCGACGCTCACGAGCGGCTTCATCGACAAGGTGCTCGCGGACACGAAGGCGTCCGCCGTGGTCGTCGACGACCGGCGCAGGCTCGCCGGTCTTCCCGAGACCGACGTCGCGGCCGCGGCCGAGGCCGCGAAGGAGCGGAAGCTCGACGGCAAGTGGGTGCTCGAGCTGCAGAACACCACGCAGCAGCCGCAACTCACCTACCTGACCGACCGCGCCCTGCGGCAGGCCATTCTCGAGACCTCGGAGCGACGGGGTGCCCACGGGGGCGAGAACGACACGCGCGCGGCGGTCGCGCGCCTCGCGGAGCTGCGGGCGAAGAAGGCGAAGCTCCTCGGGTTCCCGACGTACGCGGCGTACGTGCTCGACGACCAGATGGCGAAGACGCCGGCGAACGCCGAGAAGCTCATGACCGACCTCGTGCCGGCGGCCACGGCGAAGGCCCGCGGCGAGGCGGCGCGCATGCAGAAGGTCATCGACGCCGAGAAGGGCGGCTTCACGCTGACCGCCGCCGACTGGGAGCTCTACGCGGAGAAGGTGCGCCAGGCCGAGTACGACCTGGACCAGGCGCAGGTGCGCCCCTACTTCGAGCTCGACCGCGTCCTGCAGGACGGCGTCTTCTACGCCGCCAACCAGCTCTACGGCATCACGTTCCAGCCGCGGCCGGACATTCCCGTCTACCACCCCGACGTCCGCGTCTGGGAGGTGTTCGACGCCGACGGCAAGTCCCTCGCGCTCTACTACGGCGACTACTTCCAGCGCGCGTCGAAGAGCGGCGGCGCGTGGTGCGACTCCTTCGTCGACCAGACCCGCCTGCTCGGCACCCATCCCGTCGTCGTGAACAACCTGAACTTCACGAAGCCGGCGCCCGGGCAGAAGGCGTTCCTCTCCTCCGAGAACGTGACGGTCCTCTTCCACGAGTTCGGCCATGCGCTCCACGGGTTTTTCCAGGACGTGAACTACCCGACGCTCGCCGGGACGCCGCGGGACTTCGTCGAGTTCCCGTCGCAGTTCAACGAGCACTGGGCGTTCGACCCGTCGATCTTCGCTCACTATGCGAAGCACAGCGACACCGGCGCGCCGATGCCGGAGGCCCTCGTCGCGAAGATCAAGAAGACGAAGACGTTCAACCAGGGATACCTGACGACCGAGTACGTGGCGGCCGCCCTCCTCGACCTCGCCTGGCACACCCTGCCGCCGGACGCGCCGAAGCAGGACGTGGCCGCGTTCGAGAAGAGCGCGCTCGAGCGCTTCCAGGTGAACCTGCCGGCGGTGCCCCCGCGGTATCGCTCGACCTACTTCGCCCACATCTTCGGCGGCGGGTACGCGGCGGGCTACTACGGATACATGTGGGCCGAGGTCATCGACGACGACGCGTGGGCGTGGTTCAAGGAGAACGGCGGCCTGTCGCGGAAGAACGGAGACCGCTTCCGCCGGATGGTCCTCTCGCGCGGCCACACGGAGGATCTCGCGGCGATGTACCGCGCGTTCCGCGGCCGCGACCCCATCGTGCAGCCTCTGCTGGAGGAGCGCGGGCTGACCGAGCCGAAGTAGGGTCGGAGCGCGTGCCCTACAGCATTCCCACCGCGTGACTCGCCAGGATCGCGACGATCGACAGCGAGATCAGCGCCTGGATCATGCAGAGGACCTTCGCCCACCGCGACAGGACCGCCGTGTCGGTGGGCGAGAACGCGGTGCTCGTGTTGAACGCGAGGAAGAGGTAGTCCACGAAGCGCGGCGACCACGCCCCGGGGTTCTCGATCGGCGCGCCGTCCATCATCTGCGGAAAGAAAAACGCGCCCCGCGTGTGCTTGCCGCGGGTCTCCCGGCTGTGCGGCCCGCCGGCATCGAGCCGCCAGTACCACATCGCGAACACGACGATGTTCGTCACCCAGAGGATCGTCGCCGCCTTCAGGAGCTCTCCCGGAGAGTCGGTCTTCGCGGGCAGTCTCAAGATGAGCAGGAGGAGCGACCCGGCGAGCGAGAGAGTCAGGAGGCCGCTGATGGAGTAGCCGAGAATCCGGTCCCACCGGTGCCCGCCGGACCGGTGCAGGACCATCGTCGGCACGAGCAGGATGACGACGAGCGCGAGCAGGAGCCAGCGCGGCCCGAGAACCAGCGTGTGGGGCAGCGCCAGCATGATCCCGCCGACGCCGAGGAGGGCGACGAGGACCGGCCAGCGCGCCTCGGGGTTGACGGGCTCTTTCGGGGTCAGGTCTCTCAAAGGTGATCTTCGCGGGCGAAAACGCTCTTTGAGAGACCTGACCCCATTGGCTACTGGCCGGGGTCGTCCGCGGAAGGGCCGTAGATCGACGGCACCTTCGCGCCCATCGGCCGCAGGTAGGTCGAGAGCTGGCCGCGGTGGTGGATCGCGTCGAAGAGGAAGCCGAAGAGCATGTCGCCGAGCGGCGCCTCCCACGCGACGTTGCCGTCCATCAGGAACTGCGCCTTCTTCTCCCACGCGGCGTCGTTCATGCCCTCGAGGCCCTTCTCGACGGCGCCCGCGTTCTTCTCGAACAGCGCCACGGCGTCGCCCAGGTTCGCCGTCGCCTTCGGGGGCGCGTAGTTCACCTTCCCGTGCCGGATGAGCTCGGCGGCGTCGCCCCACTCGCTCGCGATCATCCATACGATGTCGGCGGCGGAGTTCGATTTCGGGTGCGGCTTGTACCCCGCGTCCTTCGGAGGCACGGCCTGGAACACCCTCACGAACTTCGGCCTCTCGGACTTGAAGGACTCGGCGAACAGATCCCGGACGGTCTTCATGGCGCTCCTCCGAAGAGGTCCGATCATATCCGCGGCCGGGAGAAGTCCCGGGCCCGCCCCCCCTTCTACCGCGCGGCCGTTCTGCAGTAGCCTTCCCCTCGTGAAACGGCTGGTCGAGCTGACGGCCGAGGACCTCGCGGCCGAACCGGTGTGGCGCTACGAGGGCGGCGCGGGCGCCGCGGCCATGGTGGTCCCGATCCGGCGCGACACGCTCTCGCGCTCCGACGACGAGGTCTTCCTCGCGGCGACGGACTTCGGACTCTTCGACGGCAGCCGCCACGTCGGGTACTGCTTCCCCGCCGACGACTCGGGCATCGACTACCTCCAGCCCTCGATCGTCGTCCCCGGCGGCCAGGTCGCCTTCTGGACGGAGGGCCCGGCCTCTCCGGCGGAGCTCGCCGAACGCTGGCGCGTCCTCGGCAAGGAGCCGGGCCAGATCTTCCCCGCCTCGTTCCGCTGCCGCATCCCGGTCGACGGAGGGATCGTGAGCGGCTGGATCGCGGGCATCGAGTCCTCGCGCGATCTCACCGTCGCGATCCGCGAGCTCGCTCCGGCGTCCGGGGGCCCCGCGCCGGTCCCCGACGAGCTCGAGCGCGCGCCGATGGCGCGACCCGCGCCGGCGCGGACCAAGGCGGGCGCCGCGCCCGACCAGCGCACCGCGCGGCGGCGCAAGGCCAACATGAGCGTCGAGTTCACGCAGGGCGACGTCCACGGCACCGGAGTCGCCGAGAACGTGTCGCGCCGCGGTCTGTTCGTGCGCACCGCCCGTGCTCCGGGCTCGGGCCCGCCGCTGAGGCTGACGGTCAACCTGCCCGACGGACGCAAGCTCGTGCTGACCGGCCGCGTCGTGCGCGAGGCGGGCCAGTCGGCGACGGGCTTCGGCCTTCGCCTCACGGAGGACTGGCCGAACTACGACGCGCTGTTCCCGCGGACGAAGCGCGGCTAGAGGGAACGAAGCCTATCGGGCCCGGCGATCCCCGAAGCGCCGCTCCATGACGCGGCGATCGAAGACGAGCTGATCCTTGGCGGGAGACGATCCGAGCCGGCGGCGATCCCCCTCCCGGCGGTCGCCGCGCCGCCGCTCCGGATGCGTGAGCGTGTACGGCCAGGACGAGAGGGGCTCCTCGGGAGCCGGCGCGGGGACGGGACCGTCGGGAGGCGCGACCGCGAAGGGAGACGCGTCCGGCTCCCCCAGCGCGACCTCGAGGTCCGGGCGGGTCACGGGATCCGAGACGTCCTGGACGAGCCAGTTCTCGAGCGCCTCGGTGGGAATGTCGCGCGTCGCGTTGATCGCCGCGGCGATCCGCCGCGCATCGGCGGCGGTGCGGCCCCGCACGACGATCGCCCCTCGCGCGTCCCGGATGTAGCGGCCGTCGCGGGTCCAGGGCTCCGGGGAGTGGAAGGTGTCGATCTCGTCCTCGGGGAAGGGATCGGAGTGGTCCGTGGCGGCTCCGTGCGGTTTGATGCTCATCGAGCGGACGCTGTCGTCATTATCGCACGGCACCCACCCGGACCGGCGTGGGCGAAGGCGGAACCCACGACGCCCTGCCGGCGACGGCGCCAATCGGAGGCGGTCGCCTCAGCGCGCCGCTTTTCGCCGCGGCCGCTGCTTCGCGGACACGGAGCGGATGACGAGCTGGCCGCGGCCGCGGTGCGCAAACGGAGCGCGCGCCTGCGCGACCGCCGCGGCGATCAGCGCCTCGACCTC
>Ga0335076_10007511_pt1 | contig 10983 bp, 11 predicted proteins | sample Lox_Sample_25_FD_206717 | JGI IMG/M metagenome (GOLD analysis project Ga0335076, IMG submission 206717) | Soil microbial communities from Loxahatchee National Wildlife Refuge, Florida, United States - Lox_Sample_2.5 | ecosystem: Environmental > Terrestrial > Soil > Wetlands | place: USA...
GACCACCTGCGGGTTGCTCGACACCTCGGCATAGGTGCCCTCGGCAAGCACCTCGCCGCGCTGCAGCACGGTGATGATGTTGGACAGGTCGGCGACCACCGACAGGTTGTGCTCGACCATCAGGACGGTGCGGTTGGCGGCGGCGCGGCGGATCAGGTCGGCGATGCGGCCGATGTCCTCGCGCCCGAGCCCCGCCATCGGCTCGTCGAGCAGCAGCATCTCGGGCTCGAGGGCGAGCGTGGTCGCGATCTCGAGCGCGCGCTTGCGGCCGTACGGCAGCTCGACCGCGGTGGTGTCGCGGAACGACGTCAGCCCGACCGACGCGATCAGCGCCTCGGCGCGCGCGTGGAAGCCTTCGAGCACGCGCTCGGAGCGCCAGAAGTCGAAGCTGCCGCCGCGCGTGCGCTGGAGCGCCAGGCGCACGTTCTCGAGCACGCTGAGATGGGGGAAAACCGCCGAGATCTGGAACGAGCGCACCATGCCCTTGCGCGCGATCTGCGCCGCGGCCACCCCGGTGATGTCTTCGCCCTTGTAGTAGATGTGGCCGGCGGTCGGGCTGAGGAACTTGGTCAACAGATTGAACACGGTCGTCTTGCCGGCGCCGTTGGGCCCGATCAAGGCGTGGATGGTTCCCCGCTTCACCGCCAGGCTGACATTGCGAACGGCAACGAAGCCCTTGAACTCTTTGGTCAAGCCTCGCGTCTCGAGGATGACGTCGTCCGACATCCGGCGTTGCCTCCCGCGGTTCCCTCGATGCTCCGGGCGCGGTGCTCGGCCGGCGCCTTCGTTCGCTGTGCCCCAGACAGTTGCGGCATCGTTACAGTTTGGCCTTGGCGCGTCAATCAAGCTGCAGCAGCAAGGCCTTGAGATACGCGCTTTCGGGCAGGAAGGGATGCACCGGGTGGTCGGCAGCGGCACCCGCGGCGCGCAGGATGCGGCCGGAGCGGCGCGCCCGCGACAGTCCGCCGCAGACCTGCTCGGCGAACGCCGCCGGCTCGACATTGTGGCTGCACGAGGCGACGAACAGGAAGCCGCCGGGCCGCACCAGCCCGGCCGCCAGCCGGGTCAGCTTGCGATAGGCGCGGATGCCGGCCGCCAGATCCTTGCGCGACTTCACGAAGGCGGGCGGGTCGGCGATCACGACGTCGAACGTCTCGCCGGCGCCGGCGAGCCGCTCGAGGGCCGGGAAGCCGTCCTCCTCGACCATCCGACAGCGCGCCGCCACGTTGTTGAGCGCGGCGCTCGCGGCGGCCAGCGCCAGTGCCGGCTTCGAGCGATCGACCAGCGTGACCTCGGCGGCGCCGCGCGCCGCCGCCAGCACGCCGAAGCCACCGGCATAGGCGAACAGGTCGAGCACCCGGCGGCCCTCGGCGAGCTGCGCGACCGCGGCGCGGTTGTCGCGCTGGTCGTAGAACCAGCCGGTCTTCTGGCCGCCCAGCGGATCGACGCGGAAGCGACAGCCGTTCTCGGTCAGCTCGAGCAACTCGGGCAAGCGCCCGCGCACCGACGCGGCCTCGGCCGGCACGCCCTCGCTGGCGCGGGCCCCGGGGTCGGGGCGCAGCACGATCGCGGCCGGCGCCAGCACGTCGTCGAGCGCCGCGAGCAGCGGCTCGGCAAGCCGTGCCATGCCGGCGCTGTTGAGCTGCACGACCAGCACCTCGCCGAAGCGATCGATCACCACGCCGGGCAGGCCATCGGCCTCGGCATGGATCAGCCGATAGAACGGCGCCGGATAGAGCTGCGTCCGCAGGGCGAGCGCGCGCGCCAGCCGGCCGGCCAGGAAGTCGCGGTCGATCGGCACGCCGATCTCGCGCGTCAGCATGCGCGCGCTGATCAACGGCTTCGGGTTGAACAGCGCGGTGCCGATCGGCTCGCCGCCCGCGGTCGTGAGCGTGACCAGGCTGCCCGGCTCGAGCGCCTTCGCCTCCGCGCTCATCACGATCTCGTTGGAGTAGGCCCACGGATGGCCGGCCATCAGCCGGCGCTGGCGCTCGGGCTGGAACGCGATCAGGGGACGCGCCGAGGACGGTGCGGAATCCGGCATGCGACGCTCAGTCGTCGCGCCGGCGCGCGATCGGCTGGGCGAACTGCAGCTCGACGTCCCAGGGGAACAGGATCCAGGTGTCCTGGCTGACCTCGGTGATGAAGGTGTCGACCAGCGGCCGGCCCGCGGGCTTGGCGTAGATGGTCGCGAAATGCGCCTTCGGCAGCATCTCGCGCACCGTCTTCGCGGTCTTGCCGGTGTCGACGAGGTCGTCGACGATCAGCATCGACGTGCCGTCGCCCGAGACGCCCTTGAGGATCTTGATGGTGTTCTGGATGTGCTCGGCGCCCGAGCGGTCCTCGTAGCTGACCAGGCAGATCGTGTCGATCAGGCGCATCTCGAGCTCGCGCGCGACGATCGCGGCGGGCACCAGGCCGCCGCGCGTCACCGCGACGATACCGGTCCAGGGCCCGAGCTCGTGCAGACGCCAGGCCAGGGCCTTGGCATTGCGGTGCAGCTCCTCCCACGAGACGGGGAAGGTCTTGGTTACCGGCGCGCGTACGCTCACGTCCGCCTCGTCACAATCGGGTCGGGGCGACCGGGTCTAGCCCAGAGCGCCGCCCCGCGCAACCGGCTCGACCCGACGGGCTCAGAAGCTCAGGTGGTGGCGCCCGGCTCGACCGCGAGCATGCAGCCGGTGATGCGCCAGTGTCCGTCGGACTGGCGCTCCATGAAATACAGCGCCAGCTGCGGCACGCCGTCCGGGCCGACGACGTGCACCAGCTGGGTCAGCTGGCCGTCGAGCCGCACCAACGCGCCGAACTGCACCTGGCTCGGCCGATAGACCGGCTGATAGCCCTGGCGCACCATGGCCATGAAGGTCTCCGCGCTCGGGAACAGCGCGTGGATGTTGGGCGCCGCGAAGCCGAAGGCGGCCTCGGCGTCGTCGCGCTTGAAGGCCGCCATCTGATCGCTGATCACGCCGCGGATGGCGCCGCGGTCGGCGCTGCCGATATCGGTCGCCGGCTGGCCCGGCTCGGCGCGCGCCGTGCCGGCCAGCGTCCCCGGCAGCACCACGAGCAACGCCAGCAGCCATCCCCGCACCACGCCGCCCATCGGTCCCTCCGGCCGGCCACGCCCTGCCATGATACGACGGACCCGGCGATCCGGACCAGTTGCGGCCGGCCCGGCGACACGCTAGAGAGCGCCGCCATGATCGAGACCCCGCGTGCCTCCCGCGGCATGATGACCGCGCCGCACCACTTGGCCGCCCAGGCCGGGCTCGCCGTGCTGCGCGACGGCGGCAACGCGGTCGAGGCGATGGTCGCCGCGGCGGCCACCATCGCGGTCGTCTACCCGCACATGAACGCGATCGGCGGCGACGGCTTTTGGCTGATCGCCGAGCCGGGCGCCGCGCCGGTCGCGATCGAGGCGTGCGGCCCGGCCGCCGCCGCCGCGACCCCGGCGCTCTATCGCGCGCACGGCCATGCCGAGATCCCGGCGCGCGGCGGGCTCGCCGCGCTTACGGTGGCGGGCACCGTCAGCGGCTGGCAGCTCGCCCTCGATCACGCGGCGCGCTGGGGCAAGGCGTTGCCGCGCGCGCGGCTGCTCGAGGATGCGATCCACCACGCCCGCGCCGGCATCGCGGTGACGGCGAGCCAGCGCCGCTACAGCGTGGCGAAGTGGGACGAGCTCGCCGATCAGCCGGGCTTCCGCGCCGTGTTCGCGCCAACCGGCGCGCCGCCCGAGACCGCGAGCCGGCTCGCCAATCCGGCGCTCGCCGCGAGCCTCGAGCGACTCGCCGCCGCCGGCTTCGACGATTTCTATCGCGGTGATCTCGCGCGCATGCTCGCTGCCGACCTGGCGCGCGCGGGCAGCCCGCTCGTGCTCGCCGATCTGGCGGGTTATCGCGCGCGGCTGGTCGCGCCGCTCTCGCTCGCGCTGCCGTGCGGCAGGTTGTGGAATCTGCCGCCGCCGACCCAGGGGCTGGCGTCGCTCATGATCCTCGGCATCTTCAGCCGGCTCGAGGTTTCCGAGGCCGACGGGTTCGCGCATGTCCACGGGCTGGTCGAGGCGACCAAGCGCGCGTTCGCGGTGCGCGACCGCCACATCGCCGATCCCGACGTCATGACGGTCGACCCGGCCGGTTTCCTCGCCGGGGTCGCGCTGGCCGAGGCGGCCGCCGCGATCGATCCGCGGCGTGCCGCGCCCTGGGGCGGGGCGCCGGCCGCCGGCGACACGGTCTGGCTCGGCGCGATCGACCACGCCGGCCGGGCGGTCAGCTTCATCCAGAGCCTCTATTGGGAATTCGGCTCGGGCGTGGTCGGCCGCGACAGCGGCGTGCTGTGGCAGAACCGCGGCGCGAGCTTCCGGCTCGAGGCGGGCGCGGCCAACGCGCTGGCGCCCGGTCGGCGGCCGTTCCACACGCTCAACCCGGCCTACGCACGGCTGAAGGACGGCCGCCAGCTGGTCTACGGCACGATGGGCGGCGACGGCCAGCCGCAGACCCAGGCGGCGGTGTTCAGCCGCTATGCGCTGTTCGGCCAGGATCTGCAGCGCGCCGTCAGCGCGCCGCGCTGGCTGCTCGGGCGCACCTGGGGCAGCCCGAGCGTCACCTTGAAGCTCGAGGCGCGCTGGCCCGAGCGGCTGGTCGCGGCGCTGACCGCAGCCGGTCATCCGATCGAGATGGTCGAGGCCCACTCGGATCTGGTCGGTCACGCCGGCGCGGTCGCGCAGCTGCCGAGCGGCATCCTCGAGGGCGCGAGCGATCCGCGCAGCGACGGCGGCGTGGCGGGTTATTAGTCGGCCGCGCTGGCCGCGCGAGCCAACCGGCTAATGGACGAAGACCTGGACTTCGTTGGTCTCGGCGCTGCCCGAGGTGGTCGCCGACAGCGTCACCTTGTTGGCCGGCAAGCCCATGTCGGTGAGGGAGCGGTAGACCGCCTCGGCGTTGCGTCGCGAGGCCTGCGAGGCGAGCGCCAGCTGACCGGCATTGCCGTGGTTGGGCGCGACGGCGACGATCTCGAAGGTAGCGTCGGGCCGCCGGTCGAGCGCCTGGCTGACCGCCGAGTAGAGCGGCTGCTGGTAGGCGACGTTCTGGCGATCGAACTTGATGACGACCAGCGGACGCCCGCGCGCCAGGCTCGACTGCGGCAGGCTCGCCGGTGCCGCGCTGCCGCCGAACGAGCGGTTCGCCAGGCTGCCGCCGTAGAGCTCGCCGTTCTTGATCGCGACCGACAAGGTCGTCAGGTTGCGGCGCTCGCTGTTGACGTAGGCGGTCTGGCGACTGACGTCGTCGCTGATGTCGTTGAGCAGCCGGTCGATCTGGACGGTCGTCCGGTTGGTGTCGTCCTCGAGCTGGACCAGCGCGGTGTGGTCGGCATCGACCGCGCCCGAGATGCTGAAGGCGGCGCGCGTGGTGTCGAGGATGTAGGCTGCCAGCTTGCTGTCGCCGGCGACCAGGTTGGCCAGGTTGTTGAGCCGGCCGATGTCGTCGGCGATGCGGTCGAGGTTCGCCTGCGCGTCGTTCCACTGCTGCACCAGGTTCGGGTTGCCCGGCGTGGTGCCGATCTGCAGGCGCGCGTTGACCGCCGCGAGACTGGTGTAATAGCGCTGGCCGTTCTCCAGCGCGTCGTTGCGAACCTGCTCGAGCTGGGCCTGATGCTCGGCGACCTGGCTCTGCAGGCGCTGCTGGTCGCCGCGCAGCTGCTGCACCTTCTGGCCGACGAAGGTGCCGGTGTTGGCCGCCGGCGGCGGGTAGGCGCTCGCGCCCATCGCGCTGCTGCCGCTCGATGGCAGCGGCGTGGTGGTGACCTGGGTGTCGCTGGCGGCGCGCTGCGAGGCGACGGTGTCGCTCTGGCGCGGCTCGCCGGTCAACATCGGCCACACCTCGGATCGGCTGTTGCACCCCGCGCCCGCGAGGATGGCGAGAAGAATCGCGGCGCGAAGCGGGGTCACGGCCATATTGTTCGAACACCTTCTTGAACGGGTGCGCGTCGTGCGGTCATGAAGCCGCGGGGCCCTCACGCATACCATTGATTTTGTTTGCTATCCCCTAGAATTGTTCCGATAGTAAACGAAGGGGATGGCTATTCCAAGCCGGATTTCCCGGCATTATGAGCGCGTTGGCGCACGTGCCGCGCTCCACGTCGGAACTCGATTCGCTGGCGCGTGGGCGGCTTGCCAGCCGGGGGGCGTTTGGCTAATGTCGCGCCCCTGGCTCAGCGCCCGTAGCTCAATTGGATAGAGCACCAGACTACGAATCTGGGGGTTAGGAGTTCGAGTCTCTTCGGGCGCGCCAGCCTTTTCCGCGCGCGCGGCGTCTGCCGGCCGGTTTGAAATTTCCCGTCGGTGGCCTAAATATCCGGCCAATCCGGCCGCGTGAGCCGGATCCGGGGCTGAGGAAAGGTGGTCGCCCATGCGTCGACTGCGGATTGCGATGATCGTCCTGAGCTGCGCGCTGATTGCGCTCGGCCCGAGCTTGGCCGAGGCGGCGGCCGGCAACTCGCGCAGCATGGGGAGCCGCGGCTCGCGCACCTATTCGCCGAACGGCGCCGCGCCGGTCGAGCGCAGCATCACGCCGCAAACCCCGCGGCCCGCGCCTGCCCCTTCGTTCCCGCGCCCGGCGCCGAGCCTACCGACGGGTGGCGGCTTCTTCTCGCAGCATCCCTTCATGTCCGGGCTGATGGGCGGCTTCATCGGCGCCGGCATCGCGGGCATGCTGTTCGGCCACAGCGCGTACGCCTACGACGCCTCGCCCGCCGGCAGCATGCTCGGCCTGCTGCTCCAGCTCGCGCTGATCGGCGGCCTCGTCTATTTCGGGATCCGTCTGTTCCGCCGCCGCCTCGATCCGAGCGCGGCGGGGGTCGGCCAGACCAGCTACTACGTCGCGGAGCCGACCGGTGCCGACGCCGCGCGTCCAACCGGCACCCCGGTGACCATCGGGGATGCCGACTATGCGGCGTTCGGTGACCTGCTCACCAATGTGCAGGCGGCGTGGAGCCGCGGCGACCTGAGCCAGCTGCGGCATTACGTGACGCCCGAGATGCTGTCCTATTTCTCCGAGGAGCTGTCGCGCAACGCCAGCCAGGGTGTCGAGAACAAGGTCGAGAACGTGCGCCTGCTCAAGGGTGACCTGATCGAGGCGTGGCAGGAAGACGGGCTCGAATACGCCACCGCATCCCTGCGCTGGAGCGCCCAGGACTACATGGTGCGCGCCGATCGCCGCCCGGGCGATCCCGATTATGTCGCGCGCGGCACCCCGGCGCAGGCGACCGAGACCGCCGAGGTCTGGACCTTCGTGCGCAGCCGGGGCGGCCATTGGCTCCTGTCGGCGATCCAGCAGACCAACTGAGCACCCCGTCGCCGCCGCGGCTGGTCTGTCCGGCCTGCGGCGCGCGCTTCGAATGCCGCCCAGGCCAGGGCTGCTGGTGCGAGTCGGTCACCCCGGTGAAGCCGGTGCCCGCGCAGGGCGACTGCCTGTGCCCGTGCGGGCTCGGCCGACCAGCACCAGCCGCCGGCCCGCGCGGTCGTTGAGCCGGCGCGGCGCGTCAGTTCTCGCCGATCGCGACCTCGAGCCCGAGCTGCTTGTCGAACACCCGCAGCGTCTTCTTGGCACGCGCGGCCGGCAGCGGAATCTTGCGCTCGATGCAGTACATGACCAGCGCGGCGGCCAGCTCGGCGCCCTGGAACACCACCTCCTGGGACGATTTGCGATCGTCGCTGGTGATGTAGACGATCACGTGGACGTCCGGCCGATCCTCGATCTTGAGATTCGACACGGTGCCGGCCGGCATCGGCTCGCGGCGTCGATGGCGATATTGCGTGACCGAGCGCAGGACCTCGTTGGGGGTGAACACGATGTGCCGCAGTTCGGTTGGCATCGGGGATCCCACTCCGCCGAGCGGCGCCGCGCTGCCGCCGTCGGGTATCTAAAATTACAGAGATCGTACCGAAATATAGCATAGCGGCGGCGGCCGGGATACCCGCCTGCCCACGCTTTGGATGCCGAACCGGTTGGGACGGCTCAGGATTTCGCGGCGGTGACCGGGTGGAACAGCTTGCGATCCTGGAGCGCCACGCACGCCAGCGTCTTTTCGGTGAGGCGGTCCCCCACCGGATGCAACCGTGCGTAGAGACGGGCATCGGAGCCCCGCAGCACCGCGGTGACCTCCCAGGTCACGTAAGGCATGTCGAGCTTCCGGAAGAGCTGCCCAGGAGCGACGTCCATGACGAACCTCCGACCCGCCGAGTGCTGGCGCACACCATCAACGTGCCGGCGCCGGACTCCGATCCCGGCGACGTCACGCCATCGCGGCCCGCACGTTGCGCACCAGGACCCGCAGCAGCGCTTTGACCAGCGGATCGATCGGGTCGATCTTCTCCTTGAAGAGCTTCTCGGGCACCACGATGCACACCGTGTCGACCACCGCGGTCGCGTTGGCGCTGCGGGGCTTGGCGTCGATCAGCGCCATCTCACCGAAGATGCCGCCGGTCGTCACCTCCGCGAGCACGCGCTTGTCGCCGCTGCGCTCGACCCAGATCTCGACCTTGCCCGAGTCGACCACGTAGGCGGAATGCGCCTGATCGCCCAGCTTGATGATCAACGATCCCGCGGGAAACGTCTGACGCTCCAGCGCATGTAACGACACGGCGGTTGCCCCCCGATGACCGAATCGTGACCCTTGCGCGAGACTATGCCCGAGGCGCGCGCGCGGCGTCCATAGCGCTGCCCGCTCGATTTGCGCTAAATGCCGGCGCGGCGGCGCTCGCAATCGGCGAGCACGCCGGCGCGCTCGCGCCGCGTCATGGCGCGCCAGCGCGCGATCTCGTCGATCGTGCGCAAACAGCCGCGGCACAGGCCGGCGCCCGGCCCGTCGGAATCCGGCGCGATCGTGCACACGCCGATGCACGGGGACTCGAGCGGGTCCATTGTGTGCCCCGTGCTCAGCCTTGCGGCTTGGTGGCCGCCGGCTTGGGCTGATCCTGCACCAGGTCGTCGAGCTTCGACAGCAGCTTGTCGCGCTTGTAGTCGGGCAGCTTGTAGAGCCAGCCGGCGGTGCGCTTGGCGATGTCGCGCGCCGGATCGGCGGCCATGCCATCGCCGGTGGCGGCGATCCTGACCCAGGTCTCGGCGTCCTTCGGCAGCAGGCTGAGGGTCACGACCATGCCGTCCTTGGCGATGAAGCGATCGGTCGCCTTGGCCGGGCCGACCGCGAACGCACCGTCCTTGGCGACGTCATCGAAGCTCAACGACGCCAGCACGTCGGCAAGGCCGTTGACGTCCCACTGCGACTTGACGACCTTGCCGGCCGGCAGGTCGCGGATCTTGAAGTCCTTGTCGTCGGGCTTCTCGCGGAACAACGCGAGCGGCTTGGCATCGGGCTTCTGGATGTCGAGCGAGGCGATCTTGTCGCCCGGCAGGTCGACGACGTCGCGCTGCGTCCAGTCGATCGCGGCGTCGCGGATCTCGAGTTGGCCCTGCACCAGCCAGGTCTGCGCATCGTCGACCTTGCGGACATAGAGCATGTCGGACGCGCCCGCGGACGCCGCGCCGACCGGCGGCGTGCGCTTCTTGCCGACCAGCAGCGCGGCGAGCACGGCGCCCTTGGCGTCCTTGACGGTGATGCGCGTCGCCTTGCTGCCGTCGACGCTCACGTCCTGCAGGTCGAGCCGCCCGTAGAGCTCGGGGTTGCGCGTCTTTGCCTCGATGGTCTCGAGCTCGGCGAGGCCGATCAGGGCCTTGCGGACCATTTCGGCGCGCGCCGGGTAGTCCGACTTGTCGGGCACCACCCAGCCGTCGCCGCGGCGCGCGATCGTGAACGTCGCGCCGTGCTTGGCGATCTCGAGGCTCTGCGCGCCCTCGAGCCGGGCATCGAGCCCGTCGAACAGGCGCTGGCCCTGGACCAGCGCGGTCGCCGGCTGGTTGCGCGCCACCGCGGCGATCGCGCCGACCACCGCCAGCGCGGTCACCACCCCCAGAGCCGTGACGGTCAGTCGCCGCATGTCCGCGCTCCTCGTCCCCCTCTCGCGATGCCGATCAGCCGGCCCGCGCCTCGGCCAGGCGCGAGACCCGGCTGGCGCGCCGCCGCCGGCGCAGCCGCAGGATGCCGAGCACCACCGCGACGACCGCGACCACCAGCGGGATCAGGCCGATATTGACGAAGCGGATCATCGACTGCAGGCGGTCGATGTCCTGGCGCAGCGCGCGCTGCACGTCGCGCAGCTCGCCGCGCGTCTGGATCAGCTGGCCGCGGAACCGGTCGATCTCGCGCGCCTGCTCTGGTGTCAGGATCGGCTGGCCGCCGGCCTCCTTGCCGCTGCCGCGCAGGTCGGCGAGCTTCTTCTCGGTATCCTTCACCTTGTCCTGCAGCTCCTGCTCCTTGGCGCGGAACTGGCTCTCGGCGTCCTGCTGGATCGCGCGCACGAGCGTGAACGGCCGGTCCGAGATGCCGCGCGAGCGCAAGCTGATCATCGCGTTGCTGCCGGTCAGATTGTCGAGCGCATTGACGACGAGGTCGGCGTTGTTGGCCGACGGCACCGCGACCTTCTGGCCGAAGAACTGCTGGGTCTGCACCCAGAAGCGATCGTCCAGCATGTCGGTGTCGGCGACCACGATGACGTTCACGTCGCCTTGCTTGACGACCGCGGGTTTCGCGGGCGCCGGCGCGGCGGCCGGTGCGCTCGCCGGCGTCGCCGCGGCCGGCTTGTCGGCCGGCTTGGCTTCGGCGGCGGCTTGCGGCGGGCCGTCGGGATAGGCGGTCTCGGCCGGGCCGCTGACCCGCGCCACGATGGTGAGCGGTTTGCCCTCGGTCTTGAAGCTGCGCAGGATCCCGAGGATGTCGGGCGTCCCCATGGTGTTGACCTTGGACACCGGCAGGTGCATCGCCTGGTTCGACGAGGTGACCAGCGGCTCGAACCTGGTCTTGGCGCCGTCGACCGGCTCGAGGATGCCGGCGGTCGCGAAGTTGAGCCGCTGCATGTCGCCGGTCACCGGATCC
>Ga0335076_10007512_pt1 | contig 10983 bp, 9 predicted proteins | sample Lox_Sample_25_FD_206717 | JGI IMG/M metagenome (GOLD analysis project Ga0335076, IMG submission 206717) | Soil microbial communities from Loxahatchee National Wildlife Refuge, Florida, United States - Lox_Sample_2.5 | ecosystem: Environmental > Terrestrial > Soil > Wetlands | place: USA: Florida...
GTTCCGAGCAGCTTCGGACGCCGGTGAAAGGGGCGAGGTAGAAGGAAACTCCGCCGAAATTGCAACGGTGGCTGCCACCGTTGCGGTTGGGGAACAGGTCCAAGGCCTGTTCACTGTCATCCGATTGGATGGTTGCACTCGCGTGCAGCCAGAGCTAGACCGGATGGAGCGCTATCGAGAGGCAGCAGCCCCGAGCACCTCCGTCGCGGTTCCTTCCTTTCGTTTCGTTCCTTCCAGAAAACTTCGGCTGAATGAATCTTTTTGCATTGACGCGCGCGCTTGTTGACCTGGAGTCAACGACCAGCCACGAGAAACCGGCGGCGGACTTTTTGTTCGCGCATTTGTCGGCGCTGGCGGGCCGCACAGGCGGGCGCGTGGAGCGGATGGGGGTCGCGCCGGAACGCGACAACGTGTTCGCCTGGTGGGGCGAACCGGTGGTGACACTTTCCACGCACATGGATACCGTGCCGCCGTTTTTTCCTTCGCGGGAAGTCGGCGAGTTTATCTGGGGGCGCGGGTCGTGCGATGCGAAAGGCATCATCGCGGCGATGATTGCAGCCGCGGAGAAGCTGCTCGAATCCGGCGCGACGAATTTTGGCTTGCTCTTCGTTGTGGGGGAAGAACGCGACAGCGCGGGTGCAAAATTTGCCGCGGGGCACCCGCGCGGGGCGCGCTTCTTGATCAACGGCGAGCCGACGGAAAATCAATTGGCGCTTGGTTCGAAAGGGGCGTTGCGGTTCGAAATCACCGCGCGCGGAAAGCTGGCGCACTCGGCGTATCCGGAGCTGGGTCATTCGGCGATTCACACGCTGCTGGATGTTTTGCAAGATATTCGCGCGATTCCTTTGCCGCAGGATGCGCTGCTGGGGCAGAGCACCTTGAATGTGGGCACAATCAGCGGCGGGCGCGCGCCCAATGTGGTTGCGGACAGCGCGCAAGCGGAAATCATGTTTCGAACGGTGGGCGACCCAGAGGGAATCCGGCGAGCCGTGCTCACGGCGGCCGCGGGACGCGTGGAGGCAAAGGAAGTTCTGCACACGGCGGCGATTCGGCTTGCGGCGTTTGACGGAATCCCAACGACAGTGGTCGCCTTTGCGACGGATATTCCTACTTTTAACGGCGCGTGGGGCCAGCCGTACCTGATTGGTCCGGGAAGCATTCACGTGGCGCACACAGCGGAAGAGCGCATCCCGAAGAAACAGTTGTCGGATGCGGTGGAGATTTACGCGCGGATGGTGCGCCAACTTGTGGCGAGCGGAGCCGCGGCATGAACGTTGGCATGAACCTCGGCCTCGCGATTGTCGGGCACGGAAAGATGGGCAAGCTGATCGAGCAACTTGCGCCCGAGTACGGATTCGAAGTGAGAGCGCGGTTCCGCGGAAGCACGAACGCGCATGGACAGGGGCTATCGCACGAAACGCTCCGCGGAATTGATGTTGCGGTGGAATTTACCACGCCCGAAGCCGCGCCGGAAAATATCCGGCGGCTGGCGGTGCTAGGCGTGAACGCCGTCGTTGGAACCACAGGATGGTTTTCGCATCTGGAGGCGGCACGCGAAGCGGTTCTTCATGGGAAGACGGGGCTGGTGTGGGCGGCGAATTTTTCGGTGGGCGTGAATCTGTTTATGCAAACAGTTGCGCATGCGGCGTCGCTTTTCGCGAAGCACGCGGAGTTCGAAGCGTGGGGCTGGGAGATTCACCATTCGGCAAAGAAAGATGCGCCAAGCGGGACGTTGAAGAAACTTGCGGAAGAGATGAACGCGGCGGGCTACACGCGGCCAGTCAGCCTGAGTTCGAATCGCGCGGGGGCGATTCCGGGGACGCACGAGATTGGATTCGATTCGGTTGCGGACACGATTACGCTGCGGCACACGGCGCGGAGCCGGGAAGGATTTGCGCGGGGCGCTTTGCAGGCGGCGCGGTGGGTGGCGGGGAAAAAGGGATTTTTCGAATTTAAAGAGATTCTCAGCGAGTTGAGCTGAAGAATTCTCGCGGCGGCGAATCTTACGCGGGATGGCGGCCTAAGGGCCGCCACTACAAAGAAGTTGGGTTTCGGCAGCACGCACCACGAAGTCTAGAAGAAGTCTAGAAAACGAAGGAGAAACATCATGTTTACCGGCACAGGCACTGCGCTCGTTACTCCATTTCGCGCGGACGGTTCGCTGGATGAACCGACGCTGCTGGCGCTCGTCAAGCGGCAGATCGAGGCGGGGATTGATTTTCTCGTGCCATGCGGAACGACGGGAGAGAACCCGACGCTGACGCACGAAGAGCATCTTCGCGTGGTGGAGATTACGGTGGAGATGGCGAAAGGGCGCGTGCCGGTGCTGGCAGGAGCGGGCGGGTACAACACCGCGGAAGTGATTGCGCTGGCGAAGGAGCTTGCGGAAATTGGCGCGGACGGGATTCTTTCCGTCACGCCGTACTACAACAAGCCGACGCAGGAAGGACTTTACCAGCATTATCGCGCGATTGCGGCGGCGACTTCGCTGCCCATCGTTGTGTATAGCGTGCAGGGTAGGACGGGGATCAATGTGGAGCCGGCAACGGTGCGGCGGCTTGCGGCGATTGAAAATATCGTGGGCATCAAAGAAGCTTCGGGAATCATTTCACAGATGGCCGCGATTCTGAACGCCGTGCCGGAAGAGTTCAACGTGCTGAGCGGCGACGACGCGATTACGCTGCCGCTGATTGCGCTGGGCGGGCGCGGCGTGATCTCCGTGGTTTCGAACGAAATCCCAGCGGAGATGACGCGGATGACACGGCTGGCGATGAACGGCGATTTTGCCGCGGCGCGGGAGATTCACCGGCGCTTCCATCCGCTGATGGAAGTAAACTTCGTGGAGTCCAATCCGATGCCGGTGAAGGCTGCGATGGCGCAGATGGGTTTGCTGGAGCCGGTTTGGCGGCTGCCGCTGGTTGCGCCGAAAGCGGAAAGCGAGGCGCGCATTCACGCGGTGCTGGAATCGCTCCATCTGCTTCACAGCGACGCGCCGCTGGCCGAGAGAGTGCATGCTGCAACAGCAAATTGAAAAGCTCTTCGACGAGCCTCCGGCTCTCTACAACGAAACGCACTTCGAGATATTCCGCGAATTCAAGAACGCGTTGAACCGCGGGGAAGTGCGCGCGGCGGAGCCGGATCCAGCTTCGACGACCGGATGGCGCGTGAATGCCTGGGTGAAGAAGGGCATTTTACTCGGATTTCGAATGGGCGCGGTCGTGGATATGTCCATCGACCGCGCGCGCCTGCCGTTTGTTGACAAGTCCACCTATCCCGTTCGCGTGGTGACACCTGCGGATGGGATACGCATCGTGCCGGGAGGGTCGAGCATTCGCGATGGCGCGTACGTCGGGCGCGGCGTGGTGTGTATGCCGCCGATGTTTGTGAATGTGGGCGCTTATGTAGGCGAAGGAACGATGATTGATTCGCACGCGCTGGTGGGAAGTTGCGCGCAAATCGGGCACAACTGCCACATTTCCGCCGGCTCGCAGATTGGCGGAGTGCTTGAGCCAGTGGGAGCGATGCCGGTGATCATCGAAGACGAAGTGCTCGTGGGGGGGAATTCGGGTATCTATGAAGGAACAGTGGTGAAGAGCAGGGCGGTGCTGGGAACGGGCACGATTTTGAATCGCTCGATTCCAGTTTATGATTTGGTGCGAGACGCGGTGTACACGGCGGGAGAAAATTCGCCGCTGGTGATTCCCGCAGAGGCGATTGTGGTGCCTGGGGCGCGCGCGGTGACACATGCGGTTGGCGCGAAGCATGGGCTTAGCTTGCAGTGCGCGGTGATTGTGAAATACCGGGATGCGAAGACGGATTCGCGCATCCAGCTTGAAGACCTGCTCAGATAATCAGAATCCCGGGAATTTGTGCGGAAGTGAGACTTTCAGAATTCATTGATGCGAGTTCAAACCATTCGACGCAAACCACAATTCTGACTGTTGACGGTGCGCAAAGCGCTTTGTTCCCCGAAAACCTTGAGACGACATAACGTTCGTCGTCTTTGCGCAGATAAAGGTGATAGGGTTCAGGATTGGTGGGACACGAGACTTGGTATCGCAAGTTGGCGGGGATCTCCTTGCTGGCTGCGCTGGCGGGATTCACTGGAGGCGCGGTTTGCGCCCAGGTGCCCCCGGTTTCTCCGCCTCCTGCAGCGCCTGCACCTGAGCAGCAAGGAGCCGCGAAGATTGTTCCGGTGCCTTGCATACAACCGGCACCGATGGTGCGCATACAGGACTACGAGGGTCCGCTGAAGAAGGTTGTGGGCACATTTGCGCGTCCTCTGGAGCGGAAAGCAGTGCCTTCAACCCGCTATAAGCCGGGAGTGAAGTTCTGTACGCTACGTTTGGGAGATAAATTCGCTCTCTTTGTGCAAGATTCGTTTGATCCTGTGACGTTTCTCAGCGCCGGCTTCGACGCGGGAATTGACCAAGCGCAAAACACGGACCCCAGTTTTGGACAGGGCGCGCAAGGATACGGCAAGCGGTTTGGGGCTGAGTTTGCCGGGCAGGCGACTTCAAGGTTCTTCAAGGACTTTGCGTATCCCTCCCTATTTTCTGAAGATCCACGCTATTACCGGCTTGGCCACGGCCGCGCGGGTAAGCGTTTGGTGCACGCTCTGGAACATGTCGTCGTTGCGCAGCGCGACAGTGGCGTCCCCATGTTTAACTTTTCGGAATGGCTGGGGACGGCGAGCGCAGTCGTGCTAAGCAACACTTATCACCCGGACAACAGAAGAGGATTCGCGCCAGCCGCAGAGCGGGTGGGCTACAGCTTCCTTCAAGACATGGGCTTTGACGTGCTTCGCGAATTCTGGCCAGAGCTTTCGCGCAAATTCAAATTGCCGCTTCGCGGAGAGCCGGACCTGGTGACTCACGAGCCGGTTCCTTCCACGAATTGAATCAGCTAGGCCAGAGTGAGGACCCCCGATTTAGCGAGACTTTTTCTAGCGCGAGAGGATTTGCTCGAAGAATGCGAGGGCGCGCGGGTCATTGGACTGGCCGAGCCAGAACATGGCTTGCTTGCGGACTTCTGGATTGCGGTTGTTTTTGGCAACTTCGATGAGCTTGGGAACGCCTTCGTCTTTTGGCATTTGGCTCAGCGCGAACACGGCTTTCTTCTTCACTTCGGTGTCGGGATCATTGTCAATGGCGCCGGTGATGGCGCCCATGGCTTTTTGTCCCGCTTTTTGCGCGAGCCAGAAAAGCGCCTGGCCGCGCACACGCGAGCTTTCGTCTTCCTTGGCCATGCGAATCATTTCGTTCAAAGCTTCCGGTTCGTGGCTGACAGAGAGCCCAAAGGCCACTTGCGAGCGCACTTCCGTGCTGGGATCGCTTTTAGCCATTTTTTGAAGAAGCTGTTCGCCGAATTTTCCGCGGGCGGAGCCAAGCCAGAAAGAAGCGTGTTTGCGCAGAGGTTCCGGCTGGGCCGGAGCGACAAACGATTCAAACGCGCGGTCGGCGGAAGAATCCGCGTGCAAGGCGATAGCGGCTAGCGCGCCCTGGCTAACTTTGTGTTCGCCGTGAGCTTCAAGATCGCCCTTATGGACGAACTCGGAGAGGAACGCCACGCTTTCCGCGGGCTTCACGTTTGTCAGCCACAGGAACGGCAACCCGCCGGCATCGAGGGTGCAATCCTCGGAGGCTTCGCGGATTTTGACGACTTCCTTGCCTTCGAAGCGAAGAAGAACGATGAGCTGGCGGGAGCCTTCCAAATGAACAGTTCCGGCCTGGCTGCTCTGTTGCGACCCGGTACTAATCATGCCGTTTTCTTTTTCCAGTCGGCAGGTGCCGCAAACGCTGTTGCCATCGTAAAAATTGCCGCAGCAGACGGTGCGATCGCCGGGAATTTCCGCGACGCTGTAGCCGACCCATTCCGGATCACCGGCTTGGGAGGCGATGCTGCGTAAAGTGTCGGCCAGTGTGCCGGTCACAGCGCGAGTCTGCATTTTCGCGTTCTGCACGTTCGGCGATTCGGCAGCGGTCTGCGCGGGCGCCGATGGCGCTGCCGGAAAAATGCAGGCCGCGAACAACAGAGCGAAAACCGCAATGTGGCGTCCCGAAGGGATGTAACGATGTGCGCGCATCTTCGGCCTCACTTTTGCAGAATTTCCATCAGGTATTCGTTGCCCTCTTTGGAGTTCATGAGAGAGAGCTTGGAGACGGCGGTCCGCTTCAGCTCGGGGTCTTTTTCGCTGCGGGCAATCGTCACGAGAGCGTGTGCATTGCCTTGAATGAAGAGCGCGTTGAGCACGGCTTCCTTGTTTTCGCGATCCGTCTCTTTGGCATAAATGGCCAGGAGCACCTCTTTGGCATCCCCGGAACCAATCAGGCCCAGATTCCGAATAGCGGAGCGGCGCAGTTCCGGATCCTTTTCGCCCTGAGCGGCTTCAGCAAGGAATTTCGCGTCGCCGGAGAGGAAGAACGCCTGAAGGATAGTCTTTTTCACGTCGGAGGAGGTTTCGGTCTTATAGAGCTGGCGCAATTCTTCGGGTGCGTGAACGAGGCCGAGCAGGCGTATCGCTTCGGAACGCAATGATTCGTCTTTTTCGCCCTTGGCGGCGGCAAACAGATGTTCCTTGTCGCCGCCAACCATGTAACTCTTCAGAATGGCGCGCTTGATGGAAGGATCGTTTGTCGAGGCATAGACGTCGGCGAGAGTCTGCCGGGACAGTGCTCCGCCGAACATGCCCAGATACTGCACAGCTTTGCGTTGCAAGTCCGGGTTAGCCTGGCCGCGCGCAATTTTTGCGAGGATATCCCGCGCCTGCGCTGACCCGTTTTGCGCGAGCAAGAAAAGCGCTTTGGATTTTAGTTTGGGGCTTCCCGTGCCATTCAAGATTCCCTCGATCAGGGGAATTCCTTTTTCAGGATTTCCGTTCATAATTCCTTGCAGCGCATACATCTTCAGATCTTCATCGCTCTGATTGTCGGGATTCGCAGGATGCCCGGTGGACTGCCGTACTTCGATCTCCAGAGCCTTCGCGTCCTTTATCCAGCGGCTTTGCGCAAATCTTTTTTCCAGGTCGGCGATGGTCGCGAGGGCGTAGTCTCTTTTGCCAAGTTTGTTTTCCGCATAGGCCTTCCAGTAGAGAGCGGCATCGGTTTGCGGCCCATTCATGTCGGCAAGTTGGCTGAACTTGCTATCGGCCTGGTCGTAGCGCTCTTCATCGAGAGCTTCGCGTCCGTCGTCGTAGAGTTCTTCGAGGCGTTCGATGCGCTCCTGTTCGCGGTCCTTTTTTTCCTGTTCGCGGTCGCGTGCTTCCTGTTCGCGGTCGCGTTTTTCTTGTTCCCGATCGCGTGCCTCTTGGGCGCGATCCTGCGCTTCCTGTTGGAGGTCCGGAGCGCCTTGCTCCTGCCAGGACTCCGCAGCCGTCATACGGGGATGCGCCACCGCGGTTTTGGCGAAGCCCGGCGCCATCAGCAGCGCCGCTGTCACCATCCAAACTCTCATCGTTTTGCTTGTTCTTTCTCCAACGTTCATGCCTTGTTCCTCTCTTTTGTTTGTGAATCCGTTTTCGCCGGCGCGGAATTCGTCGCCTTTTGTTTTTCTTCCAGTTCTTGGCCGACCACCCGAACCTTGAAGAGAATGCCGTGAGCTTCAATCCGTTTTTGCAGCGATTCCAGCTTTGCGGGCGTGAGTTCCTCCGGGCTGTGCGCCACGTCGAGGAGCACGCGCTCGAGGTCATCGAGAACGCTGGCGAGAGCGGCGTCACCATCGTGCTCGGCGGTCTCGCGGTAGAGCCGGTTCGCATCCAGCAAGTCTTCGGCGCGCTTTTGTTCCGCGGCAATATTGATCTGCTTCTGCTTTGGGGAAGCGTTCGCAAGTTCCATCAGCACCATTTCCGATTTGCCAAGATGTTCGCCAACGGCCACAACGAGGACGCGCTCATGAACCTGTGCGGCGCTTGCCGCGGGCGTTCCGGTTTCTCTTGGCTTCGACACACGCCCGGCAACGAAAGCCGCAATCACGACCGCGGCCATGGCGCCAATGGCCACCCAGCGGCGCGGCTCGAGCCACACACGCCAGCCGCGCCCCGCTTTTTCTGGCAGACGCGGTGCAATTTGCTGCCACACCGCTCTTCCGTATTCCGGGCCACGCTCTGGAACCGGCAGGTTGTCCAGTGCGTGGAGCACGGCTTCGATGCGGTCCAGCTCCGCGCGGCACGCGGTACAGGCGGTCAAATGCTCGGCAATGGCTTCGCGTTGCGTAGGCTCTCCTTCGTGATAAGCAATCAATTCTTCTTCTGTAGCGTGTTTCATAATTCCGTCCCCGCTGGTCCGGGCGCGCTTCCCGCTGCTTTCGCTTGCAGGGCGCCGCGCGATCCCACATACGGCTCCAAGGCGCGCCGCAACTTTTGTACCGAACGAAACACCGTGTTCTTCGCCGCGCTGGTGGTTGATTTCAGCACTGCGGCGATTTCCTCGATTGCGCACCCTTCCCAGTGGCGCATCACGAACGCGGTCCGCTCCGAAGAGCTCAGCCCCTGCAGCGCTTCTTCCATCTTTTTGCGGAGCTCCATGTTGGCAGCCAGTCGATCCGGGGTCGGCCGTTCATCGGGCATCAAATCCAGCGGATCCTGCTCCGGCTCTTCGGCAAGGGCGCTCGGTGTTTTGCGCCGGGAATCTTCGTTGCGTTTCTGGCGCATACGATCGATGGCGTAATTCGCCGCGATGCGATACGCCCAGGTGCCGAAATTCGCCCGCGAACCAAACTGGCCAAGATTCCGGTAAGCGCGCAAAAAAGCTTCCTGAACCACTTCCTCGGCGTCATGCTCATTTCCCGTCATGCGATAAGCCAGGCGAAAGAGCTGCTGGCTATGCCGCTCGACCAGGATGCGGAAGGCATCGCGTTCGCCCGCGAGCGTGCGCTCGACGGCGACCGCGTCGCTGTCTCGTGCGGCGTTGGACCCGGGCTGGCCGGGCCCAACCGCGCTGTGGACCGCTTCGCGGTCTTCGGTGCTGCCGGCGCTTTCGCTCATCCGAATCATTAGACAGGAAACAGGGCTTGCGGTTAGGTGAAGGAGTGCCCGAATTCGGACAGCCCTGCGACTACTCTATCGAGTCGCCGGCAAGTCCCGCAATATCAGGCTGCTAGAGGGAATCGAGTGCTTGGTCGCACTGTTCACAATTGAAACAGGCAGGGTTGCTGCGGAATATCCTCTGGATTTAGAGTCGGCTTCTAACACTCGGAGAACGGCTTCTCCCCTCGACGGAGGCGTGGAACGGTTGCCTCGTCATTATCCTTACGAGACTCTTTCTACTCGTTCACTCGTATCGCAGCGACACCACGGGATCGATGCGCATCGCTCTGCGCGCCGGAATGTAGCTCGCGATCAGCGCCACAATCAACAGAAACACGGGAACCGAGATAAACGCGACGGGATCGCGCGCGTTCAGCCCGAAAAGGAGGCTCGAGAGCACCCAGGACACTGCCGCGCACCCGGCGACACCGATCAGCCCTCCGAACAACACCGGCCTCATTGCCTGCCGCAAAACCAGTTTCATCACTTCCGCCGGATTGGCGCCTAACGCCATGCGAATTCCGATTTCCCGCACCGAGCGGCTGACGCTGTACGAGACCATGCCATACACGCCGATCAAGGCCAGCAGCAGAGCCAAGCCACCCAGTGCCCCCGAAAGAGCGCTCGCAATCCGCGATGGCGCGCGCCAAATCTCCAGATTGTCTTCAATCTTTGCCAATTGCACTGGCACGTCAAGGTCAATGGATCGCGCCAATGCGCGCGCCCGATTGTTAAGGTCCGCCATGTTGCCGGCGAAACGAATCAGCAGATAACTGCGCACATCGTCTGCGGGAGAAGCGGGATAGTAAATGTACATGGTATCTAGCTCCCCCAAATGCGATACCTGCGCGTCCCTGGCAATACCGATCACCACGCGCTCGGGTCCGGGGATTCCTCCGGTTCTGCGTTCTCGCAGCGTTTTCCCCAGAGGATCCTGGCCCGGCCAAAACCGGTTCGCCGTGGATTCGGTCACAATGATGGCGGTCCCATCGCGCCAGTCACTCGGCCCGAATCCGCGTCCGCGCACGATAGGGATGCCGACAACGGAGAAAAATTCCGGCGAAACGTGGTTGTACTCCATAAACACCGCCTCAGTTCGGCCGGATACAAAAAAGCGGTCTCCGCTGTGATCAGCGCTGAGCGGGCCGCACTCCGCCTGGGCCACTTCCGTTACGCCAGGAAGTTCTGCCACGCGCTGCCGAAGGCTGCTGACGAATGCAGTCGCATGGCTTTCGCTATAGCCCAGTGTTCTGAGGTTAAGAAACACCGCCGCAACATTCTTCATATCAAATCCGGGCTCGACGGTTTGCGCGTAATACAGCCCTCGCAAAATCAGTCCGGCTGCGACAAGGAGAATCGTGCATACGCCGATCTGCGCTCCCACGAACGTGTTGCGCAAGATGCGCCCGCTCTTTCTCCCCGAACTGGAAAGGGTGCTGTCTCCTTTTAATGCAGTATTCAGGTCCAACCGCGAACCTTGCATCGCCGGCAGCAAGCCAAACACGATTCCCGTCAACAACGTCAGAGCCAGGGCATAGGAAAGCACCTGAAAATCCGGCTTAACGTTGATTGCCAGGGTCGGAAAGCTCCGGGGGAGCCGTGCGATCGCATAATGGAGGATGCTTGCGAAGGACCAGAACGCCAGCACGGAGCCCAGCGTGCCTCCCGCCGCCGAAAGCAGCAAGCTCTCCGCCAGCAGCTGACGGATCACGCGCCACCGGCTGGCCCCTATCGCCAGTCGCAGCGCGATTTCTTTTTGACGAACCGAAGCTCGAGCCAGCAGAAGATTGCTGACGTTTGCGCAGGCGATCAACAGCACTAATCCAAACGCCCCTATAACAATCGATGCTGCGGGAATCAGGAAACTTCGCTCTTTCGGCCGGCCAAAAAACCTTGCCCGCGAGACCGCGAGCGAGGTGGCGCGGCCGGGATGTAATTGGTCGATTCGTCCGGCAATCACG
>Ga0335076_10007513_pt1 | contig 10982 bp, 13 predicted proteins | sample Lox_Sample_25_FD_206717 | JGI IMG/M metagenome (GOLD analysis project Ga0335076, IMG submission 206717) | Soil microbial communities from Loxahatchee National Wildlife Refuge, Florida, United States - Lox_Sample_2.5 | ecosystem: Environmental > Terrestrial > Soil > Wetlands | place: USA...
AATTTTGAAAACACGCTGTTGGCGGCGGTGGATCAGAGCGGCCAGCTCCAATGAACTCGTGGAAAGTCATTCCAGCAGTCCTGGTGATTTTTGGCGCGGGCGTTTTGACCGGCGGCCTGCTGGTGGTCCACGTGGTTCACGAACACCGGACCTTACCGACACCCCGTTCACCGGAAACGTGGCGGAGAGCCTTCATTGGACACCTCGACAAGGTGCTAAAGCTGACGCCTGAGCAACACGCGGCGGTTTCCAAAATCGTAGCCGAAGGCCAGGAAAAGAACCGGGAAATTTGGCGCCAGGAAATGGAGCAGGTTCATCAGCGCATCCGGGCCGAACTGACAACCGAACAGCAGAAAGAGTTCGATACCATGGTCCGGCAATTCGCACCGCACGGTCCGGCCCATAATAATACCCCGCCGCCCGCCACGAATAATGTCCCTCCACCGCCCGCGGGTGAACCCGGTGCTTGAACGATTTTATTTGTCCACGAGCAGCGCGCGGATTTTTTTGCGCAATTCCTTGGTGATGGAGCTGACCGGGCGGTTGCCGTCCACCACGGTAAAACCGTAATTCTTGCGCAATTGGCGGAACGCCACCTGCATCGCCGTCTGATATTTCAGGAAGCTGTCGAACATGTCGCGCGACAGGCCGAGGTCCATGCCGCTTTCCCAATAATCCAGCGCCGCATTTTTAGCCAGATTACGCTGCACCAGTTCCTGGGGCTCGACGGAAAGGTAAAACACCGCGTCGGGTTCGAGCGCGATGCCGTACAGGTTTTTCAGCCACAGATCGTCCATGCCGCGCACCATGTCGCGCGCCATGAGGGTGTAAATATAGCGGTCTGACAGGACGATAAACCCGGCCTTGAGCGCGGGCAAAATCATGTTTTCCAACTGATCGGCAAAGTCGGTGGCGTAAAACAGGCTGAGGGTCGTCCGGCTCAAAATATTTCCCTCTTGGGCCTTGGCGAGTTCGGAACTGACCAGCGTGGAGTGTTTCAACCCCACCTGGACCGTCGCGTGCCCGCAGGTTTCCAGCCAGTCGACCAGCCGCGCAATCTGAGTGGAACGGCCCGAACCGTCGGCGCCCTCGACCACGATCAACTTGCCCAATAATTCTTCCACCGGAAAGCGGGGAATGCCATGCCCGTAATAGCGGCGGGATTTTTTGGCGCCTTCGGGAGTCGCGGTCGGTTTCTTCATGCGGCCAGGTCCTCCTCGATTTCCTTCACTTTGGTGTCCGGCTGAATGGGCGGCGGCAACGGCAGCGGGCGGCGGCGGCGGAACCGTGCCAGATTGATTCGTTCGGCCACGATCTTGCGCACGATGGCCTGCTGTTTTTCGACATTCTGGTTGGCGTCCATGACCATGAATTTGAACTCGCCACTCATGGCCATATACTGCTCCAGAATGCGGCCCTGAAAGATGCGAAAACTTTCATAGGGATCAGCCGAAAGCCTCAAATCCATCCCGGCCTCAAAAAATTTCAGCTTGGGCCGGCCTTCCAGAATCCGGTTGAGCGATACTTCCAGGTCGGCTTTGAAAAAGAAAACAATGTCCGGCAACGCTGCAAAATTGTAGATGCCGCGGACCCAGTCCGGCGGACAGCCGCGGGTCACGTCGCGCGCGAACGCGGTGAAAATGTAGCGGTCGCAGAGCACGACGTAACCCGCTCGCAGCAACGGCAGCAGATGGCGTTCGTAGCGGTCGCCAAAATCCGTGGCGTGAATGAGGCTGAACGTGGTCGGCGTCAACAATTCGCGCTTTTTACCCTTGCTGGTGGCGGATTTCACCAGCTCGGACGAATTCCATTCGCTGAAATAAACCTTGATCCCCTCCGCTTCGAGCCAGCGTTTGAGCAGGTAAATCTGGGTGGACTTGCCCGATCCATCGAGGCCCTCGACCGCGATGAGCCGCCCGGGGAAATTCAATTCGGCAAAAGTTTTCATCATTCGTGAAGCGCACGCATATGGCGTTTCTTAATTCTACGCAAACCGCCGCCGCTCACAAGCGCAAGTTGTAGCACGGCCGCCACGACCGGCCCTGTTAATTTCCGGTGAACTTTTGGACCTTTGTGAAAAAAATCACAAATTTGCTTGCCCCGGTTGCAGGCAGCCATTACGTTGATTTTGCTGGTTTTTTGGCAAATAAGGTTTATGCGCACCAACACCGAAATCGGTTACGACTCCAAGATCGAGGGGGATATGATTCTCACCCGGGTGGACGCCGCACTGAACTGGTTTCGGAAAAATTCCGTCTGGCCGATGCCGATGGGTCTGGCGTGTTGCGCCATCGAATTGATGGCGGCGGGCGCCAGCCGGTTCGATATTTCCCGTTTTGGCTCCGAAGTCATGCGGTTTTCTCCCCGGCAGGCGGATTGCATGATCGTGGCGGGCACCGTCACTTACAAAATGGCCACGTGCGTCAAGCGCATCTATGACCAGATGCCCGAGCCGAGATGGGTCATCGCCATGGGCGCCTGCGCCTCGACCGGCGGCATGTATCGCAGCTACGCCGTGCTCCAGGGCGTGGACCATATCATCCCGGTGGACGTTTATGTGTCCGGCTGCCCGCCCCGGCCCGAAGCCGTCCTCGATGCGCTGATGAAATTGCAGGACAAAATCAGCACCCAGCCGGTGCTGCAGGAGCTCACGGCCGTCAGAGCGCTGCATCACGAACCCAAGGCGGGAGCCTGAATTTTAATTTAAACCACGGATGAACAAGGAATTCTTGAAACCCGCTTCAACTGGTTTCCCGCCGTGGCCTGTTTTTTTGAATGGTGACGGCACTGGAACAAGCAAGGAAGATCAAGGTAAGATTCGGCGACTTAGTCTCCGAACCGGCGGAGTTTCGCGGCGAAGTCACCCTCAAGGTTGCCGACGCGGAGCGGATTGCCGAGGTCTGTCGCTACGCGAAAAGCGACCTGGATTTCAATTACCTTGTGGACATCAGCAGTCTCGACCATTACGGCGACGACCCGCGCTGGACGGTCGTTTACCATTTGCGCGGGTTGATGCACGGCTGCGAAGTGCGGCTCAAGACGGATGTGAGTGAGGAAAAATCCGAGTTGCCGAGCGTCACCGGTGTCTGGAACACGGCCAATTGGCACGAGCGCGAAATCTACGACATGATGGGCATCCGGTTTAACGGGCATACGGATTTACGCCGGATTTTGATGTGGGAAGGCTATCCGTATTTCCCTCTACGCAAGGACTTTCCGTTGGCCGGCAAACCCAGCGAGTTGCCCGGCGTGGCGTTCACCAAACCGGCGCCGCTCGAAGGCGGACCGTTTGTTACAGTGTCCGGCGGCGGGGACGCCACCCACCGCGAACCACGCGTTCGCAATCCCCAAGTATAATTTTAATGGCCTCGGTTCAAGACATTCAGTTTCGTGATTCGGCCGCACGCACCGCGCAGGCGGCGGAAGAGCTTCAGGACGCGCCGGGCGACAAGATGGTCCTGAACATGGGACCGTCGCACCCGGCCACGCACGGCGTGTTGCGCATCGTGCTGGAACTGGACGGCGAAGTCATAACCAAGGCCGATCCGGACGTGGGTTATTTGCATCGCGGCGACGAAAAAATCGCCGAGAACATGACCTACACGCAGTTCATTCCCTACACCGACAGGTTGGATTACCTCGCGCCGCTGGCGAACAATGTCGCCTACGCACTCGCGGTGGAAAAGCTGCTCGGCATCGAAAAGGATTTGCCGCCGCGCTGCCAATATATCCGCGTGATGTGTGCCGAACTCGCGCGCATTTCGGCGCATTTGCTCGGCCTCGGCGCATTCGCGATGGACCTGGGCGCAGTGACGGTTTTCCTGCTCACGTTCACCGAACGCGAAAAAATTTACAACCTGGCCGAGGCCGTCAGCGGCGCGCGGTTTACCACGAGCTACACGCGCATCGGCGGCCTGATGCGCGACATTCCGCCAACGTGGCTGGATCAATGCCGGAGGTTTTGCGACGAGTTCATTCCCGCGCTCAACGAAGTCGAGGTCCTGCTGACGCGCAACCGCATCTGGGTGGACCGGGTCCGCGGTCTCGCGGTGATTTCAAAGTCCGACGCGGTTGATTACGGTTTGAGCGGCCCGAACCTGCGCGGCAGCGGCGTTGAATACGATTTGCGCAAAAACCAGCCGTATCTTTGCTATAAGGATTTGGATTTCGACATTGCAGTCGGCTCGACCGGCGACTGCTACGACCGTTATCTCGTCCGCATGGAGGAGATGCGCCAGAGTGTCCATATCTTGCGTCAGTGCATCGAAAAAATCCCCGGCGGCGCGGAAAACCAGACCCACGAACCGGTCGATGTCCCGGATGGAAAGGTGGTTTTACCGCCGAAACATAAGGTGCTGACGAAGATGGAGGAGTTGATTCATCAGTTCATGCTGGTGACCGAAGGCATGAACTGTCCGCCCGGCGAAGTTTATTTCGGCCATGAAAATCCCAAGGGCGAACTCGGTTTCTACATTTACAGCAAAGGCGGCGGCACGCCGTACCGGATGAAAATCCGGTCGCCCAGTTTCGTCAATCTGAGCATTATTCCGAAGATTTTTCCCGGTTGTCTCATCAGCGACACGGTGGCGATTCTTGGTTCGCTCGATTTCGTCATGGGAGAATGCGACCGATAACCGAAAATTATGTCACAGGTAAAAATTTATGGACTGCGGGAGCAGCTTGGCCCGATCAGGCAAAAGCTCTCGGATGCGATCCATTCGTGCGTCGTGGAGGCGTTGCAATATCCGCCGGACAAGCGCGCGCATCGGTTCTTTCCATTGGAGCGTTCGGATTTTTATTATCCCGCCGGACGGACGGAGAAATACACGATTCTTGAATTCAGCATGTTTGAAGGCCGAAGCGTTGAGGCGAAGAAACAATTGATTCGTTTGTTGTTTGAACGCTGTCATCGGGATTGCGGCATTTCTCCAAATGACCTGGAGATGACGATTACGGAAACTCCGAAACATAACTGGGGATTTCGCGGGTCACCCGGCGACGAGCATGCCTTGAGTTACAAGGTGAATATCTGAAATTAAAATAAATGAGCGCGACGCACACCGAACCGATACCGAATCCGCTCCAGCGCCAAAGCGGTTTTGCTGCGCCGGCAGCACTGGAGGCGGAGGTGGAGGAATTGATCACACATTATCCGGTGAAACGCGCGACCGCACTCATGGTATTGCATGCCATCCAGGGGCAATTCGGCTGGATTTCGCAGGAGGCCGTGGAATGGACGGCCCGGAAACTCGAGCTGCAGCCCATCAACGTCTATGAGCTGGTGACGTTTTATCCCATGCTCCGGCAGCAACCGATGGGCAAATATCAGATCAAGGTCTGCCGCACGCTGAGCTGTGCGCTCGGCGGCGGGTATGAACTGCACAAACATTTTTGCGAGAAACTGGGCCTGGACGCGCAGGCGCACGGCCCGCAAACGACCAAAGACGGAAAGTTCACGGTCGAATTTGTCGAATGCCTGGCCGGTTGCGGCACGGCGCCGGTGATGATGTGCAACGACGCCTTCTACGAAGGTGTCAGCCACCAGAAAGCGGATGAAATCGTCGCGGGGTGCAAGTGAGCCAATGCAAACCGTAAATCGTCAATCGAAAATCGTAAATGGCCGTTGGCTGCCCGACATGGATTTGAACCATGACAAACAGATCCAGAGTCTGCTGTGCTACCGTTACACCATCGGGCAGGCCGGAGCATTGGACAGCGTAAATCTTTCGGACGGCCAGTCAAGCCGACAACGTGGGACAGGCATCGCGCCTGCCGCCATTTTGAATTCACTCTTTAGTCAGAGACAGGCTGGAAGCCTGTCCTACAATTAAAATGCCGCAGGAATACAGACTGGTTTTGAAATATGCTGACGAGCCGGGTTACGCGCCCGATATCGAATGCTATCGGCGCCACGGCGGCTACGAAGTGCTGAAAAAGGCACTGGCGATCCAGCCAAAAGATCTGCCGGATGGGAAAAAAATGTCGCCGCAGGAACAAATCCGCGAGGAGGTGAAGATTTCCGGTTTGCGCGGGCGCGGCGGCGCCGGATTTTCCTGCGGGCTGAAGTGGAGTTTCGTGGACCGCAAGAGCGGCAAGCCGATTTATCTGATTTGCAACGCCGACGAATCCGAGCCCGGCACGTTCAAGGACCGCCAGATCATCCACAAAGATCCGCACCAGCTCATCGAAGGCATGATTATCTCGTGCTTCGCGAACGACGTGAAGCTCGCCTACATTTATATCCGCGGCGAAATGCCCGAGGGTGCGAAGCTGCTGAACCAGGCGCTCAACGAGGCCCGCGCGAAAAATTTTCTCGGCAAAAACATCCTCGGCACCGGCTACGACCTGGAGATTTACGTCCATCGCGGCGCCGGCGCTTACATTTGCGGCGAGGAAACCGGCCTGATCGAATCCCTCGAAGGCAAACGGCCGTATCCCCGCATCAAACCGCCGTACTTCCCGGCGGTGCTCGGCCTGTGGATGTGTCCGACCATCGTCAACAACGTTGAGACGCTGTGCGACGTGAAGCACATCATCGCCATGGGCGGCGCGGAATATGCCAAGCTCGGCACTCCGAATAATACCGGCACGCGCATCGTCAGCCTCAGCGGGCACGTCAAGCGGCCCGGCTATTACGAAATCGAGACCGGCAAGGTCACCATCGGCCAGCTCATCAACGATCCGGACTTTGGCGGCGGACTCCGTAACGGACGCAAACTGAAAGCGGTGATTCCCGGCGGCTCATCCGCAAAAGTGTTCAAGGCCGGCGAGAAATTCAAGCTGAAGAAAAAGGGCCCCGACGGACAGATGGTGGAACAGGAAGTGGACATGCTGGATTTGCCTTACGATTTCGATTCCCTAATCGCCGCCGGTTCGATGAGCGGTTCCAGCGCCATTATCGTGATGGACGACAGCGTGGACATCGTCGGGGCGCTGGCGAACATTGCCGAATTTTACGCGCACGAAAGCTGCGGCCAGTGCACGCCCTGCCGCGAAGGCTCGCTCTGGATGAGCAAGGCCCTACATCGCCTCACGCATGGCGAAGGCCGCGCCGGCGACGCTGACTATCTGGTCAAAATTGCCGACAACATTCCGGGCGGCCGGACGATTTGCGCGTTTGGCGAAGCCTGTTCCTGGCCGGTGCAAAGTTTTGTGGCGAAGTTCAAGGACGAATTTGTCGCCAAAGGCAAAGCCGACGAGGAACGCCGCGCGAAAGAGATTGTGGCGCCGGTGGAAGAAACCAAACTGGCCACCGCGCACCACTAAAAATTTATGAACCGCAGAGGCGCAGAGGCGCAGAGTTTTAGAGAAATCACTGAACAGGTGATTGGCGCTTGCATTGAGATTCACAAGCAACTCGGCCCGGGTTTGCTTGAATCTGCCTACGAGGAGTGCCTTTGTTACGAACTGGCGCAGCTCGATGTTCATTTCGAGCGGCAAAAACCACTGCCCGTGAAATCCAAAAACGTAAACATGGATTGCGGTTATCGCCTCGACCTCGTCGTCGAAGACAACATCATTTTGGAGCTAAAGACTGTGGAACATTTGTTACCTGTTCACGAAGCGCAATTGCTTACCTATTTGAAGTTGTCCGGTTTGACTCTTGGTTTGCTGATTAATTTTAATGTACCCGTGCTCAAGAATGGGATTAAGCGCATTGCGAATAATTTTATTGAACCCTCTGCGTCTCCGCGTCTCTGCGGTGAATTAAAAGAATTTAGACTGTGACAACAACCGAAACAAAGTCCGCGCCACCGGCGATTGAAAAAATCAAGGTGAAGGTGGACGGGCGCGAGCTCGAGGTGCCGAAGCTGACGCCCGATTGGTCCGGCAAACCGGTGCCCACGACCATGATTCAGGCGTGCGAACTGGCGAAGACGGAGGTGCCGCATTACTGCTATCATCCGAAGCTGCCGGTCGCCGGCAATTGCCGCATGTGTCTGGTCGAATTCGGCACGCCGGCGCTCGGCCCCGACCGCAAGCCGGTGATAAACCCGGACGGCACGCCGAAGATTGCAAAGTCGCCGCGCCCGGCCATCGCCTGTGCCACGCCGATTTCACCCGGCATGGAAATTTATACGAACACGCCCGGTGTGAAACAGATGCGCGAGGGGGTGCTGGAGTTCCTGCTCATCAACCACCCGCTCGACTGCCCGATTTGCGACCAGGCCGGCGAATGCAAGCTGCAGGAATACTCGGTGGACTACGGCCAGAGCGCGAGCCGTTTCGTGGAACCGAAGGTGCACAAACCCAAGGCGATTGAGCTTGGCCCACGCATCGTGCTCGACGATGAGCGCTGTATTCTGTGCACCCGGTGCATCCGTTTTACCAAGGACATCGCGGGCGACGATGCTCTCGGCATCGTCAATCGCGGCAGTTACAACACGCTCACGGCCTATCCGGGCAAGGTGTTCGACAACAATTACACGCTGAACACCGTGGATATCTGTCCAGTCGGTGCGCTGACGTCCAAGGATTTTCGTTTCCAGATGCGCGTGTGGTTCCTCAAGGAAACCAGGAGCGTTTGCACGAGCTGCGCGACGGGTTGCAATATCATTGTCGGCTCGCGCGAGGAAAAAGTTTACCGCTACACGCCGCGCGAAAATGACGCTGTCAACGCCTGTTGGATGTGCGATCACGGACGATTGCACTACAAGTGGATTGGCCGCGCCGACCGGTTGAAGGACGTTCTGGTTCAAGGCCGGAAAACGACCTGGACGGCGGCACTCAATGAAATTGCCGGCAAGTTGAAAGCTGCGCCGACCGGCTCGGTCGCTATCATCGGGTCGTCCCGGCAGACCAATGAGGAACTCTGGCTCCTTAAGAAGCTGGCGGCCAAGTTTGGCGCACTCACGGATTCGGTCGGGCATTTCGGCGAAGGTGACAAGCTGTTGCTGAATGTGGACCGGACACCGAACAAGACCGGCGCGCGGCTCACCGGCATCTGCCAGACCAGCATCGGCATCAAATTGATGGTGATCGCCGACAGCATCAAGGTCGGCAAGGTAAAAACTTTGATTGTGTTCGGCGAGGACGTGACGAAGAACGGCATTGAGGCCGAGTTGCTCGACAAATTGGAAACACTCATCGTCAGCGACATTCTGCCGAACGAAACCACGAAGCGCGCCCATTACCTGCTGCCCGGCTGCGCCCACGTCGAGAAGCGCGGCACGTTCACGAACGCCAAGGGACGCGTCCAGAAATTCATGAAGGCCGTGGAGGCGCCCGGTGACGCCCGGCCGGAATGGGAATTTTTGCACGACCTGGTTTACAACGTCACCGGTCAGGACGGTTTCCTGACCATTGAAGGCCTGTTTAACGAAATGGCGAAAGACGTGCCTGCGTTCAACGGCTTGACGTGGGCAGGCCTCGGTGACACGGGCGTGACGGTGCCCATATGATATGAACTGGAATTTCATCATTTTCAGCATTGTCAAAATCGCGATCGTGGTCGGCGTGGTACAGGGCATGGTGGCTTATGCAGTGCTGGCCGAGCGCAAGATTTCGGCGTGGATTCAGGACCGCGTGGGACCGAACCGCGCGGGGCCGCCGTTCGTCAAAGCCATCCCCGGCCTCGGTCCCGCTTTGATCCGGCTGGGGCTCTTTCAGCCGTTGGCCGACGGTTTGAAATTCATGCTCAAGGAGGATTTCACGCCGGCGGGTGTGCGGAAGATTTATTTCTGGCTCGCGCCGGCCATCGCGGTGATTCCTTCGATGCTGGTGATTGCGGTCATTCCGTTCGGTTCACGGCTCGGTCATCAGCAAATGGTCATCTCGGATTTAAATGTCGGCATCGTCTCGCTGGGCGTGTATGGCATCGTGCTGGCGGGGTATGCGGCGAACTCAAAATATCCTTTTCTCGGTGGTATCCGGTCCAGCGCCCAAATGATCTCATATGAAATTTCGATGGGCATGTCGGTGATCCCGGTCTTTCTCATCGTGGGCAATTTGAATCTGAGCGGGATTATCGGCTGGCAGGCGCAGCACGGCTGGCTGGCAATTTACGCGCCGCTCTCGTTCATCATCTTTTTGATCGCATCGTTTGCGGAAACCAACCGCCTGCCGTTCGATCTGCCGGAGGCGGAAACCGAGCTGGTCGGGGGTTACCATACGGAATACAGCGCCATGAAATTCGCGCTGTTTTTTCTCGCGGAATATTCCAACATGATTGCCTCGGCGGCGATGATGGTGACGCTGTTTTTCGGCGGCTGGACGCTGCCGTTCTGGGGGCTGGACCATCCGGCGGCGACGCTGGTGGCGGGCATCGCCCATATCCTGGTGTTCCTGGCGAAAATGCTTTTGTTCGTGGTGCTGTTCATCTGGGTACGCTGGATGTTTCCGCGTTTCCGGTACGACCAGCTGATGGATTTGGGTTGGCGGCGGTTCGTGCCGCTGGCGCTGGCGAACATTTTAATCACAGCCATCGTGCTGTGGATGAAAAGCTGATTTGCCGCCGCGTTGGTAAAAGCGCGGAACGAATACTATTGGTCCGCCAATGAACTTTGGCGGCCACAACGAATTTTGAATTTGAAATGATTGTTAATCGCAGACCATTGACGCTTGCGGAGCGGCTTTACCTGCCGGCCATCGTCGGCGGATTTAAAGTCACGTTCCGGCATGCCGTCCGTTCGTTGTTCGGCGGCAAGACGGTCACGATGGAGTATCCGGAGCAGAAATGGGCTGTGCCGGTGGATTATCGCGGCGCGCCGTATCTGGTGAAGGACCAGGACGGCAACACCAAGTGTGTCTCCTGCCAGTTGTGCGAATTCGTCTGCCCGCCCAAGGCGATCAAAATCATTCCCCCGGGCCCGGCCGGCCCGTTGGCCGACCGTCCGAATGCGGAAAAAATGCCGCAAGAATTTGAAATCAATTTCCTGCGCTGCATTTACTGCGGCCTGTGCCAGGAAGTCTGCCCGGAAGAGGCGATTTTCCTGCTGAAGGATTACTCGCTCACCGGCCAGAGCCGCGACGAGATGATTTAC
>Ga0335076_10007514_pt1 | contig 10981 bp, 11 predicted proteins | sample Lox_Sample_25_FD_206717 | JGI IMG/M metagenome (GOLD analysis project Ga0335076, IMG submission 206717) | Soil microbial communities from Loxahatchee National Wildlife Refuge, Florida, United States - Lox_Sample_2.5 | ecosystem: Environmental > Terrestrial > Soil > Wetlands | place: USA...
GGTCGACATAGGGCATCAGGACGGTCTGGGTGAGGCCGGCCCGCATGGCGGCGACCGCGAGCGCGGCGCCGGTGGCGGGCGGCGCCTCGATTCCCTGCTCGACCAGCGTGCGCCACACGGCGGCCGCGCCGCGCCGCACCGCTGCGGCATCGAGGCCCGCGATCAGCGCCGGCAGCATGCCGACGAGCGACAGCACCGAATAGCGCCCGCCGATTCGCGGGTCATGGTCGAGCACGGTGGCGCCGAGTCGCGTCGCCAGGCGGCGCAGCGGATTGTCACCGCCCTCGGTGATCGCGACCAGCGCGCCGCCGAGCGCCGCGCTGCCGAGCGCGTCGGACAGCCGCGGCAGCAGCACGAGGAGCTGGGCCAGCGTCTCGGCCGTCGAGCCCGACTTCGAGATCGCGATCAGGCCGGTGCGCGCCGGATCGGTCGCGGCCTCCAGGTCGGCGAAAGTCGCCGGGTCGACATTGTCCATCACGTGCAGGCGCGGTGCGCCGCGCCGCGGACCGAAGCCGCGGTCGGCGAGCGCCAGCAGCGTGCGGCCGCCGAGGCTCGAGCCGCCGATGCCGAGCACGACGACGTCGTCGAAGCGCTCGCGGAAGCTGCGCGCGATCGCGGTCAGCGGCGCCAGGTCGTCGGTTCGCTCGGGCAGGCGGAGCACCGGCAGGCTGCCGTCGCGGCGCGCCGCGATCAGCCCCTCGATGCCCGCCCGGGTCGCGGCCTGGAGCGCCGTGACGGCGGCGCGCTCGAGGCCGCCGGGCCCGATGACATCGGCGACGCAATGATCGATCCGATGTTCATAGGGCATGCGTCCGTCCTCCGCCCGCGTCCGGCTCAGCCGCCGGACGGGGTGGCACGGGTCGCCTTCAGTTCGCCCGGCGGCCCGACCACGACGATCGACAGCGGCCTCGGATCGAACAGGCGTTGGGCGACCCGCTGCGCCTGCTCCAGCGTGACGGACTCCAGCAAAGCGTTGCGGCGGTCGAGATAGTCGATGCCCAGATGGTCGAGCTGTATCGACAACAGGATCGACGCGATCCGACCGGTCGAATCGAGCTGCAGCGGGAATGAGCCCGTCAGGTAGGTCTTGGCGGCCGCGAGCTCCTCGAGCGTCGGCCCCTTGGCGGCGAGCCGCGCCCATTCGGCGCGCACCAGCTTCACGGTCTCCTCGACCGTGGCGCTCTTGGTGGCGGTCTGCGCCTGCATCAGCGCGGTGTGATCGAGGCTCGCCAGCGAGCTCGACACCGAGTAGGCCAGGCCGCGCTTCTCGCGCACCTCGTCCATCAGCCGCGAATTGAAGTTGTTGCCGCCCAGTATGTGATTGAGGATGAAGGCCGCATAATAGTCGGGATCGCTGCGCTTGATGCCCGACTTGCCGAACAGCACGACGCTCTGCGGCAGCGCGCGCTCGATCAGCATCAGGGCGCCGGGATCGGCCGGCGCGATGTCGGGCACCGGCGGACGCGCCGCGGTCGCCGGCAGGTCGCCGAACATGCGATCGAGCAGCGGCGCCAGCTCGGCCGCGCCGACGTCGCCGGCGACCCCGATCACCAGCACGTCGCGCGTCAGGTGAAGCGGCACCCAGGCCTTGAGGTCGGCAGCCGTGACGGCGGCCATCCCGGCCGGTGTGCCGCGGCTGCCGCGCCCGTAGGGATGGCCGGGGAACGCGGCGCGGAACCAGGCGCGCTGCGCCATCGCGTGCGGCTCCTCGGCCTCGCGCGCCAGACTGACCTCGAGCTGGGTGCGCAGGCGCTCGATGTCGGGCGCATCGAAGCGCGGCGCGGTGACCGCCAGGCGCAACAGGTCGACCGACGGCGCCAGGTTCTGCTTGAGCGACTTCAGGTGGCCCGAGACGGCATCGAGCGTGGCGCTGAAATCGAGCTCGGAGACCAGATCCTCGAGCCGGCGCTGGAACGCCTGGTTGTCGAGGTCGCCGGCGGCCTCGTCGAGCAGCGAGGCGGCCAGTCGCGACAGGCCCTCCTTGCCGTCCGGATCGAGCGCGGCGCCGGCGCGGAACATGAACTGGATCGACACCACCGGCACGCTGTGGTCCTCGACCAGCCAGGCCTCGATGCCGCGCGGGCTGGTGACCCGCTCGACCGTGACGGCGCGCGCCGGCGGGGCGCCCGCGACCAGGCACAGCGCGAGCGCGAGCGCGGCGAGGGCGCGGGTCACGAGGTCCTCGCCGGCTTGAGGAGCGAGGTCACCGCGGTGTCATCCTTGAGCACGGCGCGCGCGGCCGCGCGCACCTGCTCGGGCGTCACCGCGCCGATGCGGTCGGGCCACGCCTCGACATCGTCGATCGTGCCGCCGGTCGACAGCGCCGCACCGATCGTGCGCGCCCCGGCGGTCAGCGAATCGAGGGCGTAGACGGTGGCGGCCTGCAACTGCAGCTTGGCGCGCGCCAGCTCGTCGGCGGTCACGCCGTCGTCGCGCACATGCCGCAGCTCGGCATCGAGCGCGCGCTCGAAGGCGGCGATCTCGGTGCCGGGACGCGGGTTGGCGAAGATCGTGAAGCTGCCGAGATCGAGCTGGGTGGCCTCGTAGTCGGCGCCGACCGAGGCCGCGACCTTGTGGTCGATCACGAGCGCGCGGTTGAGCCGGCTGGTCTCGCCGCCGCCGAGGATTTCGGCCAGCAGCTGCAGCGGATAGGCGAGCTCCGTGGCACCGGCATGGTAGCTCGGCGCCACGTAGCGGCGCGCCCACGAGCGCTCGCGCACGCGATCGCTGGTCATCTCGAGACGCACCGCCGCGACGTGCTCGGGCTCGGCGACGCGCACGCGCGCCGGCACCGGGCGCGCGGCGATCGGGCCGTAGTACTGCTCGGCGAGCGGCTTCACGTCGGCTGCCGTGACCGCGCCGGCGATCACCACGGTGGCGTTGTTCGGGGCGTACCAGGTTCGATAGAAGGCGAGCGCGTCCTGGTAGTCGAGCGCGCGGATCTCGGGCTCCCAGCCGATCACCGGGATCCCGTAGGGGTGATGGATGAACAGCGCCGCCTGCGCCTGCTCGTAGAGGCGCGACGACGGCTCGTTGTCGATGCGCGAGCGGCGCTCCTCGAGCACGACGTCGAGCTCGGGGCGCGCCACCGCATCGGTGAGCCGGAGGTTGGCCATGCGGTCGGCCTCCATGCGCATCACCGTCGGCAGCCGATCGACCGCGACATCCTGGTAATAGCCGGTGTAGTCGTGGGTCGTGAACGCGTTGTCGCGTCCACCGTTGCGCGCGATGATGCGGCTGAACTCGCCGAGCGGGATCTGCTCGGTGCCCTTGAACATCAGGTGCTCGAGATAGTGCGCGACCCCCGACTTGCCGCGCGCCTCATCGGCCGCGCCGACATGGTACCAGACCATGTGGGTGACGACCGGCGCGCGCATGTTGGTGATCACGACCACCTGCAGCCCGTTGGCGAGCGTGAAGCTGGCCGGGTTGAACACCTTGGCGGCGGCCGGCGCGGCGAGCGCGAGGCCGCCGAGCCAGCACAGCGCGGCGAAGTGGAACAACGGCCGAAAGCGCATGGAGGCCTCGCCTGCAGACAACACGTGCAATCCCTTTGCACGGCGCGCGCCAGGCACGGCGCGCGCCGGGCGCCGGCTCGATCGAGCGACCGTGATACGCGACCGCGCTAGAAGATCCCCTCGAGGATGCCGCGCCGCTTGCGCTGGATGATCGGCGTCTCGCCTTCGGTGGCCGGCTTGCCGAGCGCGGCGTTCTCGCGCAGGCGCTGGGTCTCGGCGACCGGATCGACCACCGTGCCGGCCGGCGGCGTGTCGCGCCAGAAGATCAGGCGATCGGTAAAGCTCTTGTCAGCCTGGGCCAGCTGGGCGCTCTCGCTGTTGACGATCTCGCGGATCGAGTTGTCGACGTCGATCGCGCCGGCTTGGCGCAGCAGCGCCGATTCACCCGGCGTGCGGCCGGCCACCACCTTGACGGCCGGGGTGTTGGCGCCGAACACGGTCTGCTTGGCCTGTTCGCGCACGGTCGGCTCGTTGGGCCGGCCGACGCCCGGCTGGGGCGGCCTCAAGCCGTAATCCGGCGGCAGGTCGAGCGGCGCCCGGCTGACCACCCGGAACTCGTCGGGGCCGCGGGCATCCAGGCCGAGGCTGCGGCGCAGGCTGCCGGTGTCGCAGGCGGCCAAACCGAGGGCGGCGAGCGCCACCAGCGCCACCGGCCGTCCGCGGCGCCCGAGCCGGCGCACTGTCACCCCGAGCAACCTCATGAATTCCGTCATGTTCCCTGATCTTACACCGAAAGCCGCGTGGGCGGCATGGGCGCGAATGCCGCTAGATCGAATTGCGGGGTTCGCCGCGCCCGCCCAGCAGGCCGTCGAGCAGCAGCAGCGCCACCCCGACCGTGATCGCCGAATCGGCGACGTTGAAGGCCGGCCAATGCCAGCTGGCGACGTGAAAATCAAGGAAATCGAACACCGCGCCGAAGCGCCCGCGGTCGATCACGTTGCCGAGCGCGCCGCCGATCACCAGGCCCAGGCTGAGCGCCAGCAGGGCGCGCTCGACCCGGCTGAGCCAGGCGATCAGCCCGACCGCGACCACCAGCGCGACCCCCGAGAGCAGCCAGGCGGTCGAACCGTCGCGCGCCGCCAGGATGCCGAAGCTGACCCCGCGGTTCCACACCGGCACCAGCGAGAAGAATCCGGTCAGCCCGACCACCCGCGGCGGGTCGGCCAGCAGCCCCATCATCCAGGCCTTGGTCGCCTGGTCGAGCAGGATGACGGCGCCCGCCAGGGCGAGCCCGAGGCCCAGGCTGCGCGCGCGGATCATGGCGTCGCCCCGAGCGCCGGCAGGCCGAGGCGTGCGCGCGCGTCGGCCGAGTCGGCGGCGATCTGGCGCTTGAGCGCCTCGAGGTCGGGGAACCGGGTTTCGGGGCGGATGAAGGCGATCAGCGCGACGTCGAGCCACTGGCCATAGAGATCGCCGGCAAAGTCAAACAGGTGCGCCTCCAGCCGGACGTCCCGGCCGCCGACGGTCGGCCGATCGCCCAGATTGGCGACCCCGGCGAACTCCTTGCCGGCGGCGGTGCGCGCGCGCACCGCATAGACGCCGAGCCGCGGCCGGATGTGGTCGGCGAGCGCCAGATTGGCCGTCGGAAAGCCGAGCAGCCGACCGCGATGGTCGCCGTGCCGCACATGGCCGCCGATCGAGAACGGCCGGCCGAGGATCGCGGCGGCGCCCGCGGGATCGCCGGCCGCCAGCGCGGCGCGCGCGCGCGACGACGAGAAGGGCTGGCCGTCGGTGTCGAGCTCGGGCGGCACCGCGGTGACCGCGAAACCGGCGCGGCTCGCCTGGTCGCGCAGGAAATCGGCGGTGCCGGCGCGCCCGCGCCCGAAGCAGAAGTCGCGGCCGATCACGACGTGGCGGGCGCCCAGCCCGTCGACCAGCACGTCGCGCACGAAGGCGTCCGCGGTGATCGCGGCGAAGCGCCGATCGAACTGGAACACCACCGTGCCGGCGACGCCGAGCGCGGCGAACGCCTGCAGCTTGGCGCGCCGCGGCGTCAGGCGGAACGGCGGATCGTCGGGCCGGAACACGGCGCGCGGATGCGGCTCGAAGGTGATCACGAGGTGCGGCGCCTCAAGCGCGCGCGCGATCCGGCCGGCGGCCGCGATCACGGCCTGGTGACCGCGATGGACGCCGTCGAAATTGCCGATCGCCAGCGCGGCGCCGCGCAGGTCGGTCGGCAGATCGCTCAGATGGCGGATGACGCGCACGGCGGTGGATCGATGACGATCTCGGAAATCAGGCGCCGCGCGACGGCACCATGATGACGGCCTCGCCCTCGATCACGACCTTATCGCCGACCTGGCAGGTGGTGGCCAGGGTCGCGCGCTTCTTGTCGGGCGCGAGCGCCGTGACGGTGGCGCGCGCCACCACGGTGTCGCCGGCGCGCACCGGCGCCTTGAAGCGCAGCGACTGGCTGAGATAGATCGCGCCGGGACCCGGCAGCTTGGTGCCGAGCACGGTCGAGATGAAACCGGCGGACAGCATGCCGTGGGCGATGCGGCCCTTGAACATCGTCTTGGCGGCGAATTCCTGGTCGAGGTGCACCGGGTTGGTGTCGCCCGACACGCCGGCGAACAGCACGATGTCGGCTTCGCTGACCGTCTTGGCGAAACTCGCGGTCTGGCCGACCGCGAGATCCTCGAAGAAATAGCCGGCCGATTCGGCGGCATTGGACACGGGGCAGATTCCTTCGCTACGGCACGAACGAGGGTTGTGCGGCGCACAAGGCGCGGCACTATACCGCCCGATCTTTGGGGTCGCAACCGGCCGGGGGGCTCGGGTATATCAAACGAGGAGTGATTCGGCGCCGGCGAGGTCGCAATCGCGGGTTGCGGGCGACGGCCGCGCCAGGGGGGATCCCGGTGGGTCTGGATCGGCTGTCGGTCCTGGTGGTCGAAGACAACAGCTTCGCGCGCAACATGATCGCCGAGATCCTGCGCGCCCTCAAGCTGGGCCGGGTGGTCACCGCGGCCGACGGCACCGAGGCGATCGCCATGCTGCGCCAGGCCGCCAAGCACAAGACCTCGCACGCGCTCGGCTTCGACATCGTGCTGTCCGACTACCTGATGTCGCCGATCAACGGCACCATGCTGCTGCGCTGGGTGCGCCAGCACGAGGAGAGCCCCGACCGCTTCATGCCCTTCGTGATGATCAGCGGCGTCGCCGGCGGCGACGTGGTGCGCGAGGCGCGCGATATGGGCACCACCGAGTTCCTCGCCAAGCCGTTCTCCGTCAAGGCGATCGCCGACCACATCCAGGTCCTGATCGACGCGCCGCGGCCGTTCATCTTCTCGAACGCCTATTTCGGCCCCGAGCGCCGCCGCCAGAAGCGGCAGTACAACGCCGCCGATCGGCGCGTCATCACGTCCGACGATATCGAGACGATCTACAGCACGACCAAGCTCAAGGGCCTCAACACCAAGGTGAAGGTGTTCCGCTTCCAGCTGCCCAACCGGCTGCGCGAGAAGGTGATGGGGCTGGGCAAGAGCGGGCCGATGCAGATCGATCCCGACGTGCTGAAGGCCGCCGAGGGCCAGCTCGACCGCATGGAGACCGACTATTCCGACTGGGTGCGCGGCACGGTGCGCCAGCTCTCCGAGGCCTACGACAAGGCGATGGCGGACGACCGCGCGCGCACCCTGATGGTCGCGCAGATCAACCGCATCTCGCACGATCTGCGCGGCCAGGGCACGACCTTCGGCTATCCGCTGATCACGGTGTTCGGCAATTCCCTGTTCGACTGCACGAGCAAGATCGATAAGGTACCCGACAAGCTGCTCGAGTTCGTCAAGGCGCATCTCGACGGCATCACGGCGGTGATCCGCGACCGCATCAAGGGCAGCGGTGGCACGATCGGCACCGAGCTGGTCGAAAGCCTCGAGCATGCCCGCGAGCGGCTCGCCAACACGGTGGAGTGAAGCGATGGACCGCAGAACCTTCCTCGCCGGGATCGGCGCCGGCGGCCTCGCCGGCCTGCCGCTGGCGCTGCGCGCGGCCGACCGGCTGGTGCTGTCGGACGAGCTGTCGGCGGGCACGCGCGCCGAGGCGGTGCTCGATGCGCTGCCGGGCAAGCGGCCGCTCATCAAGCTGAGCTACCGGCCGCCCAACTACGAGACCCCGCTCGCCTATTTCGCCGAGCCGATCACGCCGAACGACGCGTTCTTCGTCCGCTATCACCTGGCCCGCATCCCCGAGACGATCGATGCGCAGACCTGGCGCCTCAAGCTGGGCGGCGACGCCATCGAGACACCGGGCGAGCTGTCGCTCGACGACCTGAAGCGCTTCGAGCAGGTCGAGCTGACCGCGGTGTGCCAGTGCTCGGGCAACCGGCGCGGCCTGTTCAATCCGCACGTCCCCGGCGTGCAGTGGGGCGTCGGCGCGATGGGCTGCGCGCGCTGGAAGGGCGTGCGCCTGAAGGACGTGCTCGCCAAGGCCGGGCTGCGCAAGGAGGCGGTCGAGCTGGTGCTCGACGGCGCCGATGGGGCGGTGCTCGAGAAGACGCCCGACTTCGTCAAGAGCCTGCCGATCTGGAAGGCGCTCGACGAGAATGTGCTGATCGCCTTCGAGATGAACGGGGCGCCGCTGCCGCACTTCAACGGCTTTCCCGCGCGCCTGGTCGTGCCCGGCTGGACCGGCACCTATTGGATGAAGCACCTGACGCGCCTCGACGCGGTGTCGAAGCCGTTCGACGGGTTCTGGATGAAGTCGGCCTACCGCATCCCGAAGGGCCGCTTCCCGGTGGTCGATCGCTTCCTCAGCCAGGAGACCGCGGACAACACGCCGATCACCGAGATGGTGGTGAACACGCTGATCACCAGCCCGCTGCCGGGCCAGAAGCTGGCCGCGCGCCAGCCCACGACGGTCAGCGGCATCGCCTGGGACGGCGGCTACGGCATCCAGTCGGTCGAGGTGTCCTCCGACGACGGCGCCAGCTGGCAGAAGGCGACACTCGGCCCCGACGTCGGCCGCTTCGCGTTCCGGTCCTGGTCGGCCAGGCTGCCGCTCGCCAAGCCCGGCGCGCGCGTGATCCTCGCCAAGGCGACCAACCGGCTGGGCGCCTCGCAGCCACGCGAGCTGATCCCCAATCCGGCGGGCTACCACCACAACCTGGTGGCGCGCGTCGCGGTGACGGCGTCGTGAGCCCCGCCAGGCTGCGCCGCGCGCTGACCGCCGCGGCGATCCTCGGGATCGCGGCGATCCTCGGGATCGCGGCGGTCGCCGCGCGCGCCGAGGAGCCGCCGATCGCGCTCAAGGATGCGCCCGGCCACGAGCTGGTCGAGGGCCTCTGCGGCGCCTGCCACAGCGTCGACTACATCCAGATGAACGCGCCGTTCCCGTCGGCGGCGACGTGGGACGCCGAGGTCAAGAAGATGATCAACGCCTTCGGCGCGCCGATCGAGCCGGCCGACGCCAAGACGATCACGGAGTACCTGATCAAGAACTACGGCTCGTGACCCAGCGCGGCCGCCAGGGAGCGACCCGTGCGTCGAGCACGGCCCGCGCGTCGCCTACAACGCCGCCGCGCACCAGGCGACCGTCAAGGCGGTGAAGGAGTTCCTGACCGCCCGCTTCGACCTCAAGGGCTGACGTCGAGCCCGAGCGCCGCGTAGTCGAGATCGCGCCAGCTGACCTTGCCGGCCAGCCAGGCGCCGGTGTCGAGGCAGACCGCGCGGCCGCCGCGCTTGCCGTAGAGCTCGGTGACCCGGCCGGGCGCGACGATGTCGTGGCCGATATGGACGATGAGGCCGTCCGGGATCTCGTCGACCCAGCCGTAGGTGCGCGTCGGCTCGCCGTCCGCATCGAGCGTGCCGAGCGTCTCGCCGTAGAGCGCGAGGTGCGCGAGCGGCTGCTTGGTCAGGGTCGGATGGGCGTAGGCGGTGGGCGGCGCGGCCTCGAGCATGCCGGGCGCAAACGCGCCGTGGACGAACACGGCGCGGCCGCCGCGCAGCCACAGCGGCGCTGCCGCGATCGCGGCAGCGAAGCGCTCGGTCAGCCCGGCGCGCGCGATCTGCTCGAGCGAGCGCGCGAGGTTCTTGCCGATGCGCACCGGATTGCCCTTGGCGGCGCGCCGGAACTTGTCGTCGTGGTTGCCGACCACGAAGACGCCGCGCCGGTCGGCCAGCATGTCGAGGGCGATGCGCGCTGCGCCGTCGTTCGACGGCCCGCGATCGATCAGATCGCCGAGCTGGATCACCGCGAGCCGACGCCGCGCCGCCTCGTCGACCGCAGCCTCGAAGGCGGCCGCCTGCCCATGCACGTCGGCGATCACGCGCACGCCGGCAAAACGCGGCGCGCCGTCCTCGAACAGGAGGTCGCGGAGCGCATGATCGACGGGCAGCCCGGACATCGGCGCGAGCGCGGCCCGGCTCACGCGCGCGGGCGCAAACCCAGCTGGACCAGCGAGATCGCCATCCCGACGGCGGCTTGGGTCGGATCGATCACGGGCACGCCGAGCGCCTGCTCGAGCGGCGCGCGATAGCGCGCCATGCCGGCGCAGCCCATCACGAGCACGTCCGCGCCGTGCTCGTCCTTGAGCGCGCGGCCGACCGCGAGCATGCGCGCGCCGGTCTTGGCCTCGTCGGACAGCTCGACCACCGGCAGGTCGACCGCGACCTCGCCGGCGATCCGCTCGGCGATCCCCATGGCGCGGAAATACCGCGTGTGGCGCGGAATCGACTGCCGGAGCACCGCGATCACGCCGATGCGCTGGCCGAGATTGAGCGCGGTCGTCATGCCGACCTCCGAGATGCCGAGCACCGGCCGGTCGGTGGTCTCGCGCGCCGAATGCAGCCCGGGATCCGAGAAGCAGGCGATCACGAAGGCGTCGGACCGGTTGTCCTCGCCGATGCGGCGGCACAAATGCGGCACCACGAAATCGACGTCGCGCTGGCTCTGGATGCCGGGCGGCCCCTCGGCCAGCGTCACCGAGGCGATCTCGGGTCCGCCCGGTGCGCGCAGCGGGTCGAGCGCGGCGTCCATCGAGCGCGTCACCGCCTCGGTCGAGTTCGGATTGATGACCAGGATCCGGCTCATGGCTGCCCCGCATAGCTGCCCGTGTTGGGATCGAAGCCGCTCCAGAACTGGCCGCGCGGCTTGACCATCGGCGACAGCGCGCGCGGCAGGAACTGGCCGCGCCCCGGCGTGCCGAGGAACTTGCCGTCGCGCCACACCGTCTCGCCGCGGCTCAGGGTGACGGCAGGCCAGCCGGTGACCTGCATGCCCTGGTAGGGCGTGTAGTCCATCGCGTCGTGCAGCAGATCCTGGGTGATCGTGACCTGCTTGTGGGGATCCCACACCACCAGATCGGCGTCGGCGCCGACCGCGACCGAGCCCTTGCGCGGCGCCAGCCCGTAGAGCCTGGCGGGGGTGGTCGCCGTGATCGCGACGAAGCGATGGATGTCGATGCGACCCTTGCCGACGCCCTCGGAGAACAACAGCGGCATGCGGACCTCGAGCCCGGGGAC
>Ga0335076_10007515_pt1 | contig 10978 bp, 13 predicted proteins | sample Lox_Sample_25_FD_206717 | JGI IMG/M metagenome (GOLD analysis project Ga0335076, IMG submission 206717) | Soil microbial communities from Loxahatchee National Wildlife Refuge, Florida, United States - Lox_Sample_2.5 | ecosystem: Environmental > Terrestrial > Soil > Wetlands | place: USA...
CCCGGCGCTCGACCCCGAGGGCCTCGCGCGAGCGGAGGGCCTCGGACTGGCGGTGGACAGCGGCGAGACCCTGGCGCTCACGCGGCGTGGGCGCTTCCTCGGTGGCGCCGTGACCGCCGAGATTCTTGCCTGAGCCGCGAGTTCGACGCCGGAGCACCGGCTAAAATCTCCTGCAAATGGAGCAAACGGTGCAGGTGAGCGAGCGGCAGGGGGCGATCCTACGTCGCGTCGTCGAGGAGTTCGTAGCGACGGGACAGCCCGTCGGCTCCAAGACGCTCGTGGAGCGCTCGGACCTGCACGTGTCCGCTTCGACCGTCAGGGTCGAGCTGGCAGAGCTCGAGAGCTTGGGATTGCTCACGCATCCGCACACGTCTGCGGGACGGGTGCCGACGGAGCGCGGCTACCGCTATTACGCCGACGAGCTGCTCGGGCGTCTCGAGCCGCAGCCCCCCGCGTTCCCGCTCGACCTCACGACGACGAGCACCGAGGTCGAGGCGGCGCTGCAGGCGACCACCGAGATGCTCTCACAGGTGACACGCCTGCTCGCGCTCGTCTCGGCGCCGCCGCTCGAGGCGACGCGCGTGCGCCATGTGGAGGTCCTGCTCCTCCAGCCGCAACTGGTGATGGTCGTCGTGATCACGTCGGCAGGCGGCGTCTCGAAGCGGCTCTTCCACTTCGAAGAGCACGTCGACGCCGGGCTGGCCCAGTGGGCGAGTGACTACCTGAACGAGGCCGTGGCCGGGCTGCAGCTCGGCACCGGGCTGCTCAGGCGACGCTTCGAGGATCCGGGCCTCAGCACCGGCGAGCGCGACTTCCTGGGAGCGCTCCTGCCTGCCTTCATGGAGCTTGTCTCGGCCGAACAGCGGCTGTACGTCGGCGGGGCCGCCGACCTCCTCGGCGAGGTTCGGGCCGAGGAGCTCGACGCCTACCGGAGCCTGTTCGAGCTCGTCGAGCGGCGGGCCGACCTGCTCGACGTGCTCGGGCAACCGAGCGCGTCACGTCGCCCATACGTCCGCCTCGGGCACGAGCTTGCGCACCCTGCGCTGGCGGAGGTGGCAATGGTCGGCGCCTGCTACGGGCTCGTCCATCGGGCGCTCGGGGCCGTCAGTCTCGTCGGCCCGGTCCGCATGGACTACGAGAAGGCGCTCGGAGCCGTGCGCTCGGCCGCCCTCGAGCTCTCGCGCTTCGTCGAGTCGATCTACGACGAGACCTGAGTTCGGCGACAGGCGCCGACGCTACATTCCGAGCGATGGCGACCACCGACCGCGACTACTACGAGCTGCTGGGAGTCGGGCGCGACGCCACGGACACAGACATCAAACGCGCATTTCGCCGGCTCGCACGCGAGCTTCATCCCGACGTTTCCGACGCACCGGACGCGCAGGAACAGTTCCGCGAGGTGGTCGAGGCGTACGAGGTGCTGTCGAAGACCGAGACCCGCGATCTCTACGACCGCTACGGCCACGCAGGACTGCGCAGCGGAGGTTTCCAGGCCGGGCACGTGGACTTCGGCAACCTCGCCGACCTCTTCTCGGCGTTCTTCGGGGACGACGTGCTGTTCGGCGGCCGCGCGGGGAGTCGTCACTCGCGCGGCGCGGACCTCGCAGCCATCGTCGAGATCGACCTCGTCGAAGCCGCGCACGGGGTGTCGCGTGAGGTGCCGTTCGAGGCCGCCGTGACGTGTGCCCGCTGCGGCGGGGACGGAGCCGAGCCTGGCAGCGAGATCACGACCTGTCCGAGGTGCGCAGGAAGCGGACGGCTCCAGCAGGTGACGCGGAGCGTCTTCGGCGAGTTCGTGCGCACGCAGGGCTGCCCGGACTGCTCGGGCTCGGGTAACCGGATCGAGCGGCCGTGCACCGAGTGTCGTGGCGCAGGACGGGTCGTCGAGGAACGCACCCTGGCGGTCGAGATCCCGCCGGGCATCCATCACGGCCAGCAGATCCGGGTGAGCGGAGAGGGGCATGCCGGGCTGCTCGGCGGCCGGGCCGGCGACGTCTACGTCGAAGTGCGGATTCGTCCCGACGAGCGGTTCGTTCGCGAAGGCGACGACATCTACGCAACCGTCGACCTGACCTTCACGCAAGCTGCACTCGGGGCGACCGTCGAGATCTCGACGCTCGACGGGCAGGAGGAGCTCGAGCTGCCGCCCGGGACGCAGCCCGGCGAGATCGTCGTCCTGCCTCGCCGGGGTATGCCCGTCCTTCAGCGCCACCGCCGCGGAGACCAGCGGATCCTGGTCAACGTCCTGGTACCGCGCCGCCTGAGCGACGAGCAACGCCGACTCCTGCGCGAGTTCGACGAGCACGCCGACGAACGGACCTACGGCAAGTCCGAAGGGTTGTTCGACAAGCTCAAGAGCGCGTTCCGCTGACGCTGAAGCGCTACGTCATCGTCGGCGGCGAGCCCGAGCTCGCGCTCCTGCTCCACACCTTCCCGGAGGGCGTCGAGGAGCTCGACGGCGCTTACGCCGTCTACGCGGACGAGCCGCCGCTCGGCTTCGACGTCGTGGCGGTCGACGATGTGGCCGAGGGATGGGAGGACGGCTGGCGCGCGTTCCACCACGGTGTCCGCGTCGGCCGCTGCTGGGTCGGCCCACCGTGGGAGGAGCCTCCCGCAGACGCGATAGCGGTCGTCATCGATCCGGGGCGCGCCTTCGGCACCGGCGCACACGCGACCACACGACTCTGTCTCGAGCTCCTGCAGGAAGCCGAGCCGACGAGCCTGCTCGACGTCGGTTGCGGCTCGGGCGTGCTCTCGGTTGCGGCCGCGAAGCTGGGTTTCTCCCCGGTGACCGCGGTCGACATCGACCAGGTGGCGCTCGAGACGACCCGCTCGAACGCGGCTGCGAACGGCGTCGTGGTCGAAGTCAGGCCTGACCTCGAGCCGTCGACCCTGGCCCTGATGAACATCGCCCTCGACGTCGTCGAGCGGATGCTCCCGCAGCTTCCGGCCGAACGCGCGATCACGTCGGGCTACCTCGAGCGGGACGCACCTCTCGTCGACGGCTGGAATCGGGTGGAGCGGCGAGTGCGCGACGGCTGGGCGGCGGACCTGCTCGAATTCCGGCAGTGACGACGTTCTCGGTCCGTTTCCTCGGCTGCAAGGTCTCTCACGTCGACGCGCACGCCGTCCGTGAGCGCCTGCTCGCCGACGGGCACGACGAGCGGGGCGTCGGACCGGCCGACGTCGCCGTCGTCAACACGTGCTGCGTCACCCACGAGGCGGTGACGAAGTCGCGCAAGGAGGCGGTCCGCGCCGCGCGAACGCACCGGCGCGTCTACGTCACCGGCTGTGGAGCGAACCTCGCCGGCGATGCCTTCGCCGGACTTCCCGGCAACGTCGTGGTCGTCGAGCGGCGAAGCGAGGAGACACCAGATTTCGTCGCAGGCGACGTCGGAGCCATCGGTTGCGTGCAGGCGGATGCCCGTCTAGACCGCGTCCGCGCTTTCGTCAAGGTGCAGGACGGCTGCTCGTTCTCGTGCCGCTTCTGCGTCATCCCGCTCGTCCGCGGGGCTTCCCGGAGCCGTGCGGCGGAGGCCGTGCTCGGCGAGATCCGCCGTCGGGTCGCGCAGGGGCATCGCGAAGTCGTCCTGACCGGAATCAACCTCGGCTGTTACCGCGACCGACCTGCGGGCTATCGCCTGCCGCGGCTCGTGCGTGAGGCAGGGGCGACTCCGGGGCTCGAGCGCCTCCGCCTCTCCTCGATCGAGATCAACCACGTCGACGACGAACTCGTTCGTGCGCTGCACGAGACGCCCACGGCGACCCGGCACCTGCACGTGCCGCTCCAGTCCGGAGACGACGCAGTCCTCCGTGCGATGGGTCGCCGCTACTCGGCCAAGACGTACCTGCGGCGGCTCGAGTCGTTGCGTGAGGACTTCAACCTCACGAGCGACGTGATCGTCGGCTTCCCGGCGGAAGACGAGCTCGCGTTCGAAAACACGCTCCGGGTCGTGGCGGGAGCCGGTCTGACGAAGGTGCACGTCTTCCCGTACTCGCCGCGACCCGGCACCGACACCGCCGCCGAGGATCCGTTGCCACCGCACGTGAAGAAGGAGCGGAGCGCCCGGCTCCGTGCCGCTTCCCACGCAGCCTGCCTCGCCCATTGGCGCTCGAAGATCGGCAGCGACGACGTCGTCCTCGTCGACCGGCCGGGGCGCGGGTATGGCGACGACTACTCACCGTGGCTGGTGTCGGAGTCGGCGCCCGTCGGCGAACTGATCCGCGTTCGCGGCGCGGGGGTCTCCCAGGAGGGGATTCTCGCCGCATGAGTGACGACTGCCTGTTCTGCAAGCTCTACCGCGACGGTGACCACGTCGCCGCCACTGACGGCTTCGTGGCGATCCGCGACATCAACCCGCAGGCGCCGACGCACTTGCTCGTCCTTCCCGAGCGACACGTCGACTCGCTCCGCGAGATCGGCGAGTTCCCCCCCGAGGAGGCGAAACGGATGCTCGAGTTCGTCGCTGACGTCGCTGCACGGGAAGGGTTGACGGATTACCGTGTCGCCGTCAATGTGGGCCCGAGCGCGGGTCAGACGGTTTTCCATCTGCACTGGCACATCAAGGGCGGCTGGGTGTGAGCCTGATCGAGGAGATCGACGACGAGCTGAAGGATGCGATGCGCGCGCGCGACGCGGAACGCCGCGACACGCTGCGCCTGATCCTGAACGCGCTCAAGAGCTCGCAGAAGGAGCTGCAGCGTCCGTTGAGCGAGGAGGAGGAGCTGCAGGTGCTGCAGCGCGAGCGCAAGCGGCGTGTCGAGGCCGCCGAGGCGTTCCGCAGCGGGGGGCGCGAGGAGCAGGCCGCAGCCGAGGAGCGCGAGCTCGACGTCCTCGAGGAGTTCATGCCCGAGCCGCTCTCCGAGGACGAGGTCGAGGAGATCGTCGACGACGTCATCGCCGAGGTGGGGGCGACGAGCATGGCCGACCTCGGTCGCGTGATGGCCGACGTGATGCCCCAGATAGCCGGCCGAGCCGATGGCTCGCAGGTCAGTCAGATCGTTAGAGAGAAGCTGGCATAAAGGTTCTTGGGCCGGAGGCCATCCCGCTCCCTCAGACGCCGCGAAGCGGCCTCAGAGGGCGGGCGACAACAGCTGCACGGAGCGCCGCCGAGACCGCGTCTCGGTGGCGCGGAGTTCCATCTTCCGTAGCGCGCGAAGCGCGCTACGGAACTCTTCGCGCTCCGTCGTATCCGCCGAAGCTGGACATGCTGTCGATGCGGACGACGGTGCCGGTGTGCGGGGCGTCGACGAAACGGCCGCCCCCGATGTAGATGCCGACGTGGCCGAGGCCGTTGAAGAAGACGAGGTCGCCGGGCGCCGGTGACGAGATGGGCTCGGTGGCATTCCACTGCGCGACCGTGTAGTGCGGGAGTGAGATCCCGAGCTGCGCGTAGACGTACATCACGAGTCCGGAGCAGTCGAATCCACTCGGGCTCGCGCCGCCCCAGACGTACGGGACTCCCAGGTAGTGCAGGGCGATCGAAGCCGCCTGGGGATGGCCGGCGCCGGAATTCCCACCGGGAACGCTCACCGGCGAAGGCACGAGCGTCGGCGTCGACGAAGGAGCCGATTGCGCCGGCGCCGCGGCCGCGGCGCGCTGTGCCGCCCGGCGTGCCGCCAGCTCCTGGCGCAGGCGTGCCTCCGCTTCGGCCTTCAGTTCGCGCTCGTGTGCCGCCTCCTGCGCGACGAGGTGCGAAATCGTGGTGTGGATCGACGCGAGCAGCCGTCTTTCCTGCGCCAGCTCCGCATGAGCCGTCCGTAGCTTCGCCTTCTTCTCGGCGAGCGTGTTCTCGCGCTTGATCTGCAGTTGCTTGAGCTGCCGCTCTCGCGCCTGCACCGTGCGCTCGAAACGAACCGCCTGCGCTCCCAGCGCCGCGTCCTGATTCGAGAGCACCTGCGCCGACTCCGCGCGGTCGATCATCTGCGAAATGCTGTGGGCGCCCGCGATCACGTCGATCGTGCTCGGCGCGCCGTTCACGTAGAGCGAGTAGAGCCGCGACATGAGCCGCTCCTGCGCTACGTGAAGGTTGCCTCGCGCCACATGCAGCCGATACTCGTTCTGCTGCAGGCTCTCGTTCACCTGGGCGAGCCGCTGTTGTGCGTTCCAGGCCGCGTCCTGGGCCGCCTGGACCTCGCCGCCGATGCGGTCTACCTGCGCGAGGACGGACCGCTCGTGGGCCTGCTCGGCCCGGATCTGCGGTGTCGAGTGAGCGCGAGCCGCGGCCGCCACGAGTGAAGCGAGGCCGAGCGTGCAGAGGAATACGAGACCGAGACGGCGCATAGGTACGGCGTAAAAAGAGGACCCGAAGGCCCGGACGGTACCGCATGCTGTTGACAGAGTCATGTTCGTGACCGACGCAACGAACCCTTCCAGGCGGCCCAAGCCCAGCAGGGAAGCGCCGTAGCGCCACCTACACTGCCCCTGTGCAAACGGTTCTCGACGTCTCGAACGAGGTAGCCGCAGAGCTCGCGGGAATCGGCGACGGCGTGCTCGACGCGCTCCGAGAGCGGCTCGGCTGCACCGTCAATCTGCGGGGCAACCGGCTCACGCTCACCGGCGAAGACCTGAAGGTCGTCGAGGCGCAGGCGGTCGTCGAAGAGCTCGTGGAGCTCGTCGAGGGCGGCCAGGAAGTGGGCGCCGGAACCGTCGACGCGATCCTCGGTGCCATCGACCAGGCGGAGGACGTGCACGAGATCTTCTCCGACGTCGTCTGGTCGCACCGCGGCAAGCGGATCACGCCGAAGACCGTCACGCAGAAGCGCTACGTCGACGCGATCCGCGAGTGCACCGTGACCTTCGGCATCGGTCCTGCGGGGACCGGCAAGACCTACCTCGCGATCGCGCTCGCCGTGGCGGCGCTCTCGGAGCGGCAGGTCGGCCGCATCATCCTCACGCGTCCCGCGGTCGAGGCCGGAGAGCGCCTGGGCTTCCTACCGGGGGACGTGCTGGCGAAGGTCGATCCGTACATGCGGCCGCTCTTCGACGCGCTCTACGACACGATGGACCCCGAGCGGCTCAACACCTACATGGAGCGTGGCACGATCGAGGTCGCGCCGCTCGCATTCATGCGCGGCCGCACCCTCAACGACAGCTTCGTCATCCTCGACGAGGCGCAGAACACCTCGCCCGAACAGATGCAGATGTTCCTGACCCGCCTCGGCTTCGGCTCGAAGATGGTCGTCACCGGCGACGTGACTCAGGTCGACCTGCCGCGTGAGCAGGCATCCGGCTTGATCCAGGTGCGCGACATCCTCTCCACAGTCGACGGCATCGCCTTCGTCGAGTTCAGTCACCAGGACGTCGTCCGCCACAAGCTCGTGCAGCGCATCGTGGAGGCGTACAAGCAGCACGCCGAGCAGACCGGGACCCAGCGGAGCCGGTGATCGAGATCGAAGTCGTCAACCGCTCGGGCAAGGAGGTCGACCAGGAGGCCGTGATCGAGCTCGCCCGGTCCGTGCTCGCGGGGGAGGGGGTCGACGCCGGCGAGCTCGGCCTCGCCTTTGTGGGGCCGGACGAGAGTCGCGAGCTGAAACGGAAGCACCTCGGCGTCGACGAGGCGACCGACGCGCTCGCCTTCCCGATCGACGGGCTCGCGGCGCTGCCGGACGGCATGCCCCGGCAGCTGGGCGATGTCGTCGTCTGTCCGGACGTCGTGGGCGAGCAATGGCGCGGGCCGCTCGTACATGCGCTGCTCCATCTCGTCGGCTTCGACCACGGTCCCGAGATGGAGACCCGTGAGGCGGTGTATTCCAGATGAGCGTCACGCCGCTGCCGCGCGACCCCGAGGACGAGCAGCGGGAGCGGACCCAACGCCGCTCACCGCCGCCGGCGCCGGGCCGCGCGCCGTCCCTGCTCGACAGCTTCAACTACGCCCTCGAGGGCGTCATCCACGTCCTCAGCACACAGCGGAACCTGCGCATCCACTTCCTTGCGGCAGTTCTCGTGTTCGCGGGGGCGATCGCGGTCGGCGTCTCCCGGCTCCAGCTGATCGCACTCGTGATCGCCGTCGCCTTCGTGCTCGTCGCGGAGATGCTGAACACGGCGATCGAAGGCGTGATCGACGTATCGACCACCTCGTTCGACCCGAACGCGAAGCTCGCGAAGGACATCGCCGCCGGCGCTGTTCTCATCGCCTCGATCACGGCCGTGGCCGTCGGCTTCCTCGTCTTCCAGAGCGCGGTCGGCCAACGTGCGACGCACGTACTCGACCGGGTTCGCGATGCGCCGGCCGACGTCACGCTCGTCGCGCTCGTGCTCGTCGTCCTCATTGTCATCGCGACGAAGGCATGGACCGGACGCGGCACGCCTCTCCGCGGAGGGTTGCCGTCCGGCCATGCGGCCCTCGCGTTCGCTGGCTGGGTCGCGGTGACGTACCTCGTCGGCGACCACCACCGCTTCGTCGTCTCGGCGCTGGCGCTGATCATGGCGCTGCTCGTCGCGCAGACCCGGGTCGAGTCGGGTATCCATTCGACCGTCGAGGTCATGTACGGCGGGGCGCTCGGCGCCCTCACGACCCTCGTCGTCTTCCAGCTGATCGGGTGAGCGTGACCGGCGTGCGGCTGCTGATCTGGGACTTCGACGGAACACTCGCCCACCGGCGCGGCGAGACCGGATGGAGCATCTTGCTCGCGGAGGCGCTCGACGCCGAGGAACCGGGGCACGGGCACTCCGCAGACACGTTTCGGCCGCATCTCCGCGAGGGCTTTCCCTGGCACCGCCCCGAGGTCGCCCACCCGGAACTGTGCGAGCCGGAGGCTTGGTGGGCGTCGGTGCGGCCTCAGCTCGGCCGCGCGTACGAGGCGGCGGGCTACCCGCCTGCACGAGCGCTCGAGCTCGCCGAGGCGGCGCGGCGCCTCTACGTCGATCCGGACGTGGGCTGGGAGTTGTTCCAGGACACGCTCCCCACGCTGGCGCGACTTTCGCAGGCGGGCTGGACGCACGCGATCCTCTCGAATCACGTTCCGGAGCTCCGGGAGATCGTCGCGGCGCTCGGCCTGCACGAGGTCGTCGCGCTCGTCTCGTGCTCGGCGGAGACGGGGTACGAGAAGCCGCACGCCGAGTCGTTCGCTTCGGTGCTCGACCAGCTTCGCCCGGCCGAGGCGTGGATGGTCGGGGACAACATCGTTGCCGACGTGCTCGGCGCCGAGGCGCTCGGCATCCCCGCGGTGCTCGTGCGTCGGCCGGATCCCCGTACTGAGCGCTACTCGGAGTCACTCGCCGGAGTCGAGCGGTTCCTCTCGGACGAGGCGGCCGCAGCGTGAGCGACCTCGTCGACGAGCAGAAGCGCTACTACGCCGAACGCGCGCCCGAGTACGACGACTGGTGGTATCGGCGCGGGCGCTACGAGCTCGAACCGGACGCGCTTGCGCGCTGGCAGGCCGACGCGGCCGAGGCCGAGGGCGCGCTCGATTCCTTCGCCCTAGGTGGTTCGGTCCTCGAGCTCGCGGCGGGCACGGGAATCTGGACGCGTAAGCTCGTCCGGCTGGCCGACCGCGTCGTCGCCGTGGACGCGAACGCGGAGACGCTGGCCCTCAACACGTCCGACGCCGAGCTCGTGCGGGCCGACGCCCTCGAGTGGAAGCCGGTCGAGGAGTTCGATCTCGTCTTCTTCTCCTTCTGGCTCTCGCACGTGCCCGAGGAGAGGTTCGACGAGTTCTGGACAGCCGTTCGCCGTGCTCTCGGGCCGGACGGCCGGGTGTTCCTCGTCGACAGCGGCGCAGGCGACACGGCGCACACAGGGACCGACCAGGCCGGCTGGGAAGAGACGAGGACGCTGTCCGACGGACGGAAGTTCCGCATAGTCAAGCGCCGCTGGCAGCCCGACGAGCTCGCCGCGCGCGTGCGTCTGCTCGGCTTCGAGCTCGACCTCCTCGAGACGGCGAACGGCCACTTCCTCTACGGCGGAGGCGCACTCGCGTGACTGCCGAGGAGCTGCTCGCGGCAGCGGACGTGGCGGCGGCGAACGCGTATGCGCCCTACTCGGAGTATCAGGTCGGCGCCGCCGTCCTCGCGGGCGACGGCCGCGTCTTCGCGGCGGCGAACGTCGAGAACGCGGCCTATCCGCTCGGGATCTGCGCCGAGCGGGCGGCGATCGCCAAGGCTGCGAGCGAGGGTCTGCGGCCGGGAGACGTGGAGGCGATCGCGATCACTGCGTCGCCCTGCGGCGGCTGCCGCCAGTGGCTCCACGAGTGGCGGTTCGAGCGCGTCCACTTCCGCCGCGCCGACGGGACGCTCGCGACGTACCGCGCAGACGAGCTGCTGCCCGAGACATGGGACCTGCCGGAAGGATGAGGAGTGGTTTCGCGGCGGTCGCCGGCCGCCCGAACGTCGGCAAGTCGACGCTCGTGAACGCGCTCTGCGGCGGCAAGGTCGCGATCGTCTCCGACAAGCCGCAGACGACCCGGCGGCGGATCTTCGGGATCGCGAACGGCGACGGCTACCAGCTCGTGCTCGCCGACCTCCCCGGGTTCCAGCGGCCGCTCGATGCCCTCACCGAGCGCATGCAGCAGACCGTCGACGCGGCGTTCGAGGAGGTGGAAGCCGTTCTCTTCGCCCTCTCGGCGCGCGAGCGAATCGGAGCCGGCGACCGCTTCATCGCCTCGCGCGTGTTCGGGCTCGGCGTCCCGGTCGTGATCGCCCTCAACAAGGTCGACCGGCTCAAGCCCGGCCATGTCGCACAGCAGATGGAAGCCGCGGCGAGGCTCGGCGACTTCCACGCGCTCCATCCCGTGAGCGCGAAGACCGGCGACGGCGTGGCGGAGCTCCGCGACGAGCTCGTCGGGCTGCTTCCCGAAGGGCCGCTGTATTTCCCGCAGGAGCAGCGCAACGACCTCTCGGTCGAGCTGCAGCTCGCGGAGCTCGTGCGCGAGAAGGCACTCTGGCTGACGCGCGACGAGGTTCCGCACGCGATCTCCGTCGAGGTGGAGGAGATCGAGGAGAAGGTAGTGCGCGCGTCGATCCTCGTCGAGACCGAGT
>Ga0335076_10007516_pt1 | contig 10978 bp, 12 predicted proteins | sample Lox_Sample_25_FD_206717 | JGI IMG/M metagenome (GOLD analysis project Ga0335076, IMG submission 206717) | Soil microbial communities from Loxahatchee National Wildlife Refuge, Florida, United States - Lox_Sample_2.5 | ecosystem: Environmental > Terrestrial > Soil > Wetlands | place: USA...
CGCAGCGACCGGCACACCTCGCTGCCGGGCAGGCCAGGCAGCATGAGGTCGAGCAGCACGAGATCGGCGCCGGTGCGGTCGAAGGTCTCGAGCGCATCGGGACCGGTCGCGCAGACGGCCACCTCGAACCCCTCCTTGCGGAGCATGTACGAGATCGCGTCGCTGAACGACTCCTCGTCCTCGACCACGAGCACGCGTGTCACGAAAGTCCCTCCTGACGGGATAGGGCGGTAGTACTAGGCGCGGACCCGATCGGCGCTCGTGCCGTCATGCTCGCTCCGCAAGGGTAGCCACAGGGTGAAGGTTGAGCCCGCGCCCTCCACGCTCCGCACAGTAACGCGGCCGCCGTGGGCGGCCGTTACGTGCTTCACGATGGCGAGCCCGAGCCCGGTGCCGCCGGTGGCCCGTGACCGGGCCGGGTCGACGCGGTAGAAGCGTTCAAATATTCGTTCCAGATCACGTTCCGGGATGCCGATGCCCTGGTCGGTCACGCTAATCTCGACGCCGCCGTCGCCAGGCTTCTTCACGCATACCACTACCCGCGTGCGTTCCGGGCTGTACACCACGGCGTTTTCCAGCAGGTTCCGCAGGGCGGTCACCAGCAGGTCTTCTTCGCCCAGCACGCTCAGCCCGCGGACTCCGATCGAGGCGAGCGTGATCCCGCGCGCGTTCGCCTTCATCCGGCACCGGTCGATCGCCTCGGCGACCACCGCGTCCACCTCGACCGGGTGCGGGTCAGGGATCGGCTCCGCCGCCTGGATACGGGACAGCGTGATGAGGTCCTGCACGAGGAAGGTCAGCCTGGCCGCCTCCTGCCGCATCCTGCCCGCGAACCTGCGGACGGCGTCGGCGTCATCGGCGGCGTCTTCGATGGTCTCTGCGAGCAGCGCGAGCGCGCCTACCGGCGTCTTGAGCTCGTGGCTGACGTTCGCGACGAAGTCCCTGCGGACCTCTTCGACCCGGCGGCTCTCTGTCTGGTCTTCGGCGAGCAGCAGGACGAGGCCGCCGCCGCCGACCGTCCCCGACAGCGGGGCGACGCGCACCGCGAAGCTGGTGGTCCGGCCGCCGAACCTGGGCACTGGGACCTCGAACTCGCCCTCGCGGATCTCTCCGTCGCGGCGGACCTGGCGCGCCAGGGCGAGCAGCTCGCTCACCATCAGCCGGTCGCCCTTGACGATGCCGAACGCCCGGGCCGCTGCGCTGGCGCGCAGCACGCGGTCTTCGCTGTCCACGACGACCGCGGACGAGGAGAGCACGGACAGGACCGAGGCAATGCCGGGCGGCAGCCTCGCCGGCTGCTGGGCCGCCCGCAGGCGTGCGCTTCGCGGCTGCCTTACTCCTGCGCCAGTCCGTGTCCTCAGCGCCACGCTAAGTCCCGGACCAGCGATGATGCGGTCGGCCGCGCCGACCGCATCGGTGTGACCAGTCCACACTCACATATCTGATGGTATGCGGACTGGGCCGGTCGCCGACAATCCGGAGGTTGCGGGAAATTTCACTCTTTTCCGGATGTTCACCTGGCAGACCCTCTCTAGCCGGGTGCCGTACAGACAAGAGCAACCTTCGCGAAAGACCGGCTGGTCAGCGGCCCTGGTTCTTGACCGCCTCGGCCGCGGCAACCGCCGCCTCCGGGTCGAGGTACCGGCCGCCGGGCGGCAGCGGGCGGGACGACGCGTCGAGCTCGTAGAGCAGCGGGATTCCGGTGGGGATGTTGAGCTCGGCGATCGCCGCGTCGCTGATCCCGTCCAGGTGCTTGACCAGCGCGCGCAGCGAGTTGCCATGCGCCACCACCAGGACCGTGCGGCCGGCGCACAGGTCCGGCACGATCTCGTCGTACCAGTACGGCAGCATCCGGGCCACGACATCGCGAAGGCATTCGGTCCGCGGCATCAGCTCTGGCGGCAGCGTCGCGTACCTGGGGTCGCCTGCCTGGGACAGCGGGTCGTCGTCCGGAATCGGCGGCGGCGGCACGTCATACGACCGGCGCCAGATCATGAACTGCTCGTCGCCGAACTCCTCGCGGGTCTGTGCCTTGTCCTTGCCCTGCAGTGCGCCGTAGTGGCGCTCGTTGAGCCGCCACGAGCGCTGCACGGGCAGCCAGCTCAGCCCCGCGGTTTCGAGCGTGACGTTCGCGGTCTGAATCGCGCGGGTGAGCACCGACGTGTGCACGACGTCGGGACGCAGCCCGGCATCGGCCACCATCCGGCCGGCGGACTCCGCCTCCTGCGCGCCCTTAGGCGAGAGGCCCACGTCGACCCACCCGGTGAACAGGCCCTTGGTATTCCACTCACTCTCACCGTGGCGCAGCAGCACGAGGGTTCCCATGCCGGTCAGCCTAGCCGACGGCAGGGAACACAACCCGCGCGCAAGGACTTCGATCAGGTAAACCATGTAGAGAAGCCAGGAAGAGCAAGGGAACACGAATCGGGCGGGTGGAGTTGGTTACATCTGTGTCAACGGTGCCCAGGCGCGTCCTGAATATCCCGAAGGTCCCCCGGAGGATCGCCACTCTCAGCGTCCATACTTCGCCACTCGACCAGCCGGGCACCGGTGACGCGGGCGGCCTGAACGTGTACGTCGTCGAGGTGGCGAAACGGCTCGCGGCCCGCGGCATCGAGGTCGACATCTTCACCAGGGCGGTCTGCCGGGACACCCCGCCGCTGGCCGAGATCGCCCCAGGTGTCCTGGTCCGCAGCGTCGTCGCAGGCCCGTTCGAGGAGCTCGACAAGACCGACCTGCCCGCCCAGGTCTGCGAGTTCACCCTCGAGGTGCTGCGCGCCGAGGCAGAGGCCGACCCTGGCCGGTATGACCTGGTGCACGCGCACTACTGGCTGTCTGGCAAGGTCGGGGCGGTCGCGAAGGAACGCTGGGGTGTCCCGCTGGTGCAGTCCATGCATACGCTGGGCAAGGTGAAGAACGCGGCGCTGGCGGCCGGTGACGCCGCCGAGCCCGACGACAGGATCCGCGGCGAACTCGACGTGGTGGCCACGGCCGATCGGCTGATCGCCAACACGACGGAAGAGGCGCGCCAGCTCACCGAGCTGTACAGGGCGGACCCGGCCAAGGTCAGAACGGTCAATCCTGGCGCGGACCTGAGCGTCTTCACCCCTGGCGGGCATGGCGCGAAGGCCGGGATACGGCGCAAGCTCGGCATCGCCGAGGACGCGGTGGTGCTGATGTTCGCCGGCCGGGTGCAGCCGCTCAAGGGGCCCGACGTCGTGCTGAAGGCCGCGGCCCGGCTGATCGAGGCCGAGCCGGAGCTCGCTAAGCGGCTGCTCGTGGTGCTGGTCGGCGGGCCGAGCGGGCGATCGGAGCGCGCCGATCCCGACCGGATGCGTGAGCTGGCGGCCAAGCTCGGGATCACCGATATCGTCCGGTTCGAGCCGCCTTGTCCGCAGGCCGAGCTCGCCGACTGGTATCGCGCGGCCACGATTGTGCTGACCCCGTCGCATTCGGAGTCGTTCGGGCTTGTCGCACTCGAGGCCCAGGCCTGCGGCACCCCCGTGGTGGCGGCCAGTGTCGGCGGGCTGCGCACCGTTGTCAGGGACGATTACTCGGGTGTCCTGGTGCACAGCCACGACCCGGCGGACTGGGCGCAGGCGATCAGGCGGCTGGTGCGGACGCCACGGCGGCTGCACGCCCTGTCCAAGGGCGCGCTCCGACACGCGTCCACTTTTGGCTGGTCCGCGACCGTAGACCGGCTGGCCACGGTGTATACCGGTGCCATGGACGAGACAGCAGCACGGGTCAGGGCGTAGCGGGCATGGCACCGCGCGACGCCCTCGGGGACGTGCTGGGCAGGCTCGGCCTGGAGTACACCCAGCCCGAGCCCGGTGCCTACCTGGTCCGCCTGGCCGGCGAGCACAAGCTCGCCACGATGACCTGGCTGGTCGCCGGGGAGCACAGCCTCCAGGTGGAGGCGTTCTTCTGCCGTCAGCCAGATGAGAACCACGCCGCCTTCTACCGCTTCCTGCTGGAGCGCAACGGGCGGCTGTATGGCGTGCACTTCGCGGTGGACCACACCGGCGACGTCTACCTCACGGGACGGCTCCCGCTGGCGGCGATCACCGACGACGAGATCGACCGGCTGCTCGGCTGCGTGCTCACTTACTCGGACGAGTCGTTCAACGAAGCGCTCAAACTCGGTTTCGGCTCCGCCATCAAGCGGGAATGGGCGTGGCGGGAAAAGCGCGGCGAAAGCCTGGCCAACCTGCGTCCCTTCGCCGCGCTCATCAAGGGCGACAATCAGGCGGACCTGCCGTGAGCGTGCAGCAGCTACCCATCCACATGACCGTGCAACAGGTGCCCATCAACGTGGCCGTGCACCACGTGCACGTGCACGTAACCGTCGACGAGGCGCTCTGCGTCATCTTCGCCCTGCTCACCGCGGCGAGCAACGCCGTCGCGGCGGTCCTCCAGCGCAAGGCAGCCGCGCAGGTGCCGCCGGAACGGTCGATGCACGTCTCCCTGATCGCCGACCTGATCCGCCGCCGGGTGTGGCTGGCCGGGATCGCCATGGTGGTCGTCGCCGCAGTGGCCCAGGCAACCGCCCTCGCCTTCGGCCCGATCGCCTTGGTCCAGCCGATCTTCATCATCGAGCTGCCGCTCACGCTCATGCTCTCCGCGCTGGTGATCAGGGGCCGCGACGCGATCCGCCAGCTGCCCTGGCGAGCGATCATCATCACCACCGTCGCGCTCGGTGCCGGGCTCGCCGCCGCGCAGCCGAGCGGCGCCATCAATTACGCGCGGGACTCGAGCTGGATAATCGCGCTGATCGCCACGGCCGCCTTCGAGGCCGTGCTGATCGGCGCGGCGGTGGGCACCAGGGGCGAGCCGCGGGCCGCGCTGCTCGGGCTCGCCGCCGCCTGCGGGTACGCGCTGACCGCGGCACTGCTGAAGAACGCGATGGCCGACCTGAACCTGGGGGTGGTCGTGTTCTTCACCAGGTGGCACATCTACGCGGTGGCGGCCGCTGGCGTGGGCTCGCTGTTCCTGCTGCAGAACGCGCTGCAGGCGGGCAGCCTGGTCGCCTCGCAGCCGATGCTCACCGTCGGCGACGCGCTGATCAGCATCGCCTACGGCGTCACCCTGTTCAGCGAGGTGCTGCGCGACGGGTGGTGGCTGCTGCCCCAGTTCGTCGCGCTCGCGGCGATCATCTACGGCTGCGTGCAGATCGCCAAGTCGCCACTGGCAGCCGAGGCCGTACCACTGGTCGCAGAAGCGCCTTCGACGGTACAGTAACGACGTGAACAGGCTGGGCGACCTCGAGCGGGCCATCATGGAAGTTCTCTGGCAAACCGAGTCGTCATTGACCGTCAGACAGGTCAGCAACGGGCTAACCCAGCGCAATCTGGCTCACACAACAGTGATGACCGTGCTCGACCGGCTGGCGAAGAAGGGGTTCGCGCGCAGGGAACGAGACGGCCGCGCCTGGCGGTACCGGCCCGCCGCGACCCGAGAGGCCTACGTGGCGGAGCTGATGCTGACCGCGCTTGAGCAGACTGGCGACCGTGACGCCGCGCTTGCCAGGTTCGCGCAGAGCGTGTCAGGCGCGGAGGCCGTCGTGCTTCGCGACGCATTGTCCCGGCTGGAGCGAGAGCAGGACGGGCAGCGGTCAGAAGGAGATACCGGGATCGGATTATGGGGGGACTGGCCGTCGCGGCACTTCTAGCCGCGGTCGCCCTGGGGAGCGCGCGCAGCGCGCGCGCCATGACGCGCGCCTCGTGGCCGTGCAGGTCCCCGGCGGCCGCGATTTTGCTGTGGCAGGCACTCGGTCTCGCGGGCGGTCTCGCCGCGATCGGCGCGCTGCTCGCGGTAGGCGTTGACGGCCAGCAGACGCGCTTCGCCGGGGCGTTCGGCGGGCTTGGCAAGCTCGCGTCGGGCCAGTTGCTCCAGCCGCATCAGTCCCCGGTCGTCGCCACCCTCCGGCTCGCGACGCTCGCCGCCGGGTTCGCGCTGCTTTCCGTGCTGATGTGGATGCTGGTGATCGCGTTCGCCGACGCGATCGCCGCCAGGCGCCGCCAGCGGGAACTGCTCGCGCTGCTCGCGCACGGCGACCCTAAGGCGCCGGGAGCGCTGGTCATCGACTACCCGGCCGCCGCGGCGTACTGCCTGCCGGGCATCAGGTCCCAGATCGTCGTCAGCGCCGGCACCCTGGAGCTGCTCGCCCCCGCCGAGCTAGCCGCGGTGCTCGCGCACGAGCGCGCTCACCTGCGCGCCAGGCACGACCTGGTGCTGATCCCGTTCACTTCGCTGCGCCGCACGTTCCCGCGGTCCGGGGTGATCAGGCAGGCGTACCGCACGGTCGCGCTGCTCGTCGAGATGATGGCCGACGACCGCGCGCTGCGGGTCCGTGGCCTGTTCGCCAGGGAGCTGGCGACCGCGCTGATGCGGTTCGGCACGGCGGGCTCGCAGTGTCCCGCGGGAGCGCTGTCCGCCGCGGAGGGCGAGCTCACGGCCCGGGTCAACCGGCTGCTCGCGCCGCCGCCGCCGCTGTCCCGCGCCGCCCAGGCCGTGGTCGTGCTGACCGCCGCCGCGCTCGTGCTGACACCGCTGCTGCTGCTGGCGCTGGCTTAAGGACCGATCATCCAGAACGGGCCCGTGGTGACTTCCCCGGCGATCCTGCTACCAGGGACCGTACGGACCTGAGCTGCTGCTGCGACCGCGGCGGAACTCCTTCAGCTTGGGCCGCATGTCGGCTAGGTAGATAGCGGCGGCAACGAATGCCAGGACCGAGAGAAAGCCGACTGCGCCGCCGTAGGCGGCGGCGTAGAGCCCGATCACGAAGGCGACGCCGAGGATAATCAGCCAGATCGGCTTCTTGAGCTTGCCGACCGCGGCGAACGCGTTCGTGGGCCTGATGATGGCGTCGATGAAAGCCCAGGCCTCCACGACGAACGCCGCTACCGCGAGCGCCACGAAGAAGTAATTAAGCGGGGTATACGCCCCGTTGCCGGTTATTGAGGCCACGAGTCCACGCTACCTTGTCCGCGGTGTTTTAGGACTCGTCCGCGGAGTCAGCCGGCTCGTCGGGCTCATCGGTCGGGCGCGTGACGGCGATCACTTCCGCCTTAGGCGGGCTGGGCTGGCTTTCCTTGCGGAAGGACTCGTAAATCTCGATCAGGACCTGCTTCTGCCGCTCGGTGAGCTGCGGGTCGGTGAGGAGCGCGGAGCGCACGCCCGAGTCGCCGGGACGGTCCTCGAGGATGCCGGCCTGCACGTACAGTGCCTCAGCCGAGATCCGCAGCCCCTTGGCGATCTGCTGCAGGATGTCCGCGCTCGGCTTGCGGAGCCCCCGCTCGATCTGACTGAGGTACGGGTTCGAGACGCCTGCCTGCTCGGCCAGCTGGCGCAGCGAGATCTTCGCCTGCTCGCGCTGCTGCTTGATGTAATCCCCAATTGTTGCCATATCCCCAGTTTACCCGGCTGCTTGCAATTGCAAACTCCCAGCAAGCGCAGCTCAGGGTAGGCCTGGTCGCAGATTGCCTGGTCTCAGGCCGCCGGGACGGGGGCCAGGTGGTTCCTGGCGAAGGCCAGCGTCTCGGCCAGGTCCGCGAGCCGCTCTTCCCTCGTTGCCGCGCGCGTGGTCTTCACCTCGGCGACCACCATCCCCCGGTATCCAGTCGCCGCTATGCCGCGCAGCAGCTCGGCACACGGCTGCCGGCCGCGCCCTGGCACCAGGTGCTCGTCGGGCACGGGGCCGTTCGTGACGCCGGTTCCGTCGGCCAGGTGGACGTGCGCGAGCCGCGGCCCGAGCTCGTTCGCCATCGCGATCGCGTCGGAAGCCGAGGCGGCGGTGTGCGACAGGTCCAGAGTCACGTTCGGCAGGTCGAGGATGGTCGGGTCCCAGTGCGGCGCGTACCCGGACACCTCGGAGGCACCCGCCCGGATCGGGAACATGTTCTCCACGGCGAAGATGACGTCGGTCTCTTCTGCCATCTTGGCCACGCCCTGCTCGAAGCCGCGCACGTAGTCGCGCTGCCAGCGGAACGGCGGGTGCAGCACGACCACCTTCGCGCCCACGCGCTCCGCAAGTTCCTTGGCCCGCAGCAGCTTGCCCCATGGCTCCCGGCCCCAGACGAGCTGAGTGAGCAGCAGGCTGGGCGTGTGCACGGCGAGCACGGGAACCTGGTGATAGTCGATCAGGCCCGCAAGGGCGTCGCCTGACTGGCTCACCGGGTCGTTGTAGACCATCACCTCGAGCCCGTCGTAGCCGAGGCGCGCGGCGGTCTCGAAGGCGTCTGTGGTCCGTTCCGGATAGACGGACGACGTGGACAGCACGACGGGAGTCGCAGGTAGCCCGGTCAACGCTCTCCCTCCCGTGGTGCGGCTTCCTTCAGCTTATGCGCGCCGCCCAGTCGAATGTCAGACCGCGTCGCTATGGTGCGACCATGGCGAAGTCGACGACTGGATTCCGCTGCAGCGAGTGCGGCTGGCAGACGCCCAAGTGGGTCGGGCGGTGCGGTGAGTGCCAGGCGTGGGGCACGGTCGAGGAGACGGCGGTGCCGTCCCGGCTGGTGCGCGCCGGGATCCGGGCGGCGGCCTACGGCGGTTCCGGCGTTTCGCGCGCCGGGCGGCTGGGCGGCGGCCCGGTGAGCACGGCGGCGATGCCGATTGGGAAGGTCGACGCGGCGCAGGCCGCCGCCAGGCCTACCGGCATGGACGAGCTGGACCGGGTGCTCGGCGGCGGCCTGGTCCCCGGCGCAGTGCTGCTGCTCGCTGGCGAGCCAGGGGTCGGCAAGTCGACCCTGCTGCTCGAGGCGGGCGCCATGGTGGCGGCGGACGGGCCGGTGCTCTACATCACGGGAGAGGAGTCCGCGGCGCAGGTAAGGCTCCGCGCCGACCGGATCGGCGGGGTGAGCGAGAACCTCTTCCTGGCGGCGGAGACCGACCTGAACGCGATCGTGTCACACGTGGCATGCGTCCAGCCGAGGCTGCTGATCATCGACTCGGTGCAGACGATCGCGGCTGCCGACGTGGACGGCGTGCCAGGCGGCGTCACCCAGGTCCGCGAGGTGGCCGCGGCGCTGACCGCGGTGGCCAAGGAACGGGCGATGGCGACGATCCTGGTCGGGCACGTCACCAAGGACGGCTCGGTCGCCGGCCCGCGCACGCTTGAGCACCTCGTCGACGTGGTGCTGCACTTCGAGGGCGACAGGCATTCCCGGCTGCGCATGGTCCGCGCGGTCAAGAACCGGTACGGCCCCACCGACGAAGTCGGCTGCTTCGACCTCGGCGAGTACGGCATGATCGGCCTCGCCGACCCGAGCGGCCTGTTCCTCTCCCGGCACCGCGAGCCGGTGCCGGGCACGTGCGTCACCGTCACGCTTGAGGGGCGCCGGCCGCTGCTCGCGGAGGTGCAGGCGCTCGTGTGCCAGTCCGCGCTGGAGATGCCGCGCCGCGTCACCTCCGGGCTCGACGCCTCCCGGGTGGGCATGGTGCTCGCGGTGCTGCAGCGCCGCGCCGAGGTCAAGATAGGCAAGCAGGACGTGTACGCGGCGACCGTTGGCGGAGTGCGGCTGACCGAGCCGTCGGTGGACCTGGCGGTCGCGCTCGCGCTGGCCAGCTCCGTGGCGAACCTATCCGTCCCGCAGGGCGTGATCGCGGTCGGCGAGGTAGGCCTGGCCGGCGAGGTGCGGAACGTGGCAAGCGTGCCGCGCAGGGTCGCGGAAGCCGAGCGGATGGGCTTCCGCCGCGCCATCGTCCCGGTCGGCTCGGACGCGATCTCGTCGGCCGCGCCGTCCGGCATGGAGGTCGTCGAGGTGGAGGACGTGCGCGAAGCGATGCGCGCGGCGCTGCGAGATTAGCCGGTCGGATTAGCGACCAGCTTGAAGGTGCGGACCTCGCTGGACTGGCCCGCCGCCTGCGCGACCGCGTCGAAGGTCCCCGTCGCGCCGGCGGACAGTGATCCGGCGCAGCCCGACGGGCCGGCCGCCTGCCGGTCCCACGAGACCGTCAGCAGCTGCGGGACACCGAGCTGGAACTGGACCGGCTTGGCGGCGGCGGCCTTGCACGCCGAGGAATCCCACACCACCTGACCGTGCCTGGTGACGACCACGTGCACGGATCCGGCGCCATAAGCCAGCTGGCACGGGCTGCTGGCGGTCGACACCGCGTACACGTGGAACTCAGGCTGCGCTGCCTGCCCGTAGCTGGCCTGGCTCGTGACCAGGGTGAGCACGATGTCGCCGGGCGCGCAGCTCGGTCCAGCGGGCGCGGTGGACGTCTCACTCGGGTGCGCGCTGGCCTGCTTCGTGCTTGGGGTGGTCGGCGGGGGGGTGGTCGGCGGGATCTCGACGGGGGTGGCGAGTGAGGGCACGGCCGCGGGGCTGCCGTACGCCGCCGACGGGAGCGTCTGTGCCGCGCGGAGCGCGGCCATCGACGAGCTGTCGGCCGCCGGAGTGCTGGCTGACGGCCCCTTGCCGGTGAACTGCCACGCGAGCACCGCCAGCACCGCGAGGCCGCCGCCGAGGATGAAGAACCGCCGCCGCCAGTAGGCGCTCGGGTCCGCCGGGGCCCCCGGCCGGCGTGAACCGCGACTCGCGTTCCACCGCATGCGAAGAGTATGCAGCCTGCGATGCGGGCGGTCCGGTTGCCGCGCCGGGGATAATGCTCCTCATGACGTCGCCATACGCCGAGCCGGTTCTCGCCTGGTATTCGGCGCACGCTCGCGACCTGCCCTGGCGGGCGCCGGACGCGAGCCCGTGGTCGGTGCTGGTCAGCGAGATAATGCTGCAGCAGACCCCGGTGAGCCGCGTCCTGCCCGCCCACCAGGCCTGGCTGGCCAGGTGGCCGTCTCCGTCCGCGCTGGCCGCCGACCCCGCGGGCGAGGCGGTCCGCCAGTGGGACCGCCTTGGCTATCCCCGCCGCGCCCTCCGCCTCCACGAAGCCGCCACGATCATCACCCGCGACTACGCCGGCGAAGTCCCGTCCAGCCACGAGGCCCTGCTGGCCCTCCCCGGCATCGGCCGATACACGG